>Ga0308158_10004584_pt1 | contig 11648 bp, 9 predicted proteins | sample PhyBR2_FD_201038 | JGI IMG/M metagenome (GOLD analysis project Ga0308158, IMG submission 201038) | Phyllosphere microbial communities from UC Gill Tract Community Farm, Albany, California, United States - DLSLB.R2 | ecosystem: Host-associated > Plants > Phyllosphere > Unclassified | place: USA...
GTCATTTCGGGCGCTTTATGATCCATCTGGGCGTGATGTTACTGTTCAGCGTGCTGCTTTACTGGCGTGGCGAACAGGCTGCCCAGGGCATCCGTCACTTCGCGTTTCGCATGGCAGGGCGACGCGGTGATGCCGCCGTACAGCTGGCAGCCCAGTCAATCCGTGCCGTAGCACTTGGCGTGGTGGTGACGGCGCTGGTGCAGGGTGTGCTGGGCGGTATCGGACTGGCGCTCTCCGGTATTCCTTATGCCACGCTGTTGACGGTGCTGATGATCCTCTGCTGTCTGGTACAGCTCGGTCCACTGCTGGTGCTGGTTCCTGCCATCATTTATCTCTACTGGAGCGGCGATACTACCTGGGGAACCGTGCTGCTGGTCTGGAGTTGTGTGGTCGGCACGATGGATAACGTTCTGCGCCCGATGTTAATCCGTATGGGCGCAGACCTGCCGATGATTCTGATCCTCTCGGGCGTGATTGGTGGCCTGTTCGCGTTCGGCATGATTGGTCTGTTTATCGGCCCGGTGGTTCTGGCGGTTTCCTACCGTCTGGTTTCCGTCTGGGTTCATGAAGCGCCAGCCCCGGATAATGACCCGATGGCCTCGGCTGATGCCCTGGCCGATCACGAGAGTACCCCGCCTGTCGTCTGATGCGCTGCGGTAACGCGCCGCGTTAATCCCCCTTTTGAGCATTGATTAGTGCGGTTAATGATGATTAACCGCACCTACTCTCACCTATCAGATAAATTCTGTTTTTCATTAGCGATTTTTAAGAAAAAAGCCATCTTTGGCCGAAAAGTGACCTTTCAGGGCTAAAAAAGATTACTTTCTGCACTGTTTCTTAAGCCAAATGGCAAAGTAAAGGTGACAAAAGATTATCGGCTTTAAACTAATAAGAGGATTCTTAAAGACGCCAGCCAGCCGTATGAATAACATGTTTCCTATGTTCGAAGTCAAACCGATGATTTCCAGACAAACTAATTCCCCTGAGTAGCGTAAAGAATTGCTGTGTGTAGTCTTTGCCCATCCCCTGTGATGGGCTTTTTTTTTGCCTGAATCAGGCCAGCGATGAATAGAAAAGGCCCGCAATGCGGGCCTGAGAAGAATGCTACAACAGGTGTCAGGCGGTTTTATTTAGCTGCGCCAGACTCACCCAGGTTTCCACCACGGTGTCCGGGTTAAGTGACAGACTGTCGATGCCTTCCTCCATCAGCCATGCGGCAAAATCCTGATGGTCGGAGGGGCCCTGTCCACAAATTCCGACATATTTCCCCTGCTTCTTCGCCGCTTTGATCGCCATGGAGAGCAACGCTTTCACGGCTTCGTTACGCTCGTCAAACAGCGCAGAGACGACGCCGGAGTCGCGGTCCAGCCCCAGCGTCAGCTGAGTCATGTCGTTGGAACCAATAGAGAAGCCGTCGAAATATTGCAGGAACTGTTCTGCCAGCAGAGCATTGGACGGGATCTCACACATCATAATGATCTTCAGCCCGTTCTCGCCACGCTTCAAACCCTGACACGCCAGCTCTTCTACCACGGCCTGCGCCTGATCCACGGTGCGCACAAACGGAACCATGATCTCGACGTTGGTGAGGCCCATTTCGTTGCGAACACGTTTCACCGCTTCACACTCCAGCGCAAAGCAATCCCGGAAGCTGTCGGCCACATAACGACCTGCCCCCCGGAATCCCAGCATCGGGTTTTCCTCTTCTGGTTCGTAGCGTTCGCCGCCCACCAGGTTCGCATATTCATTCGTTTTAAAGTCCGAAAGTCGGACAATTACGCGTTTCGGCGCAAATGCCGCGCCAAGTGTGGAAATTCCTTCAGTCAGGCGAGCAATGTAAAACTCGACCGGATTATCAAATCCTTTCATCATTTTACGGATCTGCTGTTGCAGTTCCGGCGTCTGCTGATCGAATTCCAGAAGCGCTTTAGGATGGACGCCAATCATGCGGTTAATAATAAATTCCAGACGCGCAAGACCGACACCTTCGTTAGGCAGACAGGCGAAATCAAAGGCACGATCGGGGTTACCGACGTTCATCATGATTTTCAGCGGCAGTTCAGGCAGTGAATCGACCTGCGAACTGGTGACATCGAAATCAAGCAGCTGATCATAGACGTAGCCGGTGTCGCCCTCGGCGCAGGAGACGGTGACCTGATGGCCCTCTTTCAGCCGATCGGTGGCATCGCCACAGCCGACGACTGCCGGAATACCCAGCTCACGAGCGATGATCGCCGCATGACAGGTTCGTCCGCCACGGTTTGTGACAATTGCTGATGCCTTTTTCATGATCGGTTCCCAGTCAGGGTCGGTCATGTCAGTCACCAGCACGTCGCCTTTTTCAATACGGTTCATTTCGCTGATATCGTGGATGACCTTCACCACACCGGCACCAATACGATGACCGATAGCACGGCCTTCAACCACGACGCTGCCCTGACCCTGTAGCGTATAGCGTTCCATTACCTGTCCATTAGAACGCACGGTTTCTGGACGCGCCTGAACAATAAACAGCTTGCCAGTGTGACCATCTTTAGCCCACTCAATATCCATCGGGCGCTGATAGTGCTGTTCAATCAGCACGGCCTGCTTTGCCAGCGCCTGCACTTCTTCATCGCTCAGGCAGAAACGGTCTCGTTCAGCTTCCGGCACATCTTCAATTCGCACCTGCTCGCCATGCGCCTGGGAATCGGCGTAGACCATGCGAACCTTTTTCGAGCCCATGTTGCGGCGCACGATCGCGGGACGATCGGCTGCCAGGGTTGGCTTGTGGACATAGAACTCATCCGGGTTAACGGCACCCTGCACCACCATTTCACCCAGTCCCAGCGCGGCGGTGATAAAGACCACCTGATCAAAGCCGGACTCGGTATCAATGGTGAACATCACCCCTGAAGAGGCCAGGTCAGAGCGTACCATGCGCTGAATGCCCGCCGAGAGTGCAACGCCGCGGTGATCGTAACCCTGATGCACGCGATAAGAGATAGCACGGTCATTAAACAGCGAGGCAAAGACATGCTTCACCGCGACCATCACTGCGTCGATTCCCTGCACATTCAGGAAGGTTTCCTGCTGGCCGGCAAAGGAGGCATCGGGCATATCTTCTGCGGTGGCAGAGGAGCGGACGGCGAACGACGCAGCATCGTCATCGGCCGAAAGTTGCTTATAGGCGTCCAGAATGGCGGACTCCAGCTCCGGCAGGAACGGCGTTTCCACCACCCACTGACGAATCTGCTTACCCGCTTTTGCCAGCGCATCCACATCATCAATATCGGTCTCATCCAGCAGCGCATAAATTCGCTGGTTCAGCCCGCTCTGGTCCAGGAAAAGGTTAAAGGCCCAGGAGGTGGTCGCGAAACCATTGGGCACGGAAACACCCAGCGACGACAAATTAGTAATCATTTCACCCAGAGAGGCATTCTTGCCTCCTACCCGGTCAACATCATGCATACCAAGCTGGTTATACCAGAGCACAAGTGGCTGTTCGCCTTTCGTGGACATTGAGCTTATCCTTTATCAATTATTAATGAATAGACACAGGGAGTTATCTGTCTTCAGCCTGGCATATCCCTCCTTCAATAACGATGTGTTGAATCGTTAAAGCAGAATTTCAGCAACAGTTTCGGAATTGTGAGCGGATTATTTTGTTGTTGCGCAAAGAAGCTATTTTCCGCTAACCACTTGATGCAACTGGAAATGGCACATTTTCAGCCACTTAACCATTCTGTTTTGTTGCGCAACAGTTGCGTGGCTATTTGCGGTGCAATATCAGATAAAAAGTATTCCGGCGAAGCGAAACACCTTTTCATTTTTTATTATCGTAATGAAAAAGCAGGTAAATAATCCGGACAAACCTTCCAGAAATTAAAATCAGAGATGATTTATTTAATCGCATGGCTCATGCTGATTGCTCACTCTTGTCTGAGGCTGATTTCGTTATGACAACTGACAGAAGCGTTTTTTATATCTCCGATGGTACGGCAATTACGGCTGAAGTACTGGGTCATGCGGTGCTGTCGCAATTTCCGGTTAATATCACCAGTCTGACGCTGCCGTTTGTAGAAAACGTCCAGCGGGCGCTGGCGGTTAAAGCCCAGATTAACGCGCTCTATCAGCAGAGCGGTGTCCGGCCGCTGGTGTTTTTTTCCATCGTAACCCCGGAAGTGCGCGACATCATCGTGCAGAGCGAGGGCTTTTGTCAGGATATCGTGCAGGCACTGGTCGCCCCGCTACAGCAGGAGTTAGGTTTAGCGCCTGCACCGGTCGCTCACCGTACCCACGGACTGGATGCCAGTAATCTGGGTAAATATGATGCGCGCATTGCAGCGATCGATTATGCCCTCGCGCATGATGACGGCATCTCGCTGCGCGGGCTGGAGGATGCACAGGTGATCCTGTTGGGGGTCTCGCGCTGTGGCAAAACGCCCACCAGCCTCTATCTGGCGATGCAGTTTGGTGTTCGCGCCGCTAACTACCCTTTCATTGCTGACGATATGGATAACCTCAAACTGCCGCCAGCGCTGCGTGCACACCAGAATAAGCTGTTCGGGCTGACCATCGATCCGGAACGCCTGGCGGCAATACGTCAGGAGCGGGCGGAAAATACCCGTTACGCCTCAATGCGTCAGTGCCGACTGGAAGTGGGCGAAGTCGAAGCGCTGTTCCGCACCCATCAGATCCGCTATCTCAACAGCACCAACTACTCGGTAGAGGAGATAGCCACCAAAATTCTCGACATCATGGGCCTGACGCGCCGCATGTACTAGAACGCTATTCGGGTCGGCGTTGTAAAGCGGCGCTGCCGTCGCTTTTGATTTCATTATCAAATCCCGGGTTGAATTCGCAGGCTAATGGTTTATTGTGACCATCATCACTTCCCGGTATTTCACCGCTGCGAAGAACCGTTTTCGAGAATCTCATGAATAAAACCGACGAACTGCGTACCGCACGCATTGGTAGTCTGATTACCCCCGCCAGCCTGGCGGCCGAACATCCTGTCTCTGCGGCAATCGCTGACAATGTCACTGCTGCCCGTAAACGTATTGCCCGTATTCTGACCGGTGAAGATCCCCGCCTGCTGGTGGTGATCGGCCCCTGCTCGCTGCACGACCCAAAAGCGGCCCTGGACTATGCTGAGCGTCTGAACGCGTTACGCAGCCGCTATGAAGACCGGCTGGAGATTGTGATGCGAGCCTACTTCGAGAAGCCGCGCACGGTAGTGGGCTGGAAAGGCTTAATCTCCGATCCGGATCTGGATGGCAGCTATGATGTAAACCGGGGTATCGGCATCGCCCGCAAGCTGCTGATTGATATCAACGCGCTGGGTCTGCCTACCGCTACCGAATTTCTGGATATGGTGATCGGCCAGTTTATTGCCGACCTCATCAGCTGGGGCGCAATTGGCGCCCGCACCACGGAAAGCCAGATCCACCGCGAAATGGCTTCGGCACTTTCCTGCCCGGTCGGCTTTAAAAACGGTACCGATGGTAACGTACAGATTGCCGTGGATGCGATCCGTGCTGCGCGCGCCAGCCACATGTTCCTGTCGCCGGATAAGCTGGGCCAGATGACCATCTATCAAACCAGCGGCAATCCGCATGGGCATGTGATCCTGCGTGGCGGCAAGCAGCCTAACTATCATGCCAGTGATGTCGCCGCCGCCGCAGAAAGTCTGTCGGCGTTTAATCTGCCTCAGCAGCTGGTGATCGACTTCAGTCACGCGAACTGCCTGAAGCAGCATCGTCGCCAGATGGATGTCGCGGCAGAGGTGGCAGAGCAGATTAAATCGGGATCGCGGGCCGTTGCCGGTGTGATGATTGAAAGCTTCCTGGAAGAAGGCAATCAGAAAGTGGTGAGCGGCGAACCGCTGGTTTATGGTAAGTCGATAACCGATCCCTGTCTGGGCTGGCAGGAGAGCGAACAGGTGCTCTCCCTGCTGGCAGAGGCGGTTTCTCACCGCCTCTGAGTTGGATTAGCTGGAGCAGCTCACCTCTAAAGTCTTGCCCCAGTCTGGCGGCCGCTGACGATACTCAGCGGCTGTCTCATCGCTAAAGGGTTGCTGTAACGCCTGATGCAAATGTGCCAGCGCACCCTGCTCGCCCCGCTCCGCCTCTTCAATTGCCTGCTGTGCCAGATAGTTGCGCAGAATCACCGCCGGATTGGCGGCCTTCATGACTGCCTGACGCTCTTCATCGCTCACCTGCTCCTCCATGAGACGGTTGCGATAGCGCAGATACCAGCCATCAAATGCCTCACGATCGATAAATTCATCGCGCAGCGGTGAGCGGCTTTCAGCCTGTTGAGTCTCACTCAGCAGCCGGAATGTCAGGGTATAATCGCTGTGCTCCTGCGTCATCAGTGCCAGCAGATCCGTGAGAATCTGATTGTCGCTGCTCTGCTGGGTCAGCAGGCCGAGCTTCGCCCGCATCCTTTCACCCCAGACCCGCATCAATTCAGGTTCATAAGCGCTCAACGCCGTCCGCAGCTGCTCGGTTGTCAGCAGACCCGATAACGCATGTGCCAGCCGGTTGAGATTCCACATGCCAATCATCGGCTGATTTTCAAAGCTGTAGCGCCCCTGATAATCACTGTGATTGCAAATGAAGTCAGGCTGATAATCATCAAGAAACCCGAACGGGCCATAGTCAATGGTCAGGCCAAGAATCGACATGTTGTCGGTGTTCATCACCCCATGCGCAAAACCCACACTTTGCCACAGCGCAATCAGCCGCGCAGTGCGTAACACAATGTCGGTGAACCACTGTTGATAGCGGTCCGCTTCCTCTGCCAGGTGCGGCCAGTGATGACGGATGGCGTAGTCGGCCAGCTGCTGCACTTTCTCCTGCTGCTGGCTGTAAAAGAAATGCTCGAAATGGCCGAACCGCAGATGGCTCGGTGAAATGCGCATCAGCATCGCACCGTGCTCGGGAGTTTCGCGGTAGACCGGCTCATCGCCTATCGACAAAGTCAGTGCGCGCGTGGTGGGAATGCCCAGATGGTGCAGCGCTTCCGAAGCAAGAAACTCCCGCACGCTGGAACGGATTACGGCACGACCATCACCCATGCGTGAATAAGGTGTCAGACCTGCGCCTTTGAGATGCCAGTCCAGCTTACTGCCATTATCAAGACGCTGTTCACCCAGCAAAATGCCGCGCCCGTCGCCCAGCTGGCCTGCCCAGACACCAAACTGATGGCCGCTGTACACCTGCGCCAGTGGCTGCATGCCGGGCAGCAGGGCCGCGCCGTGCCAGACATCATGACCGCGACCGTCAAAGAGCGCGCTATCCAGTCCCATTGAAGTGGCAAGCGGTGCGTTGTGATACAGCAGGCGTCCGCCTGTCAGCGGTGTAGGGGTAAGCGCGGTGTAACACCCTGTCAGTTCACGGAACCAGGTGTTGTCAAAAGAGGCCTTCTCTGAGGACATTGTTTCTCCCATGCGCTGCTCAGCGATACGTAGATTAGTTCTCTAGTGTAACGCTGATAGCGGGGATTAACAGGAAGTATCAGCCGGGATGCTGAGAGGATGGCATACGATCGTCGGCGCAGAGCAACGAACGCAGTGCATCAGATTTAACCACGGAGAAAAGTGCACCCTGGAAGTCGGCACCGTCAAGCTGGCTGACTTTATCGAACAGCATTTCATCGTCAACGCCACAAATAATGAGGCGGTCACAATGAGCGCGGAAATTATCAATAATGCTCTGGATAAATGGCACAAATGAAGCGCGTTTTGCCAGCGAATGAATAAATTCTTTGTCCAGGCAGATGCAGCTGAATAAATTATCGTAGACCGCATTCGAGGGAGTCTTGCCCGCACCGAAATGTGAAATTGCTAAATTAAACTCAGCATGCAGGTCAGCCAGCAGGGGATTATTTTTGCCCAGCTTCAGTTGCGGAAACGTTTCAGTGATATTCAACAGAATGAACGGCAGCTGCTTTATTTTGCGCATGACTAATTCACTCGCCAGGAGCGTCCGGGCCATACCTTCATCAATACGGATAAATGCTGACACCGAATGCGCTTCAAATAACGCACGATTCTGCTCCAGCAGTCCAATCTGACTTTGCAGCAGGCGCAACTGCTGCGACTCCTCAAGCTGCGGCAGCAACAGATCCTGCGGCAGAGTGATGGGGGCATTTTCATGCACAAATTGCGTTACCAGCTCGACAGCGGTCAACCGTCCGTGAACATCACAGACAGGATAAAACCAGATTTCCGACTGATAGTCGGCCGAGAGATGAATTTTCATTTTAATGCCAGAATAAGCGGCGATGGGGATATCGTATAGTAATGGTCAGGCGCAGGCAAGAGCGCCAAATCATTGAAGAGACGAACTTCTTTACCCTTCCACTGCCGTTTGACAACCGTCGATCACGCTTAAGCCAAATAGTCGCGCTAAAATAGCGGTTATTAGTGGAATTAAATAAGCATTAATTATGTTTATTAAAATCCTTGCTCAATAACAGTCATTTAAAATAATACTTTTATTCTTTTTTTTAACTCTATTTAAAATTGGACTTAAGTCGGATTTGGCTGGCTGCGTTTAAATACGGCGCGCCTGCCAGAACACTTTTCGCCAGTAGACATTGTCGAGCGAAGAGCGGATCACACCCTGGCTGGTTGAAGCGTGGATAAAGGCGTTATCGGTGTCATAAATGCCCACATGCAGGCCATTCTCGCCGCGACCGGTTTTGAAGAACACCAAATCGCCGGGCAGCAGGTCATCTTTGCTGATTTGCGTGCCAATATCGCTTTGGGCTGAGGTGGTGCGTGGCAGTTGCAACGCAAATTTGTCACGGAAGGTCAGATAGACAAAGCCAGAGCAGTCAACACCGTTACGACTCATGCCGCCATAGCGATAAGGCGTGCCACGCCAGTGGCCGAGCTGATCGTTCAGTTCCGCTATCACGGTGATCGAATCGGATAGACGGCCATTTATCGGCGGAGCGTGATGACTGCATCCCGTCAGCAGCAGAACTAAAATCAGCAAACCCAGGCGCATTGCCAAATGTCCTTATCAGAAGTTGCAACCGGCTTAATGTAGCGGTAAAGCCCGCCAGGTAGCAAGTGTCAGGGCAGCACAGTTAATAGCGTACGTCCTTCGAGTTGAATCTGCCGGAATGCTATCTGGTAGAGCGGAGTCAGGCGCTGCGGCGTCAGGACTTTAGCCGGTTCGCCCTGCGCAACCACCTGGCCTCTGTTCATCAGCCAGACCCGATCGGCCTGTTGCAGGCTGTGGTTAAGGTCGTGACTACTGGCGATTACGCTGATACCTGCTGCGCACAGCTCCGCAATCAGATCGTCGACCGCTTTCTGCTGGCCGATATCCAGCGCCGTCAGCGGCTCATCGAGGATCAGCAGCCGCCCGTGAGGATTGATGAGGGGATCAATTTGCGCACAGACTGCCGCCAGCCTGACGCGCTGCCATTCACCACCGGAGAGTCGGGTCAGCGAACGGGATAATTTATCCTGCAGCTGAAGCCGTTCCAGCAGCGTGGTGAGTCGGGCATCGGACTGCGAGCCCGCCTGTTTAAGATGCAGACGCAAATAGTGCCAGACCGGCATCTGACTCAGCGGCGCCTGCTGTTGTGGCAACCAGCCGCGAATCCTGGACAATGCCGCGCCGTTCCAGTTACTCAGCGGCTTTTCGTCCAGCATTACTGTGCCTGAGGCGGGTTGCAGTCCGGCAAGTACGCTAAGTAAGGTGCTTTTGCCTGCCCCGTTCGGCCCTGCCACGTGCAGCAGCTGACCGGCGGCAAGCTCACCGGTCAGTGGTAGCAGCCGTCCGGCAACGGCTGCCTGTTGCAGGCGCAACAGCATCTATTTTGCCAGCGCCTGCTTAATGGTTTCCAGAATGATCGGATCTTCCGGCGTCATGTCAGGTGCAAAACGCTGGATCACGCTGCCGTCACGGCCAATCAGGAATTTTTCGAAATTCCACAGAATGTCGCCCTGCGCTTTCGGGGCGCGCCCTTTACTCTCCATACGCTCGTAAAAACCGCTTCCTTCCGGACGCACGGCTTCGGGCCGGGCCGCAATCATCTGAGCATAGAGCGGATGACGACCTTCGCCATTGACCTCGGTTTTGGCAAACATCGGGAACGTGACGCCATAGGTTGTGCTGCAGAAGGTTTTGATCTCTTCACTGCTGCCCGGCTCCTGCTCCAGAAACTGATTGCAGGGGAAACCGAGTACGCTGAAGCCCTGATCCTGCCAGGCTTTCTGCAGGTTCTCCAGCTCTTCATATTGCGCCGTCAGGCCACATTTCGAGGCAACATTGACCACCAGCAGGACCTGACCCTGCCACTGTGACAGCGTAGTTTTTTCTCCGTCGAGCGTAACCAGTTCAGTCTCATAAATGTTCATGCTATTTCCTTTGTGGATGCTGTTGTGGATCCAGAATAACCAGCCGAAGCTAGCGCGAAGATTTCACCAGTAAAATAATAAACAGTGGCGCGCCAAGTGTCGCTGTGACGACACCTATCGGCAATTCTGCCGAGGTCAGCGCCAGACGTGCCACGATATCGGCGGCCAAAAGCACAGCCGCGCCCGCCAGCGCCGAGGCCGGCAGCAGATAACGGTGGTCGCTGATGCCACTCAGGCGCAGGAGATGCGGGATCACCAGCCCGACAAAGCCAATGGCACCGGCCATCGCGACGCTGATGCCTACCAGCCAGCCCATCGCCAGCACCAGGAGGTTCCGCCAGTAAAAGAGTGACAGCCCGAGCTGACGGGCAGAAGTCTCGCCCAGGGCCAGCAGATTGAGAATCGGTCCGGTCGCCCCCAGCGCCAGCATCACAGGCAGCAGGGCCAGCAGCATCCAGCCGTAGCGCCAGTCAATCCCGCTGAATCCCCCCATCATCCAGTACATCAGCTGACGCAGATCGAGACTGGTGCTGAAGTAGACCGCCCAGGTCATGATGGCGCTGCAGATAATCCCCAGTGCCACGCCGGTCAGCAACAGCCGGGCGACCGAGAGCTGACGATGCGCAAAATGCAGCAGAATCAGTGTAATAATCAGCGCACCTGCCATCGCCGCCAGTCCCAGGCTCCACAGTGAGCCACTGCCCAGCAGCACGCCAAGTACCAGGCCGATACCGGCTCCGTTCGAGACACCAAGCAGGCCCGGCTCCGCCAGCGGATTGGTGAACAGCGCCTGCATCACAACACCGCATACCGCCAGAGAGGCGCCCACCAGCACCACCGCCAGGCTGCGGGGCAGCCGCAACTGCCAGACGAAGAGTCTGCCGCTCTCGGTGAACCATGCTGAAGGCGAAATCCAGCTGTCTCCGGCACAAAGGCTGACACAGAGCAGTACAGAAAGCGTAAGAGCCAGCGCAATCAGCCATTTCTGGCCGCGCCGATCGGACTGGCGCGCGAACGTGTCGAGCAGAGACATAAGCAGGATTAGCTGAGAAAACAGTGATTTGATTGTAGAGGGATTGCAGAAAAAAGAAAGGCGGATAAAGCGGGTTGTGCCGGGCTGACGTGGACATTAACGGGCGCGGGAGCGGAGATGATGCATGCTGAAACCATGAAAAAAGGCCGCTTTCGCGGCCTTTTTGAAACGCTGAAATTCAGTCAGTCTCTTTGGGTGTAGCGTTCTCTACGCGGCTTTTCAGCTTCTGTCCTGGGCGGAACGTTACTA
>Ga0308158_10004585_pt1 | contig 11648 bp, 12 predicted proteins | sample PhyBR2_FD_201038 | JGI IMG/M metagenome (GOLD analysis project Ga0308158, IMG submission 201038) | Phyllosphere microbial communities from UC Gill Tract Community Farm, Albany, California, United States - DLSLB.R2 | ecosystem: Host-associated > Plants > Phyllosphere > Unclassified | place: USA...
GTGCATTTGACCGACTGGCCGGATGCCGCCGTGTTCCCATCGGCCGACGAGGTGCGCGGCGCGATGGACGCCGTCCGCGAGCTGTCGAGCGTGGGCAACGCGCTGCGCAAGAAGGAGAAGCTGCGCGTGCGTCTGCCGCTCGCGCGCCTGACGGTGGTGTCGCCGCTCGCGGCGGACCTCGCCCAGTTCGAGGGGATCCTGCGCGAGGAGCTGAATGTGAAGTCCGTCGAGCTCGTGCAGCTCGCCGAGACCACGGCATCCGAGTACGGCATCAGCCACCGCCTCAGCGTCAACGCCCGCGCCGCCGGTCCGCGCCTCGGCAAGGAGGTGCAGAAGGTCATCCGGGCGGCGAAGGAGGGCTTCTGGACCGAAGAGGGCGGAGTCGTGACCGCCGACGGCATCGCTCTCCAGCCGCACGAGTACGACCTGGTGCTCGAGACCTCCGGTCGCCCCGAGGGTGAGGCGCTCGCGCTGGTTCCCGGGGGCGGGTTCATGCTGCTCGACACCGCCACCACGCCCGAGCTGGAAGCCGAGGGACTCGCGCGCGACGTGATCCGCGCGGTGCAGGACACGCGCAAGAACGCCGGCTTCGATGTCAGCGACCGCATCCGTCTCACGCTGCGCTTCGACGACGCGGAAGACGGGGATGCCGTGTACTCGGCATTCGAGATCGCCGACGTCGCGGGTGAGACGCTCGCCGTCGAGCACGCGCTGCTGGGGGCGGACGACGAACTGGCGGAGAGCGAGTTCGCCGGGGTGATCGCCAAGGGCACCTATGCGAACCGCGGCGACTTCACGGTCGCCGTATCGAGGATCGGAGCATCAGCGTGAGTGACGTCCAGCGTGCCGACATCGTCTACGAGAAGCTGCTCGAGCGGGCGGGGGAGCGGTGGGTGCAGCCGCGCAAGGAGCGGGTCGCCCGCATCCTCACGCTGCTCGACGACCCGCAGCGCACCTATCGTGTCGTGCACATCACCGGCACGAACGGCAAGACATCGACGGCCAGGATGATCGAGAGCCTGCTGCGCTCGCACGGTCTGCGCACCGGCCTGTTCACCAGCCCTCACCTCAAGCGGTTCACCGAGCGCATCATGATCGACGGCGAGCCGATCGCCGACGGTGCGATCGCCGATGCCTGGGATGAGATCGAGCCGTTCGTGGGAATCGTCGACGCCGAGCTCGAGGCCGCGGGCGATGCGCCGCTCACCTTCTTCGAGCTGCTGACCGTGCTGGCGTTCGTCGCTGCCTCGGACGCGCCGGTGGATGTGCTCGTGCTCGAGGTCGGCATGGGAGGGTCCTGGGATTCCACCAACACGGCCGATGGCGATGTCGCGGTCTTCGCGCCGATCGACATGGATCACGCCGACCGCCTCGGCGACACCGTCGAGGCGATCGCCGAGGTCAAGGCAGGCATCATCAAGGACGGCGCTGCCGTCGTCTCGGCCGAGCAGAGGCCGGAGGTCGCGGCGGTCCTTCGCCGGGTGGCCGGCGAGAAGAACGCGACGATCGCCTTCGAGGGCGAGCAGTTCGGGCTCAGTGAGCAGAAGCTCGCCGTCGGGGGTCAGCTGATCAGCATCCGCGGCCTCGCAGGGGAGTACGCAGACGAGTATCTGCCGCTGTACGGCGCGCACCAGGGTCACAACGCCGCTCTCGCGGTCGCGGCCGTGGAGTCGCTGATCGGCGGCGCCTCGCAGCGCATCGTCGGCGACATCCTCGCGGACGGACTGCAGAACGCCACGTCGCCAGGGCGGCTCCAGCTCGTGGGCATCGCGCCGACGGTCGTGGTGGACGCCGCGCACAACCCGCACGGAGCCGCCGCCCTCGCGCGATCGCTCGATGACAGCTTCGACTTCGACGAGTGGGCTCTTGTTCTGGGCGTCTTCGCAGACAAGGACGCCGCGGGCATCGTCGACGCGCTGCTGCCGCAGGTGGCCGAGGTGTTCGCCACTGCCCCCGATTCCGATCGGGCGGCGGACGCCGATGCGATCGCCGACCTCGTCGAGGAGCGCGGGCGCCGCGCGAGCGTGCATCCCACCCTCGCCGACGCCGTCGATGCCGCGCGCGAGTGGGCGGCATCCGCCGATCGCCGCGCCGTCGTCATCGCGGGATCCATCGTGCTCGCCGGTGAAGCGCTGCTTCTCTCCGAGGAGGAGGACTGGAAGTCGGGGTGGCGCGCGTGAGCGCTCGCGCGGCCAGAGCACCTCGTCCGCGCGCGCAGCGCACGCTGGTGCAGAAGCTCGGCGCGATCGTGCTCGGCTTCGAGGCCGTCGGCGCGCTGCTCGCAGGTCTCGTGATCTTCGGACTCGACGCCCTGCCGGCAGGCGTCCCGTCGTGGTGGGGTATCGTCGCCGGCGTGGTGGTCGCCATCGCCCTCATCGGTGTCGCGGGCTCGATCACCAGACCCTGGGCGATCCCTGCAGGCTGGGCTCTGCAGGGCGTCATCGCCCTCGGCGGCATCTTCGAACCGGCCATCGTCTTCGTGGTGCTGATTTTCGGCGGCATGTGGGCGTATGCGACGATCGGTGGGGCCCGAATCGACCGACAGCGGCCGGCGGGTCCGCCGGCAGAACCTCACACAGAGAGCGAATGACATGGCCACTGAAGAAACCCTCGTCCTCGTCAAGCCCGACGGCGTCGCCCGCGGCCTGACCGGCAGCATCCTCGCCCGCATCGAGGCGAAGGGCTACGCGCTCGTCGACCTGCGTCTGGTCGAGCCCGACCGCGACCGCCTCGCCGCCCACTACACCGAGCACGAGGGCAAGCCCTTCTACGAGCCGCTTCTCGAGTTCATGATGTCGGGCCCTTCGGTGGCGATCCGCCTCGCCGGCAACCGCGTCATCGAGGGCTTCCGCTCACTCGCGGGCACCACCGATCCGACCACCGCAGCGCCCGGCACGATCCGCGGCGACTTCGGCCGGGACTGGGGCCTCAAGGTGCAGCAGAACCTCGTGCACGGCTCTGACAGCCCCGAGTCCGCCGCGCGCGAGCTCGGCATCTGGTTCGACTGAGACCAGCCCGCAGACGAAGAGAGGGATGCCCGCACGGGCATCCCTCTCTTCGTCTGCGGCGTCTGCGGGTCAGAAGACCATTCCCACGACCTCACCCAGCAGGTCGAGGCCGGCGAGCTGGGCCATCGCGATGATGATCGCGTAGGCGACGATCGTCGCCAGCGGCACCCAGACCATCAGGCGTCCGGCGCGCTCGCGCATCGCGGCCGAACGACCGAGCGTGCCGTTGCGAATCAGATGCAGCGTTGTCGCGAGGAACGTGGGGATGGTGACGGACCAGGTCACCATGCACCACGGGCACAGGGTGTGCAGGCTGTAGATGCTCTGGCCGATGAGCCAGCACACGAAGATGAAGGCCCCGAGCACCCCCACGCCGAACAGCCCCCAGAACCAGCGCGGGAATCGCACGCCGGCGATCACGGCCACGCCCATCACGAGCACCGCCATCCACGCGGTCACGCCGATGAGCGGGTTCGGGAACCCGAACACCTCGCCCTGCCACGATGAGAGGTTCTTGTCGCACTGCAGCATGACGCTCACGTAGCAGCTGGTGGTCTCGCCCGGGTTCTCGAGAACGTAGAACTTCTCCATGGTGAGCTGGAACGCCGCCCACCAGCCGACGATCGCGGCGAAGACGAGCCAGATTCCGTAGCCGACATGGCGGGAGCGCTGCGTGGTCATGGCGCGATTATCTCAACGGTGTCTATGCGGCTCGGGTGAATAACGGCGCGCGCGTCGAACGCGTGCGGTGGTCGGCGTCGGGTAGTGCGATAATGGCTCAAGACGACGTCGCGTTCATCGCGATCGAATCGACAAGACTTCGGGGTCACGTGCCCCAGGTGGTCGCGCCGCAGAGCCGACCGCCAGCCGATTGAGTTCGCGGCCGCTGTTTCGCCGCACGAGTTTTCGCGGCGCACGCAGTGCCCGCGCAGGGAGCTAGCCAGAGATGGCCGATGAGAACGATGACAACAACACCCCCACCCTCGACGAGACGCCGGCGCAGCCGGTAGTCGAGGACGCCCGGACCACCGAGGCGGCTGAGCCCGTCGCGGGTCCGGATGCTGTGGAGCAGGTCGCTGCCGACGACCAGGCCGCTGCGGCCGAGCCCGCCGAGCGTGAAGCGGAGGCCGTCCCCGAGGCATCAGCGCAGCCTGAGCCTCAGGCGGAGCCCGAGGCTCAGGCAGAGCCCGAAACGGCTGCGGAGACCGAGGCATCCGCCGAGTCGGCGGCTCAGGCGCAGCCCGACGCTTCCGCAGAGCCCGCGAGGGCCGCGGAGTCCGAGAAGGCCGCGGAGTCCGAGAAGGCCGCGGAGTCCGAGAAGGCCGCGGAGTCCGAGAAGGCCGCAGAGCCCGAGACCCCGCAGCCCGTGACGGCCGTGAGCCTGGGACTGCTGCCGGAGGTCTTCGTCTCGAAGGTCTCGACCCAGCTGCACTTCTACGCACCCGAGCTGGTGCCGCTGCCCGCGCGCAGCAGCCGCGACGACGACGAGGGCGACGACCGCGACAGCGCGTTCCGGCGCGGCCGTGGCCGACGACGCGGTGAGGGCGACGACCAGCGCGAGGAGCCGCGCCAGCGTCAGCGCCAGGTCGAGTACATCACCGAGCCGAAGGCCATCAAGGGCTCGACGCGTCTCGAGGCCAAGAAGCAGCGCCGTCGCGACGGTCGCGATGCCGGCCGCCGTCGTCCTGTCGTGACCGAGGCCGAGTTCCTCGCCCGCCGCGAGTCGGTCGACCGCATGATGGTCGTGCGCGCCAAGAACGGCCGCACCCAGATCGGCGTGCTCGAAGACGACGTGCTCGTCGAGCACTATGTCGCCCGCAATCAGGACGCGTCGTTGATCGGCAACGTGTACCTGGGCCGCGTGCAGAACGTGCTGCCCAGCATGGAGGCCGCGTTCGTCGACATCGGCCGCGGCCGCAACGCCGTGCTGTACTCGGGCGAGGTCGACTGGGACGGCGTCGAGACCGGCAATCAGCCGCGCCGCATCGAGCTCGCTCTGAAGGCCGGCGACCGCGTTCTCGTGCAGGTCACGAAGGACCCCGTCGGCCACAAGGGCGCCCGCCTCACCAGTCAGATCTCGCTTCCCGGCCGCTACCTCGTGTACGTGCCAGGCGGGTCGATGAACGGCATCTCGCGCAAGCTCCCCGACAACGAGCGCGCTCGCCTGAAGCGCATCCTCAAGGAGGTGCTGCCCGAGTCGTCGGGCGTGATCGTCCGCACGGCGGCCGAGGGCGCCACCGAAGAGCAGCTGACCCGCGACGTGCAGCGACTCACCTCGCAGTGGGAGCACATTCAGAAGCAGGTGCAGACGCAGCAGGCTCCCGCACTGCTGCACGCCGAGCCCGACCTTCTGGTGAAGATCGTGCGAGATGTCTTCAACGAGGACTTCACGCGCATGACCATCCAGGGCGACGACGCGCAGCGCACGATCCGCGCGTACCTCGAGAGCGTCGCTCCCGACCTGCTCGAGCGCGTCGAGACCTACACCGACGACGTCGACCCGTTCGACGCGTACCGCATCACCGAGCAGATCGAGAAGGCGCTCGACCGCAAGGTCTGGCTGCCCTCTGGTGGCTCGCTCGTGATCGACCGCACCGAGGCCATGACGGTCGTCGACGTCAACACCGGCAAGTTCGTCGGCTCGGGTGGAAACCTCGAGGAGACGGTCACCAAGAACAACCTCGAGGCCGCTGAGGAGATCGTCCGCCAGCTGCGTCTGCGCGACATCGGCGGCATCATCGTCGTCGACTTCATCGACATGGTGCTCGAGTCCAACCGCGATCTCGTGCTGCGCCGTCTGGTGGAGTGCCTGAGCCGCGACCGCACCAAGCACCAGGTCGCCGAGGTCACCTCGCTCGGCCTCGTGCAGATGACGCGCAAGAAGCTCGGCCTCGGCCTGCTCGAGACCTTCAGTGAGGCATGCGATGTGTGTGCCGGCCGAGGCGTGATCGTTCACCACGATCCCGTCGTCAAGCACCGCAGCGGCAACGGCGGCTCGAACAGCGGAGGAGGCGGCCAGAACCGTCGCTCGCGCGGCGGATCTCCGTCTCAGCAGCCCGCCGCCGCTCAGGCGCAGCAGCCGCAGGCGAACGGCGGCACGCACAGCATCACCGAGGGCGCGAAGTCGGCTCTCGCCGCCATCGCAGCCTCGACCATCGTCGCGAACGGCGAGGCCGCCGGCGAGCAGCCGGCCGCAGCCGAGCAGCAGGTCGTCGTCGAGGCGCCCGCGCAGAGCGACCGTCCGAAGAAGCGGAAGAAGCGCGGCGGCGACCGCAAGGCGCCGAAGACCGAGACCGAGCAGCTGCTCGATTCGGTGCTCGACGCGCTTCCCGAGCCGAAGGCCCCGGGACAGGGACGCAACCGTCGTCGGGTCTCGACCGCCATGCTCACCCCCAACGCCGCACAGGTGCAGGGAGACGGGTCAGCGCCGGTCGCGACCTCGAACCCGGAGTCCTGAGCGGATCAGACGCCTGGTGAGCTCCTTGCCGCCCACGTGCACCGCACCGGCGGCGAGGAGCCTCGGCAGCGAGTCCTCGGGAACGTCGTAGTGGTCGCGGTCGAAAGCGCGGGCCGGGATGCCCTGCTCCTCGGCGAACGCGTGCAGCTCGGCCAGATCCGAGTCGCTGACGAGATGCGCCCACAGCCGGCCGTGCGCGGGCCAGATGGCGTCGTCGACGAGAACGGTCATGTCGCGATCTTAGGACGGGGACACACCTCCGGCCTCGCTTTGCGGCATCGGCGATGATCCGGTAAAGTTGTCCTTTGGTGCGAGACCCCTGACGGCTTTTCCGGTCGCAGGAGAAGTCTTGCGTCTGCACCCGTCGCCCCGGGCGATGTACGCAAGCAACAGTCTTCCCGTGAGATTCCCGGAGCGATCCGCTCCCCAACGAAACAGGTATGAAGTGGTTTACGCAGTAGTGCGCGCCGGTGGCCGGCAGGAGAAGGTCGAGGTCGGCACGATCGTTCAGCTCGACCGTGTTCAGGCTGCCCAGGGCGAGAACATCGAGCTTCCCGCCGTGCTTCTCGTCGACGGTGCCTCTGTGACCACCGACGCCGACAAGCTGGCGAAGGTCAAGGTCACGGCTGAGGTTCTCGGCAACCTCCGCGGACCGAAGATCGTCATCCAGAAGTACAAGAACAAGACCGGCTACAAGAAGCGCCAGGGCCACCGTCAGGAGCTCACGCGCGTCAAGATCACCGGCATCAAGTAAGCACGGAAGAGGCTCAGACATGGCACATAAGAAGGGCGCGAGCTCGACCCGCAACGGTCGTGACTCCAACGCACAGCGACTCGGCGTGAAGCGCTTCGGCGGTCAGACCGTCAACGCCGGCGAGATCCTCGTCCGTCAGCGCGGCACCCACTTCCACCCCGGCGCCGGCGTCGGTCGTGGCGGCGACGACACGCTGTTCGCTCTCGAGGCGGGCGCTGTCGAGTTCGGCAAGAAGGGCGGCCGCAAGGTCGTCAACATCGTCGCAGCCGCTCAGTAAGAGCAGCAGACTTCCTGGACGGGGCGGGCTTCGGCTCGCCCCGTCCTCGTATCCCAGCACAACCCCTCGGAGGAGCACGCACATGGTCACGTTCGTCGACACCGTCACGCTGCACCTTCGCGCCGGCAAGGGCGGCAACGGCTGCGTCTCGGTCCGTCGTGAGAAGTTCAAGCCGCTCGGCGGTCCCGACGGCGGCAAGGGCGGTGACGGCGGAGACATCATCCTCGTCGCGGACCCGCAGGTGACGACGCTGCTGTCGTACCACCACTCGCCGCACCGCACCGGCGGCAACGGCGGCTTCGGCATGGGAGATCTGCGCTCGGGCTACGACGGCGAGTCCCTCGAGCTGCCCGTGCCGGTCGGCACCGTGGTCAAGAGCGTCGAGGGCGAAGTCCTGCACGACATGATCACCCCTGGCGAGCGGTACGTGGTCGCCGAGGGCGGCCGCGGCGGGCTCGGCAACGCGGCTCTCGCCTCACCCAAGCGCAAGGCTCCCGGCTTCGCGCTGCTCGGCACGCCGGGCCAGGAGTGCTCGGTCGTGCTCGAACTCAAGACCGTCGCGGATGTGGCCCTCGTCGGCTATCCGTCGGCAGGCAAGTCGAGCCTGATCGCCGCGCTGTCGGCGGCGCGCCCCAAGATCGCCGACTACCCGTTCACCACGCTGCACCCCAACCTCGGCGTCGTGCAGGCCGGCGACAGCCGCTACACCGTCGCCGATGTGCCCGGCCTGATCGAGGGCGCGAGCGAGGGCAAGGGCCTCGGGCTGGAGTTCCTGCGGCACGTCGAGCGCTGCAGCGCGCTGCTGCACGTCCTCGACTGCGCGACGCTCGAGCCGGGGCGCGACCCGCTCTCCGACCTCGACGTGATCCTCGCCGAGCTCGCCGCCTACGAGGTGCCCGAGGGGCAGAAGCCGCTGCTCGAGCGTCCGCAGCTCGTGGCCCTGAACAAGGTCGACGTGCCTGAGGCGCGCGATCTCGCCGACATGGTGCGCCCCGAGATCGAGGCGCGGGGCTTCCGCGTGTTCGAGATCTCCGCTGTCGCCCGTGAGGGCCTGCGGCCCCTCAGCTTCGCGCTGGCCGAGCTCGTCGACCAGCACCGCGCCGAGGTCGCTGCCGAGATCCCGCGCGAGCGCGTCGTGATCCGTCCGAAGGGCTCCAGGGAGGAGTTCTCGATCCGAGTCGAGGGCGGCACCTACGGCAACGTCTACCGGGTGCTCGGCGAGAAGCCGTGGCGCTGGGTGCAGCAGACCGACTTCCAGAACGAAGAGGCTGTCGGATACCTCGGTGACCGCCTCGAGCGCCTCGGCGTCGAGGACGCCCTGTTCAAGGCCGGCGCCGTCCCTGGGGCGACCGTCATGATCGGCACAGGAGACAACAGCGTGGTCTTCGACTGGGAGCCCTCGATCGCCTCGACCGCCGAGCTGATGAGCTCGCCGCGTGGCACCGATATCCGCATCGGCGGATCGAACCGTCGCACCACGGCAGAACGCCGCGAGCAGTACCACGAGATGATGGATGCCAGGGCAGTGGCCCGGGCGGAGCTCGAGGAGAAGCGCCTCGCATCCCGCGAGGACGAGGAATGACCGCGCGTACCCGCGAGGAGCTCGCCACCGCGGGCCGGATCGTCGTGAAGGTCGGCTCGTCGTCGATCAGCGGCGAGTCGTCGTGGCGCATCCCGATGATCGTGCAGGCGCTCTCGTCGGCGCACCGCCGCGGCGCCGAGATCATCCTCGTCTCGTCGGGGGCGATCGCCACGGGCATCCCGTTTCTCGAGCTCGATTCGCGTCCGACCGATCTGGCGACCCAGCAGGCCGCCGCGGCCGTTGGGCAGAACGTGCTCGTCTTCCGCTATCAGGAGGCGCTGCGCCCGTTCGGCATCGTCGCCGGCCAGGTGCTGCTGACGACGGGCGATCTCGAGAACCCCACCTCCCGCAGCAACGCTCGGCGCGCGATGGAGCGGCTGCTGTCGCTGCGGATCCTGCCTATCGTCAACGAGAACGACACGGTCGCCACGCAGGAGATCCGCTTCGGCGACAACGATCGGCTCGCGGCCCTCGTCGCGCAGCTCGTCGGCGCTGACGCCCTCGTGCTGCTGAGCGACGTCGAGTCGCTGTACACGAAGCCGCCGACCGACCCGACGGCGGTGCCGATCGACGAGATCCCCGCCGACTCCGATCTGAGCGGTCTCGAGTTCGGTGCGTCGGTCGTCAACAGCGTCGGCACCGGGGGAGCGGCCACCAAGGTCTCCGCAGCCCGCATGGCTGCCGGGTCGGGCATCGGAGTGCTGGTCACGAGCGCCGACCTCGTGGGCAAGGCTCTCGAGGGTGCGCAGATCGGCACCTGGTTCGCGCCCTCCGTCACCGCCTGACGGCGCGCGTCACGGCGGCCCGAGGGCTGCTCGGCCGTCGATACACTGACCGGATGAGCACTTCCCCCGTCGCCGACGCCCCCGCGGACACCGCGCTGGATCGCCTGAGGCGCGCCAAGGACGCATCTCGTTCGGTCGCGCGGCTGACCAGCGCAGAGAAGGCAGACCTGCTCGAGGCGATAGCCGCCGCGATCGAGACGAACGCGGCGCGCATCGTCGAGGCGAACGACCGCGACGTCGAGAGAGGGCGAGCGGATGCCATCGGCGATGCGCTCATCGACAGGCTGCGCCTGGATGAGCGGCGCGTCGCGGCGCTCGCATCCGCCGTCCGTGACGTCGCCACCCTGCCCGATCCGGTCGGTCAGGTCGTGGGCGGGCACCGGATGCCGAACGGCGTGTCCCTCGAGCAGGTGCGCGTTCCCTTCGGCGTGGTCGGAGCCATCTACGAGGCGCGTCCGAACGTGACCGTCGACATCGCCGCGCTCGCGCTGCGCTCGGGCAACGCGGTCGTGCTGCGCGGTGGCAGCGCCGCACGAGACTCGAACACGGTTCTCGTCTCGGTGATGCGCCAGGCTGTCGAGGCGCTCGGGCACGACCCCGAGGCGATCCAGAGCGTAGATGGCTTCGGACGCGGGGGCGCGAAGGCCATGATGCACGCCCGCGGGCTCATCGACGTGCTGGTGCCGCGCGGCAGCGCCTCTCTGATCGAGGCCGTGGTGACCGAGTCGACCGTGCCGGTCATCGAGACCGGGGCAGGCGTGGTGCACATCGTGATCGACGAGTCGGCGCCCATGGACTGGGCGCGAGACATCGTCGTCAATGCGAAGGTGCAGCGACCGAGCGTGTGCAACGCCGTCGAGACGCTGCTCGTGCATCGTCAGGCGGCCCCTCAGCTCGTGCCCGTCATCGCCAGCGCTCTGCTCAGCGAGGGCGTGGCGATCCATGGCGACGACATGGTCGTCGGGCTTGTCGCCGGGACGATCCCGGCCACCGACGAGGACTGGGCCACCGAGTACCTCGGGCTCGAGATCGCGATCAAGGTCGTCGACGACCTCGACGAGGCGCTCACGCACATCCGCCGGTACAGCACGGGTCACACGGAGTCGATCATCACGACCGATTCGCGCAACGCCGAGCGCTTCCTGGCGGAGGTCGACTCGGCTGTCGTGATGGTCAACACCTCCACGCGGTTCACGGACGGCGCCGAGTTCGGCTTCGGTGCCGAGGTCGGCATCTCGACCCAGAAGCTGCACGCCCGCGGACCCATGGGCCTCGGTGAGCTGACCAGCACGAAGTGGCTCGCGCGCGGGTCCGGTCAGACCCGCGGCTGAGGACTAGACTGGACAGGCGTTTGCTCGCCAGGTCAGGAACGGAGTCAGGATGAACCTCGTCGCACAGATTGCGATGGCCGCAGCCGAGACGGAGCACCACGGCAACGTGGCTGCTGAAACCTTCATCTTCGGTGTCATCGCCGCGATCATCTTCGCCGTGATGGCCCTGGTGACGCTGTCTTTCCGCAACGTCGCCAATCGTCACGCGGCCAAGGCCGAGGCGTACGCGCTGAAGCACGGCAAGGACGGCCACGGCCACGGCCACTAGGACCGCATGCACGATTCCACCGCTCGAGCACCGCGCATCGGCGTGATGGGTGGCACGTTCGACCCCATCCACCATGGTCACCTGGTCGCGGCGAGCGAGGTGGCGCACTCCTTCGACCTCGACGAGGTCGTGTTCGTGCCCACCGGTCAGCCGTGGCAGAAGCAGAACGTCTCACCGAGCGAGCAT
>Ga0308158_10004591_pt1 | contig 11638 bp, 14 predicted proteins | sample PhyBR2_FD_201038 | JGI IMG/M metagenome (GOLD analysis project Ga0308158, IMG submission 201038) | Phyllosphere microbial communities from UC Gill Tract Community Farm, Albany, California, United States - DLSLB.R2 | ecosystem: Host-associated > Plants > Phyllosphere > Unclassified | place: USA...
GATGCCAGAAGTAAAAGTACGTTTGCAACAGCTTGCCTTGATAGAGCAAGCCGCTCAGCAGGCCATGGATATTGCTGATCGATGCAATGAGCCTATTATTGGTATTCGCGCAGACGAATGCCTTCAGGCGGTCCGTGAGCGTATTGCTGAAATATCAAAGCAAGGTCGACTATAGAGGGCGTTCACGCACTGGCAAACGTCGAATGACCCAATCCCGATCGTTCGGACTGAACCCGCCGCGTTCCAGACCGACCGTTCCTTCAAGTCTACCCTAGGTTCTAATTAGGTGGCCAGCCGCGGCTTGATCTCCGAGGCTGACCTCCCTGCCGACCTGTTCAGGCGACGATCGCTTCAATTCTCTGAGCGGCGTTCGCCATCGCCGCTTGATCCTGCTCCGGTCCGTACGCGATGCCTTCCGCTCGGATCACCTCGACGTCCATGATGCCAAGAAAGTTAAAGATCGCCTTGAGGTAGGTCGACAGATGGTCGTACGCCGCGAACGGTCCTTGCGAGTAAACCCCGCCCGATGAGAGGACGAGATAGACCTTGCCGCTCAGCAAACCGCGTGGGCCATCGGCCGTGTAGGTGAAGGTTTGCCCGGCGATCGCTACATGGTCGACCCACGCCTTCAACGTCGAGGGCACCGTAAAGTTGTACATCGGCGAGCCGACCACCACCACGTCCGCCGCCTTGAGTTCGTCAACCAGAGCTTTGGATCGGGTCATCGTTTCGGCCAGCTTGGTGTCGCCGGTGTTCTCGGCCGTCCAGGCATGCCGGATCGTCATGTCCACGTGGGGAAGCTGGTTGGCGACGAGGTCGCGGTACACAATTGTTGCGCCGGGATTGGCGGTTTTGAGCCGCTCGACTAGTTCACCGGAGAGGCGGCGTGTATGCGAGACAGCGCTTTCGCTCGCACTGGCATCGATGTGCAGAATGTTCATAGGCTCAACTCCGGTCTGGAAAAGTGACCTGGACCAGCTATGTAACCTCAAGCCCTCCGCCAAGAAGGCATTTTCGCAGGACCTAGTCACATGGAGCTGACCACCCCCAAGCCCGTCCACGTCGAATGCAAACGGTTCAGCGGTGTTCTCAGCCTCATCGGCGACAATTGGACCGTCATGATTGTGATGACGCTCACGGAGCGGCCGCGGCGCTTCAATGACATCAAGCGCACCATCGGCGGCATTAGCCAACAGATGCTCGCCCGAACGCTGCGTGCGCTCGAACGCGATGGCATGGTGGCCCGCACCGTCCACCCAACCGTGCCGCCTCAGGTGGAGTACGCCCTCACCGCTCTTGGCCGATCGTTGGCCGATCCGATCCGCGAACTCGGATACTGGGCCGGCGCACACATCGCGGAAATCGAAGGCAACCGGTCAGCGTTTGACGAGGCGAGAGACAGCCAATAGCCCGTCTAACCCCGCAGGTACTGAACCTTGGCGGCATTGCTACCCAGCGGCGAGACGACCCACAAGTGGACGTTCAGGCCGCCCTGCTCGCTTCCCAGCTTCGGTCGTTCATTCATGTAGACTGATCCGCTCGCCGGAAGCGACGTGTCGAGGACGCGGATCGGCGAAACGTGGGACATTTTTGCCGTGCGGCATCGCGACTGCGAATGTCCGGCTACGCTTAAACCGGCCGTTCGCCGGACCCTGAAAACCCTCTTTCCTATGACTAGGCCTGAAGACGATCCGGAAAGGCAGGTTACGAGACGAAAACGGGATAACGGACATCCAAATTGATCGGTGCCGGCTTCCAGATCTGACCCTTGTCAGCCGTTCCATAGGCGATTGCCAGGCCACAGATGCGGACCTGCAACCGCCGAGGTGATCGCCATACGCATGTGAGCCGGACTTGGTTACAAATCTGAGCTGCCAGCCTGAGGCCGCCGAGGGCTAAACTCCGCCGGTGCGGACATGGAAATGCTTGAGGCACGATTGGTCGTTGCACCGAAGGTCTTCCCGCGGCTATCGATCCACCATGGCTATGAAACCGCTTCGTGACAGCGACGTAAGGCAAGCCGCCTACCGGCGGTTGCTTACGCATGCGAGGGCCTGTCCCGACACGCTGGTCATTGATGAACTCGGGCTCGACCATGGCAGTTGCCGGATCGATATTGCGGTGATCAATGGCCACATTCGCGGCGTAGAGATCAAGGCCGAGGCCGATAGCCTGGTGCGCCTGCCCCGTCAGGTCGCAGCGTATGGCGAGGTCGTCGACAAGGCCTTGTTGATCGTCGCGCCCAGGCATCTCGAACCAGCCATGGCGATGGTGCCCGACTGGTGGGGCGTCATGATAGCCGAGCGAGGCGCAAACCAAGGCGTGCGGTTTCGGCGCGTTCGGCCCGAGCGGGCAAACAGGGACATTAATCCACTCGTGCTGACGCGCCTGCTTTGGCGCCAGGAGGCACAGCATTTGCTCAGGCAAATTGGCGTTGCAGAACGCCATTTGCGCGCCCCGCGTGAAGAACTTTACCAGCAGATCGTATCGCTGATGCCGCTCAGAAAACTATCGAGCGCCGTCCGCACCGCCCTCAAGTCCCGGACAATGTGGCGAGATCAGCAACCACTTTCGTGATGTGGTGATTGGTCGCGACCCATTTCCACGTGGTGGGATTGCCCATCTTCTCGGTCCCGAGCCGGCAACCGTCGATATATTTCGAACCCTCGGAGAAGGCCGTGCCGGCAAAGCTGCCCGACGCGACAATCCCGCCGCACAAGCCTGGATAGGCGTGGTTGTTGTTCGATTTCTGGCGCTTCGATTTGGCGACCAGCCAGGCATCGTCGATGGTGTATCGAACATTGGGCGAGCCGCGCATGAACCGCATGTCGCCTTTCGGGAATTCGACCGCAGCCACAACGTAATCCCCAAACCCGGGGCGGCGAACCTGATCGGGCATCGCTGCCATCAATGCCTTGTACAGCAGCCACTCGCGTCGCGGCAGGACATCCACACCAAATTTCAGGCTCATCAGGCTGTCCGGAAACGACGTTGCCAGAATGGTGATCGAATGCGCCGAAGCAAAGATGCCTGCGCTTGCTAGGACAGATGCTATGATGGCGATCAGGGGCCCCTGTGGCTCGAAACTGGGACTTCCAAGATCGAGCAAAATATCGACAGTGCCTGGCGCACAACCCAACTGGGCAAGAAGAGCCTGGACGCTGGCTTCGAAATTGGGATCGAGCGCCTCTTCGAGCCTGCACCGCAGACCGATGCCGCGGGCGTTCGCAGCCACGATCGCCTGCACGCTCTGCTGATATCCGGCATCCCGATCGAGCGCCGTAACAGGCGTAAGGTCGAGGCCCTTTGCGCGCCCTTCACCGAAAATGAAGGTGAGCGGATGACGGCCATCGCCCATGCGGACGGACGGATCGATCTGCACGCCATCGACCAGCGCAGGGCGGCCGGGCCAGTGATCTTCAACCTGCTTGGCAAACGGCTTCAGCTGCTCGTCGATGTGCTTCTTGGGTTGTTGCAGAGCAAAGTCGTAATCGGGCGGCAGAACTTCGATCAGGGGCACGGTCCGTTGCCGGCACGGATCGCTCAGCCGCTTGAGCGCCCGGTATTCACCCGCGCGCCAGCGAAGGAGCGGAACATAGTAGTTCGGAATAGCCATTCTGCCCCTCTCTTACAGTCCAAATTGCCGGCGCACCTCGCCTGACCCCACCATTGTACGAAGCAAGGTGTAGTCGCCGACGTCTCTCCGCACGCGGCCAGCGATCACTGCCGGCGCCACGCCAAAGCGCCTGGCATCGGTTAGGACTGCCTTCTCGTTCCGGGTGAACCGAGACACCGCGAGATTCCAGTTCGCCTCCGGGATCAGGGCTTCCTGAGCGAAACGGTCAGCGTCCTGCTCGACCTGGTCGGCGGCGGGCGCATCGTTGTCGTCGAAGATCGCGAAAAATTCGCCCACCCGGATATGCAGCTTGAGATGCCCGATTTCGTGGAGAAGCGTGAACCAGAAGTTGTCGAGGCGATCATGACGCAGCGTCATCGCCACAATCGCATGATGATTGGTCGAAGCGAGGGCGGCCCCGTCGAGCAGCGTGCCAGGCAGGTGACGCTCTATCACCAGCGATATGCCGGCTGCGCGCAGGTATTCGGATGCAAGGCGCGGCCCGTTATCGTCGAGACTGAGAGCAACGAGGCCCCTTACCCAATCGGCAGTGAGACGATCCCGATCGAATGACTGCTTGGGAGGATTGCGATCGGCGAGCGTGCGCACACGTGCTTCCCATGCGGCTATTGCCGCCTCGTGGACTTGTCCGCTCGAGCGCACGGACTTGCGGTGCAGCGCCATCGGCACGAACTGCGAATGAGCGCCCTGAAGGAATGACGGGATCAGGTCGCTCGCTGCCTTGCGCGCTTGGGGCAGCGTGCCGGAGAAGTCCTCGAACCATCCGCGCTTGTACATTTCAGCCAGCGGGAAAGCCTGCCACACTGATGGATCGACGGTATCGAGTCTCGAACTGCCGACCAGTTGTCCACGTTCAGCGATGCGCACGCCCAGCGCGTCCGCGACCTCGGTCAAGCGGTCGAGGCTGGCAGCGCGATAGCGGTCCGCTTCATAGCGCTGGATCTGCTGTTCGGCGACACCCAGGAAGTCACCGAGATCCTTCTGGCTCATACCGCGAGCGATGCGCGCCTGAATGAGAATGTCGGGCAGATCGCGCAGGCTCTCGGCCGAGAACTCCGAAATTTTCCCTGCGCGCAGGTCCTCGTAGAAGCGAACATCTTCTCCGAGTTCGTCGATCTGGCTGCGGAGCGCAGATCGCTGCGCCCTGGCAAACACCTCGGGGAAGTCGCCGGCCGGAGCATCAAGCGCCGTCAGGGATCCCGTCAGCTTATCGATCGATGCCTTGGTTGACCTGTACTGCTTTTCGTTGGTGATCATGGCGTCGCTCCTTTCGGCGGCGCGAGCGGGATGCGCAGAATGCCTTTGGGCTGACCTGATGACTTTTCGACCTGGAAGAAGTCGAGAAATGGGGCGCCCGGCCCATTAGGCATTCCGGCAATAAACATCTCGCCGAGGTACTTTGCTTTCTGCGCGGCTCTCTTGTTGTCGAAATCGAGTAGGACTGGATCGAGCCTGGCCGGGTCGACCCCGATGTGGTCCCAGCAGCCGTCATAATCGTCCGGGTGCGGCTTTGCCGTTACGAAACTTCCGTCGAGGTAGACGCACTGGCACCCGGCCTGAGCCAGTGCCGATGTCATGCGGACGAACCCATCAAACAACCACTTGCGATGCGGTGTTGTTGCGAAACGCGCCTCGACTTCGGCAAGGGTCGTATCGTGGATGCCGGGTGGCAACACGGCCCAGGGGCAAGGCGAGCCCAGATCGATCAAGTCCGGTATCATGACACAACAATATAGTTGTGTTTACGTCTTGTCGAGCTGATTCTTACGCCCCCAACTTCAGACGGACGAGGGGTACTGCCTCGCCGTCAGCGGTCACCATTGCGCAGTTCGACAAGCATGCTCCGGACGCCATCGATGCCGACATCCGTTGCGGGCGTGGCAGCGAGAGCGATACCGGCAAGGACAGCCAGGGGCGGGCCGCTAGCTGTTTAGGCCCGACGAGCCTTGGCGGGACGCGGAGCTTCCGCGCCCAGCCAGCCGTTTCGTTGACGTCGATCAATAGAACCGCCGCAGCATCTCGCCATTTCGGCAGTCCCAGGAGAATACGCTGGCCTCAAAAGGCCTCACCGACTTGATTACCGCCCCGAAACATCGTTTGATGCTTACAAACTGGCCCGAGAGGCGCGCTTGCTTCAGATAAACACCGGCAAACTCTACGAGCACGGCGTGGGCCGCACGAACCACCTGACCGGGGTTTTATACTCGAACGCCCGGCTACCATCGGAACGTCCGATCGTCACGGCCGCAGCCACCCTGAAGTCCACCGGCTTCGGCACCGCGGACATGGCTCTCGTGTATGAACTCGAGGAACGAATCGAGGCGCAGAAGGACGGTCCGGGCGTCCTGGTCTCCCATACAGTCGCGCCGTTCCTCGACGACTTCGCCTCGGTCGCGTCGTTCGGCCTCGAGGCGATCGTGTCGCGCGACGCGGATTCTGCCCGCTACCTCACCGGCGGCCGTCTGGGCTACTCGTCGTTGGGCCCGCCGGGCGAATTCGTCTCACGCGTCTTCGAGCGGACTATCTACGTCACCGACGAGAAGGCGGCCGAGTTCGAAGGCTTCGTCGAAAAGCTGCTCGGGCTGGAGCGCAGGACCTACCTCGCGGCGATGAGGGCGATCCGCACCTTCGTCGCAGGGATACAGCGCATCGCGGACGACCTGCCACTCGCCTACACCATGATCGTTTCCTCAACGGAATCTCTTGCGCAGGACTTCGACGGATTCGAGCCGACCTGGCCTGACATCGAAGACAGGAAGCGCCACGCGCTGGACAGGGCGCTCTACGGTGCCGACCAGCACGTCGCGGATTCAGTGCGGGAAGCGTTGCTGCGCCACGAGCACGCGGCAATCGCGCGCCGCTATCGCGCCTTCATGCTATCCCACGCCGACGACAGCTACTTCCGGAAGGACGGCGTGGCGGGCGGGAGGCCCGTGGCACGTTACGAGCTGGAGCAGGCGCTGAGGCAGGCCTACAACCTGCGCTCATCCAACGTCCACCGACTCAGCGCGCTGCCGACCTCGATATCGCATCCGCACGACCACTGGGAGAGCACCACAATCGATCGGCGACCAGTGCTGACGTTTCAGGGCCTCTACCGTCTGACGCGCAGTGTGATCGAGCACTTCGTCGAGACCGGGCAGAAGGTCGAGACCGAGACCTACGACTACACACTTGAGCAATCTGGCGTGATCTCGGTCGAGTTCGCCCCGCAGTACTGGGTATGGCGGCCGCTTGCCGACGCCGCCGATGCGAGGATGCGCTTGGAAGGCATGCTATCGCTCGCACACGGCCTGCTGATCGGGGAGAAGGTCGAACTCGGCGACATGAGGCCAGTGCTCGCCGACGTCGAGCGACTGCTGCCCCAGGCACCCGTGGCGGTACGCCCCTCCATGCTGTTGTTCCACATCCTCACCAACCGGCTCTTCGCAACCGAGCACCGGTCGCCGGACGCTCAGGGGTTCCTCGAGAGACACGCCGCTGAGGCGTTCGCTCCCGGTCCCGAGGCGGTGATCGTCGGCACTTACATGGGCGAGGTCGACTGGCCGTTGGAGAAGCATTCGAGCGCGCTCGACCGGTATTTCGAGGAGCGTGTGCGCAAGAGCGGCCTACACGCACCCAGGATCTTAGAAGCGGCGGCGATCCTCGCCCTCGCCGAGCGCTTCCGCTCTGGGGACAACCCGGATGGAGCGAGGCGCCTGATCGGCCGAGCGGTCGAGGCGGATCCGGCCAACGCGGCGCTTCGCGCATTTGAGCACGAGTGGTCTCCAGAGATGACGGTCAACTGGAGAGCGCTCCTGCTACCGGCAAGGTCGGATCCCGATCTCGGGGAAGCGACCGGCGACGCCTAGTCGCCGGCCTCCGTCGGTAGATCGGCCAGCTTGAATTCGCGGTCATGCAGGCCACCGATGTAGCAGCAGTAGCGGCCTTCGAAGCCGATGACGCTCAGTAGAATGCGCACGATGAGCTCGCGCACTAGGATGATCTTGGGCCACGCCTTGTCGGTCTCGGATATCTGGCCGCGATGGACGATGTCGTTCCGCAGGTCGACAAGTGACTTGATCGCGGCGGCGTCGAAGTCATCGCGCGGTATGCGATAGTGGTGGAACAGAGCGTCTATCTTCTCCCTGAACGACCTCCGGTTCAAGCCCGACACCCGCTGCCGGAAGATCGCCTTCTCGTCGCTGGATAGCGAACTCCCATCGACGGCGGCCTCGAGCGACGTCCGCAGCTCCGCAAAGTCGGACTTGGCGATCGTCGTGCCCCTCTTCGCGGACAGCTCCGTCTCGATCAGCGTCTCTAGCGCAGTCATCGCAGTGAGAAAGCGAAGCTCGTCGAAAGTGGTGTCCGACTGCATCCACCCCAGCGCGGTCCAGATCACTTCGGGGATCGGGCCGACGTCGAAGTAGCGATCCACCAGCGCCTTCAGCATTGGATCGTGGTTTAGCTGGTGTTGCACCGGGAACTCGCTGCGGAACGCCTCGCCGGCGTAGAAGGTGTGCCTTGCAATCTTGCCCCGGTAGTAATCGACGCGCGGTGTCTGTAGCCGCCCGCCGAACATGAACCCGATGCCGCGGTGCATATAGAGAAGAAACGCGTCGGCCCTGCCGAGCCAGTCGTCGGTGACCGCGCCGGGCGGTGCGACGATCGTGACGTCGCCCGACATTTCATCCCGGTCCTGCGGCTTGGTGGCGCCGTTCACGTAGAGCGTTCCAAGCGGCGTCTCGATCGGTGCGTTCCGGAACGACTTGAAGGAGCGGAACCACTGGCGCAGCGCCGTGTCCTGCTCCTGCTCCATCGGGATCGTGATGGTCGCGGCGGCAGCCTCGAACCCGACTTTATGCCCGTGACTTCCGTGGCTGTGATGATTGATCGTGACGGAATCGCTCTCGATCCGGTAGCCCTTCCCGTTCTCGCCGCGCAGGGAAATCTCGTCCAAGATCTCGCCTGGCAAAGATCGGAAGTCGAACGCGAGCCGCCCCACTTCGACGCCACCGGGATCGACGTCGAACACCAGCCTGCAGTCTACGCCCGCGCTGACGGTGAACTCGACCGGCACGACGCGCGTGCCGTTGTCCAAGGTGCCCTTGAACCGCTCGGGCGGTAGGACGCCCGACGGCTCAGGATTCGAGTTTGTCGACACCGAAGCTCCCCCGATTTTGCTTCGAGACTTGGATGATCCGCAGTGCGTCCAGCGAGGGGCTCAGGGGCGGGCTAAGGAGTTCCGTCAACACCGCAGCAGACGCTATGTGCAACGACACGTCCCACGTCGACGTCGCGACGTGGTGCTCGCCCTTCACCGACCGGATGATGTCGGTCAGCGCGTGGCTGCGATGGTCGTAGGTGTCGATCCCGCTCTTCTTGGCGCTCAGCCTGTAGCTGATGCGGTAATACAGCAGTTTGGCATCGGGGTCGCGAGCCGCCGCCGCCTCGGCCGCGGCCAGCTTCGCAATCCAGCGCTTGAGGTCGGCCTCGCGCGAGATGTCGCTCAACCTTTTCACCCTGGCTTCGATGATCTCCATACTTACCTCCCCCTTGCTGGTTCAACATGGAACGAAGTTGTCCGGGTTCAAGCACCGGGCATCGGCGCGCGGAGGCACGGTCACACCGGCTGCGTCCGCGTTCGGTCATCGCAGACGATCCGGATGGGCGGCGCCAAGCGTTGCTGGTCAGTATTGCCGATAGGCGCGCTGTATCGTCCGATGGACACGCCCGTCCCTGGATCTGTCCCGACCACCACGTCCACCTGCTTGCCCTTGAGCTCGTCGATCGCCTGCCCGAGACCGACGCGCCATCGCCAGTCGGCCTACCTGAGGACATCGGCAAACTCGGGCGTGAAGGCCTGCAATCTAGGCTCTCTACCATTTTACAGTCGTTCAAATGCCGCTGCCACTCACCTGAACGAACGGCAGCTTACCGTGGTGAACAGCCCGAAAGCGGACAGGCCGGTTCCCACCAGGAAGCGGTCGCGCAGCCCCCTACCCCGCCACCTGAACGAACGTCCGTTTACCGCCGATCGCCGCTCGAAAGCGGACTGGCGGCTTTCCACCAGAAAGCGGCCCTTCGGGCTTCTGCCCGCCTCCTGAACGAACGTCCGCTTAGGGCGGCCGTCGCCCGAAATCGGACAGGCCGCTATCCACCAGGAAGCGGTCGCGCAGCCCCCTACCCCGCCACCTGAACGAACGTCCGTTTACCGCCGATCGCCGCTCGAAAGCGGACTGGCGGCTTTCCACCAGTTTTACCGTAAATGCGGACAGTCCGTATGCACTTTGGATACGCCGTATACCGTAGAAGCTGCACGTTCCTGCCGCTCAACATCCGCCAGAACACGGTGCTGTTCTCCATAGGAGAACTCTCCTTCGCCGTAGGTAGCGGACGTCCTTGCAGAATGACCTCAGCCAATCAGCCGTCAATGCCCCTGCCGCCTCCGCGACGTTTATGATAGAGGGCCACATGCTCAAGACAAGAATGAAGCGGATCGCCGATCGCGGCGATCACGCGGTGCGGCGGCTTGTTGAGATCGAAGCCTCGATCGCGAACCTTTCCAACGAGGATCTGCTCGATTTGGCTGACATCTTTAAAGCCGAGCCCCGCCCGACAATCGGGGATATGGCGTTCGTTGAAATGGCGCGGCGGAATATCAGTCTCTGAGCGCCCGTCGGGAACCGAGGAGCAGAATCTTGTGCCCCCACCGAGGCACATCGGTTACGCAGAGGATCTCCCGCGACTTTACCGATCATAATAAGGCGACGACGCAGCGATGGTAGCGATTGGCACCCGTATCGATGAGATAGGCACGCTGATCCGCGATGGTGGCGCCTTCTATCTTCGCCGCGATGTCGGTGGGCGCTACGAGCTGGAACTGCATCGCACCCCCGTAGATCTGGTAGAAAAACGCGTCAGGCTTATCAGCCCATTGGTTGGCCCAGATCTGGTGAACGCTGACGGCGTTGCGTCAGCTTAGCCGGTCGAGGATGCCTTTGCCTGAGTTGTCAGTCACTGGGCGCAATTCTGATTCAACCTGACTCATTGCCGTTGCGCACAAACCACGAACAGCCATCATCCCAGCCATGGAACAGCGGATCATTCACGCCTGCGGTCATGAGCAGGGTCATTATCTTACCGGTTTTGACAGCCAGCAGGAACGCAAGGCCCGGTGGCTGAAGACGACGAGCTGTCGAGACTGCTTCGTTGCGGAAAAGCGAGCAGAGGAAGCCGCTGCGGCAGCGTTGAGCAGCGCTGCTATCTCCCATCTCGATCTTCCCCTGCTAACCGGCACCGATCGGCAAATTAGCTGGGCGTCGACGATCAGGACCAAGCGGCTCGCAGCGCTAACTAACCCCAACAGCGACGCCGACTGTTACACTTGCCTTCAGGTAACTGACGCCAAATGGTGGATCGATCGGCGCGATCTGACGGACGTCGATCTGATGGCGGCAGCGGCGCAGGCACCGGACGTCCAAAGCGCCACGGCGGTCACGGCGTCGATTACGGATATGCCTCGGACGGCATGATCATTTCGCCGGCGCCATCGCGACGAATTACCTTGCGAAGACGATGTCATCAATAGCACGAACTCAAATGCGAGATCACGCGCGTGCCCCACTTCTCGAGATTCCAGCCGACTCGAGCCGTACATCTGAAAATCCGGTGCTCTTAGGGTATGCCTTTCTCAGACCTACCAATAGCTGGTACTTTATGCGCGTCATGATGACGTAAAGAGGACTGGACTAAATAAGCACCACATATAGCAGACTGCGGCATGTTCATCCGAGCCTATCTTCGCGCACCTACCTCCGAACAGGATGCGTCACGCGCCAAAAGCGCCCTCGACGTGTGCGACCGAGCACGGGCTTAGGATTGCGGTCCGCTATGTCAAAAACGAAAGTGGAGCCAAGCTTCACCGGCCCGAGCTGTTCCGCCTGCTATCGGATTGCGAGCCGGGAGACGTGCTCCTGGTCGAGCAGGTTGATCGGCTTTCTCGCCTCACCTCACCGGACT
>Ga0308158_10004593_pt1 | contig 11636 bp, 10 predicted proteins | sample PhyBR2_FD_201038 | JGI IMG/M metagenome (GOLD analysis project Ga0308158, IMG submission 201038) | Phyllosphere microbial communities from UC Gill Tract Community Farm, Albany, California, United States - DLSLB.R2 | ecosystem: Host-associated > Plants > Phyllosphere > Unclassified | place: USA...
CGCCAAGCAGCCCCGGCACGTCACCTTCATACCAGCCCTGCTCGACCGCCAGGCGCTCGGTATACAGCGCCCAGCCTTCCGAGTGGGCGCTGCCGCCGCTGAAGATGCGCTGGCTGCGGAACTTCGGCAGGTCCTTCATCTCCTGCTGGATCGCGAGCTGGAAGTGGTGACCCGGCACCGCTTCGTGATACGACAGGCTGCGCATGCGGATCATCGGGAACGTCGGGCCGACCAGCGGCACCCAGAAGATGCCCGGGCGCGTGCCATCCGGCGCAGGCATGCTGTAGTGGGCGGCGGCCGACGGCTCCGTCATCGGCGGCACGCGGCGCACGTCCACCGGCGCGCGCGGCTTGAGGTTGAACAGCGGCGCGCTGCGGCGTTCGGCGTCGCGCACCATCTCGTTGTAGCTGGCGATGATGCCCGGGCGCGGATCGCCCTCGCCTTTCGGCTGGAAGCGCGCGTCGAGCTGCTTCATGCGCGCTTCGATGCCGCCTTCGCTCAGGCCCAGCGACGTCAAGTGCTTGTCCATCTCCGCTTCGATGCGCGCCACTTCTCGCAAGCCGATCGTGTGGATCTGGTCGGCGGTGAGCTTGGTGCTGGTGAAGTTTTCCAGTGCGCGTGCGTACGCGGCAGCGCCGTTCGGCAGGCGCGAGATGCCTGCCACGTCAGTCGTCGCCGGATGGATCTCAGCCATGAAAGCCTGCACGCGCGCATACGCCGGGCGCACCTTCGTTTCGACGATGCTGGTGGCGCGGGCGATGGCGGCGCTACGCGCTTCCGGCGTCAAATCTTTCAGCTCGGCGCTGCGCTCGGTCAGCGAGGTCACGAACACGTTCCCGGCAGCCGAAGGCTTGAGGAAGTGGTCGACCTGGAACTGGGCGCGCTCGAGGATGAAGCGTGGCGGGATCAGCTTTTTGGCGGCAGCGGCGCGGGCGCGCACCAGGGCCTCGTCCATGCGCATGCCTACCTGGTCCAGGCGCGCCAGATAGCTGTCGACGTCCTGCTTGTTGCGCATCGGGTGCGTATTGGTCATGAAGTTGACCAGGCCATTCTGCACGCCGCTGAACTGCGAGAACACGAAGTTGTAGTCTTCGAATGGCTCGTTCGCGATCACGTTGTCCAGCGACCAGCGCATCACCGATGCCGAAATCTTCTGGGTCGCATCCAGCGGGGCATTCTTGAAGCCGTCGAGGCGCTTGAGGCCTTCGCGGGCTAGCGCCACGGCCTTCTGGCGATGCGCGGCGGTCAGCGGCGTCAGTTCGCGATCCAGGCGCGCCTGCTCGGCGCCGCTGAAGTACTGGGTCGACGTGGCCGACTGTGGCGACAGGCGGACCCAGTCTTCGGCAAAGCGGTCGGCCCAGACGTTGAACGCGGCGTCCGGCTTGCTTGCGCTGGCCTGTGCGACCGGCGCGGGCGCGGCGGCTGCCGGCAAGGCCACCCCGGCAAGCATGGCGGGAACAAACAGGGCGGCGATGAGGGCGCGCATGCTGCGCTGGCGGGTCAATGGCATGTCGTGGGCTTCCTTGTGATGATCTAGCGTCGGCGGTGGCTGCTTTTTGCCGTGAAGAATCTAACATGGAAGTAAACAGATCGACAACATGGGTGTTGCGGGGCGGCGTAAGTACTGCGCTGCCGAAAACGACGCCCTGTCAGTCCGTATAGCCGCGCGCCGCCGTGATCATCCGGTCCTTGAAGACGCTCTCACCACAGTAACAAAGCAGCGCGGCCGCGCAGCAGGCCAGCACCTTCCAGCCCAGCAGCAGGCTGCCGATGCACACGACCGCCGCGCCGATGGCCAGCCGGATCGCGAACGTGCGCCGGGTCATGCCGAACACGAAGCGGCTGCGCGGCCGCGTGTGCAGGAACACGACGAACATCAGCCAGTAGGGAATCGCGTAGACGAAGTACAGCAACGCACCGATGCCCAGCGCGAAGCCGACGCCGGGCACGCGAAACGCCAGCAGCCCGCCAAGGCCGAGGGCCAGCCAGTACAACATGAGGTTCCGGTACTGCACATGCTCTCCTGATCGATCGATAGCGGCATCTTACAATACGGGTACCATTCATCCGACAAGGCGACCCACCCATGCAGGCACTGCGCGACAAGCTGGAACAGCGGCAGATCGCCATCTACTTCGGCGCCGTCGCGCTGGCACTCATCGTGGCAGGCTTGACGCCGGCAACGACAGGGCTGGCCACTGTCGTCAATCCGGCCCTGGCCTTCATGCTGTTCGTGACCTTCCTGCAGGTGCCGCTGGCAGAACTGGGCCGGGCTTTCACGCACCTGCGCTTTCTGGCCGCGCTGCTGGTCACCAACTTTCTTGTCATTCCCCTGCTGGTGGCGTGCCTGCTGCCGCTGGTACCGGCCGACCCGTTGACCCGGCTCGGCGTCCTGCTGGTGCTGCTTGCGCCCTGCATCGATTACGTGGTGACGTTCTCGCACCTGGGCCGCGCCGATGCGCGCGCCCTGCTGGCCGCGACGCCCGTGCTGCTGGTGGCGCAGATGGTGCTGCTGCCGGTCTACCTGCGCGTCCTGCTGGGCGAGGAAGCGGCCGCCCTGATCCAGCCGGCGCCGTTCATCGATGCCTTCGTCTGGCTGATCGCAACGCCGCTGGTGCTGGCAGGCGCGGTGCAGTGGTGGGCGGCGCGCACGCGCACCGGCGCGCAGGCCGCCACGGTGCTTGGCGTGTTGCCGGTGCCGGCCACGGCGCTCGTGCTGTTCGTCGTGGTGGCGTCCGTGCTGCCGCAGCTGGGCCAGGCGCGCGCTGCAGCGCTGGCTGTCATCCCGGTGTACATCGTCTTTGCCGTGCTGGCGCCGCTGGCCGGCTGGTTCGTGGCGCGGCTGTGCCGGCTGGCGGCGCCGGCCGGGCGCGCGGTCGCCTTCAGCGGCGCCACCCGCAACTCGCTCGTGGTCCTTCCACTGGCGCTGGCCGTGCCGGGCGCGGTGCCGCTGCTGCCGGCGATCATCGTCACGCAGACGCTGGTCGAACTGGTCGCCGAGCTGGTCTACGTGCGCGCGATCGCGCGGCTGGGTGCGAACGACGGCAACTGACGCTTGCCGCAGCGCAGACGCCGGTGTGGCGTCGTGGCACAACCTGCCCCGCATCAAGGATGCTCGCACGGCGCACGGTCATGATGTTTCCACTTGGAAACCAATGGAGACTGCCGTGGAAACCCTCCTCGAGGCCGCGCCCGACGCGCCGTCAACAATCCCCAGCAAGGCCTGCGCGCTCGATGCGAGCCTGCCGCTGTGGAATCCGCGCGCGGCAACGTACCTGGGCCTGCTGCTGTCGCCCGCCTTCAGCGCGTACATCCACATGTGCAACTGGGATACGCTGGGCGAGGACGACCAGTCGCTCGAAGCGCGGGCCTGGTGCTGCATGATGCTCGGTTACTTCGTCACGTTCGGCGTCCTGCTCGGCGTCAGCGACATCGTCGGGCGCAACCTGGCGCCCCCGGTGTCGGCAACGATCGGCATCCTGGCCGGCTGGCATGCCTGGGGCGGGCGCGCGCAGGAGCGCTATATCGCGGTGATCACGGGCGGAGCCTACCGGCGCCGCCCCTGGCGCCGCGTCATCCTGGCGGCGCTGGCCGTGCTGGCCGTGCTGGTCGTGGCGGTGGCGGTCGTGGTGCGGGTCGTGCGGACCTGATCTGCGTCCTAGATCGTGCGCGAAAAACGTGGCGCCTCGGCGTGCTGCCCGAGGTAGCGGTCGAACACCATGCACAGGTTGCGGATCAACAGGCGGCCCTTTGGCGTGACGCTGATCCACGCGTCCTCCACCAGCACCAGGCCGTCGGCCTGCAACGCACGCAGGGCCACCAGTTCGGCCGCAAAGTAGTCGCCGAACACGATGGGAAACGCCTGCTCGATGGCGGCGACCGACAACTCGAACTGGCACATCAGCTTCTGGATGATCGCGCGGCGCAGCAGGTCGTCCATCCCGAGCCGGATGCCGCGCTGCAGCGGCAGCGTCCCCTCGTCGATCAGCGCGTAGTAGTCGTCGAGCGTCTTGGCATTCTGGCTGTAGGTCGCGCCCACGGCGCCGATGCTCGACACGCCGCACGCAACCAGATCGGCATCCGCATGCGTGGAGTAGCCCTGGAAGTTGCGGTGCAGCCGGCCCTGGCGCTGGGCCACGGCAAGGTCGTCACCCGGCTTGGCGAAGTGGTCCATGCCGATGTACACATAGCCGGCCGCGCCCAGGCGCTCGATGCACAGCTGGAGCATGCCGAGCTTGGTATCGGCGCCCGGCATGTCGGCCTCGAGGATGCGCCGCTGCGGCTTGAACAGGTGTGGCATGTGGGCGTAGTGATACACCGAGATGCGGTCCGGACTGGCCTGGATGACTTTTTGCAGCGTCTGCGCCATGCTGGCCAGCGTCTGCTTCGGCAAGCCGTAGATCAGGTCGATGCTCACCGAGCGAAAGCCCGCCGCGCGCGCGGCGTCGATGATCGCCACCGTCTCGGCCTCGGGCTGGACGCGGTTGACGGCGCGCTGCACGTCAGCGTCGAAGTCCTGCACCCCCAGGCTGATGCGGTTGAAACCCTGCTGGCGCAGGCTGTGCACCCGCTCGGGCGACACGGTGCGCGGGTCCACTTCAATCCCGTACTCACCGATCGCATCCGGCGCAAACCGGAAGCTGGCCTGCAGATGCGCCATCAGGTCGTCCATCTGCGCATCAGGCAGATAGGTGGGCGTACCGCCGCCAAAATGCAGTTGCTCCACATCGTTCATGCCGGCAAAGAGCCGGCTCTGCATCGTGATCTCGCGCTTGAGGTAATCGAGATAAGTGTCCGCCCGCTCGCGCTTGCGCGTGACGATCTTGTTGCAGGCGCAGTAGTAGCAGACGGTGTCGCAGAACGGAATGTGCACGTACAGCGACAGCGGGCGCCCGCCGCGCTGGCGCCGGGCTGCCACGGCGGCCAGATAGTCATCGGCGCCGAACCCCGCATCAAAACGGTCGGCGGTGGGATACGAGGTATAACGCGGCCCGGACTTGCCCAGCCGGGCCAGCAAGGCACCATCGAACTGGGCAGCGGGAAAGACAATGGCGGAACGTGCAGAGGAAGAAAATTCGGCGTGACCCGGCATGATGAAGAACTCCAGCAAAGAATAGCAATAAGCTGTGGCAATGACCGCGTTGCAGGAAGCAACGCAGCGCCAACAGCGATCAGCTTATTGACCCGTACCGGATGATTCCATGCGGTGCATCAAACGCGGCCAAACCCGCTGGCGCCGGCCGGGTTGTCGTGCCAAATTTGAAGACCGACAGCGCCAGCGACAGGCGCGCCGCCTCATCGGCCACATTGCCCGAGGCCGCCGCCGATTCCTCGACCTGGGCCGCATTGCGCCGCGTGATCGCATCGAGTTCCACCATGGCGGCATTCACGCCGTCGATTTCCCGCGCCTGCTCGCGGCTGGCCGCCGTGATCGCACTCATGATCGCGGTCGCATCGGCCACCTTGCCGACCACGTCGCGCATCGTCTGGCCGGCAGCGCCCACCAGTTGGCCGCCCTGGCCGACGTGGGCGCGGGACGCCTCGATCAGGCCCGTGATTTCGCGGGCGGCGCCAGCCGTGCGCTGGGCCAGGCTGCGTACTTCACCGGCCACGACCGCGAAGCCGCGTCCCTGCTCGCCGGCGCGGGCCGCTTCGACCGCGGCATTGAGCGCCAGCAGATTGGTCTGGAACGCGATGCCATCGATCAGGCCGATGATGTCGCCGATGCGGCTCGACGAGGCGCTGATTTCCTGCATCGTCGCCCCCACCCGTTCGACCGCCTGGCCACCGTGCCCGGCGACGGTGGCCGCGGCCAGCACCATGCCATCGGCGCGCACGGCGCTGACCGTGTTGCGGCTCGCCGCCTCGGCAATCGTGCCCAGGCTGCCTGCTGTCTGTTCCAGGCTCGCGGCCTGCGCTTCGGTGCGGCTGGCCAGGTCGGCATTGCCGACGGCGATCGCCCGGGTGGCGTGTTCGATCGAACTCACGTTGTCGCGTACGTCGCCGATGACCGCCGTCAGATTCACCGTCAGCTGGCGCAGCGCCAGTTGCAGGCGGCCCATCTCTCCGCTGCCGGCTGCCGACGTCGGCGCCGGGTGCGCCAGGTCGCCGCCGGCCAGCGCGTGGACGGTCGCAATCGCGTCGTGCAGTGGCTGCACGACGCTGCGCTGCAGTCCGTACCAGGCCGCCAGTGTGGCCAGCGCGCCGGCACCGGCAGCCGCACGCCAAACGCCATCTCCGCCCGCCAAGCCCAGCGCTGCCAGCAACAACGCCTGGCCGCCCATCAGCCAGCCGAGCCGCTGGCCGAGCGGCGCATCGCACAGCAGGCGCAGCCCGCGATCCAGACCCAGGCTGCTGCGCACGACGCGCCCGCGCACGATGGCCAGGCCGCGTGCTTCGTGGTCCGTGAACTTGCGATACAGCGCGTCTGCTGTCTCGACCTGTTCGCGCGTGGGCGCGGTGCGCACCGACATATAGCCTGTCACCTGGCCGTGCTCGCGGATTGGCGCCACATTGGCCACCACCCAGTAAAAATCGCCGTTCTTGCAGCGGTTCTTGACCAGGCCGGTCCAGGGTTCACCGCCCTGCAGCGTGCGCCACATGTCGGCGAACGCCTCGGGCGGCATGGCCGGATGGCGCACCAGATTGTGGGCCTTGCCCAGGAGCTCGGCTTCGGAAAAACCGCTGGCCTCCACGAAGCTCGGGTTCACATACGTGATGCGGCCCTTGGTGTCGGTTTTCGAGACAATCGACTGCCCCGGTTGCAACCGGTATTCGGTCGTGGTGACGGGCTGGTTGTGACGCACTGCGTTCTCCTTGAGGTTTCCTTGATGCAATTTTTAAATTGTACGGACAGCTTTCGTAAAAAAATTTGATGTGGATCAAATATGGCCAGGTCACTCCGCTGTAATGCGTGCGCGAACCTTGGCCAGGGTCAACTTGTTGCTTTTCAGGATAAACTTGGCACATGGATAACCTGACCCACTCCCTGATCGGCCTGGCCCTCGGCGAACTTGTCGACCGCGCCCTGCCGGCCCACCCCGACCCGCAACGCGGGCGTACCCGTCGCCGCGTCCTGCTGGCCACCGGCGCGCTGGCCAGTAACTTCCCTGACCTCGACCTGGTGCTCACGCCGTTGCTGGCGCCGCCGCTGGGCTATCTGCTGCACCACCGGGGCCACACGCACACGCTGCTGTTCGCGCTGCCACAGATCGCCCTGCTGCTAGGCCTGATGTGGCTGCTGTGGCCAGGTGCGCGGCGGCTCATGCAGGGCGACCGGACGGCGCGCAACGCGATTCTGGTCACGGCCGCCCTTGGCATGGTGCTGCACCTCTCGTTCGACTTCCTGAACGTGTACGGCGTGCACCCGTTTTATCCGCTCGATTCGCGCTGGCTGTATGGCGACATCGTGTTCATCGTCGAACCCGTGTTCTGGACCGCCCTGGGCGTGGCGCTGGCGCTGCGGGTGCCGGGGCGCGTGCTGCGCTGGGTGTTCACCGGGCTGATGCTGGCCGCGCCGGTGCTGTTTTTCACGCTGGGGTTTCTGCAGTGGGCGTCGCTCCTTGGACTGCTGCTACTGGCCGGCGTGGTCGCACTGGCCTCGCGCCGGCCCGGCATCACCGGCCTGGTCACTGCCGTCGTCGCCTGCCTCGGGTTCATTGCCATCCAGGGTGTGGCCGGGCACCTGGCGCGCGAACAGATCCGTAGCGCATTGGCCCAGGTGGAACCGGGCAGCCGCGTGCTCGACATGCCGTTGTCGGCATTCCCGTCCAACCCGCTGTGCTGGTCATTCGCGACCGTGACCGAGAATGGCGGCGCCGGCAGTTATGCGATCCGCCTTGGCGTGCTGAGCCTGGCGCCGGGCGTGACCGGGGTGGAAGCCTGCCCCGCCCGCTTTGGCGGCATGCCAGGCAGCACGCCTGCCGACTTCGCCTGGAAGTATCGCGAAGGCGGCAGCCTGGCCGGCTTGCGCGATCTGCAGCGCGACAATTGCCAGTTCGACGCCTGGCTGCGCTTTGCGCGCGTTCCGTCGCTGATCGATGGCAAGGCCACCGACATCCGCTTCTCGGCGCCCGGCGAGGACAATTTCTCGACGTTGCCCTATACAGCGATGGCCGGCCAGCCGTGTCCGGCGCCCGTGCCCCGGTGGGGACGGCCGCGGGGCGATCTTCTCGGCGAGCATCAGATCAGCCCGTAACCATCGGGCCCGGTCAGCAGTGCGCGCCTGAACACGGGAAAGGCGCGACACTGCTACCGTCCGCTCACACAACAAGGAAACCACGATGACGACCGAACTGACCCTGCTGGCCTGGACCCTCGTGCTGGCGCTGGTCCAGATCATGCTGGTGGCCAACCTGCGCACCGCCGAGACCGGCATCCAGTACAACGCCAGCGCGCGCGACGGCGAGGCGCCGCCACCGCGACCGGTGACTGCGCGCCTGCAACGCGCACAGGCCAACCTGTTCGAGACGCTGCCGCTGTTCATCGGCGCGGTCCTGATCGCGCACGTGTCGGGCAGCGAAGGCGACCTGACGCTGTGGGGTTGCTGGATGTATCTGATCGCGCGCATCGTCTACATCCCGCTGTATGCCGCCGGCATTCCGTACGTGCGCTCGCTGGTCTGGCTCGTGTCACTGGCCGGCCTGGTCATGGTGCTGGCGGCTGTGCTGACTGCTTGACCTGCATCAAACGCGCGCCTGACATGGGCGCGCGCCGGGCGTATGCTTTTCTCGTCGTGCAGCGTTGCACGCCCCATACGAACGGAGTCAACCATGTTCAAGACTATCCTGGTGCAGGTCGACGGCGGTGCGGGCCAGGCCAGCCGCTTGCGCGCGGCGGCCGTGCTGGCCGAGATGCACGGTGCCCACCTTGTCGGTGCCGGCGCCACCGGCATCTCGCTGGCCAACTATGCAGTGCTCAACGGCGGCATGGCCGTGCCATTGTCCGACCACGCGTTCGAGGCACTGCGCGAGGATGTGCGCACCCGTCTCAGCGCGTTCATCGGGCAGGCGCAGCGCATTGGCATCGCCGGCGCCGAAGTGCGCCTGTTCGAAGGCAGCACGCACGACGGCCTGCTGCTGCAGTCGCGCTATGCCGACCTGATCGTCGTCAGCCAGCCAGACCCGCACGATCGTTTCGGTGCAGAACACGGCTTGCCGCAGACGCTGGCGCTGGGCGGTACACGTCCCGTGCTGGTGGTGCCCCCCGCCTACGACGGCGCGCCAATCGCCGGCAACGTGCTGGTTGGCTGGGATGGCTCGATGCCGGCCCAGCGCGCCATCAGCGCCGCCCTGCCCCTGCTCGTGCAGGCCCGCAGCGTCACGCTCGCGCTGATCAACCCTGAGCGCCAGGCCGAGCTGCACGGCGAAGAACCGGGCGCGGATATGGCGCTGTACCTGGCGCGGCACGACGTGAAGGTCAATGTCGTCGTCGAGCATACCCGTGCACGGGAGAGCGATGCACTGATGGCGTTGGCACGCCACCGTCATGCAGACCTGATGGTCATTGGCGCCTTCGGCCACAGCCGCTACCGCGAATGGTTCCTGGGCGGGGTCACGCGCGACCTGCTCGGCAGCGCGCCGGTGCCGCTCCTGATGGCGCACTGATCGCACCATGGGCTTTCGCCATCATTTTGGCGCTGGGGCGGGCGCCGTCGGCGCCGCCATGCGCCACGCGCGGCGCCGCCTGTGCATGCGCCTGACATGTGCGCTCGATCCGGTCAGCACGCCGGACGCCAGCTTCGTGCGCGAATTTCCCGCGCTGATCGCGCTCGTCGAAGCGGGATTCCGGCACGAAGAAACGGTGATGGAACTGCTCGGCTACGAGCGCCGGCACGATCACCTGGCCGACAACGCCATCGTCCTGGCGGCGCTGCACCGTGCCTTGCCGCTGGTTGAAGAAGGCGATATCGCGCTCGGCCGGCGGCTCGTCGCGGTGCTGCTCGATCTGCTGTCGCTGCATCGCCTCTGCACCGACCTCGCGCTCGTGACGATGCCCGGCCTGCCCGCGGGCCGCCAGGGCAGCCATCTTGCAGGCGCCTTGAAACGGCGCGACTACTTCAAGCCGTCACGCTGACGCCGGATGACCTTGCCCGCCACCATGAACGTGCCATCGCCCTTGTAATGCAGCGTTTCCGGATGCCGCGGCCGCGCCGCCGCGCGCGCCGCCACCACTTCCCAGATGAAAAAATCATACCGTTCCACCAGGCTGTCGTCGTGCAGCCGGCACTCGAACTGCGCGTGACATTCGCGGATGGACGGCGCTGTTACCAGTTCGCTGGCCTCCGGCGTCAGGCCGAACGCGGCAAACTTGTCGGTGTCAACACCCGATGTCGAGCCCACGCCCAGCACCGCCTCGAGCTGGCTGCTGGTCGGGAGGTTGATCACGCATTCGCCGCTGGCGCGGATCAGGCCATGACTGTGGTTCGCCGACGAGATCACGCAGCCGATCAGTGACGGTGAAAATTCCATCACCGTGTGCCAGCCCATCACCATTACGTCGCGCTCGCCCGCATGGGCGGACGTGACCAGCACCACCGGCCCCGGCTCCAGGAAACGGCGCACCTCGTGCAGCGGCAGGTCGGGCTTGCGCGCCATCCTATGCCTCGTGCGCGGCGCGCAGTTCGTCGGCCAGCAGCGCCACGAGCTGCGCCGCCGGCATGGGCCGCGCCAGTGCATACGCCTGCCCGGCCCAGTTGACCGAATAGTCGTCGATGCCCTGGCTGCTGGCGGCGGCATGCAGCGCCTTGGCGGCGTCGTAGGCGATCGGGTAATCGGGGACCGGCGGATGGCCGGGCGCACCGATCTCGCTGAAGAAGGGATTGATGATGCCGCGCGCCGGCCGCCCGGAAATCGTCGCAGTGACCGCCGTGCCAAGATCCGGTTGCGCCAACAGCGCGCGATAGTGCTGTGACGTCTGCGCTTCCGGGCAGGCCAGGAAGGCCGTCCCCATCTGCGCGCCACTCGCGCCCAGGCGCAGGCTGGCAGCAATGCCCTCCCCGTCCATGATGCCGCCGGCCGCGAGCACCGGGATCCGCACCGCCTTTGCCAGCAGGCGCACCAGCGCGAACGAGCCGAGCGCCGGGTCGGGCACCGACGGATCGAAGATGCCCCGATGCCCGCCTGCCTCGTAGCCTTGTGCGACGATGATGTCGATGCCGGCTGCCTCGATGGCGCGCGCTTCGGCCGGATTGGTGGCGGTGGCCATCAGCAGGCAGCCGGCGCCGTGCAGCGTGTCGATCTGCTGTGCGGTTGGCACGCCGAAATGAAAGCTGACCACGGCCGGGCGCGTGCGCACCAGCACCTCGAGCATGTCGGGGTCGTCCAGGAAGCTGCGGTAGATTTCGCGCAGCGCCGTCGGCGGCGCCTGGCCCGTGCGCGCGAAGTGCGGCGCCAGGTGATCGAGCCAGCGCGCCTCGCGCGCCGCATCGGGCTGCGCCGGCGCGTGCGTGAAGAAGTTGACGTTGAACGGACCGCCGGTCAACCCCTGCAGCGCCGTGATCGCGCTTTCCGCCTGCGCTGGCGTGACGTGACCGAGCGCGAGCGACCCGAGGCCGCCTGCGTTGGTTACTGCCGCCGCAAGTTGCGGCGTGCCGAAGACGGCCATCGGCGCCTGGATGATCGGATGGCGGATGCCGA
>Ga0308158_10004595_pt1 | contig 11635 bp, 9 predicted proteins | sample PhyBR2_FD_201038 | JGI IMG/M metagenome (GOLD analysis project Ga0308158, IMG submission 201038) | Phyllosphere microbial communities from UC Gill Tract Community Farm, Albany, California, United States - DLSLB.R2 | ecosystem: Host-associated > Plants > Phyllosphere > Unclassified | place: USA...
AATCCGCAGCGCTGAACAGAATGAGTCTGCCAGGAGAGCCCGCAGGACGCGGGCGAAAGGCGGGGCGGCACAGGATGTGCCATCCCCGGCGGTCCGTCAGGCAGGCGAATGAAGTGAAGGAACCGCGAAGCGGCGCGAGGACCGCCAGCCCCTGCCCGGCACCAGACTGCGGTATCACCTGTCGTTTAACTGACTGACATTACCGCTTAGCGGTCCTTTTTTTGGCGAATATCGTCTGTCAGGATGATTCTGCCGGTGACTGATTAACGCTGGGCTTCGCCGCCGAGCGCTTCTACCAGATTGCTGGTCAGTGCGGCCAGTTCGCTGGTCATCAGAATAAAGTCCGCATCAAAGCGCTGTGCAAAATCTTCGCGGTCAATATCGTCGTTCTGGTCGCGCAGCGTGTCGCTGAACTTCAGACGCTTCACTGAACCATCATCGGCCAGCACGAACTGAATGCGCTCCTGCCAGTCGAGCGCCAGTTTGGTTACCAGCTTGCCCGCTTCGATGTGGTTGGCGATCTCATCGCACACCAGATCCTGTTTCTTGCAGCGGATAACGCCGCCATCTTCCAGCAGCGCTTTCAGCTCCGCTTCATCCATCAGGGCGAAACCGGCTGGAACGTCACCCGAACGCACCCATTCTGTCAGGGTCAGTTCAATCGGGCTTTCCAGCGTCAGCGGCACCACCGGCAGTGAGCCCAGGCTTTTGCGCAGTAGCGCCAGGGTATCTTCCGCTTTTTTTGCGCTGGCACAGTCAACCATAATCAGGTTGTTGACCGTGTCGATCCACAGGTAGGTCTGGCTGAAACGGCTGAAGGCGCGCGGCAGCAGGCTGTGCAGCACTTCATCTTTCAGCGAATCTTTTTCGGTCTTTTTGAGCTTGCGGCTCTGCTCAGATTCCAGCTTGTCGATTTTCGCTTCCAGCGCCTGTTTCACCACCGGCGAAGGCAGGATTTTCTCTTCTTTGCGAGCGCAAATCACAATCTGGCCTTTGTTTTCATGGGTCAGCGCATCGCTGCGGTTGCCCATCGGCGAGACCCAGCCGGTCTTGCTCATATCCTGACTGCCACACGGTGAAAACGTGAAGGCGTCGAGCTGCTTTTCCATCTCATCTGCGGACAGCGGAATGTCACGATTCAGACGATAAACCATCATATTTTTAAACCACAACATCGGGATTCCTTACCGTGGCGCGATCGGGCGCACAAGTCTGCGAGAGTCAGCGCGCATGATAGCGAAACATCGGAGTGGTTTCATTGCCTTTCCGGCAGACGCCTTTTACTGTATCTCTCACCTGAACGAATAACGAGGACGTAATCTTGCGCATAGGCATAGATCTGGGTGGCACCAAGACAGAAGTGATCGCATTGTCGGATAAGGGAGAGGAGCTGTTCCGCCACCGGGTGAATACCCCGCGTGATGACTATCAGGCAACGGTACAGGCGATTGTCGATCTGGTCACGCTGGCGGAGCAGAAAACCGGCGAAACCGGCACGGTCGGCCTCGGTATTCCCGGCACGCTTTCGCCCTACAGTAAGCGGGTAAAAAATGCCAACTCCACCTGGCTCAACGGTCAGCCGCTGGATAAAGATCTGGCGCAGGCGCTGAACCGGGAAGTGCGTATCGCCAACGACGCCAACTGCCTGGCGGTGTCGGAAGCGATCGACGGTGCCGGTGCCGGACAGTCGCTGGTGTTTGCCGTGATCATCGGCACCGGATCGGGCGCCGGTGTGGCGATCAACGGTGAGTCGCGTATCGGGGGCAACGGCAATGCCGGTGAGTGGGGCCACAATCCGCTGCCGTGGATGGATGAGGATGAGCTGCGCTACCGTCAGGAAGTGCCCTGTTATTGCGGGCAGCAGGGCTGCATTGAGACCTTTGTTTCAGGCACCGGTTTTGGTATCGACTATCAGCGGCTGAGCGGCGTGCATCGCAAAGGTGCGGAGATCGTCTCGCTGCTGGCGCAGCAGGATCCGATCGCCGAACTGGCGATGAGCCGCTATGAGCTGCGGCTGGCAAAATCGCTGGCGCAGGTGGTGAACCTGATCGATCCCGATGTCATTGTACTGGGCGGTGGGATGAGCAATGTGGATCGTCTCTATCAGACCGTGCCGGTGCTGATGAAGAAGTGGGTATTTGGCGGGGAGTGTGAAACGCCGGTGCTGAAGGCGCAGCATGGCGACTCCAGCGGCGTTCGCGGTGCAGCGTGGCTCTGGCCGCTTAACGGCTGATGCCGCAGGCACGCTCCCGCTGACGATTCAGCGCCGGGTATCGCTGGCGCTGAATCGTTAACCCACGGCACTCACCCGCGCCGGTGTTATTCGCCGACCAGCATACTGTCCTGCGGCGCCCGATCGCGCTGTGCTTTGGTGGCGAGGAAGTAGAGATAGCCTGCCAGCATGATGGCGAAAAACAGCGCGCCAATCACCGGATTAAACCACAGCATCGCCAGCAGACAGACCACCGACAGCAGCAGGGCGATGCCCGGAACAATCGGATAGCCCGGCGCGCGGAAACTGCGGACCATCTCCGGCGCGCTGCGGCGCAGTTTAAACAGGCTCAGCATACTCATGATGTACATCACAATCGCGCCAAACACCGCCATGGTGATCATCGCCGCCGTCAGCGTCATCCCCTGCAGATTAATCACGCCATCGCTGTAAATCGCCGCGATACCCAGCACGCCGCCGAGAATAATCGCCCGATGCGGGGTCTGGAAACGCGACAGTTTGGCCAGAGCAGGCGGCAGATAGCCCGCGCGTGCCAGGGCAAAAAACTGCCGTGAATAGCCGAGAATGATGCCATGGAAGCTGGCAATCAGGCCAAACAGTCCGATCCACACCAGCATATGCATCCAGTTAGAGTGTTCGCCGACAATCATTTTCATCGCCTGCGGCAGCGGATCGTTAATGTCGGCAAGTTTGCGCCAGTCGCCCGCGCCGCCCGCCATCAGCATCACACCTATCGCCAGCACCACCAGCGTCAGAATTCCGCTGATGTAGGCGCGGGGAATGGTCCGGGTCGGATCTTTCGCCTCTTCGGCCGCCATCGCCGCGCCTTCAATGGCCAGGAAAAACCAGATGGCAAAAGGAATGGCGGCGAAAATGCCGGAGAAGGCGGGCAGTCCGAAGCTGTCACTGCCTGCCCAGCCGTGCGCGGCGAAGTTCGCCAGGCTGAAGCCGGGTGAAACCACACCCATAAACACCAGCAGTTCAATCACCGCCAGCACCGTCACAACCAGTTCAAACATCGCCGCCAGTTTTACGCCGAGAATATTCAGCGTCATAAACACCAGGTAAGCCCCGACCGCCGCAGTCTTCGGGTTCAGTTCGGGATACTGCACGTTGAGATAAGCCCCAATCGCCATGGCAATCGCCGGTGGCGCAAAGACAAACTCAATCAGCGTCGCCAGACCGGCAATCAGTCCGCCGGTTTCGCCAAAGGCGCGGCGACTATAGGCAAATGGCCCGCCTGCATGGGGGATCGCGGTGGTCAGTTCGGTGAAGCTAAAAATAAAGCAGGTATAGAGCGTGGCGATCAACGCGGTGGTGACCAGAAATCCCAGCGTGCCCGCCACGGCCCAGCCGTAACTCCAGCCAAAATATTCGCCTGAAATGACCAGGCCAACCGCAATCCCCCACAGATGCAGGGTGCCCAGAGTGGGCTTGAGTCTGTTTGTCATACTGTTATCCCCGTCGTTGTTGGCTTCGCGCGGCGTTACACCGCCATTACGCTACAGTAAGGGGATAATGCCGTTGCATTACTCGCCACGACTTGACGCGGGCGCAGTGACTTCTGTTCTCCACGGTCAACTCACAGGCAACAACCGGGCCAGCTGCACGCTGCGGTCAACTTTGTCTCTTCCGGAGTCAAGCAGCTCACCTTCTGGCAACGCATGCTGAGATAACGCAAGTGACAAGGAGCCGGACTGATGAGCGCTAAACAATATGACAACCTGACTGATTCCCAACTCACCCTGATGGCGCAGCAGGCGCTGGCCTGTTATCCCGCCGCGCTGCAGGGCCAGCTCAGCCTGCTGTGCCGCTCAGAGAACGCCACGTTTCTGCTGCAGGCGGCAGGCCGGCGTTATGCGCTGCGGCTGCATCGCGGCGATTATCATCAAAAAGCCGACATCGTCAGTGAACTGCTGTGGCTCAATGCGCTGCGCGAAACCGGCATTATGGTGCCGGAAGCGGTGCCGGACAAAGAGGGCGAAACCGTGCTGACGCTGCGGCTGCCGGAGGGCGGTGAACGCTACGTGGTGCTGTTTCACTGGATCGACGGAGAGATGCCGACCACCGACGTCGATCCCCGCGCCTTTCAGCAGCTCGGCCAGATCACCGCGCGGCTGCATCAGCACAGTAAACAGTGGCAGCCGCCTGCGGGTTTCCAGCGCATCATCTGGGATCACCACACCATGACCAGCGCAGAGAGTCACTGGGGACGCTGGCAGGATGCGCCGAATCTGAATCCTGCCGATCATGGCGTGGTAGAGCAGGCGATAAGCCAGGTCGGCGCGGCGATGACGCAGTTCGGTAAAGGATCGGATCGCTATGGCCTGATCCACGCCGATCTGCGGCTGACCAATCTGCTGCTGCACAAGGGCGAAACGCGGGTGATCGATTTCGATGACTGCGGGCTCGGCTGGTATCTGCACGATCTGGCGGCGGCGATCAGTTTTGTTGAGCATCATCCGCGCGCGCCAGAGTGGATCGATCACTGGATCCGCGGCTATGAGCAGGTGGCGCATATCAGCGATGCGGAGATGGCCATGCTGCCCGCGCTGTTGATCCAGCGTCGTATCCAGCTCACCGCGTGGGTGGGATCACATGCCGAAACCGAAATGGCGCGCAGCCTGGGATCGGCGTGGGCCAGCCACTCGGTCCGCCTCTGCCGCCGCTATCTGGAAGGTGAGCAGCTGCCGGTCGGCGTCTGATGCACCAGCGGCGGGCGTCGCTGCGCCGCCGCAGTGCCCTGCGCGTAACCCGCACGCCGCCCGGACTGCCCGTAGGCGGCGCGTGGGGCATCAGGGACCTGGTATGGAAATTGCTCGGATAGAAGTGACGGGTGATCCACCTGAATTCTGACTGAGGCGACCATGAATCCGACACTGATAAAGCCCGATGCGTTTGCGGCCTGCTCGGCAGCGGCGGGGGCAGGCAATCACGGCGTGCTGGCAGCGGCGGCGACCGGCTTAGGCGACTTTATTCATACCCAGGGCGGCGATGTTGATCGTATCTTCGGCATCAGCGGCATCGATCCGGAGCGCCTGGCCAGTCCGACGCTCAGCCTGGGGCTGGTTAACTACTGTCGGGTGCTGGAAGAGGCGGCGCGTCACTCCGGTTTTGATAACTTCGGTTTGCACTACGGCAGGCAGTTTAAACCGCAGTCATTAGGCCTGATCGGCTACATCGGTTTGTGCTCCGCCACGCTGGAACAGGCGCTGCATAATGTGGTCAACGCGTTTCCCTGGCATCAGCACGACACCTTAACCCGGCTGGTGGATAAGGGAGAGTGCTGGCGGCTGGATTATCAGGTGCGACATGGCGCGATCCTGTCGCGCCGACAGGATGCAGAGCTGACGCTGGGGATGTTTATGAATCTGATCCGCCACGTGGCAGGCAGACACTGGGCACCGCGCGAAGTCCACTTTGAACATCCGCGTCCCGGCCAGTGGCACGATCACTGCAAAGTGTTTGATGCGCCGGTCTGGTTCGATCAGCCGTTTAATTCACTGGTGATCCCCAAGCGCGATCTGCTGCGCGCCATGCCGGAGAGCGATCCGATCCTGTTAATGGTGATGCAGGATGCGATCCGGCGGCTTAACCGTGGGACGTCGCAGCAGAGCATGATTGAGCAGGCGCGTTCGCAGGTTAATTTATCGCTGATGCAGGGTGAGCCGGTGCTGGAAGAGGTGGCGGATAAGCTCGGACTGTCGAGCTGGTCACTGCAGCGGCGGCTGCGCGAAGAGGGCAGCAGCTTTACCGCGCTGGTCGATCAGGTGCGCTGCGAAATGGCGACATACTATCTGCAGCAGAAGCAGCTGCCCATCTCTGAGATGGCGCTGCTGCTGGGCTACTCGGAAGTCAGCGCGTTTTCACGCGCGTTTCGTCGCTGGTTTGGCATCAGTCCGCGCCAGTGGCGTCAGGAAGGTCTGGCCAGCTAACCGCGCGGCGCAAAGCCGAACCACGCCGGTTGTCCAGGCTCCGGCGGCGGCGGCAGATCGCGGGTCTGCGCGACCAGCTGCCAGGCGCGCAGGCAGAGCGCTTCATCACCCTGCGTCTGGGTCACCGCATAATGTCTGCTGTGTGGTTGCCACTCCATCCGTACCAGACATTGCTGACCGGCGTAACGCGCCGCATCGCTGAACTGCCGGTTCAGTACTGGCTGCATTTGATTAGTCCAGTGACAGGATTGGCTGTCTGGATCTTTCGACGGCTGACAAAGGTTTGCCACGCTATCCCGTTGCTTTGTCACAGGTTGCTGACAGGCGCTGAGCGACATTGCAATAATCACCCCCGGCAACATTCTCATCGTTATATTAATTAAATTCATTTAACTGGCCAACTTTCCTTAAAGATCTTCCGGTCTGCTGCCGACAGTCTACAGACCGGCATCATGAATGCTATGGCATTACTCCGACTGTCGACAGAACCAGAATTTACCGCCATGGCGCCGGTTATCCCTGCGGCAGTTCCAGCTGGCTGTAACCCAGCCCATTCATCTTGCGTACTTTAATCTGAACCGGAATGCGCTCTTTCATCGCTTCCACGTGGCTGATCACCCCAATGGTTTTGCCACTGGCGTTGAGTGCATCGAGTGCGTCCAGCGCGGTGTCGAGCGTCTGCGCATCCAGCGTGCCAAAACCCTCATCCAGAAACAGCGATTCGATGCGCGTTTTGTGGCTGACCAGATCCGACAACGCCAGCGCCAGCGCCAGACTCACCAGGAAGCTCTCACCACCCGACAGCGTGCGGGTATCGCGCGCCGCATCGGCCTGCCAGGTATCGACCACATCCAGCTCCAGCAGATCCTGCGCCCGTCGCTGCAGCAGATAGCGGCCATGCAGCCGATCGAGCTGACGGTTAGCCAGGGCCACCAGGTGATCCAGCGTTAAGCCCTGGGCGAAGCGCCGGAATTTATCGCCGCTGGCGGAGCCAATCAGATCGTTGAGCAGGCTCCACTGCGCCAGCGTCACACCATCCTGTTCAATCTGCGTCATCAGGCTCTGCTGGCGCACACGAAGGCTGGCATCGCTCTGTAGCTGCTGCTGAATCTGACCCTGCTGGCTGGCGTTGTCGCGCAGTGCCAGCCGTAACTGCTCCAGCTGCTGCGCCAGCGCCTCGGCGGATTCCGGTATCGCAGCGGGTTTCGCCTGCTGATGGAGACTGAGCCGCTGACCCAGATCTGCCAGTCGCGCCTGCTGCTGCTGGCATTGCTGATCGAGCTGCTGCAACTGCTGACGCAGTTGCAATGCGGTCTGCTCATCCAGCAGCGCCGCGCGCAGGCTGGCTTCATCCGCGAATCCGGCGCTCTCCAGTGCCTGCTGCAGCGCGCTTTCCGCCTCTGCCAGTTTGCTATTGAGAGTCTGCCGCTGATTTTCCAGCCCCGAAAGCTCACCCTGCAGGCGACTGACCTCGGCCTGCGCCTGTTGCAGGGCAGTAAGCTGCTGTGCCAGTTGTTCATCAGCCTGCTGAACGCGGGCCTGTATCTGCTGACGGGCGTGGGTGACCTCGCGGTCGCCAAACAGCGCCTGACGGGCACGGCGCATCTCGCTGAGCTGCGTCTGGTTCTGGTTTTGCTGCTGCTGACGGGTAGTGAGCTGCTGCTGCTCCAGTTCTGCCTGCTGTTGCAGGGCAGTGAGCTGGGTTTCCCCCTTTAACAGCTGCGGTTGCAGGTTTGCTAGCAACCGCTCACTTTCCTGCCAGCGCTCCCAGCGCCGCTGCTGTTCTGTCAGCCACGCCTCGCGATGGGAGGCGTCGGGCAGGGCAAGGTTGTGTGCACTGAACTGCTGCTCCAGACGACTCTGCAATTGCGCCATGGCCTGCTGTTCCTGCTGCTGACGCTGTTGCAGCGCATCCAGCGCCTGTTGCAGGCTGGACAGCGACTGCTGCGCCAGCTGTTCTGCCTGCAAATGCTGCTGCCAGGCCTGTGACTGCTGAAGATAGTAATCTTTTGCGGCCTGACGCGCCTGTTCGGCGGCTTCCTGCGCCTGTCGCTGTTGCTCAAGCTGGCTTTCACGCTCGCTTTGCTGCTGCTCCCACGCGGTTAAGGCATCGCGATCGGCGAGCGGGAAGGTAAGTGCCAGCTCACTGCTCAGCGCCTGCCATTGCTGCTCAAGCCGATCGAGCTGTTGCTGCATCTCCGCGATTTCATCGCGCAGGGTCTGCTGCTGCACGGCTGACTGTTTCAGCTGTTCGCTTTTTGCCGTGCCCGCTTCGCGCAATGCCTCGGTTTGTTGTTGCAGTGCAGCCCGGCGCTGCTGGTTAGCACTTACTTCCAGCGTGCTGTAGGCCTCAACGGCGGGATGCGTGCAGGAGCCGCACAGCGGACAGGGCTGATCGGCGGCGAGCCGGGCGCGGTAATCGCTGAGATCGACAATCTGCTGCTCCAGCGCGCAGATTTTTTCGACATCATCCAGCTGCTGTTTTTCGCGTTTCCACGTCTCGCGCAGCGCCTGGAGTTCCGCTTCACTCTGCTGATGCGCTTTTGCGAGCGCGATAAGCCGCTGCTGGCGCTGGCCCAGCTGCTGGTGCAGCGGCTGCCACTGGGTTGAAAGCAGCAGCAGTTGCTGACGAGCCGGACGGCTGTTCTGCAACTGGCTTAATGCCTGACGCAGTGCGGCAGGCGGATGCTGTTCCTGTAGCGAAGTTAGTACTTGCTCCGCCTGCGAGAGCGCCTGGCGGGCCTGTTGCTCCGCCTGCTGGCGCGGGAGCGCCTGTTCTGCCTGCTGCTGCTGTTCCGCCTGCTGGGCAGCGATCTGTCGCTGCTGCTGCTCGCGCTGTTGCGCCAGTCCGGCCAGGGTCGCTTCACGCTGCGCCAGCAGGGCAAAGTTCTCCTGCCACACCGGCAGCGAAGCGCCCCATTGGGCGAGATCGGCAAGCTGCTGGCGTAACTGATGCTGTTCGGCAATCGCCTGCTGCCATGTCTCAACCTGGCGCTTCTGCTCTGCCAGGCTGGCCTGTGTCTGATCAGCATGCTGCTGCTGTCGGGCATTTTCCTGCTGCTGCTCCGCAAGCTGCTGCTGCAGTGCGCTGATCCGCTGATCCAGCGGCAGCACCTGTTCTGTCAGCAGACTTTCCTGCTGCTGCTGTTCCTGCAGCGCCTGCTGGCGGGCACGCTGGGTGGTCGCGTAGTGCTGCTGATGCTGCTGCTGTTGGGTCTGCGCCTGCTGCTGCGCCGCCGTGAGTTGCTGACAGCGGCTCACGACCTGCTGCTGTTCGGTGCGTAACGCATCGCGCTGCTGCAGTTTTACCCGCAGCTTTTCAGCCGGTTCGCTGCGTGCCAGCCGCTGACGATCGGCCTCTGCCGCTTGGGATGCAGCCTGGGCCTGCTGCAGCGCGACGTCAGCCTGCGCATTTTCCTGCTGTAACTGCTGCGCCTGCTGTTGCCACTGCTGCTGTTGCTGCGCCTGCTGATAGTGCGCGCTGAGCCGCTGTTCCGCATCGGTCAGATCGGTGAGCTGCTGTTGCAGCGCGTCGCGTGCGTCGCTATCCAGCAGCGCCATCGCTCCCGCCTGGCTGCGCAGCAGATCCAGCTGGGTTTTTGCCTCTTTGTGGCGCTCGTAGATGGCGGCGGAAATCAGACCGTAAATTTCGGTGCCGGTCAGCTCCTCAAGCAGTTCCGCGCGCTCACTGGCTTTCGCGTTGAGAAAGGCGGCGAACTGGCCTTGTGACAGCATCATCGAGCGGGTAAACCTTTCGAAATCGAGCCCGGAGAGGGTTTCGATCAGCTTCAGCTTGTCACCGACTTTATCGGCAACAATGATGTTGTCGGCGCAGCGTGCCAGCTCAACGCGCGGTGCCTGAAGTTTGCCGTCGGCAGTGCCGCGCGCGCGGTTCTGGCTCCAGAAGGCGCGCCAGGCTTCTCCTTTGATCTCAAACTCCACCTCGGCCAGACATTCGGCACAGTCGCGGGTCATCAGCGCATTCTGGCTCTGTGAAATCGCGCCCAGGCGCGGTGTCTGGTGATAGAGCGCCAGGCAGATGGCGTCCAGCAGGGTGGTTTTACCGGCGCCGGTGGCACCGGTAATGGCGAACAGGCCGTTGCTGGCGAAAGGTTCGGCGCGGAAGTCGATGAACCATTCACCGCGCAGGGCATTGAGGTTTTTGAACCGTAGCGTGAGGATCTTCATTGGGTCTCTTCCATGGCGGCCAGCGTCTGGCGGAACAGGGTGGTCATCTCGGCGATTTGCTCTGGTTGCAGCTCCTCATCCAGCGCCAGCCGGCGGGCAAAGACCTCCTCCACCTTCAGCTCACTCAGGGTTTCGTTGTCGAGCCGCGCCAGGCTCTGTTGCCGCTGTTCACGGCTGCGGCGGAGCAACAGGACTTCGACCGGCAGCGTGGCGGTCAGGGTTTCTACCTGACGCTGCAGATCGCTGAGGTACTCCTGGGTGGTGACTTCGATGTCGAGCCAGGTCGGCTTCTCCTGCTCTGCCGTGCTGAAGGCATTTAACTGCTCTGCAATCTGCGCCAGCGATCCTTTCAGCACCTGCATCGGCTGCGCCTGTGGCACCACCAGCGGCGTGACCGATTGCAGGCCGCTGGTGGTGAGTTCCAGCAGGAAGACGCTTTTTTCTGTGCCCAGCTCGTCAAAGCTCAGCGGAATCGGTGAGCCGCTGTAGCGGATATGCTCGCTGCCCGCGACGCGCTGAGCGCGATGAATATGCCCCAGTGCGATATAGTCAGCCGCGGGAAACGCGCTGGCCGGGAAGGCGTCCAGCGTGCCGATATAGATGTCGCGCACTGAATCGCTCTGGCTGACGCCGACGGTGGTGAGATGGCCGGTGGCGATAATCGGCAGTGCATGGCCCAGCGCCTGGGCGGCGGTGAATCGCTGCTGATAGTGGTGGGCGATCGCTTCCAGCAGCGAGGTCTGCTTGTCGCGTCCCGACTGACCCGCCCGGCTGCGCAGGATATCGCGCGGCCGCAGATAGGGAATCGCACACAGCAGCGCGCCCGGCTCGCCCTGGCGGGTGTTGAGCAGCAGCACATCATCCTTCTCCTGCGGGGTGGCGATCACCCGGGTATTGAGGCAGGCGAGCAGCTCACGCGACTCATTCAGCGTGGCAACGGAATCGTGGTTGCCCGCCAGCACAATCAGCTGACAGCCGCTGGGCTGCAGCGCCACCACAAAGCGGTTGAACATTTCGCGGGCGTAGCTGGGCGGTGTACCGGTATCAAACAGATCGCCTGCGATGATCAACGCATCCACCTGATGCTGTTCAATCTGGATCAACAGCCAGTCGAGAAATGCCTGATGTTCGGCTGCCCGACTTTTGTTGTAGAAGAACTGCCCCAGATGCCAGTCCGCAGTATGAATGATGCGCATGATGAGTCCCTGCCGTTGTGATTCGCCCGGCGATTATACTGGCTCTGCGGCCAAAGCAAAAAATTGTCGCTGCGCTGTCATAA
>Ga0308158_10004596_pt1 | contig 11635 bp, 10 predicted proteins | sample PhyBR2_FD_201038 | JGI IMG/M metagenome (GOLD analysis project Ga0308158, IMG submission 201038) | Phyllosphere microbial communities from UC Gill Tract Community Farm, Albany, California, United States - DLSLB.R2 | ecosystem: Host-associated > Plants > Phyllosphere > Unclassified | place: USA...
GGCGGCGCGATTCGGACACCGACTGGAAGCGCGACAGGCCGTGGCGCACGCTCAGGGCCAGCGTGGCCAGGATCACGGCCACCAGGATCGAGACCGCGAACGTGAACGGATCGTAGTGCAGCGACAGCCGCATGCGCATGCCGTCCATGCCGGCATAGTGCATCGCGCCGATGCCGGCGCCGACCAGCACGCCGCCCACGAGCAAATGGGACAGGCGCAGTTCGGAACGCGAGATCAGGCTGAGCGCCACCCACGACGCGCCGATGCTGGGCAGCGCCGACAGCAGCGTCGTCCAGTGGTCGTAATGCACCGGCGTACACAGGTCGAAGGCAAGCATCCCGATGAAATGCATCGCCCAGACCCCGGCGCCCAGCGCCAGGCTGCCCGTGCCTAGCGCAATGGCGCGGTGCGACGGATGGGCGCTGGCCTGGCCGGTCACCTGCAACCCCATCCACGACGAGAAGATCGCCACCAGCAGTGACAGCACCACCAGGGTGGGGTCGTACATCCCATACGTCAGCAGGGATGGATCTTCAGGGACAGCAAACGAAGGCAGCATAATGAAGGTCAGGTTGTCGTGGAGTAAAAAAAACTTCCACCGGGCATGAAGACGAAGTATCGCATTTTCCGAATTTACCGTGTTGCGGCTTTCCGAAATGCTGGATGAATTGTTGTGTTTTGTAGCGCGCAAGCGACCATGTCAGCCTGTTCATTGCGTAAAAATCATGCTCGCTGGTATGCTGAGGGCGCAACAAACTACATTCCGTCGCCCTTGCGCGCCGCATCCGTGGCGCTCATCCCAAGAGAATCAGATGCGATTTCGGCAACTCTGCATTGGCCTTGTCATCCTGTCAGGCAGCCTGTCGGCAACGACGCGGGCGGCCCCGCTGTCCGCGCCCTACCTGTCGATCACCACCGAAAGCTCGGCGCCATCGAGCATGCTCGAGGACGGGCGCGTGGTCGGTATTGCCACCGACAAGATCCGGGTTGTCATGGAACGGGCCGGGGTCACCCACGACATCACGCTGCTGCCCTGGAAGCGCGCATACGCAGCGGCACTGCAGCAGGCCAATGGCTGCGTGTACTCCGCCACCCGCACGCCGGAACGGGAAGCCCTGTTCAAATGGATCGGGCCGACCGACGAGGCGCAGTGGGTCCTGATGGGGCGCATCGACCGCGCTTGGCGTATCACGAGCCTGGAAGACGCACGCGGCCTGCGCATTGGCACCTATGCCGGCGACGCACGTGACACTTATCTGCGTAGCCGGGGCCATGTCGTCGATACGTCGCCCCATGACATGCTCAATCCGCCCAAGCTGCTGCAGGGCCGCATCGACCTGTGGGCCGCCAGCTGGCGCGCCGGCAGTGACGTGCTGGCCAGGAACGGCTGGGACAAGCAGATCGTGCCGGTGTTCGTGTTCAACCGGGTCGCCGTCTACCTGGCCTGCAACCTGGCCGTGCCCGACGCGCTGGTCAAGCGCCTGAATGCCGGGTTCGAAACGATCGAGCGCGACGGCACGGCACGCGCCATCGAGCGGCGCTACGAACGGCGTGCCAGTTCACGGTGACAGGGCCGTTGGTTTGACTTATAGTGATTCATGATTGTCGCCAATCAGCGAACTTGTCTTGTGCAATAGCGTTACTACTACTTTTCGCAAGTACACGATTTCACGAGGATGCAATGGACACACTCCAGCAATTCGTCGAAAAATTCAAGAACGCGGTCGACTTCCAGGACGTTGTGCACCTGACCGGCGACACCAATCTCAAGGCACTGGCCGAATGGGATTCGCTGGCGGCGCTGGGCGTGATCATCATGTTCGACATGGAGTACGACAAGGCGATCACCGGCAAGGATCTGGTCGGGTGCCAGCTCGTGAGCGACGTCTACAAACTAATCGCCTGACACCATGGCCCAGGCAACCATTCGCAATGTCCGTTACGCCGGCATGGCGTCCTGCGTGCCACGACGTGTCCTGTCCAACCTGCACGACTGCCCGCCGCAGATCAGGGGCGCGCGCGAACGCGTGGTGCGCAATATCGGCATCGAGACGCGCCGCATCTGTCCCGAATGGCAAACCTTTTCCGACCTGGCGTTCGACGCCAGCGAGCGCCTGCTGGCCGAGCTGCAGTGGAACAAGGACGAGATCGACGCGCTGATCGTCATCACCCAGTCGCCCGACTACCTGATCCCGGCCACCGCGATCATTCTGCAGGACCGCCTGGGCCTCAAGCCCGGCACGATTGCCTTCGACATCAACCTGGGTTGTTCGGCCTATGCCTTCGGCCTGCACGTGCTGGGCGCGATGATGGCCTCGGGCGGCATCAGGAAAGCGCTGCTGCTGGTGGGCGACAAGGCTGCCACCGTGGTCGAGCCGCTGTTCTCCGATGCGGGCACCGCCACCGCGCTCGAATACGATCCGGCGGCGCCGCCGATGTACTTCGACCTCAATAGCGACGGCAGCGGCTACCGCGCCATCATGCTGCCGGCGGGCGGCCATCGCGAACCGATCGGCCCGCAGCACCTGCTGCCGTACAAGGATGAAGACGGAATCCTGCGCAGTCCGGCCGCGCTGGTGCTCGACGGCCCGGCGGTGCTGAGCTTCTCGACCCAGCGCGTGCCGCCCGCCGTGCGCGCTCTGCTGGCCTACGCCGATTGCCCGATCGAGGCTGTCGACTACTTCGTCTTCCACCAGGCGAACCGGATGATCAACGACACCATCCGCAAGAAGCTTGGCCTGCCGGTCGAGAAGGTGCCGTCGACGCTGCAAGACTTTGGCAATACCAGCGGGGCCTCGATCCCCGTGACGATGACTGCGCGCCTGCGCGAGGCCCTGCAGGGCGGCAAGCACAAGGTGTTGATGTCGGGCTTTGGCATCGGCCTGTCGTGGGGTAGCTGCATCGTCGACATCGACCGCGCGGTGTTCCCGGCGCTGGTCGAATCATGAGTCGATCATGAATGCATCGCCGTTCAGCCTCGCGGGCCGGACGATCCTGATCACCGGCGCGTCGTCGGGCATCGGCGAAGCCACGGCGCGCCTGTGCGCTGGCATGGGCGCGCGCATCCTCGCCTGCGGTCGCGATCACGAGCGCCTGGCGCGCGCGGTTGCCAGCCTGGCCGGCGCAGGCCACCAGGCCATCATTGGCGACCTGACCGATCCGGCCGCGCGCCAGGCCCTCGTCGATGCCGCGCCCAGCCTGGATGGCTGCGTGTTCAGCGCCGGCGCCGCGCAGCTCGCGCCGATGCGCATGGTGACCCAGCGCCACCTCGATCAGCTGTTTGCCGTGAACTACGACGCGCCCGTGCTGCTCACGCAAGCCTTGCTGGCCAAGCGCAGGATCGCGGCCAATGCGTCGCTCGTGTACGTGACGGCGGTGGCCGAACACGTCGCGCCGCACGCCACCGGCATTTATTCCGGCGCCAAGGCGGCGTTGACGGCCACCGTGCGCACGATCGCGGTCGAACACGCAAAGCAGGGCGTGCGCGCCAATTGCGTCTCGCCCGGCTACGTCGCCACGCCGATGCTCGACGGCCTGCAAAACGTGATGAGCACGGGCGACAAGGCAGCCCTGGCGCCACTGGGCATGATCGAACCGACCGACGTGGCCGGCGCCATCGCCTGGCTGCTGGCGCCGGCCAGCCGCTGGGTATCACGAACTTCCCTGGTCATCGATTCGGGCTTGACCCTGCACGTGCGATGAACGACACATCCCTGTTCCAGTATCCGTTCCACCTGCGCGGCAAGACCGTGCTGGTCACCGGCGCGTCGAGCGGCATCGGGCGCGCTGTCGCCGTCGAATGCGCGCGCGCCGGCGCGCGCGTTGTCATCAACGGTCGCGATGCGGTGCGCCTGGCCGATACGCTTGCCTTGCTCGACACGGGGCTCGACGCGGGGCTCAAGCATGTGGCCTGCGTAGCCGACCTGACCGATCCGCCACAGATGGCGCGGCTGGTGGCCGCGTGCGGCGAGCTCGATGGCGTGGTGCACGCGGCCGGTGTGCATGGCGTAACGCCGCTGCGCATGCTGCGCCAGAGCTTCATGCAGACGGTGCTCGATGCGAATTTTCTCGCGCCGCTGATGCTCACCCAGCAGCTGCTGGCAAAAAAGATGCTGCGCAACGGCGCCTCGCTGGTATTCATGTCGTCGATTGCGGCGCATACCGGCACCGTCGGTGTGGGCCCGTATTCGGCGTCCAAGGCCGCGCTCGAAGGCATGATCCGGCCGCTGGCGCTGGAAATCGCGCCGCGTGCCATGCGCGCCAACGCCATCGCACCGGGCCTGGTCGATACGCCGCTCGTGAACGACGACCGCGCCTGGCTCGACGACAAGGCCAACATGTATCCACTGGGCCTGGGCAAGCCCGAAGACGTTGCCTACGCAGCCATCTACCTGCTGGCCGATATCAGCCGCAAGGTGACGGGCACGCAGTTGCACCTGGACGGAGGCATTCCATGGACGTGACGCCCCGCCTGAAGGACGCATTGATCATCAGCGCCGGCGGCTTTGGCCGCAGCGTCTACAACATCATGCAAAACGACGTCGCCAACGGTGTCGACTGGACCGTCATCGGCTTTCTCGACAATCGTACCGACCTGGCGGCCGACACGCCGCTGCCGGTGCTGGGCGACCCGTTGACCTGGCAGGCGAGTCCGCATGAAGAATTCCTGTGCGCGCTGGGCCAACCGGCCCAGCGTCGCCGTTTCGCTGCGCCGCTGGTGGCGCAGGGCGCGACCTTCATGAGCCTGCGTACCGGCCTGCACAAGGCGATCGGTGTCGAGATGGGCGCCGGCTGCCTGTTCGAACCCGAGGTGCGCATGGGCGTGAACACCCGCCTGGGCGACTTCGTGTTCGTCCAGTCCACCAGCGTGATCGGCTACGACGTACAGATCGGCGACTACACCACGATCGGCAGTTTCGTGTTCGTGGGCGGCGGCGCGCGGATCGGCAGCGACGTGATCATCCACCCGCACGCGACCATCCTGCCGCGCGTGACGGTGGGCGATGGCGCCGTCATTGGCGCCGGCGCCGCCGTCATGGCCGACGTGCCGCCGGGCGTGACGATGATCGGCAACCCGGCCAAGATCTTCAGGTTCAGATAATGCGCTCACGGATGCCGCCGCAGGCGTACATCGACGAGGCCTGGTTCGCGCGTGAGCGCGAACTGCTGTTCAAACCGTTATGGCAGTTCGTGGGCCTGAAGGTCATGCTGGACAAGCACAATGCCTTCATCACGCGCACGCTGTTTGGCATCCCGGTCGTGGTCCAGAACTTTCATGGCGCGTTGCGCGCATTCGAAAACATCTGCCCGCACCGGCAAAATCCCATCCAGGTCGCGCCGCATGGCGTGCGGCCGCTGTTTTGCGGCTACCACGGCTGGAGTTTCGACCGCGAGGGCGCCACGCGCATCCCGCACGAGGACGCGCTGTACCGCTTCCCGCAGGAAGAGCGGGCCTGCATCCACCTGCGCCGCTTTGCGCTGGAAGTCGTCGGCAACCTGGTGTTCGTGTGCCTGGCCGAGACGCCCCTGCCGATCAAGCAGCAGTTTGGCGCGGCGATGCTTGCCTCGCTCACGGCGTCGTCGCTGGCCTACGACAGCGAAGTGATCATGACGACGTACGAGGGCCACTTCAACTGGAAGCTGGCCTACGAAAACCTGCGCGACGGCCACCACCCGCGCTACCTGCATGCGCGCTCGCTGTACCAGGACGTCAAGTTCGAGGCCAGCATCAGCGAAGAGGGCGTGGCGGGCCTGCGCCGCTTGCAGGAAGCCGGCATCGCCGACCGTAATCGCGCGCTGGGCCTGATGCGCAGCTTCAGCGGCGGCGGGCGCGATGCGCCGATGGCCGCGCCCCCGGACGAGCCGTACCACGCCCACGTCGAGCGTTACCGCGACCAGGACTGGTACTACAACTGGCTGGCGTTCCCGAACCTGCACATCGCGTCGGCGAATGGCGGCCACGCCTTCATCATCGAGCACCATATCCCGGTGGCGGCCGGGCGCACCGACCTGGTGGTGTACTACCTGACCGCGAAGAAGAAGCAGCCGTACGCGTCGTCGGCCGCGGTGCTGCATGCGCACATGATGGGCGCCGATGTCGTCATGCGCGAAGATATCGCGGTGATGGAACAGATCCAGCGCACGCTGCACCCGGGCGCGCGCTCATCCCATCTGGGCGATTACGAATACATCAACGCCAGCCTGGAACTCTGGTACCTGGACCTGATGGAGGGGCACTTTGCCTTGTAAGCACGTGATCGGTCATGGGCCGGAACTGGCGCGCGCGCTGGCCGCGTGGCGTTCGGTTGCATCGCTGTCGACGCTGGAACTGCGACCGCTGGAGATCGACCCGGCTGCTGGCCAGGCGGCGCTGGCGTGCCTTGATGGGCTTGACGACGAGGGCGCCAGTGCCTTCGTCGCACTCGACGCCCGCTTCCTGAACGGCATGCGCCTGGACCTGATGGCAAGCCTGCGCCTGCGCGGTATCGCCATGCCGGCGCTGGTCGAACCGGGCGCCCTGGTGGCCGCTGGCGTGCGGATGGACGACAACTGCTGGATCGGCGCCGGCGCGATCATCCAGCATGGCAGCCGGATTGGTTTCAACACCGTGATCGGCGCCGGCGCCATCGTCGGCAGCGGCGTCACGGTCGGCCACTCGGCCTGGATCGACGAGGGTGTGGTGATCGGGCGCGGTGCGCGCATCGGCGCACAGGTCACGCTCGGCCTGGGCGTGATCGTCGGTCATGGCCGCCAGATCGGCAAGCTGTCCATCGTCGACAAGGCGGGGCGCATCGAGCAGGACATCGCCGCCAGGACCTTCATCCACGCGACCCACGCCCAGCCGATCGTGATCATCGGCGCCTAGCTGAAGTCCTGGCGGTCCGAGAACAGCAACTGCGTGTCGTACAGGCTCGATGAGTAGTGGCGCAGCGCCACGTGCTGGTAGCGGGTGATGTCGTCCATCGTGGCCAGCAGCGCCGGGATGTCCTTCGCGTAGTGGTAGGCCGAGATGGTCATGTCCGGCTTGCAGGCGGCGATCGTGCGCGCGCCGCCCTTGAGCACTTGCGCTTCCCAGCCTTCCACATCGATCTTCATGACGGTGGCTTCATCGACGACGCTGTCGACGGTCATGATCTTCATCGTGGTCTTGATGCCGCCACCAGCGAAGTTGCTGCCGAAGCGGTTGTCCGGGTTTTCGTAGAAATCGACTTCGCCATCTTCTGCGCCAAGGCCGGCGAAATACGGGTGCACGTCGGGCAGGTGTGCAGCCAGGTTGCGCAGCGCCGCGAAGTTGGTCGCATCGGGCTCGAACGCATGCATTGCGCGGTACTGGCCGCGCGCGATGTGGAAGAAGTGGGCCACCGTGTCGCCGTGCGCCGCACCGGCATCGATGAAGATGTCGTTCGTGCCGACCTTCAGCCCGGCCTGGGTGGAAAAGCTGTTCATGAACTCACCGAGCGGGAAGGCCACTTCGATCAGCGGGCGGCGATCGAGCGTCAGGAACGCGCGCAGGCGCGCCAGCAGCGTGGTGCGCGACCAGTCGTCGCTGAAACGCCCGGCCAGCGCGCTGAACTGAGCCAGGTTGGCCACCACGTGCTCGCGCTCCTGGCGCACGGTCTGGTAGGTGTGGACGTTATCCAACTGGTGCATCGCGTACAGGCAGTCGCGCACCGGCACGCCCTGCGCCGCGACCTTCGCGGCGACCTGCTTGCCGGCGAGGTTGTCGTTGAAATCGATGACGACGATGCGTTTGCTGGCCGCGCGCGCCACCAGGTCGGCGATCTCGATGAATCCCCAGTTGACCCGCAGCGGCAACTGCTGCGCGATGCGGGTGCGCTTTTCGGGCGAGACCGAGAACACGGCGATGCCGGCAAAGTTGGGCAGGGACTTGGCGATGGTGTTGGCACGCAGCGCAAAGCTGCCGGTATGGTCGCCCAGGAAGTAGACCTCGTCGAACGCATGCAGGTCGTCGAAGGCGGTATCGGCGTGGCTGGCGAGCGCGTTGAAATCGGCAAGCGTCGCATGGCGAAACGGCGGGATGGTCATGGTGTGTCCTGTGGTTCGTCAGGATGACGCGATCAGACCGACGATGCGCTCGACGTCCTGCGCGGCGAGGGCCGGATAAATGGGAAGGCAGATGACCTGATTCGCGATCACGTTGGCGTGGGGCAGGTTCGCGGGCGCTGCCGACGGCATGGCGCTGTACATCGGGAAGTGGCTGATCAGGGGGTAGAAATACCGGCGCGCGTGGATGCCCGCGTCGTGCAGTTTCTGGTGCAGCGCATCGCGGCTGAGGGGATAGGTGTCGCGCACCAGCACCGCGAAGTAGCTGTTGTTGGCGTCGTCGCCGAGGTCGGGCATCGGATCGATGCCGGGAATGTCCGCCAGCAGGCGCCGGTAGTGCGCGGCAATCTGGCGGCGCCCTGCGAGCACGGCGTCGATGCCGCGCAGTTGCAGCAGGCCGAAGGCGGCGCTGACCTCGTTCATCTTGCCGTTGATGCCGGCTGCGACGACCGTTTGCTCGTCGTGGATGCCGAAGTTTCTGAGCAAGTCGATGTGGCGCTTGGTGGCCGCGTCGTCGCAGATGATCGCGCCGCCTTCGAAGGTATTGAATACCTTGGTCGCATGAAAACTCAGTACCGACAGGTCGCCGTGGCGCAGGATGCTGGCGCCGTCCTGGCGCACGCCGAAGGCATGGGCCGCGTCGTAGATGACCTTCAGGCCGTGCTTGCGGGCGATGCGCCCGATGGCCGCGACGTCGCACGGGATCCCGTAGCAGTGCACCGGCATGATGGCCGTCGTGCGCGGCGTGATCGCCGCTTCGATGCGGGCCGGATCGAGGTTGAACGTGACGGGGTCGATGTCGGCGAAGACCGGCTGCAGGCCGTTCCACAGCAGCGCGTGGCTGGTGGCGACGAACGAATACGGCGTGGTGATCACCTCGCCCTCGATGCCCAGCGCCTGCAAGGCCGTCATCAGGGCCAGCGTGCCATTGGCGAACAGCGAGATATGCGCGACGCCCAGGTAATCGCACAGCGCCGCCTCGAGCTGCTGGTGGAACTGGCCGCCGTTGGTCAGAAATTTGCTCTCCCAGATCTGCTCGAGGTAGGGGATGAAATCGTCCAGCGGCGGCAGGTGCGGCTGGGTGACGCGGATCAGGGTTGCGGTCGGCGCCGGCACATTCTCCGGTTGCGCATTCAGCGTTTGAGACGGCTTGCGCTTCGGCGGCATCGGCACGTCGAAGCTGGTGGCCGGCTCGCCTGCGCACCAGCGCCGCCATATCAGCCGCAGCGCGTGCTCGACGCTGTCGGCGATCCGGTTCATGGGGCCGGACGTGGTGGGCGGGAAGCGCCCGCGCATGCCGGCGCGCAGCGCGGCAAGCGCGGGCAGGTCGCTGCACGCGGCCGCACCCTGTGCGGCGAAGTCGGCAGCGTCGTGCGCGATGAACTGCGGCAGCGCATTGTGTTCGAGGATACAGGCCGTCTGGCGGCCGGCGGCGGTCTCGCCCGCGAGCGTCAGCGTCGGCACGCCCATCCACATCGCGTGCAGTGTCGTCGTGCCGCCCGAGTACGGGAAGGTGTCGAGGCAGATGTCGACCTCGTTGTGCAGGGCCAGATAATTGTACATGCCGGTGCGGCCATGAAAGCGCAGGCGCTCCGGTGCGATGCCTTCTTCATCGAACCACGGCAGCAGGCTGTCGTGGCCGTGATCGGGCAGGCCGGCCACGAGCAGCTGCGCAGTGGGTACGGCGCGCAGCAGGCCGGCCCAGGCGGCGACCACGTCGCGGCTGATCTTGCTGAGGCGATTGAAGCTGCCGAACGTGACGTAGCCATTGACCAGTGCCGGGGGCGCGACGACATCGGGCGCGTCGGCGGCCGGCTGGAACGGCGCCGAGACCGGCAAGCGCAGGAGTTTTTCGGTGAACAGGTGATCGTACTGGCCGGCCGGCAGGATAAAGCGGTCGGTCAGGTAATAATCCATCGCTGCCAGGCCCGTGGTGCCCGGGTAACCGATCCAGGTCGCCTGCAGCGGCGCCGGCTTGCGCGCAAACACGGGCAGCCGGTTGTGGGCGGTGTGGCCGGCCAGGTCGATCAGGATGTCGATGCCATCGGCGACGATCTGCGCGTCCAGTGCAGTGTCGTCCAGGCCGGCCACGTCGCGCCACTGCGCCATGTGGCCGCGCAGGCGCGCGGTGACCGCATCGTGCACCTGGTGCGTGTAATAGGCGTGCAACGCCAGGCCGGGTCGGCCGGCCAGGCGCGCCAGCAGCGGTTCGATGAACGCGGCCACCGCGTGGCTGCGCAGGTCGCCCGAGACAAGGCCGACGCGCAGCGCGCGCTCGGGATCCGGCGTGTTGTGCCAGGTGGTGCGCGGCGCGCCGATGCTTGCTTCGAGCTGCTGCCCGAAAGCCCGATGCGCGGCAAACAGCGCATCGGGACCGATGCTGCTCACCTGGCTCATGCAGAACAGCATATTGCTGTGCGCATCGGTGTTGTGCGGATCGCGCGCCAGCACGCTGCGGTAAGCGGCGACCGCTTCGAGCGCGCGGCTCTGGTGCTGCAGGATCGTCGCGAGCGTATTGCCGGCCTGCGCGTGCGCCGGATCGAGCGCGAGCGCGGTGCTGGCGCTGGCATGCGCTTCGTTCAGACGGCCGGCGTCGAGCAGCGTGAGCGCCATGTGGTTGTGGGTGTGGGCATCGTCGGCCCGCAGCGCAACGGCGCGTTCGAGCACGGCCTGCGCATCGGCCAGCCGGCCTGCGCTTCGCAGCAGCAAGCCCAGGTTGCTCAGCGCCTCGGCGTCGTCCGGCGCGTACTGCACGGCCACCTGCATCGACTCGAGCGCCTGCTGCAGATTGCCCTGCAGATGATGGATGCCGCCCAACAGCTTGTAGCCGAACGAATGCTGCGGAAACTGCCCGGTTAAAAACTGCGCCGCATATCCCGCTTCGTCCAGGCGCCCGGATGCGAACAACGCAGTGGCGGCGGCGATGGTTTCGGGATCCGGGGCCCCGGTCGTGGCCAGTTGCTGCTCAAACGCGTCGACTTCCGGACCGGCCAGACCGTGGCTGCGGCCCAGGGCAATCAAGTCGGTCGCAGTGGCGAACTGGCGCGCGGCGATCAGCGCCTCGATATAGGCAAGCCAGTAGCGCCCTTCGCCCGTGGCGCCCTGCAGGGCCTCGGTCAGGTGCGGGATGGCGGCGGCCAGGTCGCCGGCCTGGCGCGCCAGCAGGCCCAGGCCAAAATGGGCTTCGGCATGGCCGGGGGCGAGGTCGAGCACGGCGCGATACAGCGCCTCGGCCTGCGCCGGCTGGCCGGCCGCGGTTTCGTGCGCGGCGGCCTGTAATGCTTCATCGACGATGTGCCGGACCGCGTCGCTGGGGGGAGTGTGCTGTGGTTCCATGGATGCGGGCGGTGGCCTTTGCATAGCAAGAGAACGTACAAGAAACACGGCGCTGACGACCGGCGCGGGGCAATGAAGAGCACCGGCAGGATTGTTCTATAGAATCACTGAACACGATAGATCATGCACTTGCCACGGTCAAGAACCGGCCGCATGCGACTGTCTCTGGAGCGTAACATGCACACATGATAAGCTGGTTCATTCTGCAAAAAAGGTGAGTTCATGAGCGCGTTGG
>Ga0308158_10004597_pt1 | contig 11631 bp, 6 predicted proteins | sample PhyBR2_FD_201038 | JGI IMG/M metagenome (GOLD analysis project Ga0308158, IMG submission 201038) | Phyllosphere microbial communities from UC Gill Tract Community Farm, Albany, California, United States - DLSLB.R2 | ecosystem: Host-associated > Plants > Phyllosphere > Unclassified | place: USA...
GCACGACTGCGCCAGCGCCGCGTCGGCGCCGACACTCTGGCCGGCATCACAGCAATACACTTCTTCCGGATCGCGTCCGCCGCAGCGGTAGTCAGGCATGGGCAATTTCATGTCGCTTGCATGAACATACACAAACAGCTTCCACAGACTGGCCAGCGGCACCTGGCGCGACGCGTCAAATGACGCCGGCGCAGTAGAGCCCTGCGTCAGCTGGCGCACGTCGACCTTGCCGTCGCGCCACCACGCCATGTCGAGCGTGGCCGCCCATGACGGCGCGGCGAACAACGCCAGGGAAAGTGCCATTGCGCGCATTACTCGACCTTCAGCGTACGCGTCGCTTTGCCACCGCCCTCAAACGCCTTTTGCTCAGGCTGGTACATGCGATGGAAACGGGCTGGCGGCAGCACGTAACTGCCCTTTTGCGCGAAGCGCAGCAAATGGCGTACCGTCACGTCGCCTTCCAGCGGCTCGATCGGCACGGCATAGCCGTCACGGCGCTCCGTGTGGCGCGCGCGCTCGAGCGCCACAGGCTTGTCGCCCGCCATGGTCATGCCCCAGGTGGTGGACTCCACCATGGCGCCCGGCGGCAGCGCCACTTCCAGCAGGCCAAAGCGGTGTTTGGCACCTGGTGCAGCCTTGAGCGTGATTTCATCGAGATACAGCGCGTCGGTGCTGAGCGCCTCGCCAGACTTGACCAGTTCGGTGGTGTAACCCGTTTTGCCCTGTACCATTTTCAGGATGCGGCGCTCGATGGTGACCGGCAGCGCCTGCGCTTCGGCAGCGCGGCTTTCATACTGCAGTACCGCCACTGTATCGGCAGGTGCTGCCGGACCGGCTGCCAGGCGCAGCGTCGCCGGCACACCCTTGGCCTCGTTCCAGCGCCAGACCGGCTGGCCGCTGCGGCTTTCCTGTTTTTGCCAGGCACCGTCCGGCGCCACGGCTGGCGCCTTGCCAAAGGCGGCACCACCGAGTTTTTTCTGCACCCACAGCAGCGTCATGGCGCGGTCCAGCGTCGGCATGTCGGCGCGCACGCTGGCCAGCACGGCATCGGGCGACATTGATGCTTCGCCAGCGAGCATCAGCAATGCCTGCGCGACCGGTGCCTTCGCTTCGCGCAGCACCGTCCAGGCGCTGGCGATCTGCTGCTGCAGCGCCGCAGGCACGGCCACCTGGTTCTGGCTCGCTACCAGCGCCAGCAGGCCCAGCGCCATCGCCTGCGACTCGCGGTCGTCGCGCGCACCGAGCAGCAGGCTGTCGCCCGCCTGGTGCGCCTTGCCAGCCAGAGTAGCGCCGGCATGATCGTCCACCAGGCCGGCTGCCAGCGTTTTGGTCGGCAGGCCCATGTCATGCGCCATCCACAGCACCAGGGCGCGGTCGGCCAGCGCGTCTTTCAGGCCATTTTCGCTGTACACCGCCAGCAGCCGGTTCCAGTGCTCGGGCGGCAGCTCGATGCGCAGGGCGCGCGAGGCATACCAGTCGGCATAGTAGGCGTACGCAGTCATCAGCGCATTGCCGGCCGTGGCGTTGCCCCACCAGCCAAACACCGCATTGGGGCCGGCCATCGACACCAGGCGCAGGCGCTGCGCCGTCAATGTGGCCTGCAGCCGATCGCGCAGCGCACCGGCGTCCGGACCCAGGCTTTGCGTGGCCAGCGCCAGCGGAATCAGTCGGCTGGCCGTCTGCTCGACGCAGCCGTACGGGTAGTCGATCAGGTCATCGGCAATGCGCGAGAAATGGCTGGTGGCGCCCTGCGCAAACGACAGGCGGATATTGCGCGCGTCGGCCGGCAGCTTCAGCGCCAGCTCTTCGGTGCCGGAACCGAGCGGCACGACCAGCGTGCGCGGGCTGCTCCAAGCCGCTGGCAGCGTCTGCACATTCGTGTCCAGCGCATCGACCAGCTTGCCGTTCTGTTTGACTTCCAGTCGCAGCGGACCGGCAACGCTGGATGCCAGCGCAAACTCGACATAATTGACGCCCGGCTTGGCCGCCAGCTTTTCCGTTTTAGGCTGTGCGCCGCCCGAGAGTGTCACTTCCAGTGCCTGTTCGGCGCCGGTCTGGTTGAATACCGCTACCGAGGCGCGCGGTGCATCGCCGGCGCGCATCCAGTCCGGCGCCGTCCATTTGGCGTAGAAGTTCTTGTCCGAGCGCACATAGGCGGTACGCTGGCCAACGCGGCCCTGGCCATCCATGGCGCGCCCGGTAATGCGCCAGCGCGTCAGCGCATCGGGCATGGTGAAGGTCACGCGCGCATTGCCGTTGGCGTCCGTCATCAGCGATGGCGCCCAGAAGGCTGTGTCGATATTGTCGCGCCTTGGCCGTTCCAGCACCTTTACGCCACGCTCGTTGTAGTTGTGGCGGGCCGGCGCGCCGGCGCTGCGCCCTTGCGCCATGTCATAGCTGATGAACGACAGGCTGGCCGTGGTGCGCACATTGTTGCGGCGCGGATGATAGAAGAAGTCGCCGATCTCGGGCGCGATTTCCGGCTGCAGCACATAGATCATTTCATCGACCACGCCCAGCGCCACCATGGTGCTGACCGGCTTGCCGTCGAGTGTGGCTTTCACGTCCAGCGTGACCTGCTCGCCTGGCTGGTAGACCTCCTTGCCCGGCTTGAACTGCAATGCGATGCGCGGCTCGATGATCTGCAGGCCGGCGTTTTCAAACACAAAGTCGCCGTTGCGGGTATAGGCCACCGAGAAGGTCATATTGGGGCCATGCTCTTCCTTGACCGGGATGCGCACGCGCCACTGCCTTGGCGCCACGCGCTGGGCCTTGTACCAGCTGGCGCCGCCGGCCATCAGGCCGTATTGCTCGACCTTGTCGCGCTCCAGCGTAAACAGCGCCTGGTCGACCTTGTCGGAAAACGTGATCAGCGCTTCGGCCGTGTCGCCTGGGCGATAACGGGCGCGGTCCAGCACGATTTCGATGCTGCCGGGCGTGCTTTTCACGCCATCGCCGGTTACCCAGTGGCTGGCAGCAGCGAGCAGGTTGCCGCGCTCGTCGCGCAGCGCCAGCTGGTACGAACCCGACGTGGGGAACGCCACATCCCAGCCTTTGGCGTTGGGGTCGAAGGCGCCTTCGGTCCTGCTTTGTTTTTCCAGCTGCACCAGCTCCCACTTTACCGGACGCGCTGCGCCCTGGCCATCGGCCACCAGATCAAAGTGCACGCTCTGGCCCGGGTCGGAGAACTGGCGCGCGGCCTTGAGCTGATAGGTCGTAATGGAGCGCTCGATCATCAGCTCGCGCGTGACTTTCACGCGGTAGGCCGCGCCATCGGTGGCAAACACCGTCAGGATATAGCGCGATGGATCGCTGGCCGGCGGCAGGTTGAATTCCACATTGCCGCTGCTGTCGCTGACCACTTCTTCGGTCTTGAGCGACACGGGGAACAGCCCGCTGTAGCGCAGCTCACCGTCAACCATCGAGTTTTTCTGGCTGCGCAGCGACAGCGTCATCCTGGCATTTTTGACCGGCTTGCCATCGGGGTAGCGCAGCGCAATGCTGCCCTTGACCGCTTCGCCGGTCTTGAACTCGGGCTTGGCCGGCTGTACGTTGATTTCAAAATGCGGTTTGACATATTCGGCTACGCGGAAGGCGGCGCCATAGCTGCCGTCGCGATAGGTAAAGCGCAATTCATAGCCGCCGGCGGTGGCCTGCGGCGGCAGGCGGAAACGCGTCTCGGCGCCGGTTTCACCGGTCAGCTGCAAGGACTGCGTCAGCAGCGGCGTGCCGTTCGGGTCCAGCACGGTCAGGCCCAGCGGCGCGCTTGCTGCCGCCTGCGAGGCGCGCGCCGAGGTGAATTCGCGGCCCATGAATTTCACGTTGACTTCATCGCCAGGGCGATACAAAGGGCGATCGGTGACGGCATAGATCTTGGTATCGTAGATCTCGCTGTCATAGTAGAAGTTTTCGGACACGAACACGCCGCCTTCACGGTCCTGGCCCAGCACGTAAGTATGCTCGGGACTGCCGCGCTCCATCGAGGCTACGCCATCGGCGCCGGTGGTGGCCGATTGCAGCACGCCGGTGCCGTCGGTCCAGGCCAGGCTGGCCCCAGCGACAGCGGCGCTGTTGTCGCGCCGCGCGGTCCACACCAGCATCTGGCCGGACGACACCTTGGTCACTGCCACCGTGTCGGACACGAACACCAGCGTGGTGGCGCGATGTTCGCCGATAATCGCTTCAACCAGGTACAGGCCGGGCTTGCGTTTGCCCAGCGGTATCATCACATTGCCGGCGCCCTGGGCGATGAATTCGCTGCTCGAGCCGTCGAGCTTCACGCCTGCCGGCGGCTCGATGGCCTTGGCCTGCCAGATCGGATAGCGGAAGCTGTCGACCATGTCCATGCCCTTGATCGCCTGATATTGCGGATGGTTGGCAAAGACCGTCGGGCGGCGGATCGCGTCATTGGTGGCCAGGCCAGGCTGCTCGCTGGTCACCGAGCGGCGCGCTTCGGGCGAAAACAGCTTGCGCCAGGCCAGGCGCGACTGCTTCCACCAGCTGTCCCACAGGTAGCTGAGCGTATTGGCCAGGCCTTCGCCACGGTAATTGCCTTCTACCTGGATGCGGTGCAGATTGCGCTGCTTTTTCAGGAACTCCATCGGCTCGGGTACGCGGTAGAGCACGATGTCGGCGCCCGAGTAGGCTTCCAGACTCATGCGGCCCATATCGCGGCCGGGCACCTCCAGGCGCACTTTCGCCTCGTCGGCACTGCCATAGCTGGCGTCCGAGAGCAGGAAGAACGGGTCACCCTTGAAGGTAGCGTAATTGCTGGGCTGCTGCTGCGCCGAAGCGCCGCCCGCAGCCAGCAACGTCAGCAGCACCATCGCCAGCACACTGGCCAACAGCGCCTTCATGACAGAAACGACAGCCGGTACACGCCGGCGAAATTGGGATTGTTGGGCGCAGGTTGCCACCGCGTATCCTTCCAGTTCATGAGTTGTTTGATATCGACGGCCCGCAGGCCAGTGTCGTCGGGAGTAACGGTACCGGTGTGGTAGGCGATGCGCGCCCCCATCCAGACCATCAGATGCTGTTCGTCGCCCTGGTCGTAGAACAGCAGGTCGCCAGGCAGTGCCTGGCTGATTTCACGGGCCACGAAGCGGCTGTTGTTTTGCACCAGCGCCAGCGCCGTCACGAAGTGGCCGACGCTGCCATCAAGCTGCACCCAGCGGTTGCGCAGGGCCGCCTGGGCGGCATCGAGTTCCAGCTCGGGCGGCAGGCGCCCGTCGCTGGCAATGCCGTTGGCACGCAGCCATTTCGCATCGTGCACGGCCAGCGCTTCATTGACAGCAAAGCGCACCAGTCCGGCGCAATCGCGGTGCGTCCAGCGCGGCGACGGACCGCGCTCGATCTGGGCGTTGACGATGCGCAGCATCCACGCCTGGAAGGCGCGGCTTTGCGTTTGGGACAACTGCGCCTGGCCGTTTTGCGGTGCCGGCGCGCGCAAGGCCCAGGCCTGCGGCATGGCGGCCAGCGCCGCGCCGCCTGCCAGCACGCGCAGCCACGTACGCCGTGACGTCATGGCTTGACCGCCTGCCAGTCCAGGCCCACCCACGCCGCGCCATCATCCTTGCCGTCCTGCGGCAGTTTTTGCAGCACCATGCGCATCGGTGGATATTTTTTCAGTGCGTCCAGGCGCGGCACCAGATGCGCGTCTGCCGCCGCGCGCAGCACCGGTTCGTTTTTGGCCGGCAGCGTGTCGAAGGTTTCGCGCTGGATCAGCTGCGCCAGCGAAGCCGGCGCAATCAGGCCGACCGTGCGGGCAGCATCGGGCAGCAGGTCGCTGGCCGCCGGCGCCTGCTTGCGCCGTACCGCCAGCACCTGGTCAACCAGCTTGCCATCGGGCGAGAACACCACCGTCGTGCCGTCTACTGCCAGCGCCGGCTTGAGCTGTCCGGCTGGCGTGGCCACGGTGCGCTCCCAGCGCACCGTGGCCCCCTTGCCATCCTTGCCGGCACTCTTGCGCACCGCATCCTTGCCACCGATGCCCGCCTCGAACAGGCTGGCGTACAGGGCGTCATCGCTGGCGCCGGCCTTGCGGGTCGCCACGAACACCGGCGTATGCAGGCGCGAGTTGCCGTACCAGCAGGCAGCGGCCGGCCCTTGCAGGTGTTCGGCCAGCGGCGCGACCGGTTCTGACGCCTTGCTGCCCAGGCGCTTCAATACCGGCTGCAGCGACGACCAGTCGACCGGCACGGTAAAGCAGGCGCTGGGCGCATGCGGCAGCTGCGACCACAGGGCGCTGCTGTCATAGCTGCTTTTTTTCAGCTTGGCCGCGTCAAGCAGCACGGCCGATTGCCAGGCGCCTTTGGAAAAATCAAAGCGCAGCGCTTCCAGCGCGCCGAAGAACGGCTGGTAGCCAAACGACAGGAAGTCGGCCTTGACGGCAATGCTGTGGCCGTTCGGTGCAGCCTGGTCGAGATGGAACTGCGGGTGGAACAGCTGCTGTTTGCCGGTATCCTTGGCCAGCAGGCTGGTGACAGTCTTTTCAGCCGTGCCGTCGGCGGCCTTGCCATCGGCGCCGCCATACAGCATGCCCGGATGGGACAAAATCACCAGCCGCTCGCCGTGAGCGGCAAACAGCAGCGTGCGTCCGTAGGCGTAATTGAGCGCATAGACCGGCACCTTGTCGCCATCGACGCGCAGGCTGCCGGCCACGCTCATCTGCGTATCCTTGAGCGCGACCTTGCCGGCCTCCTCGAGTACGCGTGTAAGCTGGTTGCGCGACACGGCAATGGCAAAGTGCTTGAGCGAGCCGTCGGCGTCGCGCCACAGCGCCACCTCGGCCGGCTGGTCGAGCACCATGCGCAGCAGCTGGTCACCCCAGTTCAGCTGGTGCTCGTAGGCAATGCGGCGCAGGCTGCCCTTCAGGCCCAGCCGGTCTTCGCTCTGCTCGTAATAGAACAGGAATTCTTCGCGCAGCACGTCGCGCGCCAGCGGCACCGTCAGCAGGTCGCGCGGCAGCGTCGACAGGCTCTGCGTGCGCACCAGCGCGTCAGGGTGCGCCAGGTCGAGCTTGAGACCGTTGACCGGCCCCATGTGATTCCAGCCAAAGATGCGGTAGCCGGCCAGGGCGGCGGCGACCACGGCCACGCCGGCCAGCGAGCCAATCAGGATTTTTTTATTGAGCACAAGTCATCCCCAATGCGATCCTCAATGCGAGCATTGTTAAGTTGGTAAGTATTGCCAAATCCTAACATGCAATAACGCAACGCCGGCGCGAGATTGAAACGGAGCAGCGTAAAATGGCGGTTTCCCGTTTTTGCACCCGCCATGTCCATCCTGCTCTCCACCCTGAACGCCCGCTACACCCACGCCTCGCTGGGTTTGCGCTATCTGCTGGCCAACATGGGGCCGCTGCAGCCGCAGACGCGCCTGCAGGAGTTCGTAATCGGCGCCAAGACGACAGAACTGGTCGAGCGCATCCTGGTCAACAAGCCGCGCATCATCGGTTTTGGCGTGTATATCTGGAACGTGGAAGAAACCACCAGGCTGGTGGCCATGCTCAAGCGCGTAGCGCCCGAGATCGTGATCGTGCTTGGCGGACCGGAGGTGTCGCACGAGCCGGGCGAGCAGGAAATCGTCCGGCTGGCCGACTATCTGATCACCGGCTGGGGCGACGTGACCTTCCCCAAGCTGTGCGGCGAAATCCTCAACGGCCCCAAGCCGCTGATGAAAATCCATGCGGGCGTGCAGGCGCCCTTGCCTGAACTGCAACTACCGTATTCGCTCTACAGCGACGCCGATATCGCCCACCGCACCATCTATGTGGAAGCGTCGCGCGGCTGCCCGTTCAAGTGCGAGTTCTGCCTGTCGGCGCTCGACAAGACGGCCTGGCCGTTTGCGCTCGACAACTTCCTGGCCGAGATGGAATCGCTGCATGCGCGCGGCGCGCGCCTGTTCAAGTTTGTCGACCGTACCTTCAACCTCAATATCAAGACCAGCCTGAAGATCATGCAATTCTTCCTCGACAAGATCGAGGCCCATCCTGACGATCCGATCTACGCCCACTTCGAACTGGTGCCCGACCACCTGCCCGAAGCGCTCAAGGAAGGCATCCGCAAATTCCCGCCCGGCGCGCTGCAGTTCGAGATCGGCATCCAGAGCTTCAACCCGGAAGTGCAGTCGCTGGTCAGCCGCCGGCAGGACAACGAGAAGGCGGCCGACAATATCCGCTGGCTGTGCGAAGAGTCGAACGCCCACTTGCACGTGGACCTGATCGCCGGCCTGCCGGGCGAAGACGAAGCGAGCTTTGCGGCCGGCTTCAACAAGCTGGTGGCCCTGAAACCGCATGAAATCCAGTTCGGTATCCTGAAACGCCTGCGCGGCACACCCATCATCCGCCATACCGAGAACTTCGGCATGGTGTTCGACCCGCATCCGCCCTACACTATCCTGGCCAACAAGCAGCTCGACTTCCTGACCATGCAGCGCCTGGTGCGCTTTGCCCGCTACTGGGACCTGGTGGCCAATTCTGGCCGTTTTGCCAATACCGTGCAGTGGATGCTCGGTGACGCGCCGTTTGAAAACTTCATGGGTTTTTCCAACTGGCTGTACGCCCATACCGACGCCACCCACCGCATCGCCATGGAAAAGCTGGCCAAACTGGTGGCGCAATGGCTGCAGACGCGCGGCATGAGCGCGGCTGAGGCCCAGGCACTGCTGGCCAGCGACTATGCCGGCGGCGCGCAAGGCGCCGGCCATACGCATGCGCCCAAAAGCGAGGCCGGCAAGCTGCGCCCCGAGGTCACCCTGCCGCAGCGCCAGGCGCGCCATCTGGCCGCGTGAGCGTGGTGTCCTGCGCTGCCGGTAAAGAGAAGCAGCCAACACAAGAGCGCATGGGTAATCCGACATCGGTGGCGGTCTGCACCATTCTCCCTTAAACTGGCACGATGCCCACAAGTCACACTCCAACACTGACCCTGACCGAAGCCGGCTCCCGACAGGGGGCCGGCGTTGTTGCCAGCGGCACCTGGCAGGTCCATGCGCTGGCGCACGACAACGCCATCAAGGCCATCAATGCCCAGTTGAAGCCCCTGCAGGGCGATACCGGCGTGCACTGGGACCTGTCGCAGATCGACAGCCTGGACCATATCGGCGCCCAGCTGTTCTGGAATGCCTGGGGCAAGACGCGCCCGCAGCAGCTGACGCTGTCGGCCGGCCAGGAGGAATTCTTCCGCCGCATCGAAGAAACCGGCACGCTGGAGCTGCCCTCGACGCGCGCCAACCGCCTGACGCTGGTGATGAAGCTGGGCATGGCGGTGCTGCTGTTCCTGGAGCACCTGAAAGGCTTTATTGCGCTGGTCGGCCAGGTCACGCAGGATATTTTCCGCTTTGCGCGCCATCCGCTGCGCGGGCCATGGCGTGAAATTTCCGCCAACATCTTCCATGCCGGCTTCCAGGCACTGGGCATTACGGCGCTGGTCGGTTTCCTGATCGGCGTGGTGCTGTCGTACTTGTCGGCGCAGCAACTGCGTGCTTTTGGCGGCGACATTTACCTGGTCAACCTGCTGGGCATGAGCGTGATCCGTGAACTGGGGCCGCTGCTGGCGGCGATCCTGGTGGCGGGCCGCTCGGGCTCGTCGATTACGGCGCAGCTCGGCGTGATGCGCGTCACCGAAGAGCTCGACGCCATGCTGGTGATGGGTATTTCGCATGGTTTTCGCCTGATTATGCCCAAGGTAGTGGCGCTGGCCATCTGCATGCCGCTGCTGGTCATCTGGACCGACACGGCCGCGCTGATCGGTGGCATGGTGGCGGCCAAGACCGAACTGAATCTGTCGGCGCGCTACTTTATCCAGAAACTGCCGGACGCCGTGCCGCTGGCCAACTACATGATCGGCCTGGGCAAGGGCGTGGTGTTCGGCATGCTGATCGCGCTCATCTCGTGCCACTTCGGCCTGCGCATCAAGGCCAATACCGAAAGCCTGGGACGCGGCACCACCACCGCTGTGGTCACCGCCATTACGGTCGTGATCCTGGCTGACGCCGTGTTTGCGATTGTCTTCAATGGAGTGGGCTACCGATGAATGCAGACAGCGACATCAAGGAAGACAACGCGCCAGCATGCGCCACAGGCAGCGGCGACGGCCAGTTCGACCTGCACGGCCATGCGCCGGTGGTGGAAATCAGCAATCTGTGGACCAAGTTCGGCCGCACCGTGGTGCACCAGGACCTGAACCTGGAAATCGAGCGTGGCGAAATCCTGTCCATCGTCGGCGGTTCGGGCACCGGCAAGACGGTGCTGCTGCGCCAGATGCTGGGGCTTGAACATCCGGCGCGCGGCTGCGTGAAGGTATTTGGCGAAGACATCAACCAGGCCAGCTCGGAACAACTGCAGCAGCTGCGCAACCACTGGGGCATGCTGTTCCAGGAAGGTGCGCTGTATTCGGCGCTGAACGTGTTCGACAACGTGGCCCAGCCCATGCGCGAGCTGCGCGTGCTGCCAGAAGAACTGATCCGCGACGCGGTGCTGCTGAAAATGAATATGGTGGGACTGGGGCCCGAGCATGCGCTCAAGATGCCGTCGGATCTGTCGGGCGGCATGGTCAAGCGGGTGGCGCTGGCGCGCGCCCTGGCGCTTGAACCCAAGCTATTATTCCTCGATGAACCGACTGCCGGGCTGGACCCGGACTTGTCGGAAAGCTTTGTATCGCTGATCCAGTCGCTGCACCGCGAACTGGGCCTGACGGTGGTCATGGTCACGCATGACCTCGACACCCTGTTTGCACTGTCCTCGCGCATTGCCGTGCTGGCGGAAAAACACGTGATCGCCCTGGGCCCTACCAGCGAGGTGATCAAGGTCGATCACCCGTTTATCAAACAATTTTTCCTTGGCGACCGCGGCAAGCGCGCATTGGCTGTGCTCGACGAAAAGAAAACGGAGAAGTAATGGAAAACAGATCACACGCCCTGCTGACAGGATTTTTTACCCTGACCCTGCTGGTGGCCGCCATCCTGTTCGGCGTCTGGTTCAACCGCGACCGCGTCGAGCGCGTGCCTTACCTGCTGGCCACCACGCTGTCGGTACCGGGCCTGAATCCGCAGGCAGCCGTGCGCTACCGTGGCCTGGAAGTGGGCAAGGTGGACGCCATCGACTTCGATACCAGAAAAGCCGGCCAGATCCTCGTGCATATCAGCGTGGCGCCCGACACCCCGGTCACCAGCACCACCTTTGCCACCCTGGGCTACCAGGGCGTGACGGGCATCGCCTATATCCAGCTCGACGATGAAAAAGTCGGCTCGACACTGCTGGGCACCAATGCCGACAATCCGTCGCAAATCCCGCTGCGCGCCGGCCTGCTGGACCAGCTGGAAAAACGCGGCAAGCGCATCCTGGACCAGGCCGAACAGATCACCAGCAAAGTCAACAACCTGCTCAGCGATGACAACCAGGCCGCCATGCTGGCCGCGTTTGGCGAAGTGGGCAAGACCGCCAAGGCTTTTGGCGAGATTCCCAAGCAGCTGGCGCCAACGCTGGAACAACTGCCGCAGCTGGCCGATGAAACGCGCAAGAGCATTGCTGCCGTCAAACAGGCTAGCACCAATGTGACCGAACTGTCGCAGACCTGGAAAAAGCTCGGCAACGACCTGCAGGCGCCAGGCGGCATGCTCGACAACGTCAACGGC
>Ga0308158_10004598_pt1 | contig 11631 bp, 9 predicted proteins | sample PhyBR2_FD_201038 | JGI IMG/M metagenome (GOLD analysis project Ga0308158, IMG submission 201038) | Phyllosphere microbial communities from UC Gill Tract Community Farm, Albany, California, United States - DLSLB.R2 | ecosystem: Host-associated > Plants > Phyllosphere > Unclassified | place: USA...
TCCTTCACGGCCGCCACGCGGGCCAGCTCGCCTTGCAGCGGCTTGAAGCCTGCCGCATTGCGCGCTTTCTCATTCATGAAGCTGTTGTACAGGTCGGCAATCTTGTGCGTTTCGCTGCCGGCCTTGCCCGGGTTTTTCAGCGTCGCCTCGATCAGTGCACGCAGCTGGCCCTGGGCGATTTCACGCAGTTCGATGTAGGTGCCCCAGACCGATTTGTCGGCCGGAATATCCGTATTGCGGGTCCACACGCCGTTGACGTAGGCGTAGAAATCGTCTTGCGGGCGTACCGAAGTGTCGAGGGTTTTCAGGTCGATGCCCGATTCCAGCGGCGTTGCGGTGGCAGCCTGTTGGGCATGCAGTACGGGGGAGGACAGGGCGAACAGCGCGCAGCAGGCTGCGCTGAGCAGGGAGCGTTGAAATGAACGGTGCACAAGAATTCCTTTAACTTTGATGGTGCTTCTTTGTAAGAAGCGTGCAGGGCCAGGATGTGGCCAAAGATTATACCTGCCGGGCAACGTTATATCGCCTGCCAGATTTCCATTGTTATTTTTTTTAACAACACATCCCACTAAAATCTTGCTTCAAGCTACTTAATTAAATAAAATCCGTAACGACTTGATTTCAAATGAAAATCAAGGTCCCCCGTCCTGTGCCTTGGCTGTGCTCTGCAGTTGCCTACTCCCCGCTTCTGTGTTTTCCATACTGCTTCTTGCGGTAGATAGTCTTGTGTCCGTTTGCCTAGTGCGTCCGGGTTTCTTCGTGTGTTGAACATGCGTTTCCCTACACTTCTTTACTGGAAAAAAATGAATATCTCAAACCTGAAAATCGGTACGCGGCTGGGAGCCGGTTTTGGTGTGGTATTGCTGTTGCTGCTATTGGTTGCCGGTGTGGCCATCGGGCGCATCCATAGCATTAACTCGGCGGTCTCGAATATCCTCGACGACCGCTATGTCAAGGTCACGCTGGCCAGGGCGATTCAGGACGAAGTCAATGTCCAGGCGCGCTTTATCCGTAACGCGACCATCGGTGGGCATGATACGGCAGAGGTGAGCACCTCGCTGGGCAGGCTGGAAGATTCGGTGCAGAAGAACGTCAAGATGTTTGAGCAGCTCAAAACGATGATCAATAGCGACAAGGGCAAGCAGCTGTTCGATAGCCTGATGGTCAATCGCGACGCCTATGGTGCGGCGCGTAACCAGGCGGTCAAGCTGCTGCGTGACGGGCAGGTCGAGGCAGCGGGAGCATTTGTGCTGAAAGACCTGCGTCCGCCACAGAATGCGTTTTTCGCCGCCCTCAAAAGCATGGTCGATTACCAGCAGGAGTTGATGACGCGCTCTGGCGAGACGGCGCGCGCCGACGGCAAGGTGGCCATCACTTCAACGCTGGTGCTCTCAAGCGTGGCGGCGTTGGCCGCAATCGGCCTGGCCTGGCTTATTACGCGCTCCATTACTGTGCCCGTGAATCAGGCTGTGCAGGTGGCGCAGACCGTGGCGGCAGGCGACTTGACCAGCCGCATTACCAGCACCTCCAAAGACGAAATCGGCATGCTGCTCGCTTCCTTGTCGGACATGAACGACAAGCTCAAGAATATCGTCGGCGAAGTGCGCAGCGGTACCGATGAGATTGCTACTTCGACGACTGAAGTGGCGACCGGCAATATGGATTTGTCCTCGCGCACCGAAGAGCAGGCCAGCGCGCTGGAACAGACCGCTTCCTCGATGGAGGAACTCACTTCCACGGTCAGGCAGAATGGCGACAATGCGCGCCAGGCCAACCAGTTGGCGCAATCTGCAGCCGAAGTGGCGCAGCGCGGCGGCGAGGTGGTGTCGCAGGTGGTGGTCACGATGGAGTCGATCAACACCTCGGCCAACAAGATTGTCGATATTATTTCCGTGATCGACGGCATTGCATTCCAGACCAATATCCTGGCGCTCAATGCGGCCGTGGAAGCGGCGCGTGCCGGCGAGCAGGGCCGCGGCTTTGCGGTGGTGGCCACCGAAGTGCGTAACCTGGCGCAACGCTCGGCCGGTGCCGCCAAGGAAATCAAGACGCTGATCGGCGACTCGGTAGAAAAAGTGGAAGCTGGCAACAGGCTGGTCAGTACCGCCGGCAGCACCATGGATGAAGTCGTTTCCAGCGTGCAGCGCCTGACCAGCCTGGTCGGCGAAATTACCGCTGCCAGCCGCGAGCAGGAGGTGGGCATCGAGCAGATCAACCAGGCGATTACTTCGATGGACACCGTCACGCAGCAAAACGCGGCGCTGGTGGAAGAGGCGGCCGCGGCCACCTCGGCCTTGCAGGAACAGGCCAGCCGCCTGGCGCAGACGGTCAGCGTGTTCAAGCTCGATCAGGTGGCTGTGGCGCGTCCCCAGGCTGTGCCGGTACGCAAGCAGGCGGCCGTGGTTGCCAGGGCGCCGGTCAGCAGACAAGCAGCGCTGCCTGTCAAACGGGTGGTGAACGGCGAGCAGGACTGGGAAGAGTTTTAAGCCGGAGTTTGTTGCTGGTTGCGGTTGCTGTTGCTTGTCGGCTTACGCTGCGCTAAGCCGACCTACGCCTGATACCGGGCAGCTCGGGAGGTCGGGTTAGCGCGCAGCGCGTAACCCGACAACCGCGCTACACCATATGTAATCAGAACTGATTCATGGTGTTATCTTTCCCCGCCGCCTTCAGCGCCGCTTCGCCGCTGAAGTAGTCCTTGTGGTCATCGCCAAGGTCGGAGCCGGACATGTTCTGGTGCTTGACGCAGGCGATACCCTGGCGGATTTCCTTGCGCTGTACGCCGGCCACGTAGCCGAGCATGCCCTGGTCGCCGAAGTATTCCCTGGCCAGGTTGTCGGTCGACAATGCTGCCGTATGGTAGGTCGGCAGTGTGATCAGGTGGTGGAAAATACCGGCTTCGCGCGCGGCATCGGCCTGGAAGGTGCGGATCTTTTCATCGGCTGCGATGGCCAGTTCGCTGCTGTCGTATTCCACGCTCATCAGTTGGCCGCGTTCGTAGGCAGACACGTCCTTGCCCTCGGCTTTCATCGCGTCATAGACCTGCTGGCGGAAGTTCAGCGTCCAGTTGAACGACGGGCTGTTGTTGTAGACCAGCTTGGCGTTCGGAATCACCTTGCGAATTTCGCTGACCATGCCGCCGATCTGGGCGATATGCGGTTTTTCCGTTTCGATCCACAGCAGATCGGCGCCGTTCTGCAGCGAGGTGATGCAATCGAGTACGCAGCGCGCTTCGCCGGTGCCGGCGCGGAACTGGAACAGGTTGCTTGGCAGGCGTTTCGGGCGCAGCAGCTTGCCTTCGCGCTTGATGATCACGTCGCCATTGCCCAGCGCATCGGCCGAGACTTCTTCGCAATCGAGGAAACTGTTGTACTGGTCGCCCAGGTCGCCGGGCGTGGTGGTCACGGCGATCTGCTTGGTCAGGCCGGCGCCCAGCGAATCGGTGCGGGCCACGATAATGCCGTCATCCACGCCCAGTTCCAGGAAGGCGTAGCGGATGGCGCGGATCTTGGCCAGGAAGTCTTCATGCGGCACGGTGACCTTGCCGTCCTGGTGCCCGCATTGTTTTTCGTCCGACACCTGGTTTTCGATCTGGATGCAGCAGGCGCCTGCCTCGATGAATTGCTTGGCCAGCAGATAGGTTGCTTCGGCGTTGCCAAAGCCGGCGTCGATGTCGGCGATGATGGGCACCACGTGCGTGACATGGTTGTCGATCTTGTCCTGGATAGCGGCTTTGGCGGCGCCTTCGGCGGCGTCGAGCTGGCGGAACAGCCCGCCCAGTTCGCGCGCATCGGCCTGGCGCAGGAAGGTGTAGAGCTCGCGGATCAGGCTCGATACAGCGGTTTTCTCATGCATCGACTGGTCAGGCAGCGGACCGAATTCCGAGCGCAGCGCGGCGACCATCCAGCCCGACAGATACAGATAGCGGCGGTCGGTGCTGTTGAAGTGCTTCTTGATCGAGATCATCTTTTGCTGGCCGATAAAACCATGCCAGCAGCCCAGCGACTGCGTGTATTTGGACGGATCGGCATCGTAGGCGGCCATGTCGGCACGCATGATTTTCGCCGTGTAGCGGGCAATGTCGAGGCCGGTCTTGAACCTGTTTTGCGCGCGCATGCGGGCGGCGGACTCGGGGTTGATGGCGTTCCATGCGCTGCCTTGTTGCTCTTTCAAACCTGCAACTGCCTTGATGTCGTCTTGATATTGGGACATGTGAATCTCCTGAAAGAAAAGCTTGTTTGAGAAAACCGCCGGGTCCGCCGCGACATCTTGCCGAAGCAAACTGCATGACTAAATAGTAGGTGATTTTGTGCAGGATCATCAAGTCTTATATAAGACATATAACTTAAATTTTATCTTTATTTTTCATAAGGTTAGTTTTTAATTTTCATGATATGGAATGATTTTTCAGAAAATGAGACGTGGTATGCTGCACTGCGGTGGCGTCATTGTCACAATATGAAATGTGGTTTCGGCCTTTGATGCAAGGCACACTTTGCGCTCAGATTGCGCTGTCCTGCCAGGACGTCACGCGGTTGCGGCCGTCATTTTTCGACTGGTACAGCGCGGCATCGGCGTGATGCAGCAGGCCTTCCTTGTCGAGCGTGGCACGCTCCTGCGGATTGGCCATGGCAACGCCAATGCTCACGCTGAGCTGGCCGAGCGTACTGCCTGCATGCGGTACGGCCAGCGCCAGCACTGCTGCGCGAATCGCTTCGCCCACCGTCAGGGCACCGGCCATATCGGTATTGGGCAGGATCACGGCAAACTCTTCGCCGCCATAGCGCGCCACGGTGTCTGCCGAGCGTACCGCGCTGCCGGCAATGGCCGCAGCGACGGCGCGCAGGCAATTGTCGCCAGCCACATGGCCGTAGCCGTCATTGAACTTCTTGAAAAAATCCACGTCCAACATCAGCAAGGACACTGGCTGGTCGGCGCGCCTGGCGCGCTTGAGTTCAACGTCGAGCGCGTAGTCAAAAGCGCGGCGGTTGGCCAGACCGGTCAAGCCGTCTTTCAGGGCCATGGTTTTCAGGTCGGCATTGGCTTTTTCCAGTTCAACACTGGCAACGCGTAACTCCGCTTCCACCTGGTCGCGTAGGGCCATCTGGCGCAGCAGTTTGCGCAGGAAGTAGATCAGGGTAGCCATGGCCAGGGCGGCGCCCAGAATAATCTGCGCACTGAAGGACTTCCATGGAGCATAGATATCCTGCTTCGACAGGGCCGCCGCCACGATCACGGGAAAATCGTCGAGCTTGCGATAGCTATACAGGCGCTCGATGCCATCGACCCTGGCAACCAGCATTTCCGTGCTGGCGCGGCCGTTCTTGCGGTAACTGGTAAAGACCGCACCGCCCGAGAGATTGGTGCCGATCAGTTGCTCCTGGAACGGGCGCCGGTAGATCAGCGTGCCATTTTCCAGGGCAAAGAAGACCGTGCCGGTTGCGCCGACATCGAGGCTGTCATAAAAGCGCTCGAAGGAATCGAGGCGCAGCGTGGCCAGCGCCACGCCGGCAAAGCTGCCGTCGCTGTGTTCGATGCGGCGCGAGACAGGAATGATCCAGTGCCCGGTCGAGCGGCTGCGCACGGGCGCGCTGATCAAGGTTGTCGTCTGCCTGTTGTTCTTGTGGAACAAAAAATAGTCACGGTCGGAGTTGTCGCCTTTTTGTCGGCGCCCAAGCGACGTGGCTTTCCATATTCCCTGCTCGTCATACACAAACAGGCCATGGATTTCCGGTACCTTTTTGATGCGGCGGACGAGGTAGGCATTGAGGCGCTCACCGGCGGCACCGGCGCTGCCTTCACGTTCGGTACGTTCGACGATATCGTCCAGGATAACGTCAGCGATCTTGATGGCGGTATTGGCCTGCGAGGCCAGCGTGCGCGCCATGTTTTCGGTACTGATTTCGGCTTCATGCAGGCGCACCTGGTGCGAAGACCACATCAGCCAGGCGCAGGCGCCGCCAAGGGCCAGGCAGATGACGGCCATCAGCGCGGTCATCATGGCCGCGAGGGGCTTTTTCTTGTTGGGCGGACGCGGCAGGCGAAGGTCCGCGGTGGGCACTGCTGGGTGCATGCGTACGCTCGACAGGTAGGTTGAAACGGCCGGACGCGCCGCCATGGGCAGGCGCACTCGGCATGATCATTGTTGCGGTTATTGTTCAGAGCTAAAGGTAGCACAAGCATGGCAAAGCAGCCATGATTGTACTAATTGACAATATTTCTCGTTGGCTGCTGATGCCTGCGTGCTGTGTGCACGCAGGTGGAGAGCGCTTTATGCTGTCACGGCTTCCTGGCGTTTGATAAACAGCGCAGTAAGCACGCCCACCAGGCAGATGCCGATCACGTAGTAAGCCGGTCCCAGCACATTGTTTTTCAGCATCAGCGTGACAACCACTGGTGTCAGCCCGCCGAAAATGGCGTAAGACAGGTTGTAAGAGAAGGACAAGCCCGAAAAGCGCACCTGCGCCGGGAACGCTTTGACCAGTACGTACGGCACGGCGCCGACGACGCCGACAAACAGGCCCGTCATGGCGTACAGCGGCATCAGCAGGTCGGGGCGGCTGCCGATGGTGGTGTAGAAAATATAGGTGGAGGCGGCCAGCAGCAGCGAGCCCACCAGGATCACGCGCTTGCCGCCCAGGCGGTCAGCGAGCACGCCGGCAATCACGCAGCCAAACGCCAGGCACAGCGTGGCCGCCACATTGGCCAGCAGCGTGGTGCGTGGGGCGATATGGTGGATTTTCTGCAGCAGCGCCGGCGTCATCAGGATCACCACCACGATGCCGGCCGACAGCAGCCAGGTCAGCAGCATGGAAACGACCACCGCGCCGCGATGGTTGCGCAGGACCGACTTGAGCGGCATTTCCGTCGACAGCGCCTTGCGTTGCTGCATTTCGGCAAACACCGGCGTTTCATGGAGCCAGCGGCGCAAATACATGGCGCCGAAGCCAAACACGCCGCCCAGCAGGAACGGATAGCGCCAGGCGCCGGCGGCCACTTCGTCCGGTGTGTAGACGGTATTGAGGCCGGTCGCCACCAGGGAACCGAGCAGGATGCCGACCGTCAGGCCCGCTGTCAGCACGCCGCAGGCAAAGCCGGTATGGCGTCTGGGCACGTGTTCCGACACAAACACCCAGGCGCCGGGCACTTCGCCACCGACGGCGGCGCCCTGGAAGACGCGCATCAACAGCAGCAGCATCGGCGCGGCCAGGCCGATGGTGGCGTAGGTAGGCAGCAGGCCGATCAAGAGGGTCGGCACGGCCATCATCAGGATCGACAGCGTAAACATGCGCTTGCGGCCCAGCAGGTCGCCAAAGTGGGCCATCACGATGCCACCCAGCGGACGCACTACATAGCCAGCAGCAAAGATGCCGAAGGTTTGCAGCAGGCGCAGCCAGTCCGGCATTTCCGGCGGGAAGAACAACTGGCCGATTACATTGGCAAAGAAAACAAAGATGATGAAATCGTAGAATTCCAGCGCGCCGCCAAGGGCGGCCAGTGACAGGGTCTTGTAGTCCTGGTTGGTTAGAGGGCGTGCAGCAGCGGTAGCAGAAGTAGCCATGTGTCTCGTCGTTATGTTTTATTGGGATGAACTGCCAGAGACAGCATACGCATTTCCCGGCTGCGAGTAAATGCGATGACGCCTGTGCGTGCGTGCCAGATAAATGCGCCATCGAGCGTCATTTATTGGGTGTTTGCCCGGATAAAAATTGATAAAAGAGGCACTATACCGAAGAAAGGTTGAAATCGCCATGGCCGGCGGCTGGCACATGGCGGTGCTTTTACAACACTTGCCGCTCTTCGGGAAGACGATACAGTTCGCTCCAGCCCAGATGGTCTTCCAGCCATTCATCGGCGTCCGAGCTGTCCATCTGCATCAGCAGTGCACCCAGTTTCAGATCGCCTTTTGCCATTGCCAGTACCGCCAGTACGGCGTTGAGCATGCCCGGCTGAAGTTGGCCTTCCAGCTCGCGCACGGCCAGCTGCGCCAGTTGCACCCAGGCGCTGCGGTAGCTCTCGCGCAGCCAGTCCGGTAGCAGCGGATTGTGCTTGCGGTGGCGCTCCAGTTCGATCAATGCGCATAGCGCATACACGTCATCGCTGCGTTCGGTCGCGGCGGTGGTAATGCGCACCAGCTGCGGCACCGCTGCATACGAGGCGACGCCCACATCGCCCTGGTGGTGCAGTTCTTCCCACAGCTCGTGCCAGCTGTCTTCGCCCGCTTCCAGTTCGCGCAGTGCCGGTGCGGCGTCATAGTCGATGCGGTAGCCGCCTTGCAAGGTGGGCCAGATCGGGTCGTCAAGTGTCAGCAAAGGGGCTCCTTTCAGATACCAAGTCGGTTGGGGTTGGTGGCATAGTCCACGCCGCGATGAAGTTCCTGCAGCTGGCTTATTGTAAGTGACAGAGCTGTACCGGCCGCGCGCGTTGCCGCCCGTGCCGAAAGCCAGTTACCATCAGTCTTTATTTGCTTTGTTCATACAGAGATGCCAGTCGCCACTTTTGCAGAAGTTGCCGCCGCCGTACGCGCCAGCCAGGGCATACCTGCCGGCCAGCGCATCGATACCGCTACCCTGATCGAAGACGATCTGGGCATTACCGGCGACGATGGCTGCGCGCTGCTCGAAGAGCTGGAAAGCACGTTCGGTATCGCCTTTGCCGGTGCCGATGGCACGCTGCGTGCAGCTTTTGGCCTGGCGCCCGACGAGTACCTGTTTCATGGCGAAGGCTGGAGTGTGTTTCGCAAGGACAAGGTCAGGCCGCTCGCCGTGGGCGAACTGCACCGCGTCATCGCGGCCTTGCAATTGTCGGGGCCGGCATGACAGCGGTCTGGTCCTCGCCACCGCAACTGGCCGCGCTGGCCGACTTCTATGCGCGTGCCCAAGCCAAGCCGGAAACGGTATCGGACGCCGAACTGCTGGCGGCGGTGCGCGACGCCCACTGGCCCACCAATTGCTGGGCGTATGTGGAACTGTCGTTTGCCTTGATTGCACCGGCCTGCCAGCTGCGCCCGCACCTTAGCGCCGAGCTGATCGCCATGCCGATTGCCGCCATGATTGCAGGCGGCCTGGACAGCGTGCAGCAGGTAATGGCTTGCGGGGAGCGCTGCGCTGCCAATCGCGCGCCGTACGTGGCAACGCTGCCCGAGGCCGCCGGCTGGCTGGCGCAAACCTGGCCCTCGCTCGATGCACTGGTAGCGCAGGTGTTCGCGCAGCAGTGGCTTGAGGCCGTGTCCGACGATTAGGGCGCCGACGTTGATGGCGCCACCGCACGCGCACCCGCCATTGGTGGGCAGGTTAAAAAACGCTACTTCAACAGCCGCTGCATCACCACATGGAAAAACCGTGGCGTATCGGATGCCAGGCAAACCTGCGCATTCGGCTTGCCTGCTGTCTCGCGGGTATAGCCGTCATCGGTCACGCTGATATGCATCGGCACGACCGGGCAGGTGGCTGCATCGATCAGGTATGTGACTGGCACCACGTCAAACAGCGACGGCATATTGCTCGACCAGGGCTGGTAGCTGTCGATCCACTGGTGGTACAGCAAGGTCACGGCATCGGTCATCGGCGAACCGTGGCCGAAGATGGCGTTGCGCTCGACTTCGTCGAGGCGGATCTGGGTCGAGTCGAGCGGCATCATCACGATCGGCACGCCGGAGGCAAACAGCGCCTGCGCACCCTTGATGTCGGAGGCGATGTTGTATTCCTTGTCGGCCGGGCGCGAGGGGACATATTGCGACTTGCGGTAGCCGGCGCGCACCGAGCCGCCCATCATCACCACCTGTTTCAGCTGGCCAAAGGCAGTGCGGTTGCGCTCGATGACGGCGCCCACATTGGTCAGTGGGCCGAGCGCCAGCAAGGTAATCTGGCCAGGCTGGCGCGCCGCTTCGCGCACGATAAAGTCCACCGCATCCTGCGGCGCCTGTACGGGCGCTGCGCCGCGCTGCGCATAGCGCGCCTGGGTAAATGGCGTGGGGTTGGCGGTGGTGGTGATGCCTTGCGCCACGGGAATGCCGGCGTGGCCCGTTTCGCGCAGGAAGCGTTCAAGCAGGCGGCCGCGCAAGGCCGTATCGCCCCAGGCGGTGGTCACGCCGACGATCTCGATATCGGGACTTTGCAGCAGCAGGGCCAGTGCAAAAGCATCATCGATATCGTCGCCGATATCCATGTCGACGATGACTTTTTGTGGTGCTGCCGCAACGGCAGCGACTGGTGCAACGCACAGGGCGCCCGCGATGGTGCAGGACAGGACGAGCGCGCGGCGCAGGAGGGAAACAGAGCGGGACATGGCAAACCTGGTGGGAGTCTTGGGGGCGCGCCGATTTTAACAGGCGCCGCCAGGTTGGTGTTCCGGCCGGGAATGGCCCATAATCAGCGCAAGAGCTGACGCTGCTGTCAGCGCCACTGCAGAGACGAGCCGCCAGCAATGGATGATTTACAAGCCAACGATGTCGCCCTGGTGCAATCGATTGCCTCCGTTCCCACCATCATGCGCGTGATTGCGGAAAGTACGGGCCTGCGCTTTGTCTGCGTGGCGCGCGTGACCGAGCATTCCTGGACCGCCTGCGCCGTGCTCGACAGCCTCGGCTACGAGCTGTCGCCAGGCTCCGAGCTAGTCTTGTCGAGCACGCTATGCGACGCCGTGCGCACGCGCCAGACGCCGATCGTGATCGACAGCGTGGCCAACAGTGACTTGTACCGCGATCATCCGACACCGAAACAATATCGTTTCGATAGCTATTTTTCAATTCCGCTGTTCTGGCAGGACGGCCGGTTTTTCGGCACCCTGTGCGGCCTCGATCCCTTGCCCAAGGATCTGTCGACCGACAAGGTACGCGACTCGCTGCGCCTGTATGCCGAACTCATTTCGCTGCAGCTGGAAACGGGCAAGCGCATGATCGCCACCGAAGGCGCGCTGATGGCCGAGCGCGAAGCGGCCGAGTGGCGCGAGCAGTTCATTGCCGTACTGGGCCACGATTTGCGTACGCCGCTGTCGTCCATTATCAATGGCGCCGAGCTGATCAAGCTGATGGCGCCCGCTACCAAAGTCAGCAACGTCGCCGAGCGCATCGGCCGCAGCGGCTACCGCATCGCCCACCTGGTCGACGACCTGATGGATTTCGCGCGTGGCCGCCTGGGCGGCGGCATTCCGCTGGCGCTGGTCAGCACCACCGAACTGGGCAGGCAGTTGCAGCACGCGATTGCCGAACTCGAGAGCGCCCATCCGGATCGCCTGATCGACAGCCGCATCGAACTGCCTTGCGAGCTGGTCTGCGACCCCGACCGTCTGACCCAGCTATTGTCCAACCTGCTGCTCAATGCCCTCACGCATGGCGATCCAGCACAACCCATCGTGGTCACGGCACTGTGTGCCAACGCCCAGCTGCAACTGGCCGTCAGCAACCAGGGCAAGCCGATCGCCCCGGCCACCATCGAGCGCCTGTTCCATCCATTCTGGCGCGGCAACGCCGCCGTTCCCGGTGCCGGCGGCCTTGGACTGGGCCTGTACATCGCCTCGCAAATTGCCCGTTCACACAATGGCGAACTGAGCGTGGTTTCCAGCGAGGCAGGGACGGTGTTCAGTTTTTGCATGGCGGTTACTCCCTAAGACCGCCTCAATCCGGCTTGTTCAGGC
>Ga0308158_10004599_pt1 | contig 11630 bp, 10 predicted proteins | sample PhyBR2_FD_201038 | JGI IMG/M metagenome (GOLD analysis project Ga0308158, IMG submission 201038) | Phyllosphere microbial communities from UC Gill Tract Community Farm, Albany, California, United States - DLSLB.R2 | ecosystem: Host-associated > Plants > Phyllosphere > Unclassified | place: USA...
GGACGGCACGCCTGTCACGACCGACACCGGCGAGGTGTTCTGGGGCGAGCCGGGCACGAACGGCCAGCACGCGTTCTACCAGCTGATCCACCAGGGCACTCGGCTGATCCCGGCAGACTTCATCGCCTTCGTGAACCCCGCCTACCCGCTGACCGACGGCGGCAGCGACGTGCACGGTCTTTTCCTGGCGAACTTCCTCGCGCAGACCAAGGCCCTCGCCTTCGGCAAGACGGCGGAGGAGGTCGAGGCCGAAGGGACGACCGGTGCTCTCGTCGCCGCGCGCACGTTCCCCGGCAACCGTCCGACGACGTCGATCTTCGCTCCCGCGCTCACCCCGGCCGTGCTCGGCCAGCTCATCGCGCTGTACGAGCACATCACGTTCACGCAGGGCGTGATCTGGGGCATCAACTCCTTCGATCAGTGGGGTGTGGAGCTCGGCAAGCAGCTGGCGACGCAGATCGCCCCCGCGATCGAGGGCGATGCGGAGGCCCTCGCCGCACAGGATCCGTCGACCAAGGCGCTGCTCGCCTACTACCAGGCGAACCGCGCCCGCTGATTCCCGCACCGGATGCCCGTAGCGCAGCAGCCTGGCATCCGGAACCCCCTGCTCGGCGGCAGCTGCCTCGCGTACCGTGCCGTGCATGGATGACACGCTCAGCGCACTTCTGATCAACTGCACCCTCAAGCCGTCCCCCGCCGGCTCCAGCACGCACGTCCTGGGCGAGCAGGTGCTGAACGCCCTCGCCGAGCACGGGGTGACCGCCGATCGCATCCGCGCGGTCGACCACGACATCCGTCCCGGAGTGCAGGCCGACATGGGCGACGGCGATCAGTGGCCGTCGCTGCGAGAGCGGGTGCTCGCGGCCGACATCCTCGTGTTCGCGACGCCGACGTGGATGGGTCAGCATTCGAGCGTCGCGCAGCGCGTGCTCGAGCGGCTCGACGCCGAGCTCAGCGAGACCGACGAGCAGGGCCGCCCGACGCTGTTCGACAAGGTCGCGCTCGCCGTCATCGTCGGCAACGAGGATGGTGCGCATCACATCGCGGCGATCGTGTTCCAGTCGCTGAACGATGTCGGCTTCACGATTCCCGCGCAGGGCTCGATCTACTGGAACGGGGAGGCGATGGGGTCGACCGACTACAAGGACCTCGATGAGACACCCGAGAAGGTCGCGCAGACGATCACGACCGCGGCTGCGAACGCCGCGCACCTGGCCCGCATGCTGAAGGATCAGGCATACCCGAAGGCCTGATCGCCCACGCAGACAGAGAAGAAGGCGGATGCCCGTGGGTATCCGCCTTCTTCTCTTCGTCAGGCGCGGCGCAGCTGCGCGGCCGCCGGGCAGTCGAACGGGTCGGCCCCGGCGGCGAGGCCGACACGGTTCAGGTACTCGATGACGATCGCGTACGAGCGCCCCAGGCTGGTCTCGGTGTACGGCACGTTGTTCGAGAGGCAGTAGTCGCGAACGATCTCGCGCGCCTTCGCCAGGTGCGGACGCGGCATGTTCGGGAACAGGTGGTGCTCCACCTGATAGTTGAGGCCGCCCATGAGCGCCGTCGCCCACCAGCCGCCGCGGATGTTGCGCGAGGTGCGCACCTGCTTCGAGAAGAAGTCCAGGCGGGCGTTCGGATCGATGATCGGCATCCCCTTGTGATTCGGCGCGAACGACGCTCCCATGTAGACGCCGAAGACAGCCAGCTGCACGCCCATGAACGCGAACGCCATTCCGAGCGGAAGCATCATGAACACCGGGATCAGCACGATGGCGAAGCGGACGGCGATGATGCCGAGCTCGGTCCAGCGTCCCTTGACCTTCTTCTTCGTCATGAGGTGCTTCAACCCGATGTAGTGCAGGTTGAGGCCTTCGAGGGTGAGCAGCGGGAAGAACAGCCATCCCTGCTTGCGGGTGATCAGACGGATCAGTCCCCGCGACTTCGCGGCGTCCTCTTCGAGGAACGAGATGGTGTCGACCTCGATGTCGGGGTCCTTGCCGACCTGGTTCGGGTTGCCGTGGTGCTTGGTGTGCTTGGAGTCCCACCACGAGTAGCTCATGCCGATGGAGCCCGCGAGAATGCGGGCGAGCCGGAAGTTCGCCGGCCCCGAGCTCAGGATCTGCCGGTGGGCCGCTTCGTGAGAGAGGAAGGCGATCTGGGTGAAGATGATGCCGAGGGCTCCGGCGATCAGCAGCTGGAACCAGCTGTCGCCGAGCAGGATGAACCCCGTGACGGCTCCGCCCAGCGCGAGTGCGATGCCGGCGGCGACGAGGATGTAGAACCACGAGGCGCGGCGAAGCAGCCCGGTCTCGCGGACGACCTGCGACACCTGCTTGTAAGCGTGGGCCATCGGGGGGAACTCGGCCGTGCCCGAGTAGGTCTGGCGGACCGGTCCGAGGATCGCTGCGCCGCTGTCGACGTCGGTGTCGATGTGGGTGGAACTGATGATGCTCTCCTGCCGATCGGATGCCCTTGAGCTGTGTCAGCCAAAGGCGGATGCCGATCGCTGGTGCCCACGCTACGCGGGTCGGTATACGGCGCAAGGCATGTGTCGCCGGTCCCGGCCGCGCCGCGGATGTCGGTGGCCGGTCGTAGCCTGGCGTCGGGAGCGCTCGCTCCCGTGATCTCAAGGAAGGCGCAGCAGCATGGACTGGAAGATCGAGCTCATCTTCGTACCGGTGACCGATGTCGACCGCTCGAAGGATTTCTACGTGAAGGTCGGCTTCAACGCCGACCACGACCAGCAGGTGAACGAGGAGCTGCGCTTCGTGCAGATGACCCCACCGGGGTCCGCCTGCTCGATCGCCTTCGGCACCGGCCTCGGCGTCGACCTCGAACCTGGCCGGCAGAACACGATCCAGGTCGTCGTGCCGGATGCCGACGAGGCGCTGGCCCACCTGCGGTCGGTCGGTGTCGAGGCGCGCGGCGTCGAGGATCTCGCCTGGGGCCGCTTCGTGACCTTCGACGACCCCGACGGCAACACCTGGACGCTGCAGCAGCTGCCCGACTACGGCGCGCAGGGCTGAGAGCCATCGGCGGTCAGATGCAGAAGAGAGGCGGATGCCATGCATCCGCCTCTCTTCTGCTCGGGCCGATCAGGAGCTCATGACGGGTGCTGGTTCGTCGAGCAGCGGTGCCCGGAAGTTCGAGCCGACACGGGGGCCCTGGGCGAAGTAGTGACGGAAGCTGTAGTACAGCGGCTGCCACTTGTCGGTGTCCACACGATCGGGCCCCTGCGGCCTCAGGATGCTCTCGTACGCGTGAACACGCAGGATCTCCGCCTCGACGGCGACAGCGCTGCCGCCGTCGATCTCGATGAGCTGCGCGACGCGCGCTTCGATCTGCACGGGGCATTCGCCGATCCGTGGAGGGAGGACATCCTGTGAGCCGACGCGCGTGAAACCGCCGAGGCTCCACTTGTCGCTCTCGTGACGATAGCTCGCCCTCTTCTCCTCAGGCACCGGCGTGCGACCCGTGGTCGGTGCGATCGCCTCGACGGCGGACGCGAGATCCGCTGAGGGGAGGTTGATGACGAGCTCGCCGACGCGCTGCAGGTTCGCGTACGCCTGACCTTCCGCCCCCAGTCCGAGCATGTAGCGATCACCCAGTGCCCACGCCGAGGAGATCGGGCTGATGTTCGACGATCCGTCCGGATTGACCGTGGTGATCAACGCGACAGGAGTCCCGAAGTACAGCACGGGCAGATCGACGTTCCTGGTTCTCTCCATCCCTCTATTCTCGGCCAGCACCGCGTCGGCCGAGAACACGCAGGCGGGTCGTGCAGTCGTGGCTCTCGGCTGCGAAGAGGGCGGATGCTGCACAGCATCCGCCCTCTTCTGCTCGGCTCGATCAGGAGCTGGTGACCGGCGCCCACGCGCCGATGCCCACCTCATCGATCTCTGCACCCGCTTCGAACCGGTCCAGCCGGAACGCATCGAGCACCGGCGACGGCTTGCCCGTGACGATCTCCTCTGCGACGAGCTCGCCGAGGATGAGCCCGAGAGTGGCGCCCGAGTGCGTGAACAGCGTGAAGAGGTTGTCGATGGCCGGCACCGCCCCGACCACGGGCTCGCCGTCGCCAGGGATCGGCTTGAGGCCGGCTGCCACGCGCTGTGCGACCAGCGTGGGGTGGCCGGCGAGCACCCTGGATCCCTCGTCGAGCAGCCCGCGCACCGACTCATCCGGCACGGTGAGCGATCCGTCGGCTTCCACGACGATCGACCTCTCGGCCCAGTCCGCGTCGAGCACGAGGCGTCCGTCCGGCATGGGCCGCACGGCCACCCGCGGGGTGTTCAGCACGGTCTTCACCCGGGGCTCGACCGGTTCTGTGATGACGACGAAGGCCGCGGGAGTGGCATCGGGAACCGTCACGCCGAGAGCTGCGAGCTGAGCGGGCACGTCGCCACCGGTGGCGAGCACCACCCGATCGGCGGCCAGCGGGGTGCCGTCGCCGAGGATGACGCCGCCGGCGACACCATCGCGCACATCCACCCGCACCTCACCGGCGTTCTCGACCAGCTCCGCGCCGTCTGCCTTCGCCTCGGCCAGGAGGGCGTGGATGAGGTCGGGGAGGTTGACCCAGCCCTCGCCGCGGTTGAAGATCGCACCCTCGTGCGAGACCGCATCCGCATCCACGTCCGGCGTCAGCGCCGCCACCTGCTGCTTGTCGAGCCACAGCGAGTCGTACCCGCCCGCGCGCTCGTAGTCGAACGTGTCGCGGAAGCTCTCGTCTTCCCCGCCCCACTTCAGCGCACCGTCGAAGCGCAGATACGAGGCGCTGTCGGGGTGCCGCTCCCGCCAGGTGCGGTAGCGGTCGAGTCCGATCAGGCGCAGGTAGCGGTACTCCGCGGAACGCGCGCCGGACGAGTTCAGCCAGGCGATCGAGCGGCCGGAGGCACCGTCGGCGGGCTTCCCCGCGGTGACGAGCGTCACCCGGGCGCCGGAGCGCGCGAGGTGGGCTGCGGTCGACGCACCGAGGATCCCGGCGCCGATCACGACGACATGCAGAGGCTGCGAGTTGGTCATCTTCATCCTTCGTTCTGTTCGGAGAGGTCGGGGCGACGCAGTGGCGTCTCAGCGTGCAGTCGCTCGATGATCTCGAGCACCGCGACGGCGTCCGCCGGATCGACCGGCAAGGCGGCGTCTGCGCGGAGCGCGTCGGCGAGGGCTCGGTAGAAGGCGCCGTAGTCTCCGCGGCGCATCGGCATCGGCTCCAGCGAACCCTCGACGCCGAAGACCCCCCAGCGCGAAGCCGGGGTGACGCCGTAGTCCTCATCTGCCGGCGAGACGCCGGCATCCAGCGCCGCTTCCTGACCGTCCAGGCCGTGGCTGGTGTACCCGCTGAGTGAGCCGAGCACATGGAATCGGGGCCCGAACTGCGGTGCGAGAGAGTTCATCCACAGATGCGAGATCGTGCCCGATTCATGCCGCAGTGCGACGAATGCGTCGTCGTCGGCGAGTCCGCCTGGCCGGTTCGCGGCCAGCTCGGCCCGTGCTTCAGCGACCGGCCCGAACAGCTGCACGGCCTGGTCGATGAGGTGCGTGCCGAGATCGAACAGGATGCCGCCGCCGTGAGCCGCCGACGCCTCGGCCTTCCAGCTCGCCCGCACCTCGGGCTTGTACCACTCGAAGCGCGATTCGAAGCGGCGCACCGCTCCGAGACGGCCGGTCTGCACGAGATCCTGCACCGTCTGGAAGTCGCCGTCCCAGCGCCTGTTCTGGAAAACCGTGATCCGCCGCCCGAGCCTCCGGGCGTGCGCGATCAGCGCGCGCCCTTCCTCGGACGTGGGCGTGAACGGCTTGTCGACGACGACGTCGAGCCCTGCATCGAGCGCGGCGGTAGCGATGGCGGCGTGCGTGGCCGGCGGTGTTCCGATCACGACGAGGTCGAGGTCGCCTGCGCCCTCGAGCATCTCGTCGACGGAGGCGAGCACCCGGGCATCCGGATGCTGTGCCGCGGCGTCCGCCGCGCGGCCCGCGTCGCCGGTGACGATGACATCGAGCGAGAACGCCGGATCGGCGTCGAGGAACGGAGAGTGGAACACGCGGCCCGAGACGCCGTAGCCGATGACGGCTGTGCGGATCGGGCCGGCCGCGGCCGCTGTCATCACAGCACCTCCGAGAGGAAGAGGCGCAGGCGGTCGCTCTGAGGATCGTCGAAGATCTGCTCCGGCGTGCCCGCCTCGACCACCCGCCCTTCGTCCATGAAGACGACCTGGTCTGCGACCTTGCGGGCGAAGCCCATCTCATGGGTCACGACGAGCATCGTCATACCGCGCTGTGCGAGCTCCGCCATGAGGTTGAGCACGCCCTTGACCAGCTCCGGATCGAGGGCGCTGGTCGCCTCGTCGAAGAGCATGACCTCCGGCTCCATGGCCAGGGCACGGGCGATCGCGACGCGCTGCTGCTGCCCGCCGGAGAGATCGCGGGGGCGGTGATCGGCCCGTTCGGCCAGGCCGACCTCGGTGAGACGTGCAAGGGCGATGCGCTCGGCCTCGCCCTTCGAGAGGCGCTTCACATTGCGCAGCGCAAGGGCGACGTTCTGCTGCGCGGTGTGGTCGGGGAACAGGTTGAAGTGCTGGAAGACGAGTCCCACCCGGCGACGGAGCACGTCGGGCTTGAGCGTCAGCGCATCGTCATCGGCGAGCAGAACTCGCCCTGCCTTGGGCTCGTGGAGGCGGTTCACGCCTCGCAGGAGGGTCGACTTGCCCGAGCCCGAGGGGCCGATGATGCAGGTCGTGGTGCCGGGCTCGACGGTGAGCGAGACGTCGTTGATGACATCGATCTCGCCGTAGGCCATGCGGAGATCCTCGATCTGCAGCCTGGAGCCCTCGAAGAAGCGACCCTCGGTGATGGGCTGGGGTGACGTGTACGTCATGTGTTCTCTCCTCGGGTGTAGACCGGGCTGAGCGACTGCTCGGCCACCTCTTCCAGCCCGCTCTTGGGTGGGGTGGGCTTGCGGCGGCCGGTGCGGAATCTGTTGTCGAAGTAGTTGACCAGGTGGGTCAGCGGCACGGTGATCACGAGGTAGAAGATGCCGGCCATCACCAGCGGTGACAGGTTCCCGGTGAGCACCGCGGCGTCCTGGCCGACGCGGAACAGCTCCCGCTCGGACACCAGCAGCCCGAGGAAGTACACCAGGGAGGAATCTTTGACGATGGCGATGAACTGGTTCACCAGCGCGGGCAGGACCCGGCGGATGCCTTGCGGGACCACCACCAGGCGCATGGCTGAGCCGTAGCTCATGCCCAGTGCTCGGCAGGCCTCGAGCTGGCCCCGGTCGACCGCCTGGATGCCGGCGCGGAAGATCTCGCCGATGTACGCGCCCGCGATCAGGCTCAGTGCCAGGATGCCGAGCGGGTACGGCGAGGGACCGAACATCTGCCGGCTGATCGAGGCGAAGCCCTGCCCGATCAGCAGAATCGTCAGGATCGCGGGCAGCCCGCGGAAGATGTCGGTGTACACGCGCGCCGGGACACGCAGCCACGCGGTGCGGGCGACGCCCATGACCGCGAGGATCATGCCGATGACGATCCCGAGCACGGTGGCGGCCACCGAGATGATCAGGGTGTTCACCAGCCCCGTGCCGAGCAGCTGCGGAAGAACCTTCCACATCGCCTCGAAATCGAGGAACGTCTTGATGAGCTTGTCGAGCCAGTCCATGAGGATCTCCTGTTCGAGGTGCGGGGCCGCGGTCGGCCGAGGCCCCGCACCGACGAGGCGATTACTCGCCGTCGCCCTCGCCCTGCTCGTCGCTGGGCAGGTACTGGTCGGGCATCGGGGAGCCCGGGAACCACTTCTCGTAGAGCTCCTTCCAGGTGCCGTCCTCCATCGCATCGTGGAGAGCGTCGTTCAGCGCCTCCTTGAACTCGTCCTTGCCCTTCGCGATCGCGAAGCCGGCCGGCGCGTCGAACGACGGGATGTCGATCGCGTTCTCCAGGCCGTACTGCTCGGCGTACTCCTTGGCAGCCTCGTAGTCGAGGAAGTGCGCGTCGATCGAGCCGCTGTTGACGGCGGAGATCGCCGAGTTGTTGTCCGGGAAGCGGACGAGCTCGGTGTCGGTGAAGTTCTTCACGGCGTATGCCTCCTGCAGGGTGCCCTGCACGACGCCGAGACGCTTGCCGGCGAGGCTGTCCTCGTCGGTGATGTCGCTGTCGGGGCTCGCCATCACCGTGAGGTAGCCGGCGAGGTATCCGTCCGAGAAGTCGACCGTCTGCTTTCGCTCGTCGGTGATGCCGATCGCGGCCACGCCGACGTCGAACTGGCCGTTCGCGACGGCGGCGAGCAGGCCGGAGAAGTCCTGGCCGGTGAAGACGACATTCTCGATGCCGATGCGGTTCGCCACGTCGGTGAACAGCTCGACGTCGAAGCCGGTGAACTCGCCGGACTCGTCGGTGAAGGTGTAGGGCTTGGAGTCACCGAGGCTTGCCACCCGGATCTCGCCGGGTGTGATCAGGCCGTACGGGTTCTCTTTAGCTGCGTCGTCTCCCCCGCCGCCGGTCGAGGCGGAGGGCGAGCAGGCCGCCAGTGCAATCGCGGCGGTGGCCGCGACGGCGGCGAGGGCCGTGCGGCGGAGTGTGGAGCGGATGCTCATGGTGTTCCTCTCTGAACTGCAGATCCATGTGGTGGAGGGGGCTTGTGGTGAGACCGGTCTCAAACTGCTAGATTGAGACCGGTCTCAATGCGTTTCGATGGACGCTACACGTCTTCGAACGCGACGTCAACCGATAGGTTCGAGATCGCGATCCGCCGCTCGCGGAGGCAGGAAAGGGCGACATGAGTGAAACGGGAACCGGACGCCGGGAGGCGACCGTCAGCGATGTCGCTCGCGTCGCGCGGGTGTCGAAGGCCACCGCCGCACGCGCGCTCGGCGACTACGGCGCCGTCAGCGATGCCGTGCGCGACCGGGTGCAGAAGGCCGCGGATGAGCTGGGCTATCGCCCCAACGCGCTCGCACGCACCATGAGCACCGGACGATCGAACACTCTCGGCATCATCATCGGAGACATCGAGAACCCCTTCTTCGCGAAGGCGACCCGCGGGGCGGCGGACGTCGCCGCTGAGGCCGGCTACGACCTCATCCTGTCGAACTCCGACGAGGAGCTCTCGGTCGAGGCGAAGGCTGTCGCCGTGCAGCTCGCCAAGCAGGTGGACGGTCTGCTCATCGCGCCGGCGTCATCGCTGGAGCCAGGCAACCTGCAGCCCGTGCTCGATGCGGGCCGGCCCCTCGTCCTCTTCGACCGCACGGTGCCCGGTGTCGACGTCGACGCCGTGATCACCGACAACCGTGCGGGTGCGCGGCAGCTCACAGAGCTGATGCTGGCCGCCGGCCACCGCCGCATCGCGTTCATCTCCACGCTGGCCCACGACGGCACCTTCCGCACCGGCGAAGAGCTGTCTTCATCGGCCGTCGCCGACCGCGTCGTCGGCTTCGTCGAGACGCTCGCCGCCGCGGGCGTGGCGCGTCCGGAATCCTTCGTCCACCTCAACGCACGCCGCGACGGGGTCGAGGTGCTGGCGGCCCGGCTGCTCGACGGCGACGACGCGGTGACCGCGATCATCGCATCCGACAGCCTGATCGCGCTGGCCGTGTTCAGGGCTGCGCAGGAGCGCGGGGTGCTGATCCCTCAGCAGCTGTCGCTCGCCGGGTTCGACGATGCTCCGTGGATGAGCCTGACCACCCCGGGCGTCACCGTGGTCGAGCAGCCCATCCACGAGATCGGCGCGCAGGCCACGCGCACCCTGCTTCACCGCATCCGCGGCGACGGGCGCCCTCCCGAGACGACCGTGCTGGCTCAGACCCTCGTCGAGCGCGGGTCGGTGGCTGCACCGCCGCAGGGGTGAGCCCGCCCCGCGTGGCGCGCGGAGCGGGGCATGAGACGAAGGCGGCGCGCCGGCATCTGCGAGCGCACCGCCTTCGACGACTCACCTGCCTCGGATGGCTGCCGTCGCGGCCGCGTCGACGGTGAAGTCGTCGGTCACCACCACGCCGTAGTCCTTCTCGGCCGAGCGTCGTGACACGAAACCGTTGCGCACGTCATGTGCGACGGCGGCGGGGTCTCGCCGCAGGGGGTCGCCGTAGCCGCCTCCGCCGCCCGTCTGGTTGACGAGGACGTCACCTGCGGCGAGCCGGTTGTAGCTGCCGCCCTGCACGACCTCCCGGTCGGTGCCCGGGTTGAGAACCACCCTGTTCGGCTTGCCCTCCGCTCCGCCGTCGATGGCCCACGGCTCCGTCTTCGTCTTGTAGACGAGGCAGATGCCGGTGGCTGGTGCCGTGAAGCGATACGACCGGCTCACGCCGACCCCTCCGCGGTGCTCCCCCGCGCCGCCCGTGTCGGGGCGGTAGCCGTAGTGGTCGATGATCATCGAGGACTTCGCCTCGAGCACCTCGACCGGGTTGTTGCGGCAGCCCGGCTCGGAGAGGTGCATGATCCCGTCCTCGCCGTCGTGGTGCGCGGTCCCTCCGAAGCCGACCGCCTCATTGGTCGCCTCCTGCCACGGCTCACCGGTGCGCGGGTTGACGCCGAGGCCCATCATCGAGCACACGTCTCCGCCCGAGCAGGCGGGGACGAGCTCCGGCATGCCCTGGGCGAGCGCCTTGAGGATCACCTCGCCTGCGAGCAGACCCGTCCACAGGGTGAAGGTCGGCATCGGCGGCACGGCGTGCATGACCGAGCCCGGCACCGTGACCACCCGCAGCGGGGCGAAATTGCCTGCGACGACCGGCGAGTCCGGAGTCGTGAGCGACTTGAAGATGAGGCTCGACAGCGCCTCGGTCTGGCCGGGCGGCAGGTTGATCGGGCCCTCGACGTCCTCGGCGCTGCCGGTCCAGTCGACCACCATCTCCTCGTCGGTGACCGTCACCGTGCACTGCAGCTTGACGAGGTCGTCCTTGTTGATGCCGTCGTCATCGACGTAGTCGACCGCGCTCCAGGTGCCCTTGGGAAGCTTGGCGAGCGCGAGCCTGGCGAGCCTCTCACCGTGCTCGTTGATGGTCACCATCGCCTCGGTGAGCGTTCGGACGCCGTACTTGTCCGCGAGCTCCTGCGTGCGACGCACGCCTGTCACGCACGCCGACACCTGCGCCTGGATATCGCCGATCGTGTGCTTCGGCATGCGGCTGTTGAACCGGATGATGTTGAACACATCCTCGTTGCGCTCCCCCCGTCGGTACAGCTTCGAGGCGGGCAGCATCAGCCCCTCCTGCGAGCGATCGGTGGAGTCGAGGACGTACCCGGGATCCTTCTGATTCAGATCGGTCACATGCACACGGCACGACGCGAACCCGATCAGCTCGTCGTCGACATGGATGGGGGCGAAGACGAGCGGGTCGAGGGTGTGAGCGCTCGACCAGTAGGGGAAGTTGATGATGAAGACGTCACCGGGTTCGATCGCGTCTGCGCCGAGGAACTCGATCGAGTGCTTGATCCCGGCGTCGTTGCCCCTGGTGAAGACCGCGATGCCTGGCGCGTCCGCGACCACGTCGCCGTTGGCGTCGTGGATCCCGATCCCGTAGTCGTGGATCTCGTAGACCACGGTGTTGTAGGCGGTGCGGCACAGGTTGCGCGCGACCTCCTCTGCGGCGGCCAGCAGGCCGTGCCTGATGATCTCGGTGGTGATGGCGTCGGCCACGTCAG
>Ga0308158_10004600_pt1 | contig 11630 bp, 8 predicted proteins | sample PhyBR2_FD_201038 | JGI IMG/M metagenome (GOLD analysis project Ga0308158, IMG submission 201038) | Phyllosphere microbial communities from UC Gill Tract Community Farm, Albany, California, United States - DLSLB.R2 | ecosystem: Host-associated > Plants > Phyllosphere > Unclassified | place: USA...
AAGTTGCTTACATTAGCTAATTTTCTTGATTCCGGAAAATTTTCAGCGTCAACAAGTGCAAAAGTGATGGATTCATTTTCGGTAGCCAGTTTTTTGAATTTTGGTTTCATAATGCGGCAGTTACCACACCATGAAGCTGAAAATTGAACTACTACTTTTTCATTTTCAGCAACTAAATTTGCTAAAGTATCTTCGTTTAATTCGATTAACATATCTTTTAATTTAAATTCCAAATATTTTAAAATCTAAATATCAAATCTTACGATTGAACCTAGATAAAATAATTTTGAGATGTTAGTGATTTTGATAAAATTCCAAATTCCAATGTTGGAATTTGGAATTTTTAAAATTTGGATTTTATTCTTAGTTCGCACTTAAGTAAGCAGCAGTACTGTTTCTGTCAGCAGACATAGCTTCTTTTCCTTCTTCCCAGTTAGCCGGACAAACTTCACCTTTTGTTTGAACGTGAGTGTAAGCATCAACTAAACGTAAATATTCGTTTACGTTACGACCTAATGGCATATCGTTTACACTTTCGTGGAAAATTTTTCCAGTTTCATCAATTAAATAAGTAGCTCTGTAAGTAACGTTAGAACCTTCTACTAAATACGTATCAGCATCTTCATTGTAAGCACCAGCTTCAGCATCAAGAATTCCTAAAGCAGCAGATAAGTTTCTTGTTGTATCAGCTAAAAGTGGGTAAGTAACTCCTTCGATTCCTCCATTATTTTTTGCAGTGTTTAACCAGGCAAAGTGTACTTCGTTAGTATCACATGAAGCTCCAATTACGATTGTGTTTCTTTTTTCGAATTCCGGCAAAGCAGCTTGAAAAGCATGTAATTCAGTTGGACAAACAAAAGTAAAATCTTTTGGATACCAAAACAAAAGTACTTTTTTGTTGTTGTTTACTGCTTCATCAAGAATATTGATTCTTAAATTATCGCCCATTTCTGAGATGGCGTCAACTGTAATGTTTGGGAATTTTTTTCCTACTAATGACATATTTATTTGTTTTTAATTATTATTTGTTGGATGCAAAAGTAAGCCTTAAAAAAGACTTATAGTGATAGTAGTTGATTATTAATATTTATTTAATAATAATTTTTACTTATAACAAGCTTTTTTTAAAGTTTAGATTATTGTAAATCAATTGAAACTGGGAGTTTTCCGCTACATTCCGAATCGGATAAAAATTGATGAGCCGCATTGATTTGGAATTCGCTAAAATCCTGATAGACCTGAATTAGCTTTGAAGCCTTGCTTAAATTAGGAATTAAAGGCAGTGCATAAGGATTTCCAAAAACATAAACCACACATTTTTTAGTAGCCAATAGTTTTTCTAACAAATTAAAAACTGCTTGATCGATTTCAAAACGATTCAAAGGTTTGGCTTTGGGAACAAAAAGTGCAATTATTAAATATTCAAAAGTGTTTATTTCGTTCTCTAAAACTTGAAAATCAAAATCCACAATCGATTCGAAACTGAATTGTGCACAGTTTAAAGCAGCCTGAATCATACTTGAAAAATCATTATTGGCTGATTTATATAAAGAAAGCAACGCTATATTTTGTTCCTGACTGGCATTTTTTATCGTTTCAAAATCAATTTGATCCTGAATTTTAGTAATACTGAATTTGGCAATTTGTTTATTGAGTTGAGATGCCTTTTCAAAACTCAAAGTGGAATTGTTTTCTTGTTTCCAATCAAACAAACCTACTTTTTCCTTGCATTTTATAATTCGGTTGAAACTCTCTTCAATTCTTTCCGGAGAAGCATTTTCTAAAATCGCCTGAATTCCCTCGGGAATATTTTCGGCAAAACACAAGACGTCATTTCCGGCATTAAAAGCTTCCCATTCCAGTTGTCCTTTAGTTTCATATAATTTAGAAACGCTGTGCATGTTCAACGCATCAGAAATTACTAAACCATCATAGCCCAATTGCTCTCTTAAAAGGGATTGAATAATATTTTTAGACAAGGTTGCCGAAGTGTTTATTCCTTCATTTAAAGCGGGAACGGCCAAATGTCCAATCATAATCGAATCGACTCCGTTTTTGATTCCTTTTATAAATGGATACAATTCGTTGGCCATTAATTGTTCTAAGTTTTCTTCTAAAACAGGCAATCCTAAATGCGAATCGACATTGGTGTTTCCGTGTCCCGGGAAATGTTTCAAACAACCTAAAACTCCTGCATCACTCATTCCACGTAGATATTCTAAAGCAAAAACAGCTACTTTTTCTTTGTTTTCACCAAAAGAACGGTAACCAATCACTGGATTATTTGGATTGTTGTTGATATCAGCAAGCGGAGCCAAATTATAATGAATCCCAGCCGATTTTAAGTCTAATGCAATTTGTTTTCCTACTTCGTAAACCAATTCTTTTTTGTCTTCAGGCAAAGCTCCCAGCGTTATGGCATAAGGATATTGCGGTGTTTTTTCGACACGCATGGCAAGTCCCCATTCGGCATCAATGCTCATTAAAAGTGGAGTAGAAGCACATTTTTGATAACGCACAATTAATTCTTTCAATCGAAAGTAACTGTCATCGTTGAATTCAATTTTTTTCTTAGATTCGTAATTGGTTGCTGCACTGGCGCGACTGTGAAAAAAAGTCAATCCACCAATATTGTATTTTTTAATTAATTCTTCGGTTGTCTGAATGTTTTCTTCACTGTCATTGATAAATACAGCCGGGAAAAAGAATTGTCCTATTTTTTGTTCTAATGTCATTGTTTAGAGTTTAGCATTGGTTAAAATTATTTCAATTTACCTAATGCGTTGGTATTGATAAGGGATTTCATTTGACTAATTGCAATTTCATTTAGTTTTATTAACCGTTCTTGTTGTGTTATTTCTTGTTGTATTAGCATTGCGTTGATACTTTCAAGATTGGATAATACAACTAATTGTTCGATTGTAGCGGTATCTCTAATATTTCCTTTTTCGTTTGGATTTTCATTACGCCATTCTTTTGCGGTTTTGCCAAATAGAGCTACGTTAAGAATATCAGCTTCATCGGCATAAATAAAATTCTTTTGATTTGCTGTTAAGCTTATCGGAATTAGATTTTCTTTTATAGCATCAGTATGAATTTTATAATTTATTTTAGAAATGGTTCTTTGTAAATTCCATTCGAGTTTTTTGTTGCTGTTTTCTTCTTCTTTTAGGCGTTGAAACTCTTTGATTAAGAATAATTTGAAGATAGGATTGACAGCCGAACAGAATTCAAGGGCAATGTCTTTGTGTGCAAAAGTGCCTCCGTACTTGCCTAATTTGACATAAATGCCAATTGCATTTGTTTTTTCAGCCCAAGTTCCGGGACTTAAAACAAAACTTGGTAAACCTGCTTGCATTTTAAAGTGGTCAAATTCGACCACTTTAAAATTTGGATTATACATTTGCTCCCAAGTACCCAAAAATTCCAAAGTTGCTCTGTTTCGTATCCAGTTTTTAATTATATCAGCAGCACGAGAATCAGATTCTTTGGTTTTAGCGATGTCGGTAATGCAGATATAATCGTCTTCATTATTGGAAGAAATGACCGCTATAGAAACATTTTGAACTTCTAAAATCTTGACTTTGTTTTTCAAAATATTTTTTATTTAATGATTTTTAATATTAAATAACTTCATTTTCATGAAGTAAGAAGCTGTTTTTGATTGTAATAAACAACGAATACTATTCCACCTTCTTCCCAAAATCCTTTGGGAAAACTAAAAATCTAGATAAAATTAATCCGGGAATAGTAGCTATTAAAACCCAAATAAAGAAGTTGCCATAGCCCAAATATTCCTGAATGTATCCGCTAAGCATTCCCGGAAGCATCATTCCCAGAGCCATAAAACCGGTAGCAATGGCATAATGCGAAGTTTTCGATTCGCCTTCGGCAACATAAATCAAATACATCATAAAGGCCGCAAAACCGAATCCGTAGCCAAATTGCTCAAGAATAACCACCACATAAATGTAATAAACTGAGGTTGGGTGAAAATTAGCCAGTAAAATGAAGCCAATAATGGGTAAGTGCATCGTTAAAATCATAGGTAGCATCCATTTTCCTAAACCTTGTTTAGAGATGGCAATTCCACCCAGAATTCCGCCAATAGTCAGTGCAATCAATCCAAAAGTACCGTAGATAATTCCAACATCTTCGGTTTCTAATCCTAATCCGCCTACGTCAGTTTTATCAACTAAAAACGGAGTCAGCATTTTTAATAATTGTGATTCTCCTAAACGGAATAAAAGGATGAAAGCCAATATCAATCCGATTTGTTTTTTCTTGAAAAAATCGGCAAAAACAGTAGCAAAATTTTTCTCTTTAGCTTCTTTTTTAGTTATTGATAATTCATTTTTTGGAGTAGCAAAATAGTTGTAAACTGTTAAAAAAGTCATTACTAAACCAACTAAAATCATGGTATAAGACCAGGCTTTTTGGTTATCGCTATATTGTTTTTCTAAATAGCCTGCTAACAGTATAATCAATCCATTTCCGGTTAGCATTGAAGCTCTGTAAAAAGTGCTTCGAATTCCTAAAAAGAACGATTGCTGATCTTTAGTTAAAGCCAATAAATAAAAACCGTCACTGGCTACATCATTCGAAGCAGAAGCAAAGGCAGCGACCCAAAAAATAGCCAGGCTCAGCATGAAAAACTGGTTTGTAGGAATTATAAAACCTACAATTAAAAAGGCAATGGAAATGAATAATTGCATGCTCAAAAACCATTTTCGTTTGGTGCCGTGCAATTCAATAAACGGGCTCCATAAAGGTTTGATTACCCAAGGCAGGTATAATAAACTGGTGTATAAACCAATGTCTTCATTGCTGATTCCAAGGTTTTTGTACATTAATACCGAAACGGAAATGATAATTACATACGGAAAACCCGAAGCAAAATTCAATAATGGAATCCAATACCAAGGCGTATTATCTGTCTTCATTCGTTTTTAAGTTTTGATTGTTTACCTTCAATAAAGTCGCCTGACTTTCATTTCCAAAATAGTCAACAAAAGTTAATGCACAATTGTTGTGTTTTTCAAGATAGAGTTTTGGTATTCTGATAGCGATGCTGTCTTTGGTTTCTTTAAAAGCTATTTTATTAATAATCTGACTTGGGTCATTTATGTTAATCAGGTTTTTATTGGTAGTGCCATAAACCATTACATAACGAATTTTACTTTGCGTTGGAAAACCTAAAGTAACAACCGTACTGTCACTTTGATTATTAATATTAGTAATTGCGGGGATATCTAAAACTTCTTTTTTAGAATTTGGAACCACAAAAGGTAAGGCCGGATATTGGTATTGGTTGTCTTTTAGTAATTGGGTCACCGCATCGTTTTTGTTTACAAAAGACTTGGCACTGAAAAATGCATTTCCGTTAATGTTGTTAAAGCCACGTGTCAAGTCAATTTGATTTGGAATTTCATTCGGATTGAACCATTTTTTATCTGAATCGGCGTTGATTTTATAACTTCCGTTACCAATGTAAAGTGCGGTGTTTTTATTAGTGTTTTCTGACCACCATTTTGATAATTTAGCATAAGAAGCCTTCGGATGGTCGATGCTCCAATACAATTGCGGTAAAAGATAATCGATATAATTGCCTTCCATCCAGGCCATTGGATCGGCATACAAATCATCATAATTGGTTTGTCCTGCCTGAGTGTCAGAACCTTTTGGGTCTACCGATTTGTTTCTCCAAACACCAAAAGGGCTAATGCCAAACTGCACCCAGGGTTTTATTTTTTTAATGGAAGCATAGGTGTTTTTTAGGTAAGTATTGACATTGTCACGACGCCAGTCCTCAAGTCCCATGCCTTTGCCGTACTTTTTATAAGAAGCAGTATCATTGAATGCTTCTCCAGGCACTCTGTAAGGATAAAAATAGTCGTCAAAATGAACAGCATCAATATCGTATTTTGTTACCACTTCATCAACTACATTAATTAAATGTGCCTGAACTTCAGGTATTGCCGGATTGTAATAGTATTTTCCACCGTATTTAATCATCCATTCAGGATGTTTGATGATGTCGTGATTTCTGCTTAATTCAGCTGTGTTTAAATCCATCGATGCGCGATAAGGATTAAACCAGGCATGAAATTCAAAACCTCTTTGATGTGCTTCGGCAATCATCCATTCTAAAGGGTCATAAAAAGGAGCAGGAGCCTGTCCCTGTTTACCTGTCAGGTATTTTGACCAGGGTGCTAAATCAGTTGGGTACATGGCATCTCCGCAAGAACGAATTTGCACAATAACCACATTGTAATTCAGCTTTTTATAAGTGTCTAAAATTTCAATGAAATCGGCTTTTTGTTTTTCGACAGCATCAGTATTTTTTATGGGCCAGTCAATATTGGCAACGGTTGCAATCCAAACGGCTCGGAATTCGTTTTTAGGATTAGTTGTTTTTTGTATCTGGCTGTAGCCAATAGACAGCGACAAAATGGAGATAAATAAGCAGATTAGATTTTTAGGACTCATTGAATACGGTGTTTTACAGTTACCAAAAATAGTTTTTTTAGCGAAGTTTAGCAGATAAATTAGGATTAATTTTCCTTATGTTTTTAGTATTGCAATTTTTTTGCCACGAATTTATATAATTGAATTTTGAAGATAATTTTAAGTTTTAAATGGCCTTAGCTTCCGCAGTTGAGTGCCAAATGTTTGAAGCTTTTTTGGCTACATAAAAAATACCTGAATTAAAATTGTAATAACTCATGCTACAAGTTAAAAATATTAAATAGTTTATTTATGTTTTTTTAAAAACCGATATATTTATATTTGTCAAACAATTTTTAGAACTGTATTAAATACACAAAAGCTATTTTAATTATGTCTCATACCCACTCATTAGAGCAATTGACCGATTCGTTAGAAGGAACACTTTTATATGATGATCTTCATAAAACCTTATACGCTACCGATGCTTCGGCTTATCGTATAATGCCGTTGGCGGTAGCTTTACCTAAATCAACGGAGGATATTGTAAAATTAGTGCGTTATGCAGTAGATAATAAAACCACATTAATTCCAAGAACAGCAGGAACTTCATTAGCGGGACAAACTATCGGAGACGGAATTGTGGTGGATGTATCAAAGTATTTTACAAAAATTATTGCTTTTGATGCCAATGCAAAAACAGTTACCGTTCAGCCTGGTGTGATTCGGGACGAGTTGAATTTGTATCTAAAACCACACGGAGTGTTTTTCGGACCAAATACTTCCACTTCTAATCGTTGTATGATTGGCGGAATGGTAGGGAATAACTCATCCGGGACAACTTCTATTCGCTACGGAGTGACCCGTGATAAAATTGTTGAAATCAAAACTGTGTTGGCCGATGGCTCGATAGCTGTTTTTAATACGATTACTTCGGCTGAGTTTTTAGAGAAAACCAAAGGAGATTCTTTAGAAAATCAGATTTATAGAAAATTATACGAAGAATTGTCTGTTGAAGCCAATCAGCAGGAAATAAAAAATGAATTTCCAAAGCCGGAAATTCACAGGCGAAATACCGGTTATGCGGTAGATGTTTTGTTGAAATCGGATTTGTTTGGCGGAACTGAGCCAACTATCAACGTGGGAAAACTACTTTGCGGAAGCGAAGGAACATTGGCTTTTACAACTGAAGTAACCTTAAAAGTAGATGATTTACCGCCAACAAATAATATCATGGTGGTGACTCATTTTACAACCATTCAGGAGAGTTTAGAAGCGGTAATGGTGGCAATGAAACATCATTTGTACACCTGCGAAATGATCGATGATACGATTTTAGATTGTACCAAACACAACAAAGAACAGAGTAAAAACCGCTTTTTTATTCAGGGTGAACCCAAAGCCATTATGCTATTTGAAGTCGCTTCTTATATTAGTATGGAAGAGGCCGAAAAACAGGCAGAGGCTTTGATTAAAGATTTAGAAGATAATAATTTTGGATACGCTTCGGTAAAGTTATACGGAGCCGATGTTGAAAAAGTAAACGAACTCCGCAAAGCGGGTCTTGGACTTTTAGGAAGTATTGTAGGCGATGATAAAGCAGCTGATTCTATCGAAGATACAGCGGTAGAATTGAGCGATTTGCCAGCTTATATTGCCGATTTTTCGGCTATGATGCAACGTCACGGACAGGAAGCTATTTATTATGCACATGCCGGAGCGGGAGAATTGCACCTGCGTCCTGTTTTGAATTTAAAGACCAAAGAAGGCGTTTATCAGTTTAGAAATATTGCTACCGAGGTGGCTATTTTGGTTAAAAAATATAGAGGTTCGTTGAGTGGAGAACACGGAGATGGAATTGTGAGAGGGGAATTTCTGCCTTTTATGATTGGTGAAAAAAATTACGAATTACTAAAAAGACTCAAATTAGCATTCGACCCGAATTCGGTTTTGAATATGGGGAAAATTGTGAATGCCCTAAAAATGGATGAAAATTTCCGTTTTGAAACGGATAGGGTAGAACCCGATATTCAAACTATTCAGGATTTCTCAGACAGTATGGGAATTTTGAGAGCTGCCGAAAAATGTAATGGTTCAGGTGATTGCCGAAAAATGCCTTCGGCGGGAGGAACCTTGTGTCCGAGTTACCGCGCTACACGTGATGAAAAAGATACCACCCGTGCGCGTGCGAATGCTTTGCGTGAATATTTAACGCATTCGGATAAAGACAATAAATTCGATCATAAGGAATTATACGAAGTTTTTGAATTGTGTGTGAGTTGTAAAGCCTGCGCCAGCGAATGCCCGTCAAATGTGGATGTGGCGACATTAAAAGCAGAGTTCTTGTACCAATATCAAAAAGCAAACGGTTTTTCGTTGCGCAATAAAATTTTTGCTAATAATGCTAAAATGAATAAGATGGGAAGTTTGTTTCCTGCCTTAACCAATATCGTTTCGAATCTTTCTTTGGTGAAAAAAGCGATGGGAGTGGCGCAGCAAAGGGAAGTTCCACGTTTAGCGAATCAGACTTTTAGAAAATGGCTTAGCAATAACAAAGGCAATAAAAATGAAAAATATCCAAATGGTAAAGTAGTCTTGTTTTGCGATGAGTTTACCAATTATTACGATGTGAATGTTGGGATTGATGCTTTCGAATTGCTGACTCAATTAGGATACGAAGTAATTGTTGTGGATCATGAAGAAAGTGGAAGAGCTTATATATCGAAAGGATTTCTGGAAGAAGCAAAAATAATAGCAATAAAAAACGTGGCTACTTTTGCGCCGATTATTACCGATGATTGTCAGTTAATAGGATTGGAACCTTCAGCGATATTGACGTTTAGAGATGAATATCTGCGTTTAGCAGAAGATAAAACTACTGCCGAAAAACTATCTAAAAACGTGCTGACTATCGAAGAGTTTTTCAAGAAAGAAATCCTTGCAGGCAAAATTCACGCCGGACAATTTTCGACCAACGAAAAGCAAATTAAAATTCACGGGCATTGCCACCAGAAATCATTAAGTGCTGTTGAAGCTACTTTTGCGATGTTGAATGTGCCTAAAAACAATACGGTTACAATTTATAACTCCGGTTGTTGTGGTATGGCGGGTTCGTTTGGTTATGAAGAAGAGCATTACGAAATAAGTATGAAAATGGGTGAAGATACCTTATTCCCAAAAATCAGGGCCACCGATGCCGATGTAGCCATTGCTGCTGCGGGAACTTCCTGCCGTCACCAGATTTTTGACGGAACCAGCCGAAAAGCTCAACATCCGGTATCGATTTTGAAAAGTTGTTTGATAAGCAAATAAAAATAAGGAACACAGATGACACGGATTTAGGAAATTACCGCAGATTCAAAATTCAATTGCAATAACAATTGCAAAAAATCAATAGTAAAAAGAGCTATGCTTCGTTTTTGGAGTGTAGCTTTTTTTTTGAGTTACATTTGTATGTTAATAAAATAAGAATAAACTTAAGTATCGCTTTGTGGATTGGAAAAAGTTATATAAACTTGTGCTGATTTAATAGTGTCTAAAAGTAAACACTCACACTTATATGTCAGAAACTTTATATACAATTTTGGGTTTTGATTTTACAACTGATTACATGACAATGTTATGTTCAATCTTTACCGGAATAACAACAATTCTTTTTATTAGAGAATCTTATCTGATGAGAAAATTTCAAAATATGCCTGAAATAGCAATGTATTTGAAATTTGCTGAAGCATCTCCAACATTATTGTTTTTAATTATTGAAAATGTTGGAACAGGTGTAGCTAGAAATGTCAAATTTAATATATTGAAGAATTATACGTTTTATGAAAATCCAAGTGATGACTTAGCGCAAAATGGAATAATTAAAAGTGGATTGGAGAATTTTTATCCCAAACAGAGTTTTAAATATTTTGTAAATTTTACTGCAAATAATTGGGAGGAGAAAAGTAAAGAACAAATAAAAATTAAAGTTACTTACAGTGGTATGTTTTTTATGAGTATAAGCAAAATTTATCTTATGAAGGTTGAACAGTATGCTGGAGGTAGTCATTTTAAACCTGGAGATACTTATCCATCTGTTATATCACAGTCTTTAGAACAAGTACAAAAAGACATTAGTAGGCTAAAAGAAATTTTAGAAAAAAAAACTGAAATTAATGAAAATTAATATTTTGTTACTATGAAGAATGAATTATTACAATAAAATTCGAGTTTAGTTTTTTTGTTTTAAGTTTTGTCTAAATACTTGAATCAATTTTTGTTGATGTAAGAAAATTTTTTAATTTTGTTACATAAATAAAATAACTCTAAGAAATATAAATTTAAAGTTGCACCTTATTATTTCTTTTGGAATAAAACTTGTTTGTTTTATGTGTTTATATACAAACTATGCATACTAAAAATCACCTTTATGAGAAAAGTATATCTAATATTATTTACGCTTTTTACTGCTTTCTGTAATGCTCAAAAAATATCAGAAGATTACATTGATGAGTTTACTAAAAACCACGTTAAAAGAACTGATTGGGAAGCATTAACTTTTGAAATTAAAGCAGTTACTAGTTATAGATTTAGCAAAATTGATAATCAATACTTTTTACAACTTAAGATAATGTTGGGAGATGTTTACTTTTCAATAAACGAAAATGATGAATTAATGCTGAAATTTACAAATGAAGAAATTGTAACATTAAAAAATATAAAATCTACAACAACTTGTGTTGGTTGTGGAGCTACTGGATTTAACGGTTCTCAATCACAAGGAATTAATGTCAGTTACAATATAAGTAATGAACAATATCAATTATTAACACAAAATAGTATTTCCAAAATTAGAATTTACACTAACAAAAGTTATATCGATTTAGAAATTAAAAAGAAAAAAGCCGATATTTTACAAAATGCATTGAAATTAATTAAATAAACACCAGAACACGGGTACGAGTGTGACACTCGCACTAGCAAAGGATATAATGGAGTGTTAGAAATCTTTTTTTTGCTGATTTTATTTTTCAAAAACAACTTCATCAGCAGTTGCTCCCAATTCGATTAATAAATTGCTGATGCTTTTTACAAAAGCGGATGGTCCACAGATGTAAAAATGTTGTCCGAAATCGGCAATATTTTCTATTAGGTATTTACGGTCTATCCTTTTACCCATAAATCCGGTGACATTTTCTCTG
>Ga0308158_10004601_pt1 | contig 11626 bp, 8 predicted proteins | sample PhyBR2_FD_201038 | JGI IMG/M metagenome (GOLD analysis project Ga0308158, IMG submission 201038) | Phyllosphere microbial communities from UC Gill Tract Community Farm, Albany, California, United States - DLSLB.R2 | ecosystem: Host-associated > Plants > Phyllosphere > Unclassified | place: USA...
GAACGACAGCGCGAGCCCGATCGACAGCACGGTCTGCGCGACGAGCACGATCCACACCGAGGTGGTCGTGGCGAGGGTCGTGTAGAACCACAGCGTGGCCGCGGTGAGGATCGATCCGGGGATCAGCAGGACCTTCGTGCCCCGGGCGTCGTAGATCCGCCCGATGACCGGGCCCAGCAGGCCCATCGCGAGCGCCCCGGGCAGCAGCACCAGTCCCGCCTCCGTGGTCTCCAGACCGAGGGCCTTCTGCAGGAACAGCGGGATCACCGTGAGCGTCCCGAAGAACGCCAGCGACAGCAGGAACATCTGCACCATCGAGAGGGTGAAGTCGCGCGAGGCGAACACGCGCAGGTCGAGCAGCGCGTCGTCCTTGCGCTGCAGGATCACCTGCCGCCAGAGGAACGCGACCAGTCCGATGACGCCCACGACCAGCGAGATCACCAAGGGGGCGGGGGAGGCGTCTCCGCCGGCGAGCGCGCCGATCTGACTGAGCCCGAAGACGAGCCCGCCGAACCCGAACGCGCTGAGCACGATCGACAGCACGTCGAGCGGAGCGTCCGTGCGCTGGCCGACGTTCGTCAGCCAGCGCCAGCCGATGAACATCGCCGCCAGCGCGATGGGCAGCACGACGACGAAGATGGCCCGCCAGCTGAAGTGGTCGAGCAGGAAGCCCGACAGCGTCGGCCCGATCGCGGGGGCGAGCGAGATGACGATGCTGACGCGCCCCATCATCCGACCCCGGCTGGCCGGGGGAACCAGGTTCATCAGCGTCGTCATGAGCAGCGGCATCATGATGGCCGTTCCCGACGCCTGCACGATCCGGCCGACGAGCAGCACGGTGAAGCCGGGCGCGAGCGCGGCGATCAGCGTTCCCGCCGAGAACAGGGCGAGCGCGCCGAGGAACATCTGCCGCGTCGTGAAGCGCTGCAGCAGGAACCCGGTGGTCGGGATCACCACGGCCATGGTCAGCATGAACGCACTCGTCACCCACTGCGCGGCCAGCGGGGTGATCTTCAGGTCGTCGATGAGGTGCGGGATCGCCATGCTCATCGTGGTCTCGTTCAGGATTGCGACGAACGCGGCGGCGAGCAGCACCCAGATGACCGCCATGTCACGGCGGGGGATGAGAGCGGATCCGGCGGTGGTGGGCACCGGTCCTGTTTCGATAGCGGACATGCATTTCCTCCGGCGGCTCGACGGGGGTGAAAAGGGGGGATGAGCTGCGCAGAGCTGCGAGCGACTCTCAGCGTAACCATAGCGTCGGACAATCCATTCCCGACGAGAGCGGATGCATTCCCTCGCTGCTTTCAGCAGCGCCGTGCGGGCCGGGTTGCGCCTTCAGCGGACGACGGTATCGCGCGCGCTGCGACGTCGGCGGAAGGACATACGCTTACCCGGAGCAGAGAACGGCAGGTGCCGCCGGGGCGTCGACCGGCGGCGGTCAGGGGTGAGCGCATGAGCATGATGGCCAGGATGGGCGGTGTGCGCGGGGGCCGCCCCGTGGACGAGGCCGCGCAGCGCAAGCAGAACGCGCAGGCCCCCCGGATCCCGAACCTCGGGCGCAGGGTCGTCGGACTGTTCCGGCCCTACCGGAACAGGATCCTGACCACAGGGCTGCTGGTCATCGTCGCGGCCGCACTCGGCGTGATCCCGCCGCTGCTGGTCCAGCGCGTCTTCGACGACGCCCTGTTCCCGACCACGGGCGGCGGGCCTCAGCTCGGACTGCTGGTGGTCCTGGTCGTGTCGATGATCGGCCTCTATCTGCTCTCGTCCGGAATCGGCGTCGTGCAGACCTGGCTCACCTCGACGGTCGGCAACAGCGTCACCGGCGACCTGCGCGTGCGCCTGTTCGAGCACCTCCAGGCGATGGAGCTGGGCTTCTTCACGCGCACCAAGACGGGCGTCATCCAATCCCGCCTGCAGAACGACGTCGGCGGCGTCGCCGGCGTGCTCACCAGCACGGTCACCAGCATCCTCGGAAACACCGTCACCGTGATCGCTTCACTCGTCGCGATGCTGCTGCTGGACTGGCGGCTGACGATCATCGCGGTCTGCGTCATGCCGATCCTCGTACTCGTGCAGCGTCGGGTCGGCCAGGTCCGTGCGCGCATCGCCGGCGAGACCCAGGAATCGTTGTCGGAGCTCACCGCCATCACGCAGGAGACTTTGAGCGTGTCGGGGATCCTGTTGTCCAAGTCGTTCAACCGGCAGCGCTCCGAGTCGGCCCGCTACCAGGCGCAGAACCGCACGCAGATCCGCCTGCAGGTGCGCACCGCCATGAGCGGCCAGGGCTTCTTCGCCGTGGTCTCGGTGCTGATGTCGAGCGTGCCGGCGATCATCTATCTCGTCGCCGGATTCCTCGTCGCGGGCGGGACCGGATCCATCACCGCGGGAGCGATCGTGGCTTTCACGACCGTGCAGGCGCGACTGCTCATGCCGCTCATCGGGCTCATGCGCGTCGCGCTGGACGTGCAGACGTCGCAGGCGCTGTTCGCGCGCATCTTCGAGTATCTGGACATGGTGCCGCAGATCCAGGATGCGCCGGACGCCCGCGCGGCCTCCGAAGGCCCTGGCCCGCGCGGACGGCTGGAGTTCCGCGACGTGCGGTTCCGCTATCCGGATGCGTCTCCCGCCGCGCGGGACACCCTGCAGGGCATCTCGTTCACGGCCGACCCGGGGCAGCACGTCGCCTTCGTCGGCCCGTCGGGCGCGGGCAAGACGACGATCCTCTACCTCGCGCCGCGGCTGTACGAGGCGTCCGAGGGGGCGGTGCTCTTCGACGGCACCGACGTGCGCGAGCTCACCCAGGAGTCGATCATCGACGAGATCGGGATCGTGTCCCAGGAGACGTATCTGTTCCACGCCACCATCCGGGAGAACCTGGTCTACGCGAAGCCCGAAGCGACCCATGAGGAGATCGTCGCGGCGTGCACCGCCGCCAACATCCACCACGTGATCGAGAGCTTCGAGAACGGCTACGACACCGTGGTGGGGGAGCGCGGCTATCGGCTGTCGGGCGGCGAGAAGCAGCGCATCGCGATCGCGCGCGTGCTGCTCAAGGATCCGCCGGTGCTGCTGCTGGACGAGGCGACGTCGGCGCTCGACACGGTCTCGGAGCGCGTCGTGCAGGAGGCGCTGGACGAGGCGGCCAAGGGGCGCACGACGCTCACGATCGCGCATCGGCTGTCCACCGTGATCGGCGCCGACGTCATCCACGTCGTGCAGGAGGGACGGATCGTCGAGTCGGGCACTCACGCCGAACTGCTCGCGCAGGGCGGGCTGTACGCCGACCTCGCCGCGCAGCAGGTCGCTGCGGCGCAGATCGACGACGACATCCGCTCGGCCTGACCGTCTGCGCAGGCGCCCGCCCCGCGCTCCGAGAGCACGTGGACGCGGGTTCAATGCACGCTGAGCCCGCCGTCGACGAACAGGGAATGCCCGGTGACGTACCCGGATCCCGCGCCGGCCAGGAACACGGCCGCGCCGGCGAAGTCGGACGGCAGGCCGTTGCGGCCGATCATGGTCCGCGCGGCGAGGGCGGCGATCTGCGCCGGATCCTCCTGGAGGCGCGCGTTCAGCGGCGTCAGCACGAACCCGGGCACGAGGCTGTTGCTGGTGACGCCGGCCCCGCCCCACGCCTCGGCCTCGGAGCGCATGAGCGACTCGACCGCGCCCTTCGAGACGCCGTAGATGCCGCTGCCGACGAAGGCGCGGTGCGCCTGTTGCGAGCTGATGTGGATGAGACGGCCGTACCCGCGCTCGGCCATGCCCGGGGCGTACCGCTGACCGAGCAGGAACGGGGCGAGCGCGTTCACGGTCATCGTGGCGTCCCAGTCGTCCTCGGTGATGTCGGCGAAGCGCGGACGGATGTTGGTCCCGGCCGAGTTCACGAGGATGTCGGGTTCGCCGAACGGGCGGGCCGCGGCGTCGCCGACTGCGCGGATCCCGTCGCGGGTGCCGAGGTCGCCGACGACGCCCGCCGCGCGGCATCCCGCATCCGTCAACTCGCGCACGGTCTCGTCGATGCGCTCGGCGCCGCGCGCGACGATCACGGTCGCCGCCCCTGCGCGAGCGAGCGCCGTCGCGATGCCGCGGCCGATGCCCGAACTGCCACCGGTGACCACCGCGGTACGGCCGTCGAGGGAGAAGAGGTCGGAAAGATAGGTGCTCATGATGCTCGGATTCTGAGGGCACGGTGCAGCCGGGCACCGGCCATCGGGCCAGGGCCGCGGCTACCAGCGCAGCGCGGCGGCGAGAGTGGGATCGACGCGGGCGTCGGCGAACTCGGGAAGCGCCTCGAGCTCATCGAGGAAGGCTCGGACCGCCGCGGGATAGGCGGGGTCGGGGTGGGTGCCGGCGATCTCCTGGAGCGGCGGCACGTCCATCGCGAGGATGAGCTCGAGCCTAGCGGTCACCGCGGCCCGCGCGCCCGCCGCGTGCAGCACGCCGAGTCCTCCGCGAAGGGCGGCGAGGTAGTCGCGCAGCACGGACAGCCGGTGCTTGCCCTGCGTGATCGAGGAGCCGTCCTCGCGGAGCCGCCAGTGCACGACCACGTCGGGGATGACGTCGAAGGCGCGCGCGGTCGTGTACATCCGCTGCGCCACGATCTGATCCTCATAGGCGACGTTCTCCGGGAAGCGGAGGTCGTGCCAGAACGCGGTGCGGCTCATCTTCGACCAGGCCACGATGTTGGCGGATGCTGCGGGATGCGCGAAGATCGTCGTCCCGAGGCGCTCCGGATCCGTCGCCGCGGCCACCCACGGCTGCACCCGTCCCGGCGCGTAGCCCTGACCATCCCAGCGGGAGCGCACGTAGGCGCCGGCCACGAAATCGCTGCCGGTCGCGGCGAGAGTACCGGTCATCCGCTCCAGCGCGGTCGGCGTGAGTTCATCGTCGCCGTCGAGGAAGCCGACGTACTCGGTGTCGACGAGGTCGAGCGCGGCATTACGGGCGCCGCCGAGCCCGCGGGCCTCGGTATGGCGCAGGACGGTGAATCGCGGATCCGCGCTCGCCGCGGACCGGAAGATACGGCCGGTGTCGTCGATGGATCCGTCGTCGACCAGGATCGCCCGCCACCGTGTCTCAGACTGTGCGCGCAGGGAATCGAGTGCGGCAGAGGCGAAGGCGGCGATGTCGCGACCGGGCACGATCACGGTCACGAGCGGGGCGGGCACGTCGCCAGTCTAGAAGCGCACCGCGGTCACGGCGTCGGCGACGAGCCCTGCGAGCCGTTCCGGGCCGTCGCCGGGAAGCCCGACGCGGCCGAGCGTGAAGCGCACCGCGGTCTGCGCGACGGCCGGATCGATGCCGCAGGCGAGCAGCACATGCGAGGGCTCGTCGCTGCCGGCTGCGCACGCGGATCCGCTGGACGACACCACACCGCGCCGCTCCAGCTCGAGCAGCACGGCCTCACCGGAGACGTCCGCGAACGTGAAACTCGCCGTGCCCGGCAGCCGGTGCACGGGATCGCCGGTCAGCCGGGCGGATCCCACCACGGCGAGGACCCCCGCGATGAGCCGCGCGGACTGCGCGCCGACCCGGACAGCGGCCTCGGCGCGCTCCTCCTCGGCGCGCTCGAGCGCCGTGGCGAGGCCCACTGCGCCCGCCACGTTCTCCGTGCCGGACCGGCGTCCACGCTCCTGGCCGCCGCCGTGCACGAGCGGCTCGAGCGGCACCCGCCCGCGCACCGCGAGCGCGCCGATGCCCTTCGGGGCGCCGAGCTTGTGCCCGGCGATCGCGATCGCGTCCGCGCCGAGACCGGACAGCGCCAGCCAGCCCGCGGACTGCACGGCATCGACGTGCAGGGGCACGCCGCGGACTGCGGCGGCACCGGCGATGCCGTCGACATCCTGGATCGTGCCGATCTCGTTGTTGGCGTGCCCGACGGCGACCAGGGCGGTGTCCTCGCGGATCGCCGCGGCGATCTCGGCCGGATCCGCTCGTCCTCGGCCGTCGACCGGCACCAGCGTCGATTCCACGCCGTGGAAGCGCTCGAGGTACGCCACGGACTCCAGGATCGACTCGTGCTCGACCGGAGTCGTCACAACATGCCGCCCGCCGCGGGCCAGTGCGGCGAGCACGATGCCCTTGACCGCGAGATTGTTCGCCTCGGTGCCGCCCGCCGTGAAGATCACGTCTCCAGCGCGCATCCCGAGCGCCTGTCCGACGCGCGCCCTGGCGTCTTCGAGCGCGGCCGCGGCCGCCTCGCCCACGGTGTGATGACTCGACGGATTGCCGAACGTCCGGGTGAGGTACGGGCCCATCGCCTCGAGCACCTCGGGCCGGACCGGGGAGGTCGCCGCGTGGTCGAGGTAGAGCGGGCCGGGCATGTCAGTCGATCCGCACGTCGAGGCCGAGATCCAGCGCACGCGCGGAGTGCGTCAGCGCACCCACCGAGATCACGTCGACCCCGGTGCCCGCGATCGCGCGCACCGTGTCGAGGTTCACCCCTCCCGACGCCTCGACGGTCGCCCGGCCGGCGATCAGGGAGACTCCTGCGCGCAGATCCTCGAGCGAGAAGTTGTCCAGCAGCACGGTGTGCGCACCGCCGGAGAGCACGGCGGGGATCTGGTCGAGGCGATCCACCTCGACGACGACGTGCGCAGTGTGCGGCAGCGTCGCGATCGCCTCGCGCAGCGCCGTGGCGAGGTCTCGTCCGCCGCGCTGCAGCACGGCGAGATGGTTGTCCTTCGCCATGACGGCGTCGGACAACGAGAACCGGTGGTTGCGTCCGCCGCCGGCGACCACGGCGTGCCGTTCGAAGGCGCGCAGGCCCGGCGTGGTCTTGCGGGTGTCGGCGATGCGCACCGACTTGCCGCCCGGTCCGGCACCGGCGACCGCGGCGACGTACGCCGCGGTCAGGGTCGCGATGCCGCTGAGGCGCTGGGTGAAGTTCAGCGCCACGCGCTCCGCGGTGAGCAGGCTCCGCGCGGATCCGGTCACGGTCGCCAGCACGTCCCCGGCGGCGAAGGCGTCGCCGTCCGCGACGTGGAGGTCGACGACGGTGGCCGGATCCGTGAGCGTGAACGCCGTCGCGAACACCTCGCCCCCGGCCAGCACTCCCGGCTCGCGTGCGACGAGGTCGGCGGTCGCCGTGGCGTCGGCGGGCAGCAACGTCGTGCTCGTGAGATCGCCCCACGGGGCGTCCTCGTCGAGTGCGGCGCCGACGACGCGGGTGAGGAGGGCAGGGGTGAGCATCAGACTCCGATCAGGACGGACAGGGAGTCCGCCGTGGAACGCGGACGAGAGGGGGCGATGACGTGATGGGCGCCGACCGAGGCCGGGCGGGCGAGAGCGGCGACGATCATGGCGTCCGCGACCTGGAGCAGGTTGCGGTCCTCCAGCGCCGTGCGGGACAGACCCTCCGGTGCACGCCAGGATCGGACCGTCCTCAGCGCCTCGCTCAGGCCGTCGGTGGTGCGCAGCGGGCCGACGAGGTCCCACGTCAGGTCCTGCAGAGCGGGCCGCGAGTAGTGCGCCGGGAACGGGGTCGTCGAACGTTCCGCGTCCCGGACTGCGTTTCGTCCCGGCCGCTCCGCGCCCTCGCTCGACGACCGTTCCGTGTCCTCGCGCACCGTCCGGATCCAGGGCCGCCCCAGTGCCGCGGCGGCACGCGCGCCGAACACGGCACCCTCCAGCAGCGAGTTCGAGGCGAGCCTGTTCGCGCCGTGCACGCCCGTGCGTGCGGTCTCGCCGACCGCGTACAGCCCGGGAAGCGTGGTGCGACCGTCCACGTCGGTGACGACGCCGCCCATGAGATAGTGCGCGGCGGGCGTGATCGGGATGGGCTCGCGGGCCCAGTCGAAGCCGCGCTCGCGCGTCACCCGGTCGATCGTGGGGAAGCGGCGGGCGAGACGCTCCGCCCTCCAGCCCTCCCGATGGCAGAGCGCCGTGGCGTCGAGCCGCACCGGGCCGCCCTGTTCCCGTGCGCGGCGCACGACGGCTCTGGTCACGATGTCGCGTGCGGCGAGCTCGCCGTCGGGGTGCGCGTCGAACGCGAACCGGCGCCCCTCGTCATCGATGAGGGTGGCGCCCTCGCCGCGCACCGCTTCGGAGATCAGGAACGCGGGCCCTGGGGCAGCCAAGATCGTCGGATGGAACTGCACGAACTCCAGATCCGCGACTGCGGCCCCCGCGCGCAGGGCCGCGGCGATGCCGTCGCCCGTGCAGACGGCCGGCGCCGTGGTGTGCCGGAACAGCCGACCGGCGCCTCCGGTCGCGAGGATGACGGCGTCCGCCGAGATCTCGGCGATGCGCCCGGCGGCGAGCAGCCGCGCCCCGCGCACCGCATCGCCCGCGACGATCAGATCGACCAGCATCGCGTGCTCGCGCACGGCGATCCCCGCTTCCCGAACGGCGCGCACGAGGGCCGCGGAGATCGCCGCTCCCGTGGCGTCGCCACCGGCATGCGCGATCCGGGCGGCGGAGTGCGCCGCCTCGAGCCCGCGCAACAGCCGCCCCTGCGGATCGCGGTCGAAGGGCACGCCGCGTGCGACCAGCTCGGCGATCCGCGACGCCGCCTCGCCGACGAGCACATCCACGACAGCGGGATCGGAGAGGCCCGCCCCGGCCGCGAGCGTGTCCGCGGCATGCGCCGCGGGGGAGTCGGCCACCCCGTCGGCATCGGTGCCGTACGCCCCGGCGATCCCGCCCTGGGCGAGCGCGGTCGCGCCGTCGCCGAGGACGTCCTTGACTACCACCTCGACACGGTGGCCGGCCTCGTGCGCGTGCAGCGCCGCGGTGAGGCCGGCGATCCCGCCGCCGACCACGAGCACGTTCATGGGCGTGCCGCCAGCATCCGCTCGAGCGCGACCCTGGCCGGATCCGCCACGTCCGCGGGCACCGTGATCCGATTCGGGGTGCGTCCCGCGACGAGTTCCTCGAGCACCCAGGCCAGGTAGCCGGGGTGGATGCGGTACATCGTCGAACACGGGCAGACCACCGGATCCAGGCAGAAGATCTCGTGCTGCGGGTACTGCGCCGCGAGCCGGCGGACCAGGTTGATCTCGGTGCCGATCGCGAAGGTCGTGGGCTCGGTCGCGGCGGCGATGGCCTTGCGGATGTAGTCCGTGGATCCGGCCTCGTCGGCGGCGTCGACGACCTCCATCGGGCACTCCGGGTGCACGATGACGCGCACGCCGGGGTGCTCGGCGCGGGCCTGGTCGATCTGCGCGACCGTGAAGCGGCGGTGCACCGAGCAGAACCCGTGCCAGAGGATGACCCGGCTCTCCTGCAGGTCGGCCGCGGATGAGCCGCCGAGCGGACGGCGCGGGTTCCACATCGGCATCTGCGCGAGCGGCACGCCCATGGCCTTGGCGGTGTTGCGGCCCAGGTGCTGATCCGGGAAGAACAGCACGCGGCGCCCGCGCGCGAACGCCCACTCCAGCACGGTGCGCGCATTGGATGAGGTGCAGACGATGCCGCCGTGCCGGCCCACGAAGCCCTTGATCGCGGCGGAGGAGTTCATGTACGTGACCGGGATCACGGGCACGAGACCTTCCGCGTCGGGCTGGTCCAGCGGTCCGAGCACGTCGGCGAGCTGCTCCCAGCAGTCCTCCACCTGGTCGATGTCGGCCATATCGGCCATCGAGCAGCCGGCGGCGAGGTTGGGCAGGATCACCGCCTGATCCGGTCCGGAGAGCAGATCCGCGGTCTCGGCCATGAAATGCACGCCGCAGAACACGATCGCCTCGGCAGCCGGATGCTCCTTCGCCGCGGTCGCGAGCTGGAACGAATCGCCCACGTAGTCGGCGTGCTGCACGACCTCCTCACGCTGGTAGAAGTGCCCGAGCACGACGACGCGCTCGCCGAGGGCGGCCTTCGCGGCGCGGATCCGCTCGTGCAGCTCGTCCTCATCGGCCTCGCGATATGCGGCGGGCAGCTCGCCCTGCCGGGGGGATCCGGTCGGGATCACGTCGCCCATCGAGGAGCCGGGCCCGTAACCCGGGATCGTGTCGAAGTTCCAGGGACCCGCGGCGAGATCGGTCGCGCAGGTCTCCTCGGTGGAAGCGCCCGTGACGATCAGACGCAGCGCGTGGTCGACGGAGGGATCGATGGTGGTCATGACGTTCTCGTCTCTGCTCGGCCGACCGCGTCGGGGGCGGTGCTGGTCTCTTCGGGTGCGAGCGGGCCGCGGTCGGCGAGCTCGACATCGGTGGCATCGCGATACAGCCGGGCGGGCCGGTGGCTGCCCGTGCGGAACGCGTTGGTGGGGATCAGGGTCCGCGTGGCATCGACCTGGCGGCGGAAGTTCGCCGGATCGAGCCGGCGCCCAAGGATGGTCTCGTACGCCTCGCGCAGGTCGGCGAGGGTGAACTCCGGCGGCAGGAACCCCTGCGCGACGCGGCTGTAGCCGGCCTTGTTTCGCAGCCGCCACAGCGCGTACTCGACGATGCGCTCATGATCGAAGGCGAGCGCGGGTAGATCGGATGCGTCGAACCAGGCGACGTTCTCGATCTCCTCGCCGGCCGCGCGGCGCTCCGCCAGCTGCTGGTCGACGAGATCCTCCCGCAGCAGCGCCCAGTACACGACCGAGACCACTCGGCTGGGGGAGCGGTCGACGGCGCCGAACGCGTACAACTGCTCCAGGTAGCTGGGCGCCAGGCCGGTGGTCTCCGCCAGCGTCCGGGCGGCGGCCGCGGCGAGCCCCTCGCGCTCGTCCAGCCATCCGCCGGGGAGGGCCCAGGCGCCGGCGTGCGGGTCGCGGGTGCGACGCACCAGGGGCAGCGCGATGCGCGGTGCGGCGCCGCCGTCGCGGCGCATCGTGAGGATCACCGTCGAGACGGCGACGCGGATGCCGTCCTCGGGTGCCTCGCTTCTGGTCGTCATGACTTTAACCTCCCTGCCCGATCTTAGAGTCATCCTGACCAGAAGGCCAGTCGATGACGTCACAGAGCGATTGCAGACCTGCGGTCATTCACCTGGCCCGGTGCTGCCGTTGCGGACGGTCGTCACGATAGGATGAGCGCGCACAACTGAACACGTGGCCGCATGGTCCGTGCGGGAGAGTCCGGTGATCGCAGCCGGACACCGAAGGAGCAAGCCTCCCCGCCAATCTCTCAGGTAACCGCACCGCGCAGACCCGGCCGCTCTGAAAAGCGATCCCGACCCCGATGTCGGGATCCGCCGACGGTGAAAGCCCTGCATCCTCTCCACGAGCGCGGGCGAAGCTCTCAGGCTCATGACAGAGGGGGAGTTCTCGGATCCGCGCGCCGTGCGGGTCCTCACCGATCCGCACGGGAGAACCCATGTCAGACGCCCGCTATACGCCGCTCCGGGAGCGCCACGAAGCGCTCGGAGCCTCGTTCACCGACTTCGGCGGCTGGCAGATGCCGGTCCGCTACACCTCCGACCTCGCCGAGCATCACGCCGTCCGCGAGAGCGCGGGCATCTTCGACATCTCGCACATGGCGGAGTTCATGATCGTCGGCCCCGGCGCCGCCGGCTACCTCGACTACGCGCTGGCCGGACGCCTCTCCGCGCTCGCCGTCGGCAAGGCGAAGTACTCGCTGCTGCTCGCCGAGGACGGCGGGATCATCGACGACGTCATCGTGTACCGCCTCGCCGAGGACGACTTCCTGATCATCTCCAATGCGGGAAACCGCGACGCCGTGCGGGAGGCGCTCAC
>Ga0308158_10004602_pt1 | contig 11625 bp, 6 predicted proteins | sample PhyBR2_FD_201038 | JGI IMG/M metagenome (GOLD analysis project Ga0308158, IMG submission 201038) | Phyllosphere microbial communities from UC Gill Tract Community Farm, Albany, California, United States - DLSLB.R2 | ecosystem: Host-associated > Plants > Phyllosphere > Unclassified | place: USA...
CTGGACCGGGTGCTTTGTACAGGCGCCCAGGCAACACATTGGTGCAGTTGCGGCGACACTGCCATCAAGCCGCCGATGACCGCATTGAACGCCTGCATCACGCCTGTGGCCCTGATACCTGAGGGGGTCAGCCGCCCCTTCGCCATGCGACACGAGCCTGTCGTCCGTCGCGGCCCATAACAGCGTTCGACACACAGGCATCTGCAGGCGGACCATGCCGCCGACACAACGCCGTCTGCCGGGTAGGCACACAGATCACGCATCCTGTTATGCATGGACAAAAGAGACGTGTGTCAATGGCCAGAATGTTTACCGATGATCACGCAGCGGGTGAAATGATTACAGATGTCGTTATTGCACACCCGTATCAGAAAATATTGACACCCGACACAGGGGGCTGTGTGCTATCCATATTCATCATGGTGCGATACCAGGCGTGAAATTGCGCCATCCCCTCTTCCAGCGGAATCTGATAGGGGCCGTGGTCATTGCGATCCCGTAAATACAGCGCGCGACGTCCTTCGTCAATCCTGACCGCGATTTCGTCATCCTCTTCGGCCGTCTCCATATAGGCCTTGCGATGGTACTCGGCCAGTTCCGGGCTGAACGCCAATACATCGTCGGGATAATAAAATTCAATCAGATTAAGCGTTTCCCCTGGACCTTTGGGAAACAGCGACGACACCACCAGCGCATGCGGGAACAGTTCGATCATCAGCGTGGGATAAATTGCGATCCAGATTGCGCCAAACTGAGGCGTTTCATCACCCATGTACTCTTTGAGCAAGCGCTCCCACTCCCGATAGACCGGTGTACCACCCTTTTGCAGCGTCTGCTCTGCACCAACCGTCTGCTTGCAATACCAGTTGCCGTAAGCCCAGCGCAGGGCGTCGCACTCTACGTATTTGCCCAGTCCCGGGTGAAACGGCCCGATATGATAATCGTCATTGTAGATTTCGATAAAGGTTTTCCAGTTGCACGGGCAGCTATGCGTTTCCACATGATCGAGCCGGTAATGGGAAAGATCATGTCCCAGTTCATCAAACAGCGTGTGAATATCGTGCGGCAGCCCGGACGGATGCTCAAACAAAAAACCGCTCATGTTCAGCAAAGGCGAAGACTCCAGTTTTTTACACTGGCGAATTTCAAACTGCGGCGCTGACAACAACTGGCCATCCGCGCGATAAGTCCAGGCATGGACCGGGCAGACAATGTTGCCGCCGGTTTGCCCCAGCGAACCGCGATGTTCGGTCAGCTCGCAGTTGGTGCTGTAGCTGCCCAGCATCAATGCCTGGCGGTGGCGGCAGACATTGGACATCAGTTTGATGCCATCGGCATTGTGTAGCAATACCCGTCCACCGTTTTCCTGCGGCAGCGCATACCAGTCCTGCACCTCTGGCACACTGTTCTGGTGCCCCACATAAAGCGGGCTGCACCGGAAAATACGCTGTTGCTCCTGCTCATAGACCGCCTGATCAAAATAGGCACTGACAGGCAGTGGAGAAGCCAGCTTCAGAATGTCTGCAAGATCCATGCGAATTCTCCGGAAAGATTAGGCTGGTTCGGGCTGCGGCATCAGGTTTGAGGCCTCCAGCTCGGCCACCGACAGCGTGCGAAAGCGTGCAACGGGATTGGGCAGGTTCTCGGCCATGGTCAGGCTGCCAGCTGTATCCGACAGGTCCACCATCTGCAGATTGTTTTTCAATTGCAGGCGGTTCAGGCACGAGTGTCTGAAATCATCTGCAAAGAAGTCATAACGAGCGAATTTATCGGCCAAAGCTGGATGTGCCTGCTGATACCGCTTAACGGACAGCGCTGCCAACGTCCAGAATTGTTCTTCGCTGCAGCAGCCGCTGCTATGCAGGATATCGCTCATATGCCGGAATACGCCGTCAAAAATATCGATGAATATTCCCAGTATTTTGTAGTCTTCCGGCACGCTTACCTTGAGACGGGCAATATGCTCCGGAATATCAAAGTCCTGATCCAGAATTGCACTTTCTTCGGCAATATCCTTCATGATGCAGCGCTGCGGCACATTACTGTGATCCATGACCATGATCAGATTCTCGCCATGCGGCATGAACACCAGTTCATAGGCATAGAAGCAATGCACCACGGGAACCAGGAAAGCGTCAAAATAGCGACTTAGCCATTGACTGCTGGACAAGCCGGACTGCTCAATCATCAGAGGCAACAGCGCCTGTCCGTCGCGATCACGATGCAGTAACGATGCCATGGTCATCAGCCGTTCTGTTTTCTGTACTTTTTCGGCCGGGCTTTCACGCCATAATACAGACAGCATTTTTTTGTAGGGGCTGTCCTTCTTCAGTGCCGCCTCGTAATAGCGATTGGTGTAGCCGATAGAGGCAACTTCCTGAAGGATGTCAAAACCGTTCTGGCGTAAGAAAGGATCGCTGTCAATCAGTTGCTTGAGCCATTCGTTGATTGCCGGTGTACCCGCCATGTAATAAGGAGACAGGCCACGCATAAAGCCCATATTAAGGATGGACAAGGACGTTTTTACATAGCATTTTTCATGATCCGTGTGATTGAAATAAGTGCGGATCGATTGCTGCGCCTGGTATGTATCCTGGCCAATGCCCAGGTACACAATATTGCGTTGTGCAATGTCGGCGGCAAATGCAATACTCAAACGGTTGAACCACTGCCATGGATGCGTGGGCATGAACAGATAATGATCCGGCTCCAGTCCCTGTGCCTGCAATTGCGCGCGATAGTCAGTCACCTGCTGCGAGCCCAGTTCCTGGCGCACAAAGCTGTCATATTCCAGCGTCGAAAGCGACGCGAAATGGGCATGAGTACGATGGACCGCCAGCCATACCAGCGTAAAGCGACTGCCTGTTTCCGGTGTGTAGCTTTCATAATCGAACACATTAAAGCCAATGCGACCGTTGTTGGCAACGAAACCCGGGTGCCCCTCGGTCATGGCCGCTTCTATCTGCTGGTAATCCGCATGCAACAGATCCTTGCTATCCAATGATTGATGGCATCGCTTGTACGCTGCGCCATACAAGGTACTGCTTATTTCATCGAGATACACCGGCAGTTTGTCGGCAGGTATGGCCAGCGTTTCCTTAAAATCGATAATAAAAGACAAGGCATCCAGTTCAAGCGTCTGGCCGTTGCAAATACGGGTGACCGATGGTTCTGAAACATGCCAGTGGCGTAACATCATGGGACGCGCCAGATACTGGTATTGCGTTTGTCCATCGTCGGACACCAGTACATAGGCATGCAGGCTGTCGTCATGGGCAGTATGGCCGCCATCATGAGGTGCTTCACTGCGCGCCGGCATCAAAATCTGCTCGTGCGAAAATTCGGCAATGGCTTTGGCAACCAGATGACGATTGACATGTTTCCAGATCTCGGGCTCGAGATGGCGCAGATGCTGTTGCGCTGACGGTACGGGATAATGGCTCATCTTAGTAGTTCCTGAAAGTGATAGGGTTGCGTCGAAGGCTGGCCTGGTGGCAATAGACAGCATGGCCTGCTTGGTTTTGAGGGCAATGACACCAACCTCTGCGAATCCGGCCTTGCGGTTGAGCGCCCTTACCTTGTCATTGCGACTGTCGGGTTCAACCACGACACGTCGCGCACCAACCTGGTTAAACAGGTAATGCATGACATGCCGCATAACATCCAGCGTGTAGCCATGCCGTTGTTCGGTTGCAGGCGCTACAAAAAAATGCATGCCGATGTCGCCAGGCTCCACCTGGTAATGGCGGGCAATGTCATGATGCTGCGGGTCATAACATTCGAGCAGAAAACAAATCTGTCCGTGCTGCGTACCAACCCAGGCCCACTCATGCGAACTGGCCTGCTGCGCCTTGTAGAACGCCAATACTTCCTGCCGGGGCATATCTGCCATATCCCAGTAGCTGGCGTATTCCAGGTCAAACCACGGATGAAATACGGGTACATCGTGCTCGGGAACGAGTTCCCGAATCTCAAACGCGCCGGGATTCCAGTTCAATCTCTTTACTCCTGTCTGTATCGGTGTCCTGCGGGACACCAGTTGGCTTGATATGGTCCAGATCCAGCGTCAGTTTATTGGCCAGCCACGTTAACGCTATGCCCGCTGCTGCGATCAGGAACACGGCCTGATGACTGATCAGACTGACGATATATCCTGCACACCAGGAGGAAATAAGCACGCCCAGGTTCTGGAAAAAATTGGTGATGCTAAAGTGATGCGCATAATCTTCCTTGCGGCTGATGCTAAACAGGCTGACCTCCAGTTTGACCGCAATCTGAAACAGCCCCCAGCCGTACATGCATCGGCCAATCACAATGGCGATGTCGGACGGGATCGACTGCAAGTACAGTCCGACCAGCGACAATAGCAAATTCCAGGACAGGTTTTCATTGCGTTGGGTCGCCGTCGCGCTCAGCCGATGCTTGACAATCAGGGCAACCACCGCCGCCAGTCCCGGAATGGCAAAAATCAATCCTGCCAGGGTCTGGTCCTTGTGCGCCGTTGCATAAATCCAGTATTCAGAAAAGAATGGTCGTATCAGATAGGCACTGAAATCGAACACAAACATAATCAGGCTCAGCGTCAGGATACCCTTGGTCAGATGCGAGAATCCGCGGCGTGTGGCTACCGGCGCGGGCGCCGTTGCATCATCCGCGGCGATAGCGGCCGTATCCTTGATATCCTGTGCATTGATTGGCTGCTGGTTGTTAACCTTGATGATTTTTCCCTTGCGGTTGAGCCACAGCGTAATGGCCATTTGCCCGAAATCACCGGCTGCCATCAGAACCAGCGCAGCACTCGCGCCCAAGTGCTGCAATATGTAGCCACCCGAGGCGGCGGCCAGAATACCCGATATGTGCACAACGACCGAGAGCAGCGCGATGGTTCGGCTATGCTCGTCGCTATTGACGATGCGCATCAGGTACGGAAACATCAGCAGATAACTGCTTTTGAACATGAACATGAGCATGGTCAAAACCCAGTACTGCGTCAGGGTTTCTGCCCAGATGGCCGACAGGCACAGCAGGCCCGCTATGCACTGGGTAAAACCGATAAGCGACATGGGCTCAAACCGTTTGGCTACCCGCACCCAGATCGGCAGCGTACACATGACAGCAATCGAAATGGCAGCCACATACATCCCGGTGTGCACGTGATCGGTGTTGCCATAGCGCATGTCGAAAAACTGCGGGTAAAAGCCGATAAGCACGGTGTCGCTCATCATGCCCAATGCAGACATAATGATGATGGCAAGGCGTATGGTCATTTGTCGCTCAACTGTGCAAACTGGTTGTTCTCTTGCGGCGTGAACGCCTGGAATGTCGTACCGGAATCAATCGCATACACTTCCCGCTTCATGATCGCATTGATAATGCAGGCATTGCGAAAGCAATTTAATCCCAGGTCCGGATTGGTCAGGCCGTGACTGTCAAAGCCCGCGTTCTGAATGTAGACTTCATCACCATTTACGTCTGCGGCATAGTCTTGAGCCAGGTGGTAGCGCCCCTGGCTGGTCAGATTGAGCCGGTCCGCAATCCCCTGCATAAAATCGGGAATACGGTAACAATAGCCGGTGGCAAACACGATTTCGTCTGTCATGAACCGGTACCGCTTGCCCGTCTGGCAATGGTCGAATACCAGTTCCGTGTCGCTGCCGTGGCGGCTGCACTGGGAAAGTGCCATATTGGTGTACAGGTGTGTCCGGCGAGCACTGTCTGGTGACTTTTCATCCAGTTCATCATAAATCTGTTCGATCAGGCTGGTATTGATGCCATTGAAAATGCTGACCTGATCCTGCAGTGTCCTGTGCTTTTGCTGATCATCCAGCTTGTAAAAATGCTCGGCATAGTCAGGCGTAATCAGTTCAAGCGTCAGTTTGCCGGTTTCCATCTGAAAGAAACGGGAAGAACGCGTGATCCAGTACAGCTCGTAATCGTGCTGCTCCATATCCTGGAGCAGATCATAATAAATTTCCGCGCCGCTCTGCCCGCTGCCGATCACGGTAATTCTGCGCGCTTTCTGCAATCTGGCTTTTTGCCGCAGGTACTGGCCGGTGTGCGCCGACAAATAATCCTCACCTACGCAGGCCGGCAGACTGGGCACACTACCGATACCGACCACCAGCCGGCGGGCACGATATTGCAACTGACATTGATTGCGTAAATCGGTTACTGTGGCCACGTAACATTGATCAGCTTCGTCATACGCCAGCGCGGTCACTTGCCGTTCATAATGGACACTGTCCAGTTGCGAGGCCGCCCACTGGCAATAACGGTTGTACTCCTGCCGAGTCAAATAAAAATTCTCCCGAAAATAATAGCGGTAGATTTTTCCCTGTTGCCTGCAGTAGTTCAGATAAGTGAAGGGGCTGGTCGGATCCGCCAGCGTAACCAGGTCCGCCATGAAGTTGTTTTGCAACGTCGTGCCTGGAATCATCATGCCATCGTGCCAGCTGAACGCGCTTTTGCGCTCCAGAAACACGGCAGTCAAATTTTCCACTGGCGCCATCAGGCATGCCAGGCCCAGGTTGAACGGCCCCAGACCTATCCCAAGTACATCGTAAATTGTGTCTGCCGCTTGACTGCCCTTCATGATCTGCTACCTTGATTCTTCAGTACTTTAGTTGAACATTCATGCCGACCGAGCGCGATGGAGCGTAAAAGCCCTGCTCCCATTGCGTCGAGGTCAGGTATTTCTTGTCAAACACGTTCTTGACGTTAACGCCTACCGTGACATTCTTATTGACTTCATAACTGGCCATCAGATCAGCCACGGCATACGATTTCTGCTTCAGATGGATGTCGTCTCCGGCCGGTGTCTGACCCTGTAAACGGCGCGTCTCCGATTGCCAGCGCACAGCGCCCCCTACTTTCAGTCCCTGCACTGCAGGCACGGCATATGAAGCGGCTACGGTAAAGGAATTTTTGGGAACGAATTCGCGCACGGCCTTACCATCTTCATCCTTGATCGAGAAAAAGTGGGTATAGCCGGCGCTGACCTGCAGGCCAGGCATCACCTCGCCCTGCAATGACAATTCAAAGCCAGTGGAGCGTGAGTTTACGGCCTTGTATCGGCTCAGGCCATCCAGAAAGCTGTCGTATTCTGCTGTATTGTCCTGCTCTGCACGGAACAGGGCGATACCACCATTGATCTTGCCGTCAACAGACTCACCCTTGAGACCGATCTCATAGTTTTTGCCCTCAATGGCAGGCAGGATCTGGCCGTTGATATCCACCTGAGACTGCGGATTGAAGATACCGGTATAACTGGCATACACCGAGTAATTGTCATTCAGGTCGTAGATCAGGCCCAGGTAGGGAGACAGTTTATTGCGCTTGTATTCACGAGGCTCACCATAGTGTTCGCCTGTGCTGGTTGCTCGGGTGTAGTTAAGCCCGGCAATTACCTTGAAATCATCATGCAAATTCAAGCGTGTTGCGGCAAACGCAGTGGTTTTACGAACTGTAAAATCGGAAAAGGTTTCCGTGCCATTCGCAAAATCGGGACGTGGAAACTTCCGATCCCAGGTAAACAGTGAGGGCAAAGCCACACCCACGCCCGCTTCCAGAGAGGTCATATAGTTTTTACTGCGATTGGCATTGATCCCGAACATCACATCATGTTCGCGTCCGCCAAGCGTATATTTTCCGGTCGTGCTGATATCGCCAATCCACTGCTTCTCGTACCGGTCATACTTGGTCGGATAAGTGGTCAGGCCAAGCCCCGTTTCCCGATCAGGAACGCCAGTGGCCAGAAATTGTTCCGCATCCTGGGTGATCTTGCGGTAGGTCAATGTGCCTTTGGTTTTCCAGCCGCCGCCCCAATCGTGATTCAATTCAGCAAAGCTGGTTTGATCAGTGGTATTCCAGTATGCCCAGTCCGGTGCGTAGCTATCCGATACATCGTAATCAATCGAACTGCCGTCAGTATAGTAAAGCGATAAGGCGCCCCACATGGGTGATTTCGATTTGTTCTTCTGATAGGTATGCCCCAGCGTCAACGTCGTACGATCACCCAGGTCTGCATCCACAATCACACCCAGCATACGTTTTTCCAGGCCGTAGCGATCAAGATGAGAATTGCCTTTCTGGTAGGCGCCAATAAGCCGGCCGCGTACCGAGCCGCTGTCGTTCAGTGGCGAGGATATGTCCACATCGAGCCGACGCGTGGCAAAGGAGCTATACGATAAGCCCGCGTTGGCAGAAAATTCACGCTTGGGACGCTTGCGTACAAAATTAACGGTTCCTGAAGGATTACCGGTATTGGACAACAGGCCATTGGCCCCCTTGAGCACTTCGACCCGATCATAAAAGGCCATGTCCAGGTCGCCGATCTGCTCTTCGGTAGAAAACGGCATACCCACGCCGTCTACCTGAAAATTGGTAACGTCATAACCACGGATAATGTAGTAATTGCGATCCGTTTCCACCTGCTGCACAAACACGCCAGGAACAGCAGAGAGCAAAGACGTCGCGTTATTCAGCCGGAAATCATCCATTTGCGTACGTGTTACCACATTGATGGTTTGTGGGGTCTCACGCGGCGACAAAGGCAGGCGTGTAGCACTGGATACCACGGGCACATTGTATTGACCCGTACCCTCGCTGGTGGCATCGTTCGCACTGACCGCATTGATCGGTTGTAGTGTCGCCACCGACGAGGCGGTTCCTGCTGTGGCCGTTGCGGTCTGTGCAATCGCTGGCGTCGCCAGAGCGCCCAGAATAGAAACCAACAGAATATTGGGGGCAAACTTGCTGCCCCCCAGATCAAAATACATCGATGAAACTGCCATAAAAAGCCCTCGTTATCTTTTGATGATAAAGCCAAATGATAACGATTTCTATTTATATTTGCAATTAAATGTTAATGGCAGTCTTCCGGGCTCTATAATTTATGACAATTGAAATATTATGAATGACCATGCGCCGGGGCTGGCGACCGCAATGAAAGCGATCTCGTGTCCCGGGCATGTTTTGTTGCTATTGACACAATCTTTTTCGATCTTTCAGTGTCACGATCCGGTACCGATTATTGCTGTGCAAGCCTTGGTCCGGCCCGCAATAATCGCAATCCATTTGCCACCACCAGCAGGCTGGCCCCGACATCGGCAAAGACAGCGAGCCACATGGAGCCCAGTCCCAACAGGACAAGCACCAGGAAGACGGCTTTGATGCCAAGGGCCAGGCTAATGTTCTGCACCAGCACCCGCCGCGTATCGCGCGACAGCCTGAGGAAGGCGGGAATTTTGAGCAGATTGTCGTCCATCAACGCCACGTCTGCCGTTTCGATTGCCGTATCGGAACCCATTGCGCCCATCGCGAAGCCAATATCAGCTTGCGCCAACGCCGGGGCATCATTCATGCCGTCTCCGACCATGCCAACCACAGCATGACCGTCTTGTTGCAGTTTCTGTACCACTTGCTGTTTTTCCTGCGGCAACAACTGCGCCTGCGCTTGCGTCACACCACTGGTTTTGGCGATGGCGTCGACAACCGATTGATGATCGCCCGACAGCATCACCGTCTTGACCCCCAACTGGTGCAATTGCTCAATCGCCTTGACGCTGCTATCCTTGATTTTGTCGGCAGCGGTAAACAACATGCTAGCGGCGCGCGTGTTCATCAGCAGCACAACGCTTTGACCACTGTTTTGCGCAGCCGTCACGCTATCGCGTACCGCAGCGGTCATAAGGCCCAATTCCTGCGCCCATACGGCACTGCCCAGATACCAGCGCTCGTCCTCAATAGCGCCGTGCACGCCCCGCCCCGCCACGGCAACGAACTCGCCCACTGCCATGGCCGCCACGGCCGCCGCCTCGGGTGCCTGCGCGATGGCCCGGGAAACAGGATGATCAGAGCGCGCGGCAAGACTTACCGCGATGCGCTGCAGCTCGTCGACGGATCGTTCCGGATCTAACAGCGTCATGCCTGTCTGCACCGGCTGACCTTGCGTGATCGTACCGGTCTTATCCAGCGCCAGCCAACGCATGCGATGCCCCTGCTCCAGATACACGCCGCCCTTGATCAGGATCCCCATGCGGGCTGCTGCGGTCAAGCCACTGACTACGGTTACCGGTGTCGAGATAACCAGGGCACACGGGCAGGCAATAATCAGCACAACCAGCGCCTGGTAGATCCAGGCAAGCCAGGCCCCGCCAAAAAAGAGCGGCGGTATGATTGCGAGCAGAATAGCCAATACAACTACGGCGGGCGTGTAATAACGAGAAAAAGTATCCACGAACCGCTGCGTCGGCGCCTTCACTGCTTGCGCCTCCTCGATCTGATGGATAATGCGGGCCAGCGTGGTGTTGTCTGCTGCTGCGGTCACTTCCATTTCAATTTCACCGGCTTCGTTGATCGTGCCGGCAAAGACCGTATCTCCACCCTGTTTGTCCACCGGTACGCTTTCGCCCGTGATGGGCGCCTGATTGACCGTTGTCGTGCCACGTACAATGCGGCCATCCAGCCCGATGCGCTCGCCCGGCGCCACCCGCACAAGACTGCCTTCGGTCACCTGCGATACTTCACGTACCTGCCATTGTCCATTGATCTGTACCGTCACCGTTTCAGGCGCCAGGTTCATTAGTCCGGATACCGCAGCGCGCGTTCTATCCAGGGATTTTGCCTCGATCCATTCAGACAGCGTAAAGAGCACCATCACCATCGCGGCCTCCGGCCACTGCCCGATCAGCAAGGCGCAGGTAACAGCAATACTCATGAGCGCATTGATATTCAAATCGCCATAACGCAGCGCAATCAGGCCCTTGCGATAGGTTGCAGTGCCAGCCAGGGCAACGGCAGCAATAGCGCAGACAATGGTCAGCCAGGCTGGCCCAGCGAACCAGTGAACCAGCTCAGAGGCCAGCGCCAGCGCCCCACCTAGCGCAAGATGCCACCAGGCGGGCAGCATGCCGCCGGCAATATTAGGAGAAACTTCACCTTCCGGTTGCGCAAGCGGTGTGTTGGGCGCCTGTCCATGAGCGTGCTGCGCGTGATCGTGCCCGTCTGCACCGTGATCATGTTTATGCTCATGATGGTCATGCGCGTCATGCGAATGCCCGCAGCAGCCTGTTTTGCCCACTGTCCTGGCTGGTACCGACTTGCCGTCGTGCAGCTCCGGCGTAAAACCAATCTTGCGGATCGCCTGCATGACCTCGTCCAGTATGGCCGGATCGTGCGTTACAGACAGAACGCGGGACATGAGATTGAAACGAAGGTCGGTTACTCCTGGTTTTTTCTCCAGCGCCTTGCGCAATAACCGCTCTTCAGTCGGGCAGTCCATTTGCTCGATTCGGATGGCGGTAACCCGGGTTTGCTGCTCTGACATGCTTGTACTCCAATTGCATCGTATAATGGCATTTAAAACCCTGAAGTAACTTCAGAGTCAAGGCATTATTGAACAGCATAGGAAAAAAGATGAAAATCGGAGAATTGGCTCGTTTGCAGGGATGCACGCCTGAAACCATCCGCTTTTATGAAAAAGCCGGCCTGCTGCCCGCGCCCGTCAGAACAGAGGGCAATTACCGGCATTATGATAATGAACATGTACAGCGCCTGCGTTTTATTCGGAATTGTCGGATTCTGGATATGTCCCACGATGAAATCCGTACCCTTTTACAGGCGCAC
>Ga0308158_10004606_pt1 | contig 11617 bp, 7 predicted proteins | sample PhyBR2_FD_201038 | JGI IMG/M metagenome (GOLD analysis project Ga0308158, IMG submission 201038) | Phyllosphere microbial communities from UC Gill Tract Community Farm, Albany, California, United States - DLSLB.R2 | ecosystem: Host-associated > Plants > Phyllosphere > Unclassified | place: USA...
GCCGGTGAAGCCGCCGCTCGTCGCGATGCCGACGCCCGTATAGCTCGAGCCGACCCCACCGCTCACCAGCGTGCCGCCGGTCGCCCCTTTCAGATAGGTGGCGTTGGGGGAAAAGCCGTTGGCGCCCGCGCTGATCGTGCCACCGGTGACGCTCGCCGCCTGGGTGACCACCAGCTTGCCTGCAGTGCCCAGATTCAGCGAGCCCGCGCTCTGGCTGAAATTCCCGTCGAGGTTGACGATCGTCGACAGCGTGATGTCGGCGCCCGTGTTGCTGACGATCAGCGCGCTGGCCGTGATGCTCTTTGCGACGATCGAGTTGTTGAGCAGCAGCGCGCCCGAGGCGAAGATGAGGTTCCCGTTCAGGCCGATCGTACCCTGCGTGCCGCCGGTATAGCCCGTGAAGGTACCGATGGTGCCGCCCGTTCCGCCGATGATCGTGCCGATAACACCGCCGCTATCCCCGCTAATATCGCCGAGAATCACGCCACCGTTTCGGATCGTGCCAAAATTGCCGGCGAGCGCGTTGCCGGCGCCCGACATCGTGCCGCTATTGTCGACCAATTGGATGAGGCCGTCGTTCTGAATGGCGTTCCCATTCGAAGATCCACCGGCGATCACGCCGCTGTTGGTCACCGTGCCCAGCGTGCCGCTGTTCAGGATCGCCCAGCTGCTGTTGGTGATCGTGCCGGTGTTGACCAGCTGGCCGATGCTGCCCTGGTTCCACAGCGCGGTAAAGCTGTTGTTGGTGATGCGGCCCGAATTGGTCAGCAGGCCGATCATGCCGCGGTTGTTCACGCCGAACTGCGCGCCGCCCAGCGTGCCGGTGTTGGAGAAGGTGCCGATGCTGCCCGTCGTCGCGACATACAGCCCGGTATTGCTGCTGGTCAGCGCCGCAGCATTGGTGCCCGTCGCCAGCGTGCCGCCGACATAGCTATTGTTGATCAGCAACTGCAGCGCCGTGCCGGTCGCGTTGGTTGATCGGTCCAGGTTGGCGAGCGTGCCCACATCGACCGTCGCACCGAAGATGTTCAGGCTGGACCCACCGAGCAGCGTGTAGGTGCCCGCCAGATAATTGCCCGTGCTGACGAAGTTCGACTGGATCGTGCCGCCGCTCGCGGTCGCCACGCCGGTGGCGATCAGGCCGCCCAGCGGGTTCACGTCGAGTGTGCCTGCGGTCTGCGTATAGGCGCCGGCAACGTTGATGCCGCTGTTGAGCAACAGGGTCGCACCGGTGTTGCTGACCGTGCGCCCCGTCGCATTGATGTTGTCGTTCAGCACCAGGTTGCCCGTCGTGAACACCAGGTTCGCCAGCGTGCTGCTGATGCTGCCCTTGTTCGTCAGCGTGCTACCGGTCAGGGTGCCGAACGTCGCGCCGGTGCCACCCGCGATCGTCAGCGCATTGGTGCTCAGATTGTTGATGTTGCCGGCGATCACGCCGCTGTTGGTGACGTTGAGCGCGGACACGCCCGATCCGAGATACAGCGCGATGGCGCCGCTCAGCGTTCCGCTGTTGATCAGCGAATTGAACGCGCCGCTCCCGATCGAAATACCGTAGCCGCCGCCGCTGATCGTCCCGCTGTTGTTGATCGTGGCGATCGTGCCGCTGGCATGAAAGACGCCGGCCTGGGCGCCGATGATCCGGCCGGTATTGGTGACCTGGGACATCGTCCCCGAGTTCCACAGCCCGCCGGTTGCACCGCTGATCAGGCCGCTATTGGTGATCTGGCCGATCGAGGCGCTGGTCTTGTTGTTGCCGATGCCGCTGCTGGAACTGCTGACGATCGTGCCGGTGTTGAGCAGCGTCAGGATCGAGCCGCCATTGTTGGCGATGCCGCCCGCAGCCCCGGCGGCCCCCGCGGCCACGGTGATCGTACCCGAATTATCAACGGTGCCGATTATGCCCCCGACGGCATTCTGAATACCGCGGGTCGTGCCCGCAATCACCCCGGTGTTGCTGAGCGATCCGATCGATCCTACGCTGGTGACGGCCGTGCGTCCGCTGATCCGCCCGGCGTTGGTTAGCGCACCGATCGTACCAAGCGCATTGATGAGGATACCCGTCGCGACCGCGGAGATCGTGCCGGTGGCCATATTGGCAAGCTCGGCGACGCTGATCGTGTCCGTGCCGGTTGCGCCGACAAAGATCGCCGTGCCAGTCGGTGCCGTATCGTTGACCCGGCCGCTGTTCGACAGCGTGCCCAGCGTCGCGCCAGGCCCGCCGGTGATCGTGATCGCGTTCGGATCGGGCGTGCTGATCGTACCGGTAGCGGTAATCGTGAAGTTGCTGCCGGGGGAGGTCGCCCCGCTCCATATGGTCCCGGTGGTGACCGAAGTCGCGATCGTGGTGTCCTGCGCCAGCACCGGCGGCGCGGCCAGCGCGATGCCGATGACGACCAGCGAGGAACCCGCCAGAACTGCCCGGTTGCGATTCGAACGCATTGATTCCTGCCCCTAACTGCTTCGCTAGACGGAATTCCAACACTATCAATCAGCAATCGAGGCGATAATTCTACGGGTCGGTTACGCTATTCTAAATAACGGAAATAGCCTCAATATTTTCCTGTCGGAAAGCCAATTGCGAAATACCCACCTGTCGAACTTGTTTTCTTTATAAAATACTCGACGAGTCTTTTTGGACTTGTGATGATGCGTCGTCAACTATCCCATAGCGCCCAGTCATGGGCTTTTATTGAACCACACTGGTTGCATCAGACGGTGCCGGGCGCGTGTAGCGGGCCAATGCCGCGGCGACGCGCGCGATGACCTGATCCCATCGACCCCATTCCGTCTGCCGGAACAGCGTTACCGAGGGATACCAGGGTGTGTCATCGCGCCCCTGCAGCCAGCGCCAGTCGGGCAGCAAGGGCAGCATCACCCAGGCCGGGCGGCCCAGCGCGCCCGCGAGATGGACCGGCGAACTGTCGATCGAGATCAGCAGATCGACCTCCGAGAGGATCGCCGCCGTATCCTCGAAGTCGCGGATCTCGGGACTGAGGCTGACAAGGGACATGCCCGGCGGCGGCCGCAGCGCATCGTCTTCGCTGGGGCCCTTCTGGATCGAGAAGAAGGTGACTCCGTCCTGCCCCAGCGGCGCCAGCATCGCGAGCGACATCGACCGGTTGGCATCGTTCATGTGCGTCGGCCGCCCCGCCCACAGGCACGCGACCTTCAGCCCGGGATACGGCGCGAGGCGCGCGCGCCACGCCGCACGCCGATCGGGCAGCGCGGAGATATAGGGCATCGGATCGCCGGGCAGGTCGTCGAGCGTGAGACCCATCGCCATGGGCAGGCTCATCATCTCGCAATGCGCGTCGAACGGTGGCGGCAGTTCGCCGCGCAGCGTCACCGCATCGAAGCCCGGCATGCGGCGCGCGATGCTCGCCATCTCGTGGTTGATCTCGAGCACCACATGCGCCTGGCTGCGCTGCTTCGCCCAGGCGACCATGCGCAGGAACTGGAACGTGTCGCCATAGCCCTGCTCGTCATGGATCAGCAGCGTCTGGCCCGGCATCGGGCGCCCGTCCCAACGCGGCCGCTGCACCTTGCGCTCGATGCGCGTCGTGTGCGCCAGGCTGTAGCGATAGCTGTACTCGCGCCAGCCGCGCGCGAAATCGCCGAGCAGCAACAGCGTTTCCGACAGGTCGAACCGGGTGGGCAGATGGCCCGGCAGCGCATCGACCAGCATTTCCTGGATCGGCCTTGCCTCCGCCACGCGCCCCTGCACGCGATACGCCTGCGCCAGCATCGCCCACAGCCCCACGGGCCCGCTGCCGCCCGCGAGGATCGGCCGCAGCATTGCCTCCACCTCGGCACCGCGCCCTGCCGCCAGCAGCAGCTTCGCCTGCGCTTCCAATGCCCCGGGGTCCGTCACCGCGCCGCTCAATGCCCCGCCACGGGCTTTTCCGCGCGCTTGGCCGCAGCCTTGGTCGCGCGCGTCGCCGCGACGGGCGTGACCGCCGGCGCCGCAGCAGGATCGATGCCAAGCGTCTCGAGCAACGGTCCGAGGTGATCCGCATAGGCCCGCCAGCGGCCGATGCTGCTGCGGTACAACGGACGCCGGACCTGGTTGAGGCTGGCAGTGCGGATCGTGCGGACGGTGGTGTGGAAGTCGAGACAGCCGGGATCCCAGTCGAGCCCGCAGAATTCCACGAGCCGGCGCGCTTCCGGCTCGATATCCGCCACGACATCCTCGTAGCGCACCTCCAGAAACCGCTCCGCCGGCAGCACCGCGCGCCAATGCGCCATCAGCCGTTCATACCCGAGATAGAAGCGCGCCAGTTCGATCTGGTCGTAGCTGAACAACTGCTCGCGCGTGAACAGCTTGGTGTAGCAGGACAGGCAGATGTCCGCGGGATCGCGCCGCACGTGCACGATCCGCGCGTCGGGCAGGATACGGTGGATCAGGCCGGCGAACAGGAAATTCGACGGCATCTTGTCCACCAGCCGACGGTGGTTGCCACCCAGCGGCGCGATCGCGTCCAGATATCGCTGCCCCAGCGCGACGTCGGTCTCCGCCGAGAGCTGCTGGACGATCGCCGGATAGCCGCCGCCCTGCTGGACGATGGTCTGCAGCGTCGCCAGCTCCCCTGCCCCGGCCACGGCAGGATGTGAAGCGAGGATCTGCTCGATCAGTGTCGTACCTGATCGCGGCATGCCGACGACGAACACGCCCCGCTCGCTGCCCTCGGTCGCCGCGCGCGGGCGGGCGAACAGCGCGGCGGGAAACGCGGCGGCAATCGCCGAAAACCAGCTGTCGATCGCGTCGGCATCATAGGCGAAGGTCGCCCGCTTCTGCCGGTTGCCCGCATCGAGATGGGTGAAGGCGCGCTCGGGGTCGCCGGCGTCCATCCATGCCTTGCCGATCGCGAAGTGCAGCGCGGTGCGATCCGCCTGCACCTGAACGCCGCCGGGGCCAAGCAGCGCCTCCATCGCCGGAATAGCCGCGTCGCCGGGCACGAAGTCGTGCAGATCCGCCAGGTTGAACCACGCCGACGCGGACCGCGGATATTGTGCCAGCACCCCCTCGAATGCCGTCTGCGCCGCGGCGCGATCGCCCTGCTCCATCAGCACCACACCGCGGTTGATCAGCGCCTTCTCACGGCCGAAGCCCGGCAACTGCGCGGCGCTGTCGTACGCGGCCATCGCCTCGTCGATCCTGTCCTGCGCCTGCAGCACCTCGCCCAGGATATTGAGCGCCTCGCCATTGCCCGGCGCTGGCGCCGCCGCCACCGCGCTGCGGGCGTCGGCCAGCGCCTCGTCCAGCCGCCCCAGCCGGCGCAGGATCGTTGCCCGCACCCCCAGCGCGCCGGCATGCATCGGCACCGCGATCATCAGCGAACTGACCCAGCGCAGCGCCTCCTCATACCGATCGCGCGCCACCTCCACCGCGGCAGCGTTGATATAGGCGTCGGACAGGCGCGGATTGGCCTCGATCGCGCGACGAGCATAGGCGAGCGCCTCGTCGTGCAATCCCAGATCGTTGAGCAGGTTGGACAGGTTGCTCAGCGCCTCGGCATAGGTCGGGACGAGGTCGAGCGCCTGCTGGTACCGCACACGCGCCTCTTCCAGCAGGCCGAGCCGCTTCAGCGTGTTGCCCAGATTGTTCTGCGCCTCGGCATAGCCCGGCTCGAGCGCCACGACCCGTTCCAGGCATGTCCGGCTCTCGTCCAGCTTGCCCGCTTCCTGGAGGACGATGCCGAGGTTGTTCCAGCCGGCGACCAGGCCGGCGTCCAGCGCCACCGCCCGGCGACCGGCCTGCTCGGCGTCGACGAGCTGGCCGCTCTGCCGACACATCTCGGCCAGGTTGCTCTGATAGATGGCGGGCGCGCGCGGCGCCTGGCAGGCGCGGCGCAGATGCTCGATCGCACCGTCGAGATTGCCGTAAGCATGCGCCATCAGCCCCATCAGGTGCAGCGCGTCCGACTGCCCGGGCCAGAGCGCGAGCACCTGCTGGCACAGCCGTTCGGCCTGATCGGCCTGTCCGGCATTCCAATGCGCGTTGGCCTGGGTGAGGGCCTGGTCGACGGTCAGAGTCTGCGGGGACGTACTCATAGCTGCGGCTGGCTCGCTCTATGGAGGGGGTGCGGCCAGCTGGGACACGGCATGGCCGTCGCGGCGCGGGGGGTCACGGGGTCATGGCCGCGACGATCCCGGTCGTCGATCGCCCCGCCAGCAGCGGGGTGATGACCACTTCGCCGCCGGCATCGCGGACCAGATCGGCGCCCACGATGGTCTCGGCGCTATAGTCGCCGCCCTTGACCAGGATGTCGGGCGCGATCGCCCGGATCAGGTCGAGCGGCGTATCGTCGTCGAACGCCACGACATGGTCGACCGCCGCGAGCGCACTCAGCACCTCGGCGCGGTCGGCAAGTCCGTTCACGGGACGCGCGCGCCCCTTCAGCCGCCGCACCGACGCATCCGAATTCAACCCGACGACGAGCAGGTCGCCCTTGCGCCGTGCCATATCGAGCAGGCGGACATGGCCCGCATGGAGGATGTCGAAACAGCCATTGGTGAACACGACCCGCGCACCACCGGCCCGCGCCTGCCGCAGCCGCGCGGTGAGCAGCGGCAGCGATACCAGCTTGCTCGCGCCATGGGTGCGCCGATGCAGCCGCTCGTCCAGATCGGCGCGCGTGACGACATAGGTGCCCGGGCGCGACACGGCGATGCTGGCGGCGACGTTCGCCTGATCGATCGCGGCGGCGATCGGCAGTCCTTCGACGATGCCCGCGACAAGCGCGGCGATGATCGTGTCGCCGGCGCCGGTCACGTCGAACACCTCCAGCGCCTCGGTGGGATGCTCGACCACCTCACCCGTGCGCGACACCATCAGGATCCCCTTTGCACCGCGCGTGACGACGAGACAGTCGAGATTCAGCTCGGCCAGCGCCTGCACCGCGCGCTCGGCGATCCGCTCCTCCGCGCAAGGCCCGAACAGCGCGTGGAACTCGCGCGCATTGGGCTTGAGCAGCGTGGCACCGGCATAACGGGCGGCATCGGGCGCCTTGGGATCGACATAGCTGGGCACGCCGTGGCGGCGCGCAACGGCGATCAGCGCTGGCAGATCGGCGAGCGCACCCTTGTCGTAATCGGAGAAGATCACCGCCTGGACCCCGTCCAGGCGGCGCTCGAACCGCTTCGCCAGCTCCGCTCGCGCCGCCGCGCCCGTGGTGCCGTCCTGGTCGATCCGCGCAATCTGCTGAACACCGGAGATCAGCCGCGTCTTCTGCGTCGTACGCGCGCCGGTCTCCACCACGGCATCGAGCGTGACGCCGTGCTCCGCCATCAGCCGGACGAGCTCCGTGCCCGCGCCGTCATCGCCACGGATCGTCAGCAGGCTGCACCGCATCCCCAACCCGGCGACGTTGGCCGCCACGTTCGCGGCGCCACCCGCGCGCGTCTCCTCGCGACCGGCACACACCACCGGTACCGGCGCTTCCGGCGAGATGCGGTGCGTCTCGCCGATGATGTAGCGATCGACCATGGCATCACCGACCACCAGCACATGGGGGCGACCGGACAGCGACACGCTTCGGGTCATGGCGCCTCCGGTCCCCAGCCCGGAATATGTGCCAGATCGTCGTGCATCGCTAGCTCGGGCCAGCGAGCAGCCCAGCAGCAATGATGGTCCTGTCCCGGAACGATCACGATCGTCGCCGGCGCATCGGCTGCCATATGCGCCACGAAGGCGCGCGCGATTGCCGGCGAGACGGTGCGATCGTCACCGCCAACGATATGCACCTGCGGCAGCCGTGACAGCCGCGCCGCGTCGATCGCCGGATCAACCGAATCCGACAGCGGCGTCAGCCGATGGGCGGCGGTCCACGCACCCAGATCGAGGTTGGCGGCAATCGTCACCAGCGCGGCGACGTCAGCGCGTCGCTCCGCCAGCAGCGCCGCCAGCGCGCCACCGCCCGAATATCCGACGAGAATGACCCGGGATGCGCCGCCGGCATCGGCCTTGAGCCAGTCCAACGCGGCACCGGCGCTGTCGATCACCGCGGGGGCAAAGCGGGCGATGCTCCAATAGTCGCTGCGGCAATTTCGGGCTCGGGGACCGTATTGGCAGGGTCGCGCGAGCCAGGCGACCGGCCCGCTCCCCGGATGCTGCAGGGCCAGCCGCAGCGCGAGCGGATCGGTCGGGGTGGGATCCATCGCCCGGCGGCCGGGGGCGACATAGGCCAGGCCGTCGCCTTCGACATACACGGTGAGGACGTTCGAGCTGCCGCGGCCGGGACGCTGCGCCACCGCCAGATCGAAATCGCCGGCCGGGATCACTGCCGATTGCCACCCCGCCTCGCGCGCCAGCGCCACAGCAGAAACCCGCGCGACAGCGGCATGATTGCAAGTAATTGCAAGAGCAATGAAAAGTGTTTTCACGCTACGCATTAATACGTAACCGGCACATACTTGGCCATCAACTCCCGCCCTTTCAGTGCTCCATTTGATAATTGGAAACGCTAGTCTAACAGTTACTGCATGATCTATTCAACTGTTCGTTCCTGGGTGAATTGAGAAATGGCAAACGCCCCATTTCATGATGCAGTGCAGCAGGATCACACACCGATGCGCGCGGTATTCTTCGATCGGGACGGGGTGCTGATCGTCGATACGGGCTATCCCTCGAAGCCCGGCGAAATACACTGGGTCGATGGCGCGCAGCGCGCGCTGATACGACTTGCCGCGCTGGGATACCGGCGATTTGTCGTGACCAACCAGTCGGGGATGGCGCGCGGATATTTCAACGAGAACGCAGTCGAAAGCATCCATGCCGCGATGCAGGCCGCGCTACCCGATGCGGCGCGGATCGACGACTTCGCCTATTGCCCGCACCATCCCGGTGGCAGCGTGGCGCGCTATGCGACCGCCTGCGATTGCCGCAAGCCGGCGCCCGGCATGCTGAACAGCCTGATCGCGCGGCACCGGATCGATCGGGCGGGCAGCTTCCTGATCGGCGACCGGACGAGCGACCTTGCGGCGGCGGCGGCCGCGGGAATTGACGGCTTCCTGTTCCCCGGCGGCGATCTCGACCGGTTCGTCGTCCAGCTTCTGCGCGGCGCGTGACCCCGGCAGAGCCCGCCTTCTGGACCGGCTGGCTGTGCCGTCACGCGCTGCCGCTGTGGAGCAATGCGGGCCATGACGAGCACGGATTCGTCGAACGTCTCGCGCTCGACGGCACGCCGCAACCGGACGTGCCGCGCCGGCTGATGGTGCAGGCGCGGCAGATCCATGCGTTCGCGATCGCGGCGCGGCGTGGCTGGTACCCGGGCGCCGCCGATCTCGCCCTGCGGGCCGGCGAAACGATGGTCACCCGCTACTGGCAGGCCGACGCGCATCCAGGCTGGGCGTTTTCCTGCACCCGGCGCGGCTCGGTCGCCGATCCCCGTCGCGACCTCTACGCGCATGCGTTCGTCCTTCTGGCACTGGCCGCACTGATCCGGCTTGACCCCGCACCGCGCACCGTCGCGCTGGTCCACCAGACGCTCGCCTTTCTCGACCAGACGCTGACGCATCCCGCAGGCGGCTATGTCGAGGCGTGGCCGGACACGGTTCTGCCGCGGCGACAGAACCCGCACATGCATCTGCTCGAATCGCTGCTGACGCTGCACGAAACCGGGGCGTGCGGCGATCTCACCCCCCGCATCGCCGCATTGATCGCCCTGTTCGACACGCGCTTCCTGCCCGCCGGCGACGACGTGCTGGCGGAATCCTATGCGCTGGACTGGACGCCCGCGAACCCCGGCTGCGGCTTCGAACCGGGACATCATTTCGAATGGATATGGCTGCTCGAGCGCACCGCGGCCCTGACCGGCATTGCGGTGGGCGACCGCGTATCCCGGCTGCGCCGGCAGGCGCTGCGCGGCATGACTGCCGATGGCCGCGTCGTCGACGTCATGGGCCCGGACGGCGCGATCGCGGCAAGCTGCCGACTTTGGCCCGCACTGGAAGCCGCGAAGGTGCTGACGGGTCCCGCGCGCGATCAGGTGCTCGGCACGGCATGGCGCATCTTCTTCGCGCGCGCGCATCCGGGTGGCTGGATCGACCATGTAGATCCCGGAGGCGATCCCCTGGTCGCGTTCATTCCCGCGAGCACATTCTACCATATCAGCACCGCGGTGGATCATTTCGGCTGAGGCGCCGCCGGGTGATGCCCCGCCGCTCAGGCAGGCATGCGGAGCGGCCGTTTTCGCGCGCGGATCCGGCAGCAGCGCGGGTTACATGCCGTCCTTCCGGCACCCCACAAGATCGAAGAATTGCCTATCGCGAAAGGCAACATCCCTCGAACCCCCGGAGTCCGGGAAAAGCATATGCGCCGGAGCAGCGTCCCCCAGCTTTGGAACATGATTGATCAGTTCATACGCACCATCGGTTCCGATATGGTGCCGGTCTCCGTACGGACGGGGCCCCCATCCGGACTTGGCGGCCGCCACCCCTTGACGGTGACGTCTTCGGTAGAGGCGATGTTTTGGAGGCCGTTGGAGCCGCCATTCCACGGCAACCACCAGAAGGTCGCCCCCGACGCGTCATAGTGGACGCCGAGCGCAACATGGCTCGGCCAGTCCGGGCCGCGCGATCGACGGTGAGTCTTTGCCCTGAACCTCCCCGCCGCCGCCCCCGGACATTGCGCTTGATGGCCAAAAAAAGATGGCCTTGCCCCGAAACGATCGCTGTGGATGGCACAGAGCAGCGAGAGAGCGGCTGATTGGCACCATTCGCGTGAGGCACCGAAGGTGCCCCCAGGGCTTCTCCAAATACGCGATCACAGCCGTACCTCGGAAGGCAAACTGACCGGCGACACCCTTGGCCTGATCGACGGCCATGATGCAAGCAGGCGGCACGTTGAACATGTGGCGCTCAATGCTTTGGGATTGAAATAATCACCCAGGGTGGAGTTTGATGTCTCACCGATTTGTGCCGCGGGGGGGGGTATGCCCATAAGGTGCGAGAACCCAATATCTGGCAAATTCTGTGGCTTGGTTGGCTGACTACAGTGCATTCTGCAGCCAACCCATAAAGCACCGAACGTGAGAGGCGAATCCGTTCGCCGCGATGCCCGAGAAGGGTGGTCCGTGCGAATCGCTCTTTGACGTGCTTGTCAACACCATTGCATCGTCCAAGGCTATGCGAAATTGTAGAAGTTTTGAGTTGTCGACTAAGTTCTTCGCCAATATGCAACAATACTCTGGTCGTATACGGGGGATGGGGAATGGGCGTTCGAACATCGGCTTCGATCCGAGTCTTGATCAGTGTTGTCTTGCTCAATTATCTAGCCGCCTGTCGCGGTGAGTGGATAGACTCTGCGAGTTCGAAGAGTATCTCCAATACACTCGGCAAAGTAACTGACAATTCTTGTTGGCTTGGTCAGGGAGCTGAGGCTGCTGCGTCGATTGCTTATGAAGATAGCTGTCGGTTCGATCGTCAAGTGCGAGGATCCCTATCATCCCCCCTACCGGAGGTCACGGTCACGACCGATGGGGCGTTTAGGCAGGACGCCATGCCGACCCGGCTCGGCAACTGGCTAGAACGAGTTAGGTCGTCGGGAGGATCAGTTGCGACCTGCACAGTCAATGACGGCAGCATGGGTATCATCGTGATCCTCCCGCTGCTGTGGAAG
>Ga0308158_10004608_pt1 | contig 11613 bp, 9 predicted proteins | sample PhyBR2_FD_201038 | JGI IMG/M metagenome (GOLD analysis project Ga0308158, IMG submission 201038) | Phyllosphere microbial communities from UC Gill Tract Community Farm, Albany, California, United States - DLSLB.R2 | ecosystem: Host-associated > Plants > Phyllosphere > Unclassified | place: USA...
TTCCCGTTCAACCCTTCGGGTTCAGCCCACCGGGCCGGTCCCCGTGACGCATCCCCTGATGACGGTACACGCTTGAATGCGTTTTTACTGCATCACTTCGCACTGCTATTTTTCAGATTGCAGCTCCACAGATTGCGACACTTCAACTTGCTGTGTTTCAGATCGCTTTACCGAAATGCATTTCACCCGTGGTACCGACCTGAAACAGGCCGACATCACGGGTGAAATTTTGTGCCAAACGTGTTTCCTGCTGCATATTGCAGACAGATCTATAAATTGCATCTGCCTGCACGTATTGCATCAGGAATGGATCAGATTGCTTTTTCCAGTTCTGGTACGGCAGTGAACAGGTCGGCAACCAGGCCGTAGTCGGCAACGCCAAAAATCGGCGCTTCCGGATCTTTATTGATGGCTACGATGACTTTGGAGTCTTTCATGCCGGCCAGATGCTGGATCGCACCTGAAATACCGATGGCCACGTACAATTGCGGCGCAACGATTTTACCGGTTTGACCTACCTGCCAGTCGTTCGGAGCGAAACCGGCGTCAACCGCAGCACGCGAAGCGCCCAGTGCGGCGCCAAGCTTGTCGGCCAGCGGCTCGAGCAGCTTGAAGTTTTCTGCACTGCCCATGCCACGACCGCCAGATACAACAACCGTTGCAGCCGTCAGTTCAGGACGATCATTCTTGGCCACTTCACGACCGACGAATGAAGACAGACCGGAATCGGCAACTGCCTGCAGGGTTTTGACTTCGGCACTGCCGCCTTCGGCCGCAACACCATCAAAAGCGGTGACGCGCACGGTGATGACTTTTTTCTCGTCGGAAGACTGCACAATGGCAACAGCATTACCCGCATAAATGGGACGCTCGAATGTGTCTGGCGAATCGACCGCAGTAATATCGGAGATCTGTGCCACATCCAGTTTCGCGGCAACGCGCGGCGCCACATTTTTACCAGATGCTGTCGCAGGAAAAACGATATGACTGTAATCGCCGGCAACCGCCAGGACCTGCTCGGCCACGTTTTCAGCCAGGAAATCTTTCAAATGCTCGGCATCGGCCAGCAGCACGCTGGCAACACCTGCAACCTTGGCCGCCTGGGCCGCGACATCCTGTGCGCCGCCGCCGACAACCAGAATATGAATGTCACCACCGATTTTCTGCGCAGCAGCGACCGCATTCAATGTTGCCGGCTTTAACTGCTGGTTATCATGTTCTGCAATAACTAGAGTTGTCATATTAAATCACCTTCGCTTCATTCTTGAGTTTGTCTACCAGCCCTGCCACATCAGCCACTTTGATACCTGCCTTGCGTGAAGGTGGCTCGCTCACTTTCAGTGTTTTGATCCGTGGCGTTACATCGACCCCCAGCTCTTCCGGTGTCAGTGTATCCAGCTGCTTTTTCTTCGCTTTCATGATGTTTGGCAACGTCACGTAGCGTGGTTCGTTCAGACGAAGATCGGTTGTAATAATCGCGGGCAGTTTTACCGAAATGGTTTCCAGACCACCATCCACTTCACGCGTCACTTTGGCGTGCTCACCTTCGATGACGACCTTGCTGGCGAACGTGGCTTGCGGCCAGCCCAGCAGCGCAGCCAGCATCTGGCCGGTCTGATTGGAGTCGTCGTCAATGGCCTGCTTGCCCAGAATGACCAGATTAACCTGTTCTTTCTCGGCCACTGCCTTGAGCAGCTTGGCTACAGCCAGCGGCTGCAATTCGACATCGGTCTGAACCAGCGCAGCGCGATCAGCGCCAATGGCCATGGCTGTGCGCAGGGTTTCCTGGCACTGCGCCACACCGCAAGAGACCGCAATGACTTCTGTGGCCGTACCTGCTTCCTTGAGCCGTGTTGCTTCTTCAACAGCGATTTCATCAAACGGATTCATTGACATTTTCACGTTTGCAATATCAACGCCAGACTGATCTGACTTCACGCGCACTTTGACGTTGTAGTCAACAACACGCTTAACAGGCACCAATACCTTCATCCAACAATCTCCTTGATTTACGGGGCACTCGCCCCGGACTTATTACTGAACCCGATTATTTTACATGCTTGCTACGAGCGATTTGGCTAATTCATTCAAACGGGTGAATTTTGCGTTTCCTGTTTTGCACAGCGCAACAAACCGCCCCATATTGGCAATACGGAGCGGTTTTTCAGATCAATAACCTGCTTTGATCGCAAAAAAACATGCTCTGGCAGCTCACAGACCGGCCAGCGTCCGGATATGGGCCTCTACACTTCGGCCCAGCGCCGATAGCGCATAACCACCCTCGAGCATGCTGACGATACGCCCATTGCTGTATTTATCGGCTATTGCCTTCACCTGGCTGGTGAGCCAGACATAATCCTTTTCAACCAGGTCAAGCTGCCCCATATCGTCTTCACGATGGGCGTCAAAGCCAGCTGAAATAAAAATCAACTCTGGCCTGAATGCCTCCAGGGCCGGCAGCCAAAGACTTGCGACCAGTTCACGAATTTTTTCAGCTTTGGTGTAGGCTGCAACCGGACTGTTGTGCATATTGTCAGCCGGATGATCCACACCACTATTGGGAAACAGGGGGTACTGAAAAAAACTGCACATCATGACCGACTCATCGTTGGCAAAGGCCGCCTCGGTGCCATTGCCATGATGAACGTCAAAGTCGACAATAGCGATGCGCTTGAGACCATATTGTTGCTGCGCATAGCGCACGCCAATCGCCACATTATTCAGAAAGCAGAACCCGCTGGAGCGCGCCGGCTCGGCATGATGCCCTGGCGGGCGGACGGCGCAAAAGGCGTTGCGTGCGCGGCCGGCCATGATCTGATCTATGGCCTCCAGCCCGGCGCCTGCTGCATGTAGTGCCGCCTGCCATGTATGAGGATTCATGCAGGTTTCTTCGGTATCGACGTTAAAATACCCTTGCTCGGGCGCATGCTCGCGCAGAAACCGCACATGTTCCTCGGTATGCACACGCAACAGATCGGCTTCCTGTGCTTCGCGCGCCGGCACATGATTCAGAAAATCGGCAAGACCGCTTGCGACAAGCCGGTCATTAATGGCGTCCAGCCGCGCTGGCGACTCGGGATGCCAGGCATGCATTTCGTGCCTGTGGCACGAAGAATGCGTTATGAATAGTGTCTCCACAGTATTCGTCCTGCTTTCAAATAACTAATTTACTATTGATTGATCTTATTTTATCTGCATACAATCTACCATATTTTGCGGCGCAACGAGACGCGCGGCAATCCTGCGACCCATACTCAATCGCTCAGTTTTTGCAGCAACTTGTGGCATGATGCTGCTAACTGCCATATCTCAATACAACTTCACGGGGTTCCTCTTGAAACGATCATTTGCACTGCTTGTTCCTGTATTGCTGCTGTCCCTTGCAGCCTGCTCCTCCACCAGCCAATCGAGCAGTAGCGGCTCGGCAAGCTCAATGGGTGCCAGCGGACCCACGGGCTGGGCGGCAGAAAACAGGAGCCTGAGCGCGGACCGCAATACCTTTGTGGCCCAGGTATCAGAGCGCCATGGCATACCACGCTCGCATATCGAACAGTTGCTTGCCACGGCTACCGTGGATGATCGGGTGATTCGACTGATGACACCCAAGGGTTCGGGCGGGCGTGTCACGCGCGCCTGGCAAAGCTACCGCAGCCGTTTCGTCGAACCGATTCGTTTGCGCAAGGGAACCGCATTCTGGAACGCTAACCGCCAGACGCTGAACCGCGCCGAGAAAACATACGGCGTGCCCGCAGCCATTATTGCATCCATCATCGGTGTGGAAACAGTGTATGGCGAACAGACCGGATCATTCCGCGTTCTGGATACTCTTTATACGCTGGGCTTTAACCATCCGGAACCGAACCGTCCTGAAAAAGGACAGATGTTCCGCAACCAGCTGGCCGCCCTGCTGGATCTGGACTATCGCGACAAAGTGGACGCCAACAGTGCGACCGGATCATTTGCCGGCGCCATCGGCCTGCCGCAATTCATGCCGGTTAGTATCGAACACTACGCGGTAGACGGCGACAATGACGGGCACATTGACCTGCGCTACAGTACGCAGGACGCCATTCTGTCCGTGGCCAATTATCTTGCCAAGCATGGCTGGCGTGCCGATACCCCCGTGTTCGCACCAGTGACATTGCCGGCTGGGGCTGCAGCGCTGGTTGACGGCGGCCTGGAGCCATCCATGACCTGGAGCCAGTTGCAAAGTCGCGGCGCGACGCTGCGCGCCGGCAGCACGGGCGGCAACTGGCAAAACGGCAAGGAGATCGGCGTCATTGATCTGCGCGACGAAGTTCGCGGCAGCCATGAATATCGTACTGCCACACGCAACTTTTTCGCCATCACCAAATACAATCGTAGCTATTTTTATGCTGCCTCGGTGGCAGAGCTGGCTTATGGCCTGGCAAGCCGGCAGCGCAGCAGCGGCCATCAGGTCACCATGCCGTATTGACGACGCTTCTGTCCGGGCAAGCGCAGGCGCGCTTTGGTGCCTGCGCCGGTGTTAACACGGACCCGGGCTCAGGCGCTTGCTGCTTAACACACGTGCAATTAGCCGCAACCAACAGGCCGCCGACTAATTAAACGGATTTATTACACCTATTGGTTATTCAGCTCTGTAGTCAACGATGGCATGTGCCCAGCAACAAAAGGCCACCGGCATAGTCAATCCGGTGGCCTTTTTTATTAGCGTATCGTCAACGTGCTATACCCGATCCGGTCAAACCAGCAACCGTATCGGGCCAGTTGTACCATCAACCGTGAGAGAACTGGGCCTCTTCGGTAGAACCGGTCAGCGCTGTGGTCGAAGAGCGGCCCCCTTCGATTGTCTGGGTAACCGCGTCAAAATAGCCTGTACCCACTTCACGCTGATGTTTAACAGCGGTAAAGCCCAGCTCGGCCGCCGCAAACTCTTTCTGCTGCAACTCGACAAATGCACTCATCTGATTGCGTGCATAACCATGAGCCAGTTCAAACATGCCATAGTTCAGCGCATGGAAACCGGCCAGGGTGATGAACTGGAATTTGTAGCCCATGGCACCCAGTTCGCGCTGGAATTTGGCAATGGTCACGTCGTCCAGGTTCTTTTTCCAGTTAAAGGATGGCGAGCAGTTATAGGCCAGCAGTTTGCCCGGGAATTGTTTGTGAATCGCTTCGGCAAATTTTTTCGCATCATCCAGATTCGGCGTTGAGGTCTCGCACCACAGCAGATCGGCATACGGCGCGTAGGCCAGCCCGCGCGAAATAGCCTGGTCCATACCAGGTTTGGTGCGGAAAAAGCCCTCGGGTGTGCGCTCGCCGGTCAGGAACGGCTGATCGTTCTCATCAACGTCGCTGGTAATCAGATCAGCGGCATCCGCATCGGTACGCGCCAGCAACACGGTGGGTACGCCCATGACGTCCGCTGCCAGGCGGGCAGATACCAATTTGGCAACAGCCTCACGCGTTGGCACCAATACCTTGCCGCCCATATGGCCGCATTTTTTAACCGAAGCCAACTGATCCTCAAAGTGAACGCCTGAAGCACCGGCATCGATCATGGATTTCATCAGCTCGAACGCATTCAGTACACCGCCGAACCCGGCTTCTGCATCGGCAATGATCGGCGCAAAGTAGTCAATATAGCCATCGTCACCCTCTTCCTTGCCTTCCATCCACTGAATCTGGTCACAACGTGTCAGCGAATTGTTGATGCGGCGAACCACGGAAGGAACCGAGTTTGCAGGATACAGCGACTGGTCCGGATACATTTCACCTGCAATATTGGCATCGCCGGCGACCTGCCAGCCCGACAGGTAGATCGCTTTGAGGCCCGCCTTGATCTGTTGCATTGCCTGGTTGCCGGTCAGCGCGCCCAGTGTATTAACAAAAGGCTCATTGTTGAGCAAGTCCCACAGCTTTTCTGAGCCGGTACGGGCCAGTGTGTATTCGTTCTGCCGGGAACCACGCAGCTTGATCACTTCCTCGGCGCCATAGCCTCGTTTGATGCCCTGCCAGCGTGGATTTTCTGCCCACTCTTTTTGCAGGTTACGGATGGCAGTTTCGCGTTTTGACATGATTTACTCCTGTATATAAAAAAAGATCCATGGAGAAAATTCTATCTGAAGACCGCAGTGCAATATACACTTATATCTTATATAAGACTAATTATTATATTTATATAAATCAGATAGTTATGATTTTGATTTTATATTATGAAATCAAATTTGCGATAATGAAATATAAAATTTGCGACTGCAACATGCAAAATTCATGTTGTGAAATGACAATATCATAATGTGAAATCTATCGCGATTACACGCAGCTCATGCACTGCCTCGCATCGCCTGATGCTTTTCCCATAGAATCTGTCGGCTCCTTGCTGTCCTGGCGCAACGACACCCGCAGCAGCGTTGAATTTGGAAACCTTGATGTGGTGCCGGCCGCTGTTCTTGTCCTGGCTGTTAGCATCCAGCATATGCGAGATGCCAAGCAAATAAGTACGCATGCGTGCGCGGATATGTGCGCGCGACAGGATCCACAGCTTACGGACAAGCGCCCCAGGGAACCTGCGCATGGGCGCATGACCAGGGAACCGGGATACGGCATTGCGTTCACATTCGGCCGAGAACGACGCATGGCAAACAGTGGCGATGGTGTTTACTAAATAGCCCCGAAGCAGGACCAGAAAAGATTGGAGACAGACACGTACAGGTCCGGATTGGTATACAGGGAAAACACAAACAGGAGCGCCGCCAGGGCCAGGCCGTATCCAGCCAATCGTTTAACGCTTAGCTTGACATTTGTCATCATGGGAGCCTCCCTGAAAATGTAACGGCGCGCCTGTTGGCGCCTTGGATGAAACAAGTGATTGTCAGTATGAATATATTGTCGCCTTGACGCTATATCCAAGGATGATCTGACCAGTATACGCCAGAATGCCCGCAGGTCAATTGCCTGTCTGCCAATGTCCGCCTGTGCAAAGGTTGGCTTTTGGCTTATAGGCAGTCTGAAGCAGGTTGAAATCCGGCATCAAAGCCACCAGGATGCATGGGGACGCCTGGCGATTCAGGCGCTCATGCCGCACTGCCCTGGGCAACAGAGCTCACTTGCTGCTGCCTGCGGGCGCAATGGGCAACCCAGAGCGCCGCCAGCACCGCGCCAAACAGCGCCAGACCGGACACCAGCCAGGGACCGCGATACGTTTGGTGATCCAGCATAAAGCCATATACGACGGGTCCCAAAGCAGAACCCACATCCATGCCGGAATAGACCAGACCGTAAACGGAGCCAAGGGCGCCTTTGGGCGTAACACGTCGAACCAGCATATCGCGGGACGGTCCAGCCATGCCGCTCAGGAATCCGGCCACGCACAGCCCGGCTACTGCCAGCCCGGAGGGAAGCATGCCCATGGCCAGCAAAATAAAAACCAGCCCCGAGGTTGCCAGCGAGCCGGCCACAATGCGTTCGGTCCTGTCGGTGCTGCTGGCCAGAAAACCGCCAATAAGCAGCCCTACACCCGCTGAAACCATATACAGCGAAAGCGCGGAACTGGCCCATTCCTTGCCAATGCCATAAAGCGATCCAAGAATGGGAATGGTGAAATTCTGTACCGACGACATTGAGCCGGAGGTAAATGCAAAGAACAGGAATGCGCCCCACAGCGCCGGGTTTTTTAACAGTAGGCGCAGCTTGGCGGCAAAGCCCGGTTCAGCAGCCCGGGGGCGTTCCTGGGCCTGCTTATCGGTATGTTTATCGCTCTTGGTATCGGTCTGCGCCGCCGGCGTAGCCAGCAGCGACGCCCCGAGAAAAGTTGCCAGAAACAGGGCAAAAAGCACGACAGCTGCGGCGGCTGCAGCAAAGCGCCACGAGCCGGTCTGAACAATAAAAAAGGTAATGAAGATTGGCGCCAGTGCCCAGCCCAGGTTGCCTGAGACGCCATGAATACTGAAAGCATGGCCCAGACGCCGCTGGCTTACATTCTGATTGATAATAGAAAAATCGACCGGGTGAAAGACCGAATTGCCGGCCCCGCCAATAAAAGCAGCAATGATAAAAACCCAATAGGCGTCCGCGACTGCAATCAGCAACGCAGAGATCACCATACAGGCCAATCCGAAACGCAATACGGGGCGCGCGCCCAGATGATCTACGACAAAGCCTGATGAGGCCTGTCCGACACCCGAGACTACAAAAAATACCGTGGCCAGAAAGCCGAGTTCTGCAAAACTATAGCCAAAATCACGATTGAGCGACAGGTACAGTGACGGCAACACCAGTTGATAAAAATGCGAACCGCCATGCAGCAGCCCGATCAGCGCAATCACCTTCCAGTCGCGTGGATCCCCATCTGCATTGGGAGCCCTGCTTGAAGAAGTCAGAACCTGCGAAGTCATATGATACCTGTGATAGCCGGATTAATATGCCAGAAAAAACCAGTCAGTTTTGCTGCTGCTTGATGATGGGCCAGGCTTTTTTCATGTAGTAGAACATGGACCAGATCGTCAGAATGGCAGCAATATAGACCAGTACTGTTCCGATGGGCGCAAACGGAATCGCATGCCAATCCTGATAAAACAGCAGGCAGGGAATGGCGGTCATTTGCGCAGCGGTTTTGAATTTACCCAGCCAATGCACCGCCACGCTATCGCGCGCGCCGATGGTTGCCATCCATTCGCGCAGCGCCGAAATGGTTATTTCACGTCCGATAATGATAAGTGCAATAAAGGAATCAAGCCGGTTCAGGTCAAGCAGGATCAATAGGGCCGCGCACACCATAAGTTTGTCTGCGACCGGGTCCAGAAAGGCGCCAAATGATGATGTCTGATTCCAGCGCCGCGCCAGCCAGCCATCAAACCAGTCTGTCAGCGCCGCAAAAATAAACGCCAGCGCACCGATGGTGTCGCGCAAAGGAACGTCAATCCAGTTCAGTGGCAGATAGTAAAGCGCAATGACCAGCGGAATCATGGCGATCCGCATCCAGGTCAGGATAATAGGTATGTTCAGTGGCATAGGGCTTTAATACACAAAATACGGCGGAGGCATTATGTGTAATCCTACCACTAACGCAAAGATTCATAGATGCGTTCCGCAAGTTCCCTGGAAATACCTTCTACCGAACGCAAGTCATCGATGCTTGCCGCTGCCACGCCGGAAAATCCGCCGAAGCGCGCAAGCAGTTTTTGTCGGCGTTTAGCGCCCACGCCTTCGATTTCCTCCAGTCGAGACACATTTCTGGCCTTGGCGCGGCGCGCCCGCATGCCGGTGATGGCGAACCGATGGGCTTCATCACGTACCTGAGCCACCAGCATCAACGCGGCCGATCCCAACCCAAGCGCCACCGACTCGCGTTCGTCCGTAAACACCAGGGTTTCCAGGCCGACCTTGCGCCCTTCCCCCTTGGCCACCCCAACAATCACACGAGTATCCAGGCCAAATTCCACAAAAACCTGGCGGGCGATTTCCACTTGTCCCTTGCCGCCGTCAATCAGCACCACTTCCGGTAGTGGCGCCTCGCCGTCTGCCACCTTGGAAAAGCGGCGGATCAGCACCTGGCGCATTGCCGCGTAATCATCTCCTTCGGTGATGCCGGCGATGTTATAACGACGATACAAAGATGGCTGCATATCATGATGGTGGTATACCACACAGGATGCCTGAGTTGCCTCGCCAGCGGTATGACTGATGTCAAAGCATTCGATGCGCAACGCATCGAGCGATTCATCATCGGTATCCAGTTGCAGCAGCTCGGCCAGCGCACGGGTGCGCGCAGCACGCGAGACCGACTCGGAAAGCGTACGCGCCAGGGAAAACTCGGCATTGCGCAAAGCCTGATCCAGCCAGGTACGGCGTACCCCCTGGGGGCGCGTCTGCAAACGGGTTTTGATCCGGGATGGCTGCTGCTCATTGAGCAGCGCCAGCAGATTTTCATCTGCCAATGCCTCGGAGCATACCAGCACCGGCGGCAATGGATTTTCCAGATAATGCTGCGCAATGAACGCCGTCATCACATCGGCGCGACTTTCACCATCGGCCTGCGTCGGAAAAAACGAGCGGTCGCCCAGATGCCGGCCACCGCGCACCATGGCCAGGTTGACACACGCCTTGTCGGCTGCCTGCGCCACAGCAATGATATCGACATCGGTCTTGTCCACCTCTTCCATTGATTGCTGATGCAGCACGGTTGCTAGCGCATGCATCTGGTCCCGCAGCGCCGCGGCCTGCTCAAAACGCAGTTGGTCAGAAGCCTGCTGCATGCGCGCCTGCAGATCATTAACCACGTCATCGGCCTCGCCATCCAGAAAACGCACGGCCTGCTGCACATCACGCTTGTAATCTTCTTCGTCGATAAAGTTGACGCAAGGCGCAGTACACCGTCCGATCTGATACTGCAGACAGGGTCGCGAGCGATTGGCAAAAACAGTGTCCTCACAGGTACGCAAGCGAAAGACCTTCTGCAGGATCTGTATGGTTTCGCGTACGGCCCAGGAATTCGGATATGGCCCGAAAAAACGTCCCTTGCGACTGGTAATGCCACGATAGTACGCAATCCGCGGATAGTCATGCGCACTGATCATCAGGTACGGGTACGACTTATCGTCACGAAACAGGATGTTGTAACGCGGCCGCAGGCTTTTGATCAGGTTGTTTTCCAGGATCAGCGCCTCGGCCTCCGAACGTGTCACCGTGACTTCCACGCGCCAGACCCGTGCGACCATTAGCGCAATACGCGGGCTGTCAGGCGTTTTCTGAAAGTAGGAAGAAACGCGTTTCTTCAGATCCCGGGCCTTGCCGACATACAATACCGTGCCTTCCGCATCCAGATGACGGTAAACGCCAGGCAGATGCGGCAGGTCACTCAGAAAGGATTTGAGATCGAAAGTCTCGGGCATACTGATATCGTGAGTCTGATTGCAAGGTATTCCAGTCCATGAACGGCACAGCCGGCTTCAGGGCACGGATTCGGGAAACCGATGAGGCCGACGGCGCGACTTTCAGGCAGGAGAGCACAGTATCGGCCAGATCGGGACGGTTGCATACCAATACCATATCACATCCGGCAGATAGTGCCGCTTCGGCGCGGGCCGTGATGTCGCCGGCAACCGATGCCCCTTGCATGGTCAAGTCGTCCGAAAAAACCACGCCATCATACTTCAGGCGCTGGCGCAATATTTGCTGCACCCATACTTTGGAAAAACCGGCAGGTGAGGCATCCACCTTGGGATAGATGACATGTGCCGGCATCACGGCCGACAGCACCGGTGCGCCCAGCCAGTCATAAGGCATGGCATCGTCTGCCATGATCTGCTCCAGATCCCGCTCATCTACCGGAATGGCGACATGAGAATCGGCATCGACAAACCCATGGCCGGGAAAATGCTTGCCACAGGAACGCATGCCGGCCAGACTCAAACCCTGAATCAGGGCACGCGCCAGCATCGCAACAACCCGCGGATCACGATGAAAGGCACGGGTGCCAACAACCTTGCTCACGCCATAGTCCAAATCCAGAACCGGTGTAAAGCTGAAATCGACGCCGCAGGCGCGCAATTCGGCGGCCAGGACATAACCGATCTCGGTCGCGGCGCGCATGGCCTGCAGCGGGTTACGCTCCCAATAACGGCCCAGATC
>Ga0308158_10004609_pt1 | contig 11612 bp, 15 predicted proteins | sample PhyBR2_FD_201038 | JGI IMG/M metagenome (GOLD analysis project Ga0308158, IMG submission 201038) | Phyllosphere microbial communities from UC Gill Tract Community Farm, Albany, California, United States - DLSLB.R2 | ecosystem: Host-associated > Plants > Phyllosphere > Unclassified | place: USA...
GCCCGGTCAATCGGCGCGGCCATTGCGGCGGCACCATCACTCGCACGCCACGTGATCGGCTCGGCGTGCACGGCGTAGTCTTGACACCAGCCGACCAGTCCATCGTCGGCCAGCTTGATACTGCCGTTCTTCTTGCGCGGGTGGCTCTCGGTCTTGCAGCGGATCCAGCGGCCGGGCGTGAACGTGTCCGGCACGATGATGCCGTTGGCCTGCACAAATTGAAGGAAGTCGCTCATTTTCGGCCTGCGATCTTCTTCTTCGACGCCGCCCACGCCATGTTGCGCGACGTGATCCATTTACGGAGCTCCGGCGTCGGCTCCATCGGAGGAAGCTCATTGCGCGGAGGCCAGTCGTTGAACTTTTCACGGAACTTGGCGAGTACCCAGCCGTTGGTTTTCCCAGTCTCAGTTGCGTACTGGCGCAGCTGAGCGTGGAACACGCGCATCTGGTCGGTGGTCGGTGCCGGCTTTGCAGCTTTCGCGCCTTTGACCTCCTGCAGCGAGCCCTCGACGTGCTCAACCGAGCGCGGCTTCTTGTATGCGTGCCCGCAGGCCGGGCAGTTCGGGAGCGGATCGTGAATGCACGAACAGGTAGGGCATTTGACAGGTTGCCGCTCCTTCTTCGGCGGCTTGGCGCGCTCCTTGCGAGTGCCATCGTCCAGCTCGTGGGCGCCACTCTCAAAAAACGAGCGCACGGCTCCCCAAAAGCGGAAGCAGTTGCCGCTGTGGTCCAGCACGATGCACTCAGTCTTGCCCGGGTGGATGCGCAGGCCGCGCCCCAGAATCTGGATGTGTTCGGCCAAGCTGTTCGTGAGCGGGCGCGCCATGATGATGACCTCGACGTCGGAAACGTCAAAGCCCTTGCTCAGGGCGCTCACGCTGATCAAGCCGCGGACCCTGCTGTCAGGCTTGCTGAATTCTTCAGTCAGCGCATCGCGGGCCGCCTCATCGGTGCGGTAGGTATAAAGCTCGGTGAGAACGCCGGCTTCCAGGAACTGGCGATGCATTTCCTCGCAATGCTTCACGTCGCAACCGAACGCGATGAACTTCTTGCCCTTACCGTGGCGAAGGTATTCCGCGACGCAATCGCCGATGATGGGCATGGCGCGTTTTGACGCTTCCGTCTTCGTCCACTCGCCGCCGCGCTTCACTGCGCCGGTCATATCCGGTTCGCTCGCGGCGTAGACGCGGAACGGAACGAGAAACCCATCTGCGGTCAGTTGGTTCGTGGTGGTGGTCGATACGACGCTGCCGTACAGGCTGCCCAGGCCCTTCGTCATCGGCGTCGCGGTGAGGCCGAGAACGATGATCTTCCGGCCCTGCTCACGCTGCTTGCGCGCTGCCTGGATTCGCTCTGCAACGGCCTTTTGCACCGCATGGCACTCATCGACGATGATCAGATCGGCTTCTGGCCAGTCGCGGTGGCAAAGTGTTTGCGCGACGGCGATCTGCACTTTTTCCCACGGCCGCACGCGCTCGTTGCTGCCTTGGATAGTGCCGTGAGCGATGCCATAGCTGTCGAATGTTCTGCTGGTTTGCCGCACCAGTGACAGGCGGTCGACCACGAAGACCACGCGCTTGCCTTGCTGGACGGACTTGTTCGCCAGCCAGGATGCGACAACGGTCTTCCCGGCACCAGTTGGCAGGGAAGCAATCGGGTTCCACACGCCGCCCTGAATGGCCGCAAATAAATTCTGGATACCCTGCGCCTGATACGGCCGCAAACGGATCGGCTCGCTCATGCTGCCCTCCGTGCTTTCAGCGCCGGCATGATGTCAGAATTGCGCTCGACACCCAGCGCCTGGCGGATCTGTTGAAGCGTCTCGCGCATGTATTCCGCGTCGGGCTCCAGGTCGTTCAGCTTTTTCGTCAGTCCCGCGTTGCGGCCCGAGATGCCCTCGAAGTTCGACTTCCAGCGCTGCGCCTCCGCAGCCATGTCGTCCTGGCTCAGGAAAACGACCCGCGCCTCGAGCGCCTCTTTCTCGGTGCGCAGCTTGTCGTGCGCGCGTTGAAGCGCATCGAAGTCCTCATGCAGCTGCTCGAAAGGATCGGTCTCGACCGTGTCCTCAGGCAAGGCCGGCTCGTCGGCACTGCGCGACGCCTGCTCCTGGGCCTGCTGAACCAGTGTCGGCCGTGCGGCCGGCGCAGCGGCAGGCATGGTAGTCGGTGAAGCTGCGGGCGGCGTCGCGCCTGTGGTTGGTGCTGGCGCCGCTGGCTTACCGATCCTCGCCGTGTTCTGCTCGTAGGTCACACCGCCACGCTCGACCATTCGCACCTGAGGCTTTATCTCTTCACCGTGAAGAGATGCTTGATTCACGAGCTTCGAAACAAAGCCTGCCGACACCTGACAGGCCTTGGCGATGCGTTCCTGGCTCCATGTCTTCCACTCTTCGTCGCCTAGCATCTCCATCACAGAATGCCGCTTATCTTCGTTCGATCGACGCAGCCCGTGCGAAGCATTCGCACCGAACGAAAACAGCTTGGCGTCGCGTCGTGTGCCTGTACGGATTTCGCACGCGATCTCGACCAGGCCGGCGGTGCGGTGTGCGTGGTAACGGTGAAAGCCGTCAGCGAGCCAGTTCCCCCCGGCGGCGCCGTCACTAAATACGATCACGGGCGGGAACTCGGCACCATGGCCAAGTGCCTCGGCATATTCGGAAACGGTGGCGTGGTTCAGCTCGGCCCGCGATTGGGTCCCACCCGTGGCGTTGATCGTGTCGAGCGCGAGATTGCGGATACTGGTCATGGCAGTGCTCAGAAAGGACATGCAAGGGCGGATGCCTGATCGCGCAGAAATACTTGGGCGTCTAGTCGGATGCTCAGGCGCATCGTGTCGACCTTGTGTTCGCCGCCCATGATCCGGCGGACCAGGCTGCGCATCTCGCCAGCGGGAATGGAATGCGCGGCAAGCGGGCAGTCGTCGCGGAGAACTTCGAAGTCGCTTAATCCGTCACGCAGCACGTAACGGAACAGCGTGCTGAGCCAGTAGCCCTCGGCCTTCGTTTCGCCTAGAGCGACCACGTGCACCGTCTCCGCGCCCCACTGCTCGGTTCGCATGCTGGCGGCGACCTTGTTGCCTTCTCGGTCGATTACAAAGCCGAGGTCGAGGAAGAATGGCTCGCTCATCACGCGCTCCATAGATCGAAGCGCTTGAATGCGCGGATGACGGCCTCGTCGCTGATCAGCTCCTGGCTGTGCAGTGCCATGACGATGCGTTTCAGGATGGATTTCATGCTGCTCTCCAAAATTTGGGCGTAAAGAGTCCCTGCGCCGAGCGGGTGAGCGGTCGGCGAGAAGAAGTAGATGGGGGAAATTAACTAGGCGCTGGAACGGTTCGAAGATCGAAGACTTCTGGACGGACGGCCTTGAGATACATCAACCGATAGTTAGGGATGCCGTGGCGCCTCCATTGGGAGACGGATGGGTCTTTAACTTCGCAGAGACGGGCAACTTCCGAAGTGCCACCCAATGCGTCAATGATCTCATCAGCTGTCAAATTCTTGTCCATGCCCAATCTTAGGCCCACTTAATAATTAAGTCAAGCTAAGTGACCTGTCTTTCTTGTTGACTTTTTGTTGACTACTGTTAAGCTAGCCTAATGAACTGGAACGAGCGGCTAAGGCAGGCCCGAACTGCTAAACACATGACGAAGTCTGCGATGGCGCGCGAGCTGGGAGTGTCTGCGCCCACAGTCACACAGTGGGAAGCCGGAACAATTTTGTCTCTGTCAGGCAAGAATTTGAATAACATATGCCACGTGCTTGGTATCAGCCCTGAGTGGCTATTGCACGGGACAACGTCTCGCGATACCGTAGTCGAACCGCTTTCCAAAGACATAGGGCAGACTCAGTATCGCCAGGAAGATGATCCGGATTTTGTGTCAATTCGAATGGTGAAGTTGCACCTTTCCGCTGGTATTTCAGGTTTCCAAACCGAGCCCGAATATGAGCCACATTCGCTACTTAAAATTAGTCGCGCATGGGTCGAGCGAAGCGGCTACTCAATCGACCACCTAATCGCCATAAGAGTAAAAGGCGAAAGCATGGAGCCGTCACTCTACGATGGTGATGTTGCAGTGATAAATACTGCTGATACGATGCCGGCTGACGCTACTGTCTTTGCGATTAATTACGAAGGAGAGGCAGTGGTCAAAAGGATGATGCGTGATGCAGGAGAGTGGTGGCTTACGTCCGACAATCCAGACCATAGACGATTCCCGAAGAAGCAGTGCAGAGGCGGCGAATGCATGATGGTCGGCCGAGTAGTCTGGAGAGAAGGCAGCCGCATATAGTTCGACGCACCCCCTTTTATTAAATCAAATGCCGGCCTTGCGCCGGCATTTTTCATTTGACTTAAGCTAGAATTTAGGTCCGCCAAAATAAACGCTTGCTTTTATATTTAGGCAGGCTTAATATCGTGTTCAAGGAATCCGAGACACCTGACACACGGTCTGACACGGTACTCCCTAATAAAAGCCCAAAAAAAAGCCACCCGGTGTATCAGCACCGGATGACCCGCTACGCCCTGAACTTTTGGAGAACACAATGGCGAATCATAACGATAACACAGACAGTTACGAAAAAGCAACCACAAGTGTCAAATTACCACACGATTGGCCGCCCGTTTCGATGGACGCGCACTCGATGCATCTCCCCTTGCACTACACGGGAGGCGATCTTGGCCTCGGCAACGGTGGTGAACCATGGATTCACTTCCAAGACGCCGCCGGCAGTGCATACACCACTCATTCGGTCGAATGGGTGCTTCAGAACATCGACTGGTTCAAGGCAGGCCGCGGCCAGACCCAGCTGCTCGCCGCTGCTGCCCTTCACTACAGCCTCGGTGCCTACGCTCTGATGGGCGCCGATCTGGACAACATGTGCGATGTGTGGGACGTCCGTGACAGCGCTGGGCGCGTACTGCTGGCTGGCGTGACTCACAGCGAAGCCAGCAATGTCGCGAACAGCTACATGCAGGGCCCGGACTGGATCGGCGACGTCTCGATCCGGCGCCAGTGTCCCGACGATGCGATGCGAGATCCGCGCCACGAAGGCCCGCTGGTCCTGCTGCACCATAACCTGGGCGTGACCAGCTTTCTCGGGATCGCCGTGAAGTCGCACGCCGGCCGCTGCGGAATGATGCTCGAGGAGGTGCTGCGCCGCTTTGACCAGTTCGGCCCGGTCGATCAGAGCAAACTGATGCTGGGTCTCGCCAAGCATTACGACATGGTTCTGGCGCAGGACGAAGTGGCAGGTGCAGCATGACCAAACATGTCAAGGACGTCGGCCACGGTTTCGAGTTATCGATGGCAGCAGCGCTGACCGTCATCGCTGAAGCAATAAATAGCCCAGACGCCAGCGCCAACGGCCAGGCGAGGGCTCGCCGCGTGGTAAGCGAAGTTATCGCCGCTGGTCGCGTTGAAAGATTCGAACAGATCGATATTCTCGAAACAATGGTGTGGACCGGCGCGGAGGGGGTACGCATGTTCCCCATGTTTGACGCGCTGGTGATGTGCGTCGGCGTCCACGCCGTGGCCGACATCATCCGGAAAGAACTGCAAGCTGTCCCGCGTGGAGGTGCATCGTGAGCCCCGGTTTCCCACAAGCTGGCACTGACGTCCAACACGTGGACGGCGTCGATGTCGCCCAGCTGCTGCACGATATCGGCGAGGCCAGCGCCAGCGAGAGCTCGGTCGAACTGTTCCGACTGTGCCTGGGCGCGCAGCGCGTGCTGGCCGCAGTGATCGGCGATGAGGTGGCCTCATGAGCCGGGCGTCAGGCAACGCCAGCGCCAGCCACCAGATCGTGGTGGGCGGCCAGCGCGTGAGCATGGGCGTGCTGCTCGACCTGCAGCGCGACGCCGCGCGGTACCGGTGGCTGCGCGACAAGGCCGACAGCATGGCGTGCACTGCGGCGCCGATGGTGGCCAGCTTGGCTGACGACGGTCGGATAGTCGCGCTCATCGATGGCGAGGAACTGGATGCGGCCGTCGACATGGCGATGGCGCGACGATCGGCTCGCAAAGTAACCGGGAAAGCAAAAACTTGAAGCGTGCAGTGACTGTTTTAAGGCTTTGTAAGTCGCAACACGATCGCTCGAGGCGGTGGAATCAGCGGCGGGCACCCAATTGCAGCGTACATGTCCGCAAAATCTTGCCCCGCCTTCACCGCCTCCTGAGCCTCACGGTATTCGGAATGCAGGTGATGGCTGAATCGAGGGATGGTGAGATCGTTTGAGAGAGTGAGGACGAAGAAACACCGCCATCGTCTGTTGAGCCCCTGAACCGGTGTGATAGCCACCTCGCAGTTACCAGCCGTATAAAGAACATAGATCATCGTAGCTCCTTCGCGGTGCCTCAATGTAGCACCGAAAAGAGCTACATCTTTAGATAGAAAACTTATGAATATACAAAAACAACTCGTGCGGCTGCCAGCAGGAATCGCGCTAGGCGGTGAAGGGTATGTCGATGTAGCCGTCGGTGTAACGAAATCGCTGCAGCATGCCCGGCGCGCCCCAAGTACGCCAGGCGCAGGTCCGATCAAACAAATCGAAGATACGAAGGACAACAAAAATGCGAACTGAATTTTTATTGCTGGCGATCTATAACAAGCCACGACTCAACATCGATGAAACGTGCCAGGCGCTCGGCATGAGTACGGCAACCGGCTACACGCACCGCTCTCTGGGGAAGTTCCCGGTAGCGATGTCGGGCAGCCCGCTGACCGCCGATATCCGTGACGTGGCCGAGGCGCTGGACCTGCTTCGCGAGCAAGGAAAGGCAGGATCTGCGGAACGAGCCGGTTCCTGATCAGCTACGGAGAAATTACGGAGAGCACCTCTGAAACCCGCATGAATACTGACTTGTCCGTCCAGTCCATCATGGGAGCGACCGACAGGCGGCGAGATGGCGGGACGATGGCCGTGGCAGCCGGAATGGTCGAAGGAGTGCTCATGCTGGAGGGTGTGGTCGCCTGAGAGCAGGCGATGAATACTGTCGAAAACGCGCCATCATAAGCCAAAGCTGTTTGCGCTGCATGCATGTGGCTGATTGGTTGTGGCAAGGGCCAGGATGCACGAACGCTAGACTTGAGAAAAGATGCCGTCGGGTTGGTTTCCGATTTTAGGTCGTATGCCAAGGCTTGGAAGATCCGTGTAAGCGCTGTGACCTGACAAGGTTAGGTTGAGGTCGTGTCCAAATGTCAGACCTGACACCAGAGTTTGCATGACACCAGAGTTTGCACTCTGGGACGCCAGAAAGTAGGCATTGCCGCTGCTAAGGCCGAAGGCAAGTACACTGGTTGTGCTCCTACAGCTCAGGCAAAAGCTGTTCAGGTGTTGAAGCTGCACGCTAAGGGGTTGACCAAGGACGAAATTGCGAAAGCCTACGAAATTGGCATTGCTTCGGTCTACCGTATCCTTAAAGCATCTTCAGTTGCAAAAATTGCCACAACGACATCGAATTAGGATAAGCTTTATTTTCTAGAACCTTTCTTGGGCGAAAAATGTCGAAATTCAAAATTAAGATGAAGCTTACCGGTTTCGAGCTAGAGATTGAGGGTTCGAAGGAGGACGTGCCTAGCATTCAACAGGCGATTAGTCAGCAACTGAGCGGTTTGTTGCAACCTCCCTCTGGTCTAATTGAAGAAGCGCCGCGTCCGCAGATGAAGACGATTGAGGCTGAGCCAACAGTTGCATCTCCAGCTAAAACTAGCAAAGCTCGCAAGCGACCTACATCTACTGCAACCCCGCGATCAAACGGATCTGATGCTGAAGCAACGGTAAGCAATTGGCCTCGTGACATCACGAAATATTGTGCCCCGACTTCAAATTGGTCTACTAGCCAGAAGGCCCTTTGGGTCCTCTACGTAGCTCAGAAAGAGGAACTTGCAGCAGAGCTATCTTCGAACCAAATTAGAGCCACGTTCAATTTGCATTACCGGCAAGCAAAGACTATAGATTCGAGCAACCTCAATCGGGACCTCGGCCGATTGAAGGGCAAACTGGTCTTGGAAGATGTAACGAAGTCTCCTTCTGCGTGGTTCCTGACAGATTTAGGTACCGCAGCAGTAGAACAGCAAATTAACAAAGCCAAGCAAGGCGAGTAATGGCTTTGATCGACAAAGCTCGCCTACTAGCCGAGCTTTCCCCGCCGTTTGACCCACTGCTGTGCAATCAACTACTGGATGAGTTCATCTCGGCAGAGAGCCGATTTATCCAGCGTGACTGGGAGCCTGCCGAGCTAGACGGTGGCCAGTTCTGCGAAATCCTTGCTCGCATCTGCTACCACTTAGATTCGGGCATTCTTAGCCAGAACAAAGACTTTGGTGACTGCTGTAAGTACATTGAGAACGAATCGCTTCTACACAAGTACGCTCAGCGCAGAGACCTTTTGCACATTGTCAAGGTTATCAAGACTGTTTATAACTTTCGAAGCCAGCGTGGAGCCGTTCATATTTCTCCGTCCTATAGCCCCAACCACATGGACTCAAAGCTCGTTATTGAATGCGTTCGATGGGCAATGAACGAAACGCTTCGCCTGTTCTGGAAAGGCGACAGAGAAGCGGTAGCAAAAGCGATCCGTGAGCTTCTCCAATTCGACGTTCCAAGCGTTGGGGTATTTGATGGGGCCTTACTAGTACAGCGAACTGACCTTACCGCAGAAGAAGAAATTCTCGTACTCCTGCACTTTGCAGGGGAGCAGGGATTCTCACGCTTGGAAATTGGGAAGGCCGCTTATCGAGACGCGCCTACAGTGACGAAAACCCTGCAACGTCTTGTTTCACCGACTTCGCGTCAAGCTATCCAACTCGGCAATAGCCGGTATCGACTTACTGACTTAGGCAGCAAACGGGTGCGGGAGCACCTTGCGGGTAAGTTGCTGTTAAGCTAATACGTCCCGGTGCAATTAACTGCCTGCACACTGTGTAGCGTCTGCCACTGCATCCGGACCTAGCGCGCCTCAATCAGATAGTTTTTAAGCGTGCAGGCAAGGGCAACGCTGACGCATTCGCAGCCGACCTCCAACCCAACGTCCTGGCGAACACCCAGGAAGGCATCGTTTCACTGGGAGGCATCGCTACCCCCTAAACGATCGTCACATCACCAAAGCCAGTGGCGGCGTGTAGAAGAAGATCACTGTAGCCAATTTGTTGGCACGATTAAAAGACTCATAGCCCCAGGAAGCCCTAAGACGGCCCTAGGGTCGCTCTCCCGCCTCTGTTAATGCTGACCTTAAAGCTGAATCGCTCCTGACGCCTTCTGCTACGAATCGTTCTGCTCCACTCAGCCGTGTGTACACCAGTTGCACACACGTTCAGATAAAGCCTAGATCTACGGTTTTTTCAGTCCAATCCATCATCGGGACGACACTTAAACGCTGCGGCCGTAGTTAATTGAATTCATTGCAATTCATGCTTGTGTGCGCCTACCCGCCCTGCGCGATGCCGGTTATATTGCTACCATGACGGCGTAGTTGCGCAACACTGCGGATGGCCTTGATCAGGAATAAGGAAGCAGTTCGTTTGCCGAAAGAAGTACGGCAACAATGGAACATGAATTCTGGTGTACCCGGCCACCCAGGGGACGGGTACACCAGCAGACCAGGAGAGCGGCGGGGATCGCCTTACATCATCAGTTGTAAGAAAGCGCCACTGAAATCAACGGCATTCTCCAGCACCATATCAGCGCAATAAGCGCCGTCGAACTTGATCTGTTGCTGGACGATGGCTGACATCGCGCCGTCACCGGCATAACTGGACGCCGATAGTACGCACTCCCACTGCTCTCCAGCTTTTTTCACTGTGGTGATCGCAAGGGAACGATCACTGATTTCAAAGGTTATAAGTTTCATCACATGTTCGCAAGATATGTGAAGAACTATACCCTAGGGCAACAGAATGCACGCGTTTCAGTTACCGCAAAACAACGCCTGAAACGAATTTTTGTTCCCAATCTCGTGCTTCACGCCAACGCCCCCAAAAAGCGCGGGACCTGCCTGCATTCACCCTGCAGGCTGGTCCCGTTAGCCAACGTACTACTACTTAGAAGTCAACCTGCGCCGACAACAGCACCGTACGCGGCGCCGCGGCCGTGCCAACCGTCGCCAGCGTGCTGCTCGACAACCAGTAGCGCTTGTTCGTGGCGTTCTCAACGCTCGCACGCAGCACGACCGGCTTGCCCATCAGCTCGGTACGATAACGGGCGCCGAGATCGAAGCGCGTCCACGACGAGATATACACGGTATTGGTGACATTCTGCGCCAGCTCAGCCGTATGGATGGCGCGGGCGTTGAGGCTCAGGCCGCTAATCCATGGCAAGTCCCAGTCGACGCCGGCATTGAATGCATTCTTCGGCACGCCCGTGGCTTTCTTGCCTTCGTTGATGCCGCCGGCGGTGCGCTGCTGCTTGGCGTTGTAGAACGTGGCGCTTGTCATCAGCCGTAGGCCCGGTGCGGCTTCGCCGACCGCCGACAGTTCCAGGCCGCGGTTGCGCTGCGTGCCGTCCAGGCTGTAGATCGTCGTCAGCGGATCGGTGATCGCATTTGGACGGTCGATCTGGAACACGGCGGCGCCGAGCAGTACGCGGCCGGTATCGACTTTCGTGCCCACTTCATATTGCTTGGACTTGAACGGGGCGAACACTTCACCGGCGTTCGCGGCCGTGGCCGGGGCAGTGCTGCCGCGGCTCAAGCCCGACGTGAAGTTGGCATACAGCGACACGTTTTCCATGGGCATGACAACCAGGCCAGCCAGCGGCGACACGGCGCTTTCGCTGTACGACGTTGTCACCGCGCCGCTTGGTGCCAGGTTGTCGAGGGATACCTTCTGCTTGCGCAAGCCGCCGGTGAACAATACGCGACCGTCCAGGAACGTCAGTGTGTCGGTCAGCGAGACGCTAGCCAGCTCGGTTTCCGACGTCTTGGTCGGCGCCAGGCGCTCGCCCATCATCGGCGTGATAGCGACCGGGTTGTAGATGTTCGACAGCTGCGACGAGCTGGCCGGGGCTGTCAGATAAAAGCTGCCCGCTTCGCTGTCCAGGCGCGAGACCGAGGCGGTGATGAAGTGCTTGATGCCGGCCGTATCCAGGCTCAGGCGGGCGCCGACTTCGCCGGTCTTGCTGCGTCCATAGGCGTCGTACCAGGCGTTGGTCAGGCGGAAGTTGCCGGCGGCGTCGACCGCGTTCAGTGCGCGCGCCGTCGGGAAGTCCTGCTCGCTGGCGCCGTAGTGGTAGCCGGCCGTCGCATAGACCATCAATTGGTTCGACACGTCGTATTCGAGGCGCGAGGCGATCGTCGCATCGCGGAACTCGAGGTCGGCGCCGCGGTACACGGCGCGGTGGCCCGACGGTGGCGCCGGGATCGACGCGATGTCGGGCCGGAAGCTGTTCTGCGCGCGGAAGTTGTCGGTCTTTTCTTGCTGGCCATAGCTGTCCAGCGTCCAGCGCAGTTTCGGCGAGCGGTAATCGAGCGCGATCGCGGCCAGCCCGAAGTCCTGCTCGCCGTCGTCGATATTGGTGTCGCCGCCGCGGATCACGCCATTGACGCGCACGCCCCAGGCGCCGTTGTCGCCAAAGCGGCGGCCGACGTCGACGTGGGTGCCAAACAGCGCCTGGCTTT
>Ga0308158_10004615_pt1 | contig 11603 bp, 6 predicted proteins | sample PhyBR2_FD_201038 | JGI IMG/M metagenome (GOLD analysis project Ga0308158, IMG submission 201038) | Phyllosphere microbial communities from UC Gill Tract Community Farm, Albany, California, United States - DLSLB.R2 | ecosystem: Host-associated > Plants > Phyllosphere > Unclassified | place: USA...
AGGACGAAAAATATGAAGCTCAGGAACGCCTCCCTTTCGCGCAGCGAATCCGGGACAATCTCCTGCGGCGCGTCCTTGGAATAGGGCGGTTCCCAAATGCGCTCGATGGAGTACCCCGCATCGATCATCGATGAAACCATGACGTGCAAGGGATGATGCCAATACGTCAGTTCAGCCGCATGCCCATTCAAAGTCACTTCGTCACAGTATTCGGTGACCCTGAAGTAGTCGGAGCCCTTATGGTTCCACGGATAGAGAATTGGATGATTGACCGACAAGATCAATCGGCCCTTGGGTTTCAGAACGCGTCGAACCTCTTCAAGGGCGAATGACCAGTCAGGCAGATAGTGAAACACCAAGGATGAGACGGCATCGTCAAAAGAATCTTCTTCATAGGGAAGCGGCTCCCCCAGCCGGGCCACCCGCAGATCGACTGATCCGCCGAGCCGTTCCCGTGCCAATTCCAGCATTTCAACACTGGCATCAAATCCTGTCACCAATGCCCCGCGGGATATCAATTCCCCGGCCAATGGGCCAGCACCACACCCAATGTCCAGGATCTCGCGGCCTGCGACATCAGCGGCCAATTCCAGCATGGCTGGCCGTTCATAGTAGGCATTAAGCAAACTGGATTCATTTTCCATGGCGTATTCCTTGGCGAACGAATCATAATTGCTGGCTGCCATCTTTATATCCCTTGTTTGGATTACTTTTCGCCGAGTGTAACAACAATCGAGGCGCAAACGACACCATTGAATACCGCCTCTCGACGACGTGCCCAGCCCCAGATGCTGCGCTGAATGACCCATCGAGGCTGTAGCCGACGACTCGCTACTTTGGACTTTTCCTAACCGTCTCCTGCCCAGTGCTCACGCTGCTGGTTAGAGAGATTTGAAGCTGATTCAGAAAGGTTCACCTCAGCACCCCACCGGTGAGCGCAGCCATAGCAGAACTCCCGTTCAGCAATTCACGTCGATTCTTTTTACCCAACGAAGGAATTGCTCCCACGAAATGCCCCGCCGCCAGCGCGCCCGCAAGGCAATAGGCTCACAGCCTAAGAACATTGAATTACCCGTTTCGCAATTCCACATAGGGCAACTTTGCGCATAAAATTCCATCCAATAATATCGCGAAAAATAATCCACCTCGCGAATCAGCTAATCACCCAATACCACGATTCATTACGAAGATATCCACCGGAAAATATTGTAGTGAATTGAAAACGATGGTGATTGCCTCAGAACGAGTACCGCCGTCACGACAACGCATTCCATCCACTGGTCCGCGAACTTGGAAGAACGTGCAAACCTCGACCAGAGGCTTGGCACCATGTCCTGAACATGCCGATGAAACCGGTGTCAAATCTGACATGGAGCACCCGGACGCCTTCCGCTCAACAAGTGGCACAAGGCGATCAAGGGCTGGATTCAAAAAACCAGTACTTCCACTAAAAAGAATTCTCTAGTTACTCAAAAGTAAGAACGGGTAATCAGCCGGCCCATTGAATACGGTGTAGTTCATAACTGCCAAACGGCTCGATGTTGAGCAATTCAGGTCGCAATATATAGGATTTAAAACTTTGTTGACGAAACCTATTCGTGTGTATACGCTGACGGTTACAACACTCGCATAGAAGCTGGGTAGAACAGCAAAAACTTGGGGCACGTCGTTCTCTCTTGGGGATTGAACGACAAGTATTACCGGACGTTTCATTAATGATGAACAGTTCGGCGGCAGGTCACGCTTAAACGCGCTCTCAAGAACTAGTCTTCCCAGCTTCACACTTAAATTTGGGGAAATCTAGTGTTTGGCAATCCTGTTGGGGACAGAATTGCGCGCCGACGTAGACGTCGCCGTGACCAATTAATGAGGACAGTTCTGCGTTCAAGAACGTACAGGACATCATCCGTCGCGATTCTCGCATTCACTCTGATCGCTGCTTCAGGCGCGGCCGCTTCACCAGTACCTGCAGAGCAATCAACTGCGGCACAGGTTTCGAGCGAAACGACTTCCTCAACGGAAGCCAAGCCGTCCGATCCGGCCACGGTTCAAAGCACATCTAGCTCCGACGAGCCAGAAACGCCGACGCCAACCGCGGAGGAAACCTTGCTGCTGGCTGAACCAACGGCCAGTGCATCGGGCACGCCTGATTCTGCTACCGTCCCTTCTGAAAATCCTGACCCGACGTTGGCCACGACCGCACCGGTCGAACCGTCGGCGACGCCATCGGCAACACCATCGGCAACCACCAAAAGCCAAAAATCGGTGACCCGGGTCGAGATCACGAAGGAATCCTCGACTCAATCCCCCACCGCGACCGATGCAGCTTCGCCGAGCGCCTCGGCTACGGCTGAACCCAGCCCGTCCTCGGCGGCCAAAGAGAAGCAATTAAGCGTCGGTGCGGCTGCAGCCACGTGCAACGACGCCCAATTCGGCAATTCAGTCATCGGAAATTTTGAAATCGATGGGAATCTCTGCTCGAACCTTGTAGATGACTGGACCACAACCCTTTCGGGTCCGACGGCCAACGACGGGGTATCTGACTCTACGCAATTCACCAACGGTGTCAGCGAAGGAGACTGGCCCTGGAGCACGAGCCAAACCAGTGGCGTCAACACCGCAGGTGACAAGTCCGACGTGCACAATGTCTACGCCTTGCAGCGCACCGTTGGCAATCAAGTCTACGCATACCTCGGCTTCGAACGAGCCACAGGCAATGGAACCGCGCAGCTCGTTGTGGAACTCAATGCCCTGGGCAATTCGCCGAGCACGTCTCCGTCCCCGCAACGAAGCACCGGCGACCTGCGGCTTCTGGTTAACCAGAATGGGCAGAACGATCTGGTTCTGACCCGTGCCGATGTCTGGGCATCCACCGGGGCAACCAGCGGTACGTGGAACGCCCTGCCAAACCTGGCCGGATTCACCGGCAAGGCAAACAACGGCATCATCAAGAATTTCGCCGGAACAGCCAATCTTGAAAAAGGGCTCTTTGCGGAATTTGCGCTGAATTTGACCGCGCTGTTCGGCCAGGCGGATTGCAGTGGAAACTACGGGACGCTGAACATTCGCTCCAGCGCTTCGGGCGACACCTCGGCCCTCAAGGATTGGGTCAAGCCGATCTCCCTGGCCATCCCGAGCACCTGCTCAAGCGTTGTTGTTGACAAGACCTGGGTCATTGACGGACAGAGCTACGACAATGGCGAGCAACCGGAGGGATTCAGCGCAACACTAGGGCTTACCGGGCAGAACTCGGCACAATTTGGCACTGAGTATTCCAAGAAGAGCAACAACACGCGCTATCAGGCGGGAGAGTCCATTATGGTGGCCGAGTCTGATGTTCAGCTCCCCCAAGGATGCGATTACCAAGCATCCGGGGATCTCGGGCAGCATGCTCTTGCCGTTGGCAAAAACAGCTACTTGGTGACAAATACCGTGACCTGCACGCAACTGACATTAGTCAAGAAAGTCATTGGCGACGCCGCGGCTGAGAGCTGGACGCTGAAGGCCACAGGCCCCACTGCCCTGGCAGGCAGTTCCGGAAGCGACTCGGTAACAGAAGCACCGGTTTCACCCGGCGACTACACTTTGTCGGAGTCAGGTGGAACACCCGGCTACCAGCTCACCAATATCGACTGCGGAAGTTCGCATCCTGTTTCGGAGGCCCACGGTGTGAGCATCGCTGCGGGAGACAAGGTCACGTGCACCTTCACGAATACCGCCGAAGTCGCATTGACCGTGACAAAGACGTGGATCGTCAATGGCGAGGAATACGCAAACGGGGACCAGCCCGTTGGCACAGCGCAGCTCAGCGTTGATGGGGCCGAGAAGGAATTCGGCACGGAGATCAGCGGCTACCTCGTCGGCGACGACGTGGTTGTCGAGGAAACCGTCTCAGATCTTCCGGACTTGTGTTCCGTCCTGACATCCATCGACGGTGTCGAGACCGACCAGGCAACGCACACGATGACGATTTCGCCAGATCCAAACGTCGTTGAGGTTGTCAATACGGTGGACTGCGTGCAACAGCTGACACTGGTCAAGGAGCTGGATAATGACGACTTCTCCGGCACCTCGAAGGTCTCTGATTGGACGCTGGCTGCAACCAATACCGCAGATCCTGCCATCTCGGCTTCAGGCGTGACAGGCCAACCGGCCATCACCGGGGCACAGGTGCCTGCGGGAAGCTACGCACTGGCCGAGTCCGGGCCCGCCGGGTACGAGGCAGGCGAATGGAATTGCACCGGAACCGGTGAGCAAACCGGAGAAACCATCTCATTGGAACTGGGCCAGCAAGCCACCTGCACCATCGTCAACACCGCCAAGCCAGGCTCAGTGACGTGGACCAAGACCGACGCGCAGGATCGCCTTCTGGCCGGCGCCACGTGGACGCTTACCGGCCCGGCTGGCGACGACTCTCAGTCAGTGGAAGTCGCTGACTGCACCGAGGATCCCTGCACCGGAGCGGACCGGGACGCAGCTGCAGGCAAGTTCTCCATCGAGAAGTTGGCCTGGGGCGATTACACCCTGGTCGAGTTGCTGGCACCTCCTGGTTACCAGCGAGATGACACCATCCATGAATTCACTGTTCAAGGCACGGCATTGCAGGTTGAACTTGCTGCCGTAGTCAATGAGCAGCAGGTTGGTCCGGTTCTACCGCTCACCGGCGGTTTCGGACGTGACCACGTTTATCTTCTAGGCGCGGCGATCCTGATCTTGGGGTTGAGCGTACTAGGAGGCAGGTTCTGGAAGACTCGGCGCGATCGCATGATCCGCTAGTTGAAAGAACCGCCGCATAAGCCGCGGTACCGGTATTACTTGGGGGCCGGTACCGCAATCATTCGCAATTCGTTATGAGGAGTAATTGTGTTCAGCGAACAACGACTCGGCAAGTTGATTGCCGGAGCAAGCGCGCTAGCGCTGGCTGGGGCGGGGTTATTGGGGGCCACCGCCGCTGCTGCCGACGATGCACCGGGCATTGATTCGGGCATGACCGGTTCCATTAGCATCCACAAATCCTCGGCTACGCCGGGCGAGGCGGGCGATGGTAATGAAATCACTCCTGATCCAGGCTTGGACAAGGAACTGGCCGGGGTTGAGTTCACCTTGCAGCAGGTGCTGCATGATGGATCACCCATTGATTTGAGCACCGCCGAAGGCTGGGAACTCTCGGAGGCAGTGACATCTGCCGGAAGCGCGCCATCGCTTCCCTCCGCTGAATACACGCTGGGCGCAAGCACAGCGACGACAACGGATGCCTCGGGGGTGGCCACATTCTCCGGCTTGAATTTGGGATTGTACCTGGTCACCGAAACCAAGTCCGGCGATAACCTGATCAGCCAGAAACATGATCCGTTCTGGGTAACTGTTCCATATCCCAATGAGGATGGGTCATGGAACTACAACGTTCACGTGTATCCGAAGAACCTGCTCAATGAAATCAACCTGAGCAAGACGGTGGACGACACCGCTCAGCTGCTGGGTGACAACGTCACGTGGACGCTGGAAACGACTGTTCCCGCTTCTGATCTTCCCTACGAGTCATTCACCCTCGCTGACGTGCTTCCTGCGCAATTGACCTTCGTCTCCTGGGGCGCGCTTTCGCTCAATGGCGCACCTCTGGATGCGGCCGATTACGTAATCTCAGCCGACAATACCGAGATTTCGTTGACCGCTTCCGGACTGGCAAAGCTTGATAGCGCCGGGGAAGCCACCTTCAGTATCGACTTGGTTACCACGGTCAACGCCATCCCCGAGGACGGGAAGGTCGTCAACGAGGCAAGCCTGACCATCAACGGGACTACCGTCAAGGATCCAGCCAACACCAACTTGGGCACCATCAAGCTCATCAAGACGGATGAAGGCGACCAGATTCTGGCCGGCGCAAAGTTCGAGCTCTACGCCGAAGCACCAGTAGATGGTGAAGCGACTGGTGATCCGATCGCCACTGCCACGACCAATGACAGCGGCGAAATCGTCTGGCAGGTCCACGTGGGTATCGATGATGATCTCACCGAAACCTATTGGGTGCGGGAGACCGTTGCTCCGGCAGGATTTGTTCTTCCTGCCAATCCGTGGTCCGAGGTCCCCGCAGTGGATGCAGGTGCTACCGCCGAGCTCACAGTAACCAACCACAAAGCCGACGGACCGGATCTTCCACTGACCGGTGCACAAGGCACCTTGCTATTCACCCTGGCAGGTATCGGCCTCATGGCTGTAGCCGGTGGTGGTGTATTGGTACAGCGGCGAGCACGCCAGCGCCGCGCTGAGTAAACCAGGACCAGCAAATTCATGCTGGCAGGCCGCAGAAGTGGGAGGACGAGGATTAATCGTTCTCCCGCTTCTGCGGTTTAACTCCCGGCAATAGCTTGCCAAGTTCGCCATGATCATAGTCCGCACCTGAGAAGAGGAGCATTCCATGTCCGCAGTGGACCAGAAGGACACGAACACCACGAAGGCTCCCCGGGGCTGGAAAGTGCCAGTCGCGACCTTGGCTATTGCGAGCGTATTTCTTCTTGGCGCGCTGACACTGCTTTATCCATCCACTGCCAGTTGGTTTGCCCAGTACAACCAGTCCAAGACCATTGGCATGATCTCCTCCGAAATATCAGAAGATGCACCGGATTGGCTGCAGGCAGAGCTGGACAAGGCACACGAGTACAACCAGCAGCTTGTCGGAGGCGCGCTGCTCTCCCCCGCCAGCAATGTGCCGACCAGCGACGGGCGCCAAGGCGATAGCCAGTCCTACGATGAGCTGCTCAAAGTATCGGATGATGGCCTGATGGGACGCTTGAGAATTCCAGCGATCAACGTGGACCTGCCCATCTACCACGGCACCGATGCCGCAACCTTGGAACGCGGAGTCGGGCATCTCGAAGGAACAGCTCTGCCCGTGGGCGGCATCTCCCAGCATTCGGTGCTCACAGCACACCGGGGCCTTCCAGATGCAACGCTGTTCAATGACCTTCCAAAGCTGAAAATCGGGGATACCTTCACCATTGAAGTGCTCGGAGAAGTCCTCTCCTATCAAGTAATCGAAACCCAAACTGTGCTCCCGGATGAAACCAAATCCTTGGTTCCCCAATACGGGAAAGACCTCACCACGCTGGTAACTTGCACTCCGCTAGGCATCAATTCACATCGAATGCTCGTCACAGCCGAACGCATTCTGCCCACGCCAATTGAAGATCTCAACGCCCTGGGCAAGGCACCCGACATTCCAGGTTTCCCCTGGTGGTCCGTGTTTGCCGGGGCCGCCGTGCTGGCAGCCGCAGCCTGGGTCTATTTCGCCGGACGCAATCCTGGTGTGAAGCGGCCATGAGCATTCATGATGAGAATCAATCTTGGCAGGGCTCCCTTTTCCATTTATCCGGTGGCGTGGATATTCACGAGTGAAGAATTGATCCTTTCGTATTAGAATCAATACTGGAACATTCAAGTTCTTCACTCGTACTCTGAATCATGAGGAAAAATGACAAACATTGTTAGGCGCTTGCTTGCTGTCATCGCAGCCTGCGCGCTCGCTTTCTCAGGTGTCGCAGTAGCATCGGCAACACCGCTACCGGCGTCAGCGCCGAGCATCGGCATCGTGGCAGCAAAAAAGTCTGCACCGGTCACCATCAAAAAAATCGGCAACAAGACCGTCAAGGGCAATGCCAAGGCAACTATCAAGCCAAGCTACGCCAAGGCCAAGAACGTCAAGATCAAATCAGCTGTCCTGACAGTCACCAAGGGCAAGAAAACCGTTGCCAAGAATAAGAAGTCAGCCAAGGTAGCTGCGGGGACTTACAAGGTCAAGACCACCGTAAAGTACCAGCTCAAGGGCAAGACCTCAACGGTATCCAAAACGCAGACCTTGACTGTGAAAAAGGCAGCTGCCAAGCGCTCGGTCAAGATGAGCGGAAAGTCCTACAGCTGCCCCTCCGGATTCCCGGTCAAGGGAAACCGGACAGGTAGCAAGAATGAGTGGAAGTACCACGTACGCGGCGGAGCGTACTACGAACGGACAAAGCCTGAAGAGTGCTTCAAGACTACTGCCGATGCGCGCAAGGCAGGCTACCGGGCTTCGAAGCGCTAGCCATATAAACAAAGTCCGCTAATACCAGCACCCCGCACGAAAGCATGCCGATTTGTCCCCAAGCTTCGGAGGCAAACCGGAATGCTTTTCGCATTACACGGTCGCGACGAAAAGGTCCGGTTCACTACCCCATATGGGGATAGTAAACCGGACCTTTTGTCAGCTATCGCAAAGTAGCGCGAGCGCCGGGGACTAGCGGGCGACGGAGCCGTCCACGTAGTCATCTGCGGATGAGTCCGAGATCCAGGAGAACAGCGAACGCAGTTCGCGGCCGGTGGTCTCGATTGGGTGGGATTCACCCTTGGCACGCAGTGCCTTGAACTCCGGGGCGCCAGCCTTCTGGTCTTCCATGAAGCGGTTGGCGAAGGCGCCGGACTGGATGTCAGCCAGGACAGCCTTCATGTTTTCCTTCACCTCAGGGGTGATCACGCGTGGGCCGGAAACGTAGTCGCCGTACTCAGCGGTGTCCGAGATGGACCAGCGCTGCTTGGCGATGCCGCCTTCCCACATCAGGTCAACGATCAGCTTCAGCTCGTGCAGCACCTCGAAGTAGGCGATTTCTGGCTTGTAGCCAGCTTCGGTCAAAACTTCGAAGCCGTACTGGACCAGCTGCGAGGTACCGCCGCAGAGCACAGCCTGCTCGCCGAACAGGTCGGTTTCGGTCTCTTCGGTGAAGGTGGTCTCGATCACGCCGGCACGGGTGCCGCCGATGCCTGCTGCGTAGGACAGGGCCAGTTCCTTGGCGCCGCCGGTGAAGTTCTGCTCCACGGCGATCAGGTCAGGGATGCCACGGCCGGCTTCGAATTCGCGGCGCACGGTGTGGCCTGGAGCCTTAGGGGCAACCAGGGCAACGTCAACGTTGGCTGGTGGCTGGATGAAGCCGAAGCGGATGTTGAAGCCGTGGCCGAAGAACAGGGCGTTGCCCTCTTCCAGGTGCTCGGCGATCGACTCGGTGTATACCTGGGCCTGGACCTGGTCCGGGGTCAGGATCATGATGACGTCGGCCCAGGCGGCAGCCTCGGCAACGGTGGCGACCTTCAGGCCCTCGGCTTCAGCCTTGGCGCGGGACTTGGAGCCCTCGGCCAGGCCGACAACAACCTCGACACCCGAGTCGCGCAGGCTCAGCGCGTGCGCGTGGCCCTGGGAACCGTAGCCAATGACGGCTACCTTCTTGCCCTGGATGATCGAGAGGTCTGCGTCGTCTTCGTAATACAGATCAGCCACTGTAGTTCTCCTTATTTGTGCTCTGGCTTTTTAGCTCAATTTCTAAGCTAGGTGCCAAGTATCTAAAATTTGTAGTTCGTGTCCGTAGAAGTCTTCTGTGCGCCCTAGGCGCTCAGGGTCTTCAATGCGCGGTCGCTCATGGACTTGGCGCCGCGGCCTACGGCAAGGGTGCCCGACTGGACGATTTCGCGAATGCCGAAGGGCTCCAGCACCGCCAAGAGCGCCTCGATCTTCGCTGCATTGCCGGTAGCCTCGACCACCAGCGAGTCCGTAGACACATCGATGACGGAGGCACGGAAGAGTTCCGCAGCCTGGGTCACCTGCAGGCGGGTCGCCGCGTCGGCGCGCACCTTGATCATGATGTGGTCGCGCTGCACCGAGGTTTCCGGAAGCAGCTCGACAATCTTGATGACGTTGATCAGCTTGTTCAGCTGCTTGGTCACCTGCTCCAGGGAATCCCCCTCGGCGTCGACCACCACGGTCATGCGGCTGATGCCGTCAATTTCCGTGGGGCCCACAGCCAGCGAGTGGATGTTGAAGGCACGGCGGGCGAAGAGGCTGGCTACTCGGGTGAGTACACCGGGAACGTCTTCAACCAGTACCGACAGAGTGTGCTTTGCCATGTTCTAGTCCTCCTCTTCCCATTCCGGGGTCATGCCCCTGGCGATCTGGATCTGGTCATTGCTCACGCCCGATGGAACCATCGGCCACACCATCGAGTCGGCCGAGACGACAAAGTCGATCACCACGGGACGGTCATTGATTTCCAATGCCTTGGCAATGGTGGCGTCGATGTCCTCGTCGCGTTCGCAGCGCAGGCCCACACAACCGTAGGCATCGGCCAGCTTCACGAAGTCGGGAACGCGCGCGGTCCCGTGCCCGGTATTCAAATCCGTGTTCGAGTACCGGGAATCGTAGAACAGCGTCTGCCACTGGCGAACCATGCCCAGCGACGAGTTGTTGATCACCGCGACCTTGATGGGAATATTGTTGATCACGCAGGTGGCCAGTTCCTGGTTGGTCATCTGGAAGCAGCCGTCTCCGTCAATGGCCCAGACCACGCGATCCGGCTGTGCAACCTTGGCACCCATGGCCGCAGGAACCGAGTAGCCCATGGTGCCCAGCCCGGCCGAGTTCAGCCACGAGCGCGGGCGCTCGTACTTGACGAACTGGGCGGCCCACATCTGGTGCTGTCCCACGCCGGCAACGTACACGCCTTCTGGCCCGGTGAGCTCGCCAATGCGCTGGATGACGTGCTGTGGCGCCGAAAGCCCGTCCTGGGTCTCGGTGTAGCCGATCGGGTAGGTCTCGCGCAGGCGATTGAGCAAGCCCCACCAGCTGGAAAGATCCTGCTGCGGCTCATTCTCGAAGCGCGTTGCGCAGGCTTCCTGCAGCTGCGGGATGATTTCATCCAGCGAGCCCACAATCGGCACGTCCGCCACGCGGTTCTTGGAGATTTCCGCAGGGTCGATATCGGCGTGGATCACCTTCGCGTTCGGGGCGAAGGAGGAAAGCACGCCGGTGACCCGGTCATCGAAGCGGGCCCCGAGGGTGATCAGCAGGTCCGACTGCTGCAATGCGGTCACTGCGGACACCGCACCGTGCATGCCCGGCATGCCCACATGCTGTTCGTGAGAATCCGGGAAGGCACCGCGGGCGGTCAGGGTGGTGACCACTGGCGCGTTGATGTATTCCGCGAATTCCTTGAGCTGCTCGTGGGCGTTGGCCTTGATCACGCCACCGCCGACATACAGCACCGGGCGGGTTGCCGCAGCGATCAGCTTGGCTGCTTCTCGCAGCTGCTTGTTGTGGCCGCGGGTCACCACGCGGTAGCCGGGCAGATCCACCTTGGGCGGCCAGGAGAAGGTCATCTCCGACTGCTGCGCATCCTTGGTGATATCCACCAGCACCGGACCGGGACGTCCGGTCTGTGCCAGGTAGAAGGCGCTGGCCAGGGTCTTGGGAATATCTTCCGCGTTGGTGACCAGGAAGGCGTGCTTGGTGATCGGCATCGTGATGCCGACAATGTCTGCTTCCTGGAATGCGTCAGAGCCGATAAAGGCGCTGTTGACCTGACCGGTGATTGCCACCATTGGCACCGAGTCCATATTGGCATCGGCCAGTGCGGTGACGAGGTTGGTTGCGCCTGGTCCGGAAGTGGCGATGCATACGCCAACTTCCCCGCTCACCATGGCGAAACCCTGTGCGGCATGGCCTGCACCCTGTTCGTGGCGGACCAAGACGTGGTTGATCTTGGTCGAATCCATCAGTGGATCATAGGTGGGAAGGATGGCCCCACCTGGTA
>Ga0308158_10004617_pt1 | contig 11596 bp, 9 predicted proteins | sample PhyBR2_FD_201038 | JGI IMG/M metagenome (GOLD analysis project Ga0308158, IMG submission 201038) | Phyllosphere microbial communities from UC Gill Tract Community Farm, Albany, California, United States - DLSLB.R2 | ecosystem: Host-associated > Plants > Phyllosphere > Unclassified | place: USA...
TGCTCCTGCCATAGTGTGACCCATGACAATCATAGCTTTCTCTTTTTATTCGGTTGCTGAGGTGACATAATCACCTGAATTGTTTCTAATACTAGTAATCTTAGGATCGTTTGTCAACCGTTTTATCGAATTCTTTCATTTCTTGTTTCAAAGCTTGAAAGAGGAATCTATGTTGATTTTCTAGAAAAAGTAAATCATTACATTCAAACAGGAGGGTCTTTCATGAAAAAAATTTACATGATACGCCACTGTGAAGCATCCGGACAAGAAGCGAACGCTCCATTGACGGAGAACGGTCATAGACAAGCTAAAGGATTGGTTTCCTTTTTTGAACCGCTCCCCATCGACCGCATCCTATCGAGTCCTTTTCGTCGAGCAATTGAGTCAATCAACGCTGTCGCCGTACAGGCAGGTTGTTCCATCGAAATCCACGATGACTTGCATGAACGTGCCCTAAGTAGTCAATCACTGACCGATTGGCAGGGAGAGCTCCGTAGAACGTTTATTGAATTTGATTATGCGTGTCCGGGCGGAGAAACGAGTGCAGAAGCGACATGGCGAATCCAGGACGTTATGAATGACGTTTGGTCCCACTCTGCTGAGACGACTATTCTTGTCACCCATGGCAATCTACTTACACTATACCTTCATTCACTCGATTCTTCTTTTGGTTTTGAACAAGGGCAACATCTTCGCAATCCCGATGTATTTCTCGTTAAAAAAGTTAACGGTGCTTTTGTTTTTGAGAATTTAAATATCTTCTGATTTCACTGATTGTTTATACTGACCATAACGTTCGAGTTCAAAAACGGTTTTCTCGAAATCGAGTAGGCCGTTTTCTTGAAGTTGTAAATAATTTTCACGATAAGCAATCGTCATATTCTTTCCTGTACTTATCCTTTTTGGTCGCTTTAGTTTTAAATCACACTCAGAAGAGTCTTTCATTAGTGTTGACATACACATGTCACGATAGGCTTTGACATCAGGCTTTTCTTTCGCCTCAATCTTCGCCCTTAAAATAGTTTCTTCTAATTGCCAGTAATGATATTGTTGTTCATTTCCCTTCCACCAAAATCCCCAAAATCCGCCATTAGGGTTTGATACATATCCCCACTTACCATTTAATCTTTTTTGAAGATCTCGATAGAATCCTTGCCAAGAGAAAGCAGTCCATTCCGCAATCGGAAGTGTTTGATAAGAATTGATATCATCGTCTAGTCGTTTTAGATGATGAAGATAATCATCTAAAATCGTATTCATCGGAAGATTTCGACGATGACTCTCTAAGATTTTTATCATCCGATCGCGCGTAAACTGCTGGTACCCTGCCTTATGGATAGCCTTATGATTCGATTGCTCGATGATTTTATAGTACGTCGGTAAAGGGATGAGGTCTCGTGTCGAAACATTCGTTTTTACTTCTTCCAAGTAACGTTCGAGTTGTCCGGAATGTTCTGAAGTGAATGTCTTATCTTCAATTAGGATGGCATATTTTTCATCAATAATGGCTAATACATCCAATCCTTTAAATTGACGAATAATGCGGACTTGTTTAATTTCATCATCTCGTTTATAGCCATGCAAGGAAAAAATCTCATCAATAAACTCGATTGCAATTCGATTTAATTCTTCATCAACACTATGAAAGCTTGATTCTCCCCACTTCAGTAACCAACATAAAAAAGCATCTTGTGACAGTTCGCTCGTGGCATAATCAAATAAATTAGGCTTCATCAGTAGAGACCTCCTTTTCCTTTTATCAATTATATCCAAAAAATGGATTAAAAGAATCAGTATTAATTCATTCTTTTAAAGAATGAATTAAGTTTCTATTCATGCCATTTACTTATAGTTCTTATAAGAATTATCTATTTTACTTCCCCTTCGAACTCGACTACATTTAACGAATTGATAACAAAGTGAAGTAGTTCGAATTCCTATTCGGCTTAAGAAAAGAAGGGGTATGTTATGTCTACACAAGCAAGTCACGCACGTAAAGGGTATTTGATGATGGCTGTTCTCTGGTTCGCCTATGCGACGTTCGCCATGAACTGGGTCGCCGGTTCCTCATTAACCCCACAAATCACGGCTCATTTTTTCGGAGACCGGACCGTTGATCCGTTGATTTCACAACTCGTCAATTATTCAATCACGACCGCCCGCGTCTTCGCGAATATCCTGGCGGCACTGATTTTGATGAAGCTCGGACCTAAAAAAGCACCGATGCTCGCCCTGTTGTTTCTGATGATGTCGATCGTCGCCATTTATCTGCCGAACTACTGGGCATATACGGCGGCACGGATGGTCATGGGTCTCGGCGGCTCGATGGTCATTGTCTACATGAATCCGGTCGTCACCCGCTATATCAGCAATCCGACGGAAAAACTCCGGATCAATGCGCTCAATACCGTCTCGTATAATGTCGGTGCGTTTGTCGTCTCGTTACTGTTTACGTTTTTCGCAACACAATTCACGAACAACTGGCAACTGACGTTAACGATTTTTGCTGCTTTGACAGCAGTTCTGTTCCTCGCCTGGTTGATTTTCAGTGAAGAGTTCGACTTGAACACGGCAAGTGATCAAAACGAAGTCGTCACGGCTTACGGCTACCGGGATGCGATCAAAGACAGCTTCTTATGGAAATATGCGATTGCGTTCGGCGGCTTCCTGACACTGTATATTCTGTCGCTCGTCGGACTCAAACCGGTGTTTGACACGTATACCGAGTTAAACGGATCGCTCGTCAATCTGCTCGTCTCCGGCGCCGGTATTATCGGGACCTTCGTCGGTTTGAAAATCGGCAGCCGCGGGACACCACGAAAACCGATTCTTCTAATCAGCGGCTTCGTGATGATCGCCAGCTTCATCGTCACGGTTGCGTTTGGCAACATATCACCGCTCGTCTCGTATATCTTTGCTTTCATCTCTGGGTTCGCCATGTACATCCAGTATCCGATTTTCATGAATTTGGCGCACGAAATGAAAGGCATGACACCACAAAAAATTACCGTCTTGTTTGGTCTGTTCTGGGCGATTGCGTATGCGACCCAAACCATCTTTACGATTATTTGGAGTTACACGCTCGGTCAGATGGGTTATACGGCGTCGATGGTCGTCTTTTTCCTCAGCTGTTCGACGTACCTGATCTTTAGTCTCTTTTTACCGGAAACCAAACCGAAACAGTCGGTTCCGGCTTCGAAAAAAACAGCCTGATTGCAAACAATCCCCAGTGTCGCCTGCGACCTGGGGATTGTTTATTTTTGATGCGCACCGTATTGATGGCGCAGGATGAACAGCAATCGGATCAACGGTTCATGGTACGAAATGAATGTCCCTTCCCGAATCCCGGAAATGATTTCCTCTTCCGTCGCCCATTTGACGGTTTGGACTTCTTCTTCCTGTAACGTCAGGGTCGTCAGATCGACTTCCTGTTCGATTAAGTAATAATCGTCAAATCCGACTTCAAACGGAACCGTCAACTGCGGCCGCCGTCCTGCGAACGACAACGACAGACCGAGTTCCTCGAACAATTCGCGCTCGGCCGCCATTTGACTCGTGTCACCAGTCGTCGCACTGCCGCCGACACTGAGGTCCCACATGTTCGGCCAGCCCTCTTTGAACGGCTGGCGTTGCTGAATCAACATTTGTCCTTGTTCGTTAAACAAACAAACATGCACAACAAGATGGTAATCGCCGTCTTTTAATTCTGTCCCCCGCGGCCAGGTACGGCCTGTTTTTACGCGGTCTGCCGTATAGATATCCCATCGTTCCATTTACTTCTTCCCCCCTGCCCAATTGTCCGCAAACAGCGTCGAGACGGTTTTGTCTGCTTTCGCCCGGTCAAGTCCGAGTACGACACTTAAAAACAGTTGTTCTGCCTTGTCGTCAAGCAGTGTCAGTTCGTATTGTTTTCCGAAACGGACCCACCGTCTTTTGCCTTGCCCGATTTTATTCCCCTGATACATGACGCTGAATGTCATCGTCGCCCAATTGATGTCGATTTGCAGGTCGCGGCTGTCAATCCGGTAATCCGAAAACATCAAAAATCCGGTTTTTTGAATCGTCGCGACGACGCGCCCGTCCACTTCCACAAGGATATGCGGCAGCATGCTGAACGTCTGTTTCGTCACCCGACCGACTTCGAATCCTTCGTGCACGAGTTGCCAGTTTTTCTGCATCTGGAGTAACTGTCCTCTTACTTCATACGCGATCTGCCCGGTTTCATCGGCAACCGTAAATCGCCGATTCAGTTCAAACGTCTGTTTCATCAAAATCTGCTTCATATACGCTTCCTCTCCTGAGTACTTTCTTATGACGAACTGGATTCTTCATCTTCTTTGACGCAGTCAATGGCGACGACAAGCGCAATCAAAATCTTCTCGATGTCCGGATCAAAGACTTTAATTTCATAACTGTCACCAAATGTGAACCATTTTTTCTCGACGCTTCCGACGACTTCGCCGTGACGCTTGATTTCAAAATCCATATCCCACCAGTCTCCGTCGATTTCAAGATCCGCCGCATCAATCGTGTAGCGGTCTTTAAAGAACGTAAATGATTTTTCGATCGTCAGTGTCTCCCCGTCGACTTCGATAAAAAACTTCGGTAACAGGCTGAGCATTTTTTTCGTGATGACGGCGACTTCCTCTCCCTCAACCGTCGAGATGGAAAAAGTCTTCGGCAGTTTCATAAAGCTGCCTTCGACGAGATAAACGTCCTGTTCCTGTTGATCTTGAATCGAAAATCGTCCCCGTAAACTGAATACTTTCTGTTTCATGTACAGCATATGCATAAGAAATCATCCTTTCGTTCATCTGATTATTCGTTAGGTTTGTATTCTTTAGGCAAGTGGTATCGAGATAGAACGGTCTTGTTTTACCTTATTCGACTAACCTGTTTGTTTTTCCCTCCCCATCGTCCCGCTGCTACGATTCCTGAAGGAGGCACTCCTATGTCGACTGATACCATCATTCTGACGATTATCCTGACATTGATTTCACTCATCATCTTCGTTCCGTTGGCGCTTGGACTCTATCTGTGGAATATCGATCACAGACAACAGGAGCATTCCATCTTACGAAACTTTCCGGTGCTCGGAAAAATCCGTTACATCCTTGAAAAAGTGGGTCCTGAACTTCGCCAGTATTTGTTCTTAAATAACAATGAAGACAAACCGTTTTCCCGGAATGATTACAAAACGGCTGTGCTGGCCGGTAAATATAATACGCGGACGATGGGATTTGGTTCCGAACGTGATTTTGAAGCAGCCGGCTTTTATTTGCAAAATGCCCTTTTCCCGACGAACCGTCAGGAACTGCGGATCGATAACCAGCATAAAATTACGACTCACCTCTATCAGCTCGATCAGGATAATCTCCTGACCCGGAAAGAACACCTGGTTGAACAAAAGATTGCACCGTTTTTACTTCCCGCCGCTGACGCTCCGATCATCGGGGAGTACACCTGCCGTCAACCGTTTCAAGTCTTCGGACTAATCGGTCAGTCGGCAATGAGTTTTGGTGCGCTCGGTGACCGGGCGATTACCGCACTGTCGATCGGTCTCGGCCGGGCGGAAGGAACCTGGATGAACACCGGAGAAGGCGGACTATCCGACTATCATTTGAAGGGTGACGTCGATATCATCTTCCAGATTGGACCGGGACTGTTTGGTGTCCGGACGGAAGACGGTGCTTTTTCGCTCGAGGAATTCAAAAAGAAAAGTAAACTGACGCAAATCAAAGCCTTCGAACTGAAACTGGCGCAAGGTGCGAAAACACGGGGCGGTCACCTTGAAGGCGAGAAGGTCACGGCTGAAATCGCCTCCGTCCGGAACGTCAAAGCCGGTGTCAGTATTGACAGTCCGAACCGGTTCAATGAATTCCAGACACCGGAAGAGATGCTGACGTTTGTTGAACTGTTACGGGAAACCGGTGGAAAGCCGGTCGGCATCAAACTGGTCGTCGGGAATCTAAACGATCTGCATGAACTCGTCTCTTACATGAAAACGTCCGGAAAACATCCAGATTTCATCACGATTGATGGCGGGGAAGGCGGAACCGGTGCGTCGTTCCAGGAACTCGCGGATGCCGCCGGTTTACCTCTTAAATCCGCCCTACCTTATCTGCATCAGTTGCTGGTCGCGCACGGCATCCGTGACCGGATCAAACTGTTTGCTTCCGGAAAATTGATCAGTGCCGATAAGATTGCCGTCACCTTAGGACTCGGTGCTGATTTCGTCAACATCGCCCGCGGCTTGATGTTTAACGTCGGCTGCATTCAAGCACAGGTCTGTCATACGAATCACTGTCCGGTCGGAGTCGCGACGACCGATCCGAAACTCCAGCAAGCGCTGATCATTGACGAAAAAAGTTTCCGGGTGACCAATTACATTATCTCGTTACGGGAAGGGTTGTATAACTTGACCGCCGCTGCCGGTCTGAAGTCCCCGACCGAGTTGTCGGCAAACCATATCATCTACAAACAATCAAACGGACAAGTCACACCGGCCACCGCCTTGATTCATTATCCAACGCCCCGTTCCTAAACCATCCGCTTGCACTTTTTCCTCATTACGCTTAAAGTGTATAGTTGATGAAATTTTAATTGAGCAAAACGAATTACCTTAAGGAAAGGGTTTTATATACGATGAAAAACAACTTTTGGCAGGACCTGCCACGACCATTTTTTGTACTTGCTCCAATGGAAGATGTCACGGACGTCGTTTTCCGTCACGTCGTCGCGAAAGCGGCGCGACCGGATGTGTTCTTCACTGAATTTACGAATACAGAAAGTTACTGTCATCCAAAAGGCAAACAGAGTGTCCGCGGACGCCTCGAGTTCACGGAAGATGAACAGCCGATGGTCGCCCATATTTGGGGCGACAAACCGGAATATTTCCGTGAAATGAGTATCGGGATGGCGGAAATGGGCTTTAAGGGCATCGATATCAACATGGGTTGTCCGGTGCAAAACGTCGCCGTCAACGGAAAAGGATCAGGACTGATCAACCGTCCCGATGTCGCCGCTGAACTGATTCAAGCAGCAAAAGCCGGCGGTCTGCCGGTCAGCGTCAAGACACGTCTCGGTTACTCGAAAGTCGAAGAGTGGCATGACTGGTTACGCCACATTCTCGAGCAGGACATCGCCAACCTCTCGATTCATTTGCGGACACGTAAAGAAATGAGTGCTGTCCCGGCTCACTTCGAACTGATTCCGGAAATCAAGAAACTCCGGGATGAAATCGCGCCACAGACACTCTTGACAATCAACGGAGACATCAACGACCGGCAACACGGTCTTGAACTAATCGAGCAGTACGGTGTTGACGGCGTCATGATCGGACGCGGCATTTTCCATAACCCGTTCGCGTTCGAAGTCGAAAAGAAAGACCATTCGAGTGAAGAATTACTTGATCTGTTGCGTCTGCAACTCGACCTGCACGATCAATATTCAGCGGAATTCGAACCCCGTCTCTTCAAGCCGCTCCGCCGGTTCTTCAAGATTTATGTCCGCGGTTTCCGCGGGGCGAGCGAACTGCGCGCCCGTTTGATGGACACGAATTCAACGGACGATGTCCGGGCGCTTCTTGACGAATTCGTCGAACAAGAAGGCATTCACGCTGTTAATTCGTTTTCGATTTAAGAAACATGAGATACAGCAAAAGAGAGAAGCGGCTTAGACATCGCTTCTCTCTTTTTGTCGTGCACGTTTTTTAATTCTCTATGATGTGATTATCCGTTCTTCATATGGAACGATTCCGTTAACGTAAAGGTGATGTTCTTGAGTTCGAGCCCTCCAAGTGCAAAGTACAGCTTGAAATAGTTGTGCGGATTAAAGACAAAGACGTCTTTTGTCTGTGTCACCCATTCGCCGTCCGTCCCGTTAAACGTAAACGTCGCGACCGGCATGTTGTTCGCAAACAATGTCACCGGCATCTGTGCCAGTTCACCGGCATACGACCGCGCTTCAAACGTGACGTGGTACATGCCCGTTTCTTCTGCCGTGACAGCGAAGACGTGGCTGCTTCCGGTCGACGTATCGAGTTCGTCGAAAACGATCGGAACACCACTCTGAAGTTGCTGATGCGTCACGGCTTGTTCGTTATGATCATCCGTTTCTTCCGGTAATCCGGTGACGTCGACCGTCGATTCCTGACCGAGCGTCCGCTCCATGACCGGTGACCGCAGGATGAACTGACAGATATTCGCCGCACTCCGTAACAATTCCGCCCGTGTCAACGTCCCGTCTGCAAGCGACGACAGCGTATCATCTTCAAACGGATTCGCACCCGGTTCTCCGACGACCATGTAGAGATCGTTTTGGGAACGGACCATCGTCGCCGTCTGCTGACGATTGGCTTCCGTTTCTTCGGTATTGATCTTTGCCCACCAGTCGGTCATGACGACACCGTCAAAGCCCCACTCATCGCGGAGAATCCGGGTATTCTGATCATACAATCCGGCGGTCCACAATCCGTTGACGGCACCGTATGTCGTCATGATCGCATACGCCTGCCCCCGTTTGACGGCATGTTCAAATCCTTTTAAATAAATCTCCCGCAACGCCCGTTCCGAGACAATCGAATCGAGATCATGGCGATGGAATTCCTGATTGTTGGCACTTAGATGCTTAAGTGTCCCTGTCACCCCGACCCGGTGCATCCCGTCGAGCTGGGCGACGGCCATAATCCCTGTCAGATGCGGATCTTCCGAGAAGTATTCGAAGTTCCGACCGTTGAGCGGATGACGATGGATGTTCATCCCCGGTCCAAGCAACGTATCGATGCCGTTTTTCCGGAGTTCGAGCCCTGTCATTTCAAATAAGTCGGCCACCAGATCGACGTTGAACGTCGATGCGACCAGCGTTCCGTTTGGTAACGAGAAAGCTTTCGTTCCGATATCCATCCGGATGCCGGACGGTCCGTCGGCACAACAAGCCGCCGGGATGCCGAATGCCGTCAACCGGTCCGTGACACCGCCAAACGCAGCTGCCGTCCCTGGAGTGACACGCGGTGAATTCATCCCCTCACCGCGGACGATCGCTGCCAGATCCTCATCCGACAACTGATCAAGGAACACATCGAGTGATGTCTTCTCTTCGTAGACATCCTTCAGGGTCAGTCCCTGGTCGTCCGAATACGTTCGTGCTGCCGGTCGTTCGGCTAAGCGACGGGCTTCCGGATCAATCGTCCGCAGTGGTGTTGCTTCGTACGTGACGTCATACCCGGTCTCCGTCTGTTGCGGCTTTAACCGGTCGAATGCCGTGACCGGTGCCATGTTTTCACTTAACGTCTCAATGACACGTAATGTCTCGATCGTTTGTGTCGCAACATGCGCCGCTGTCCGGACGTCCGTTCCGGCGTATAGATGATAAGCACCCGCTTCGATGACGTAAGACGATTTATGTCCCGTCACACCGGAATCATCGTAACTTGCATATTCCGTCAGCGGAACGGTCAGCGTCAACATCTCCTGTTGGCCCGGTTCAAGCTGTTGCGTTTTCGCAAACGTCACAAGTCCGCGTGCCGGATTGCCGAGTTGTCCCTGCGTTTTTTCAAGATATACCTGGACGACTTCTTTCCCGCTGTGCGTCCCTTTGTTCGTGACGACAACGGTTAACGTGACCTGTTGCTCCGTCATCTCAACGGTATCGGTGACGACCTCAAACGTCGTATACGATAAACCGAATCCGAACGGATAGAGAACATCGTCTTTCGCAAACGTCTCGAAGTAACGGTATCCGACATAGATGTCTTCCTTGTAGATCGCCCGGTCCTCATGACCGAAGTACGGTGTTGACGGGTATGCATCGAGGGAACGGACAATCGTATCCGGCAGTTTTCCGGATGGGGTAACGGCTCCCGTCAAGAGATCGACCAACGCGTTTCCCCCTTCCATCCCGCCTTGCCATCCGTACAGGATCGCACTCGGATTGAAATCAAGCGCCCACTGCATGTCGATGACATTACCGACGTTTAATAAAACGACGGTCTTCGGGAACGCTCCCGAAACTTTTTCAATCAATGTCAACTCGACGTCCGTCAGCAGATAACTGCCTGGATCCGCTGTGTTATCGCGGTCTTCACCGGCCGTCCGACCGATCATGATGATGGCGACGTCCGATTGCGACGCTGCGTCTGCGACGACTTCATCCGTGACCGGCATTTCTTCCTGCGACCATGGTTCCGCCGCCCAGCCTTCGCCTTTATCAAACGGATGATCTTTTAGCCAGACTTCGTAGACGTCAAGCAACGACTGATTTACCGTCACATCCGGATGGTCTTGCAACGCTTCGAGCGGACTTGTCACGTGTGTGACGTTCACCATCCCGCCCGATCCCGTTCCGCTTTTGTAATAGTTGAACTGATTGCGTCCGAACACCGAGACTGTTGTCCCCGCTGACAGCGGCAACGTCTGCTTGTCATTCTTCAGCAGGACCGCGCCTTCTGCGACCGTCTGCCTCGCCAGTGCCGTATAGGCGTTCCAATCTAATGTATATGTCGTCATCGATTCATCCTCCTGTTGGTTGTGTAGTCGCAAACCGCTTCTTCAGACCATTTGCGATTTCCGTGATGCAGTCTTCCGCTTGCGGATACTGTCCGAGCTTTTCGATAAAGGCATGGTCCATCCCGTTGTACTGAATCCGTTTTGTTTTCACACCTGCCCGTGCGAGTTTTCGTCCGTACGCTTCTCCTTCAAGACGGAGGTAATCGTATTCTGCCGTGATGATCAATGCTTCCGGCAGTCCGGCCAGCTTATCGCTGAACAACGGGGAGACATGCGGATCCTGCACGTCCGTCGTCCCTTGCAGGTACAACCGGTTCAACAGTCCATCAGTGTCTTCAAGGGCTGTGACGATTCCTTCGAGGAATTCCCGGTTTTCGTTCATCTCGTATGCGTCAAGATGCCAGTTGAAATCATCCGTCGGCAGAGCCGCGAGATTGACGACCGGATAGAGCAGGACTTGGTACTGGATCATCTCTGTCTGTTGTTCACGGTCAAGCAGGGCACAAACCGTCGCTAAGTTCCCACCGGCACTGTCGCCGGCAACAGCGAGCTGCGCGCGGTTGATGCCGAGTTCATCCGCCTGTTCGTAGACCCATTTGACGGCCGTGAAACAGTCATTCAGACCAGCTGGAAATGGATGTTCCGGTGCGAGTCGGTAATCAATCGAAATCACAACAACGTTTGCCCGCTCCGCCAACAACCGGCAAGGATGTTCGACCGGTTCAAGCGTTCCGCCGAAAAAGCCGCCGCCGTGGAAGTAGACCACTACCGGTAACAGTTCCGTCGACCGGGGACGATAGATTCGTGCCGGAATCGATTGTTCGGCACTTGGAATCATGATGTCTTCCGTCGTGATGTCTGTCGTCGTCAGGTCGGTATTGATCCATCCCATCCCGGCCCGTGCTGCTTCGAGTGAAAAAGGACCAGCCGGCGAACTGTCCTGCTGTTGTTGCATCATGACTTCGAAGACGCGCGGATCAAGGACACCGCTTTCCGTCCGGTCCGGTACCGGTTTGATGACGACTTCGACACCATCCTGCTGTTCACCGGTCTTTTTTTGCGCTAACCGGTCGACCAATTGCTGATACTCC
>Ga0308158_10004618_pt1 | contig 11589 bp, 9 predicted proteins | sample PhyBR2_FD_201038 | JGI IMG/M metagenome (GOLD analysis project Ga0308158, IMG submission 201038) | Phyllosphere microbial communities from UC Gill Tract Community Farm, Albany, California, United States - DLSLB.R2 | ecosystem: Host-associated > Plants > Phyllosphere > Unclassified | place: USA...
TTATGTGTTGATGGCGTGGCTGCCCACGATTGAGCAAAGCCGCGGGGTCCCGGCCACCACTGCCGGCGTGCACCTGTCCGTTTTCCTGCTGATCAGCGTGTTCGCCAGCCTGGGGACGGGCGGGGTCCTTCACCGGGGATCGGACCAACGGCTGGTTTCCTTTGCCAGCGCTGCATTGGTGTTCGTGACCTTCCTTGGCCTGGCCTTGGCACCGGACCTCATCCTGCTGTGGGTTGTCCTGGGTGCTTTGGGATGCGGGAGCCTCATTGTCATTGCCCTGTCGCTGTTCAGCCTCCGGACCGTGAACCACCCGCAGGCGGCATCACTGTCCGGAATGGCCCAATCCGTGGGCTACGCGCTTGGCGCTGCGGGTCCAGTGGTTTTCGGCGCACTCCACGACGCCACCGCGGACTGGGCGCTTCCACTGTTCGCCACCGCCGGTGTCATGGCGGTGCTGGCGCTGATGGGTCTGCTGGCCGGCCGTGACCGGGTGATCAGGGAACCAGGCGATCGGCACGATAGCGGTCGAACAGTGAGGTGAAGGCGTCCAGCGTCCGCCGGTAGCCCGTGAATCCGGCGTCCCTGCTCTTGCCTATGTCCGTCACCACCTCGATGTTCCGCCCCAGGTCGCCGTCCGTGTGCCACCACGACGCCACCCGGTCCAGCTCCGGTTCGCTGAGGTTGTTTTCCTCGGCGATCCGCCGCCACTGGTCCTCCCGGCCAGCCATGGACTGTTCAAGCGGACGGGGCTCCCTCTGGTAGCCCTCCCACTCCACGCCGAAGTAGGCGGCGAGCTTCGGCCACATCCAGCGCCAGCGGAACACATCGCCGTTGACGATGTTGAAGGCTTCGTTGGCGGCTGCAGGAGTACTGGCAGCCCAAAGCATGTGCTCGGCGAGCAGGCCCGCGTCTGTCATGTCGGTCAGGCCATTCCACTGGGTTTCAGATCCGGGGAAGACGAAAGGTTCCCCGCTGTCCCGGCAGAGGGTCGCCTGCGCGGCGAGCGTCAGGCCCATGTTCATTGCGTTGCCCACCGCATGCCCGATTACCGTGTGGGCACGGTGCACGGACCAGGTGAACCCCTGCTCCTCCTCCGCGGCCCACAGCTCATTTTCCTGGGCGTAGTAGAAGTTGGGCACCGGCAGGCGCGGTTCCTCCTCATGGAAGGGTGTGTCCGGCATTTCCCCGGCGGCGTACGCCTCGAAAGGCCCCAGATAGTGCTTGAGCCCGGTCATCAGGGCGACGTGCGCTACGTCCTTTCCCCCCAGTGCGGCGAGGAGGTCACGCACCATGCCCGCATTGACGGCGATGTTCTCTTCCTCGGTGGCGCGCCGGGACCATGCGGTGAAGAAGACATGCGAGGGGTTCTCCGGAGCGAGCACGGCGGCGAGGGAGGAAGCCAAGGTCAGGTCTGCGGAAAGCCACGTGACGCCGGAACGCTCCGGTCCGGGCCTGCGGGACAAGGCAAGAACTGCCCAGCCTTGGCCAACCAAGGTATCCACCAGGGCGGATCCTGCGATGCCGGTGGCGCCTACTACCAGGGCCGTCCTTCCGTTGCCTGCTGCTGTTCCTGATGCCATGGTCATAGTGCTCCTCTTGGTGGGTGCTGGGTGTCTGTGCGTCAGCACAGCCTCACGCTTTGGCGCAGGCCCGCACGCTGCGCCGCGCCGGGACATTGGGCCAACAAGGGCCCATTGGCGACAAGCCGCGGCGTCCGGCAGATATTCCGACGGCGGCACGTGACCGTCGTCGAAGCGTTGGGAAATGTGGTGGAGGCGGCGTGGAGGAAAGGGTTTCACCCATGGCGTAGGCGTGACTTGCGCTGTCACCGGTCCATGTTCAAATAGGAGGGTTGCACCGGCTGCCCGAGTCCAACCGCGGCCTCGGCCCAACGGAAGGAAAAGCACATGACCGAACCCCAAGACCATCCTCCGGTCCCTACTCCCGGGAGCGCACAGGGCCTGGACCAGAAGGTTGAGGGCGGGTGCCCGGTGGCCCATGGCAGTGCCACCGCCCAGGGCAGTGAGAGCGAAAACCCGGCAATCGATTCGCCGCAGCCCAAGGGCCACCGGCCGCGGACCAACCAGGACTGGTGGCCCAACCAGCTGGACCTCTCCGTCCTGCACACCCACGGCCAGGCAAGCAACCCGCTGGGCCCCTCCTTCAGCTACCGGGAGGAATTCCAGAAGCTCGACGTCGAAGCCCTCAAGCGCGACATCACTGAGGTTCTCACCACTTCCCAGGACTGGTGGCCTGCGGACTTCGGCCACTACGGCGGCCTGATGATCCGCATGAGCTGGCACGCCGCCGGCACCTACCGCGTCCACGACGGCCGCGGCGGCGCCGGGGACGGCAGCCAGCGGTTCGCACCGCTGAACAGCTGGCCGGACAACGCCAACCTGGACAAGGCCCGGCGACTGCTGTGGCCGGTCAAGCAGAAGTACGGCCAGAAGCTGTCCTGGGCCGACCTGCTGGTCCTCGCGGGCAACGTTGGCCTGGAATCGATGGGCTTCAAGACGTTCGGCTTCGCCTTCGGCCGCGAGGACGTGTGGGAGCCCGAACAGATTATCTGGGGGCCCGAGGATGCCTGGCTCGGCGACGAGCGGTACGTCGGCGAAGGCCAGATGTCCGAAGAAGTGGGTTCCACCGAGATGGGCCTCATCTACGTCAACCCCGAAGGCCCCATGGGCAACCCGGACCCGGTGGCCGCTGCAGCCTTCATCCGTGAGACCTTCAAGCGCATGGCGATGAATGACGAAGAGACCTTCGCGCTGATCGCCGGCGGCCACACCTTCGGCAAGACCCACGGCGCCGGCCCTGCCGATGCGCATGTGGGGCCCGAGCCTGAGGGTGCCAACCTCGAGGCGCAGGGCCTGGGCTGGCTCAGCACCTACGGCAGCGGCAAGGGCGGCGACACCATCACCTCCGGCCTGGAGGTCACCTGGACGGACGTGCCCACCCAGTGGAGCAACCGCTTCCTGGAGATCCTGTTCGAGTACGAGTGGGAACTGGTCAAGAGTCCCGGCGGCGCCCACCAGTGGGTTGCCAAGGACGCCCCCGAGATCATCCCGGACGCGCACGACCCCAGCAAGAAGCACCGCCCCACCATGCTGACCACGGACCTGTCGCTGCGCTTCGACCCCACCTACGAGAAGATCGGCCGGCGCTTCCTGGCGAACCCGGACGAATTCGCGCTGGCCTTCGCCAAGGCCTGGTACAAGCTGCTGCACCGCGACATGGGACCGGTGGGCCCGCACATGCTGGGCCCGTGGGTTCCGGAACCGCAGCTGTGGCAGGATCCCGTTCCCGCCGTCGACCATGAACTGATCGACGAGCAGGACATCGCCCAGCTCAAGGCGAAACTCCTCGACTCGGGCCTGACCGTCCCGCAACTGGCAGGCACGGCCTGGGCGTCGGCTGCAACGTACCGCAAGACGGACCGGCGCGGCGGCGCCAACGGTGCGCGGATCCGTTTGGAACCGCAGCGCAGCTGGGAGGCGCACGAGCCCGAGCAGCTGGCTGCTGTACTTCCGGTGCTCGAGCGGGTGCAGGAAGAGTTCAACGCGGCACAGTCCGGCGGCAAGAAGGTTTCGCTCGCGGACCTGATCGTGCTGGGCGGCGCGGCCGCCGTGGAAAAGGCAGCGGCCGACGGCGAGTTCCCCGTCACAGTGCCGTTCCGTCCGGGCCGCACGGACGCAGCACAGGAGCAGACCGACGTCGAATCCTTCGGCTACCTGCAGCCGCGCGCCGACGGGTTCCGCAACTACCTGCGCCCCGGGCTGAAGCTCCAGCCGGAGACCCTCCTGCTGGACAAGGCGTACATGCTGGACCTCTCCGCACCGGAAATGACGGCGCTGGTGGGCGGCATGCGTGCCCTGGGCACCAACGTGGGTGGTTCCGACCATGGTGTACTGACGGACAAGGCACGGGTCCTGACGAACGACTTCTTCGTCAACCTGCTCTCCCCGGGCACCAAGTGGAAGGCCTCCGAGTCCGAGGAGAACGTCTACGAGATCACCGATGTTGCCACCGGCGAACTGAAGTGGACGGCCACTTCAGTGGACCTGGTCTTCGGTTCCAACTCGCAGCTTCGTGCGCTGGCAGAGGTGTACGCGAGCGAGGACGCCAGGGAGAAGTTCGTGAACGACTTCGTGGCCGCCTGGACCAAGGTCATGGAGCTGGACCGCTTCGACCTGAACTAATCCGTTTGCCCCATGCTCCGGGCCGGCCGCACTCCGCGGCCGGCCCGGAGCCGTTTAAAGTCCCTACAAGTCAGCCGGGAAGCTGATCACTGCCGTGGTTCCGCCACCCGGTGTCTCCTTCAGCGTCAGCTCTCCGCCGTGCGCCTCGGCAATGCGGCGGCAGATGGCCAGGCCCAATCCGGATCCCTGTCCGTCGCCCTCCCGGTGCAGCCGGACCAAAGGTTCCAGTACACGCTGCCGGTCCTCCACGGCAATGCCCTTGCCGTTGTCCGCCACCAGGACCGTGACCCCGTGATAGTTGGAGATGCCGCTGATGCGCACTTTGAGGTCCCGGTCCGGGCTCGGATAGTTCACGGCATTGGCCACCAGGTTCTGGAGCAGGGTGCGCAGCTGGCCCGGGTCCACGTGAAGCTTCAGGTCCTCGCTGTCCAGTACGGCCCCAGGCCCGAAGGACAAGCCCAGATCCTTGGCCACCTCGGCCGCCACTTCCTGGAGAGATACGTGCTGCCGCTGGAGGACTCCGCCCATCCGTGAGTAGGTCAGGACGTCCTCGAGCATGGCCAGCATGCGTTGGCCGCTGGCGCCGATGATCTGCAGGTACTCGGCCGCCGGGTGGTCTCCGTCCACTTCATCCTCTGCCAGCTCCACGTAGCCCAGCATGGCGGTGAGTGGTCCGCGCAGGTCATGGCTGACGCGTCCGGCAAACTCCGCCAGCTTCGCATTGCTTTCCCGCACCTCGTCGAGGGCACTGTTCAGCTGCAGCGTGCGCCGCTGGAGCTCGAGCAGTTGCACTGCCTGGCGGGCCAGGATCTCCAGCATGTCCAGCTGGTCCTTGTCGGGTGTACCCGCTGAATTTGCGAAGACGCACAGGGACCCCAGCACGAACCCGGACGACGTCTCGAGCGGAACCGAAGCATAGAACCGGACGGCGGCGATTTCCCCTGTCACAAACGGATTCGATGCGAGACGAGGGTCCAGGGATGCGTCCGGGACAACAGTGGTCTTCCCCGACAGGAAGACTTGTGCGCACATGGAGTCCTCCCGGGCGCAGACGGCGGCCTCAAAGCCGACGGCCGCCACCTGCTGTTGCTCATCGGAAGTGACAACGTTGATCACGCCGTAGGGGACGCCGCAGAGCTTCGCGGCCAACTGAACAAGGTTCTTCAGCGGTTCCATCGAAAGCGCCTCATCAACGCTCCGCTGCCGTCCCCCGCTGTTGCCGAAGGTGAACCCATACTCCTGCAGTAATTCGTCCCGTCCGAGTGGATCGCCGAGCGCTGCTGTCATCGAGTGCGTGCCAACCATGAACGTCCCTTCCCAGACCGCAAAGGGGTCCCCGGGGAGATAGTACAGGCCACCACCTGTGTCCGGGGAATACGTTTCCCCGCTTCTCTGCCGCGGGCCGGGATCCCAAGGTGCCCACCTGGACGGCGCAGGCGCGGAGGGCTGGTCCCTGGCCGATCTCCGGGACCCCGCCGTCTTCGGCCGCTTCGTCGATGTCCTGATCAAAGACGCGCTGCCGGACACGGTGCGGAAGCCGGGCTACGTGCCCTGCACCTACCTGTGGATTGCCGACGGCGGCACATTCCTTGGGTCCCTGGCCGTCAGGCACGGGGTTGAACAATTACCTCCTCAACGAAGGTGGGCATATCGGCTACAGCGTCCGGCCCTCCGCCAGGCGGCGCGGCCATGCCGCGAAAGCACTTGCCGATGCGCTGCCCCTGGCACGGGCGCTGGAAATCGCGCGGGTTCTCCTGACGTACGACGAGGACAACGCCGGCTCGCGTGCAACCATCGAAAAGAACGGCGGCCAATACGAGGACACGCGCAACGGCAAGCGCCGCTACTGGATCGACACCGAATAGCCGGCGAACGCGTGCCAGACTTGGCGGGTGATCACAGAACACGCGCTGCTTCCGGTCATTCCCGGCCGGGAAGAGGACTTCGAGGCAGCTTTCGCCCAGGCCCGGCACATCATCGCTTCAATGCGTGGCTTCGTCGCCATGTCCCTGTCGCGCTCGATCGAATCTCCCCACACGTACCTGCTGCTCGTTGAATGGGAGTCGCTGGAGGACCATACAGTGGGCTTCAGGGAATCCCTTGGGTACCAGCAGTGGCGTTCTTTGCTGCACCGCTTCTATGAGCCGTTTCCGGTGGTTGAGCACTTCGAAACCGTTAGCGCCACTACATAAGCCGCCCCGCGGACGTTGGGGGGAGCCCCCGCGCGAGTCTAGCTCCAGCGCGAGGGCTCCTAATGCTTCCTGCCGGGGAACTGACGTGGAAGCAATTACAAATTACCGGCCAGTAGGTTGTGGGTAGACCAAAAACCGACGCCTTGGGCGAATCTTGAGCCAACCTTGAGCCGTCATTTTCAGGCCACTAATCGGCGGGATCGGCCGCAGCGTCCGGGTCCTCTTCGGGTTCGAAGGTGTTCGGCGCGGCACCATCGGAAATCCCGACGCCGTCCTTCCCGCCGGGGATCCCGCCGTCGGCATTGCCCTTGCCGGCTGCGGAGCCCTCCTGCGGCTCGTCCTCGGGCAGTGAATCAGGTGAATTGATGGACATCGCTCCTCCTTCTGTGGCTGGGCCTCCACGCTAACAGCACCCAAAGCAAAAGGCGCTGGAACGGCCGGAAGTTTCTGCCCGCCGTCGTCCCGTTCCGCCCTGGTCAGCTCCCCAGTTCCGCGGCCCGCTGCTGCCTCAGGATGTAGCGCTGGAGCTTTCCCGACGGCGTCTTGGGCAGGTCCTTAACGAAGTGGATGCGGCGGGGATAGGCGTGTGCGGCGAACTGCGTCTTGACCATGGTCTGGAGTTCGGCCACCAGCGCATCACTGCCCGTGGTCCCCTCCGCCAAAACAACAAAGGCCTCCAGGACTTCTCCGCGCAGTTCGTCCGGGGCGCCCACCACGGCAGTTTCCAGGACTGCCGGGTGGGTGGCCAGGACGCTTTCCACATCGAAGGGGCCGATCCGGTAGCCGGCCATGATGATCACGTCGTCATCCCGCGAGGAGAAGAAGTAGAAGCCGTCCCGGTCCACCATGCCTGCATCGCCGGTCAGGTACCACTTGCCGTCCGGACTGAACCGTTCGGCGGTCTTTTCCGGCGCGTCCTGGTACCCCTTGAACCACATCATGGGGCTTTCGGCCACGTTGACGGCGACCCGGCCCAGTTCGCCCGGCTCGGCCGGTTCATCTGCGGTGTCCTTGAGCACCGCGCAGCTCCATCCCGGAAGGGGGCGGCCCATGGAACCGGGCCTGAGCTCCGTCCGCACGTCGTCATGCCAGGCGTTGATGATCATCATGCCGTGTTCGGTCTGTCCGTAGTGGTCCCGCACCGGAACGCCCAGCACTTCCCGGGCCCAGCTGATCACCTCCGGGGTCAGCGGTTCGCCGGCGGACGAGGCGCGCCGAAGGCCGAAAGGGCCCGTGCCGGCGTCGGTTTTCGCGCGCATGGTCCGGTAGACGGTAGGAGCCGCCGCGAAGTTGCTGACGGCAAACGCCTCCAACACCTTGAAGCTGAGTTCCGGGGAGAACCCGGCCTGCAGCAGGAGGTTCCGCCGCCCCGCCGCCATGGGCCCGAGAATCCCGTAGTACAAGCCGTACGCCCAGCCGGGGTCCGCGGCATTCCAGAAGACATCCTCTTCACTGACGTCCAGGCCCACCTCGACGTACTGGCGGAACGCGGCCAACGCCCGGACTGGAACGGGCACACCCTTGGGGGCGCCCGTGGTTCCGGACGTAAAGATCAGCACCAAGGCGCCGTCACCGCCCACAGCCTCAGACGCGATTCCTGGCTCCTGCCTGGCCAGGAGCGGCGTGAGCGCCAGGTCCGGCTGGGCTGCTTCGGTACCGACAACCACCACGGCGGCCGCGGTCTCCTGGATCTTCACCCGCTGGTCGGCGTCGGTGATCACCGCCTTTGCGTTCGAAGCTGTGAGGCGGAGTTCGATGGCCGGCCACGCGAACGCCGTGAACAGCGGCACATGGACGGCCCCGCGCCGCCAAATGGCCAGGAGCATGACCACAAGGTCCGCCGACTTTCCCATCAGCGTGGCCACCGCATCGCCCGGACCAATCCCCAACTCTGCCAAGGCGGCGGCTCCCCGTTCCGAGCGCTCCCGTAGCCCGCCGTAGGTGATGTCCTCCGCGGAAAGGTCGGCCGCGACCACTGTGAAGGCAACCTGGTTGGGATCGTGGCTGTCACACAGGAGGTGGGCCGCGCAGGCATCGGCCGCACCGTACGTGGCGAGAAGGGCATCAACGGCTGGAACCGGACGGGACATTCGTTCTCCTTTGAACAGTTACACCTGAAGGGCACTGGCACCTGAGGGGCAATGGCACCGGATGGGCAGTGACATAAACCTACTGCAGGGTAGGCGTCTCCCGCGCCACCCAGGTGATGGACGACGGCGGGACGCGGCAGGGTGCCGGGCCCCGCCGTCGCGCTTTCCCAAAGTCAGCCCTTGGCGCCCGGCGGCCGGATGATCCGCCGCTGGGTGGCCGCGGCGATGGCGGCGGTGCGGTTGTCCACGCCGAGTTTGCCGTAGATGTGCACCAGGTGCGTCTTCACGGTGGCCTCCGAGATGAAGACCTGCCTGGCGATGGCGCGGTTGGACATGCCGGTGGCCAGCAGTTCCAGCAGCTGCACTTCGCGCGGGGTCAGGGCCGTGCCCGGGTTGCTGATCCGGTCCATCAGCAGCGCGGCCGCCCGGGGCGCCAGCACGGTGCCGCCCGGGGCAGCCTGCAGGACCGCCTGCCGCAGCTGCTCCGGCGGGGCATCCTTCAACATGTACCCGCTCGCCCCGGCCTCGACGGCCGCGAGGATGTCAGCGTCCGTATCGTACGTGGTAAGGATGAGCACCGGCGGCGGCGCGGCGAGCTTCCGGATCTCGGCGGTAGCGGTGACGCCGTCCATCCCCTCCCCCATCTGCAGGTCCATGAGGACAACATCCGGCGCCTCGCCCAGGGCCGTCAGCCGCGCCAATTCCTTCAACGCAGCCTTGCCGTCAGCTGCTTCCGCAGCAATCGAGATGCCCTCGAACCCGGTGAGCATTGCACGCAGCCCGGCGCGGACCACGGGATGGTCGTCCACCAGCAGGACGCGCACCTCGCTCACTGTTCCTCCACAGGCAGCCGGATGGCCACCACGGTTCCTTCACCCGGCGCCGACTCCACCGCCAGCGAGCCGTCCAGGGCTGCGACCCGCTTCCTCAGCGAGCGCAGCCCGTATCCGCTGCCGTCCGCTGCGCCCGCGGCACCTGCCGGAGCTGCCGGGTCAAAGCCGGTGCCGTCGTCGTAAATGTCCATGGTCACCTCGGTGCCCAAAAAGGCGACGCTGACGACGGCGGTGGTGGCCCTGGCGTGTTCGCGCACGTTTGCCAGGGACGCCTGCGCCGCCCGCAGCAAGGTGACGCGGACGGGCTGGGTCAACTCCTGCGGTTCGCCGTCCGCCTCCAGCCTGCAGCGCAGCGCTGACCCTGAAGCTGCAGCGGCAGCCTCCGTCCTGTCGCAGAGCCGGCGCAGGGCCTCCACCAGCGAAGTGCCTTCCAGCTGGGGCGAGGAGAGGCCACGGACAAAGCTGCGGGCCTCGGCCAGGTTGTCCGCCGCAGTCTGCTGCACCAGCGCCAGCCGGCCTGAAGCCGTGGCGGCATCTCCGTCCGCGAGCGACTGCTCTGCCGCCCGCCCCAGCAGCACGATGCTGGACAGGCCCTGTGCCAGGGTGTCGTGGATTTCCCGGGCCAGCCGCTCCCGCTCCGCCAGCATGCCCGCCTCGTGCTGGGACCGCGCCAGCTCCTCCCGCGTGCGGCGAAGCTCGTCTGCGGCGCGCCGCTGGTTCTCGGCCTCACGGTAGAGGGCGGCGTACGCCAGGCCGGTGATCACCGAGAAGATCGCCCCCAGCACGGGCCCGACCACGGCGGCCGCGTGCGGCACGGGAGCACCGCTGACGGCCCACTGCGACGCGATCACCGCCACCGTCATCAGCGCAATGGCCAGCAGTGCGGGCCGCCGAGGCAGGAGGTGCAGGTGCAGGAAGAAGATGGGGAAGGCCAGCCACGCGAAGTCGGCACTGCCAATCAGAAGGAACGCCCACAGGACCGTCACCAGGCCCAGCCACAACAGCCCGTAGCGACGGGGGTTGAAGGCGATCCGGCCTTCCGCATGCCGCTTTTCCAGCACAGTGCCGGTCAGGTAGACGGCAGCGAGGACGACGGCGGCGCCCGCCCACACCCAGGGCAGGGAACCTCCGGCCATCAGCATCCGGGCCAGGCCCACGGCCAGCAGGACGGCGAAACCCGTGTGCAGGGTGACCCGCAGGACCCGAAGGATGGCCGCCGACGAGGCGTTCTCCAGTGCACCCGGAAGCCCCCGGGACCCGGCCGGCTCCGGTGTTGGCAGCAGGGGCGTGGCAGGCATTTCATCAGCTTATGCCGGGACAGTGCGGAGGGGATCAACCAAAAGGTTGACCCGCAGCTCAACCTTTCCATTCCGGCGGATCAACCATCCCCGCGATGCCCGCCCGCGTGGCTGCCGGGAGAGTGGAAAGGACAGAACAAACCACCCCTGCTGAGAGAAGAAACAACGTGTTCCTGGCAATCCGCGATATCCGCTTCGCCAAAGGCCGGTTCGCCATGATGGGCGGCGTCGTAGCCCTGATCACCCTCCTGCTGGTCATGCTGTCCGGCCTGACCGCGGGGCTCGCCGAGCAATCCACATCCGCCATCGGGAAGCTTGGGGCATCAGCCGTAAAACCGGTGGACACCATCGCCTTTGGCGTCCCAGGTTTTGCGACGCCAAAGGCGTCCTACACGGAAAGCTCCGTGACGGCCGCCCAAGTGGACACGTGGAAGAACCAGCCCGGCGTCCAATCTGCCGAGCCGCTGGGCATCAGCCAGGCCCGGGCGCAGACGGCAGACGGGTCCGGTACAGCGAACGTGGCAGTGTTCGGGGTGTCACCGGGCAGCCCGCTGGCTCCGGTGGACGTATCGGCCGGGACGGCCGCGGTAGGTGCCTCGGTGGCCCACGCGCTGTCGGTGGGCCAAGGGGACAAGGTATCCCTGGGCGGCGTGGAGCTTTCCGTGGCCGCCGTCGTGCCGGACCAGTGGTATTCGCACACCAGCGTGGTGTGGACAGCCCTGCCGGCATGGGCCACGGCGGCACACGCGTCCGACGGCGGCAAGCTGGCCACAGTCGTCGCCGTCACCTACGCGGACGGGGCCACTGTGGATGAGGCCGCCGTGAACGCCGCCGCCAACACGGTCAGTGCCTCCCGCACCGGATCCTTCCAGGCCCTGGGCTCCTTCAAGAGCGAAAACGGATCCCTGACCCTGATGCAGGCCTTCCTGTACGGAATCTCGTCCCTGGTGATCGTGGCCTTCCTCACCGTCTGG
>Ga0308158_10004621_pt1 | contig 11580 bp, 9 predicted proteins | sample PhyBR2_FD_201038 | JGI IMG/M metagenome (GOLD analysis project Ga0308158, IMG submission 201038) | Phyllosphere microbial communities from UC Gill Tract Community Farm, Albany, California, United States - DLSLB.R2 | ecosystem: Host-associated > Plants > Phyllosphere > Unclassified | place: USA...
GCTCTGGAGCACCACGGTGAACAGCCCGTCCTTGGGCATGGCGCCGGCCGGCGTCTCGGGGATGTCGACCACGGCCTCGCGGGTCTCGGGCCGGGCCAGCGTCACGATCCCCTGCCCCGGGTTCACGACCTGCCCGATTTCGGCGAGCCGCTGGGTAACGACGCCGTCGAAATCGGCACGCAGCTCGGTGTAGCCGATCTGGTCGCGGGCCTTCTGCAGGCTGGCGCCGGCCTGGGAGAGGCGGGCTTGGGCGGTGTCGCGCCGGGCCACCGCCGCGTCGAGCTGGGCCTGGGTGACGTTGCCGCCCTCCATCAGGCGCCGCGTGCGCGCCTCGGTGGCCGTCGCGTTCTCGGCCTGGGCCTTGGCATCGGACAGTTCCGCCTCGGCGCGGCTGAGGTCGAACCGCGAGACGATCGGGTCGAGGGCCGCGAGGCGCTGGCCCTTCTTCACGACGTCGCCGACGGTGACGTCGCGGGCCACCACCCGTCCGCCGATCTGGAAACCGAGCTGCGACTGGTAGCGCGGCTCGACCGTGCCGGCGAAGGGGCCGAAGATCACGCTGTCGGTGGGCTGTGCCAGGGTGGTCAGAACCGGCCGCACCGGCGGCGGTGCGGGCGCCTCCTGCGACGGCTGGCAGGCGGTGAGCGGAGCGGCGCCGGCAACGACGGCGCAGACAAGGAGCGCGTGCCTCATCGTCCGCCCTCCCCCGCCGCGGATTTCGTCGGTTCCGGCGCGGCGTCCTGTGCCGCCAGCGCGACGTGCTGGCCGGGTCGGAGGAACTGGATGCCGGCGACCACCACCGTTTCTCCGGACCTGACGCCGCCCTTCAGGACGATGTTGTCGAAGCCGTAGCGGTCGATCTCGACGCCGCGGATCGAGACCGTGCCCGCGGCGGAATCGTAGATCCACACCGCCGGCCGGTTGTCGAAGCGGTAGAGCGCCGACCAGGGCAGCACCACGGCCTCGCGCGAGGCGAAGCGGCCCCGGCCGATCACCACGGCGCCGAGCGACATTGCGGGCGGGGTCGCTTCCAGCCCGACTTTGACGCGGACCGTGCCGCTCGCCGCGTCCACGGTCGGCGAGATCTCGCGCACGTGACCGGTCGCCGCTGCCGCGGGATCGGACTGGAGCGTGACGTGGATCGTCTTGTCGCCGGGCGGGTGGGCCGTCAGCGCCTCGTAGACGTTGAACACCGCGTCGCGCGGGCCGTCCTGGGCCAGGACCATCACGGCTTGGCCCGCCTGCACCACCTGCCCGACCTCGAAGGTGCGACTCAGGACGATGCCGGATACGCCCGCGCGCAGCTCGGTATAGGAGAGCTGTTCCTCGGCGGTGCCGAGCGCCGCCTTGGCCGAATCGACCGCGGCTTGGGAGGTGCGCAGCTGCTGCTCGGCGTTGTCGTAGGACGGGCGCGTGGTGTAGCCGCCGTTGATGAGCTGCTTCTGGCGTTCGAAGGTCACCTTGGCCTGGGTCAGCTGCGCCTCCGCCGAGACCAGGGCGGCGCGGGCGTTGTCGAGGTTCGCCCGCTGCGTCAGCGGCTCCAGCACCGCGAGCACCTGATCGGCGGTGACGTGATCGCCGACCTCGACACGGCGTTCGGCGACCTTGCCGTTGGTGCGGAAGGCGACGTTGGTCTGGGCCTGGGCCTGGATGTCGCCGGTGAGCACCACATCCGAAGTGACGGGGCCCTCCGTCGCCGTCACGACCCGCACCAGCGCGATGGACGGGTCTTCCGCCTCCGGGAGGGCGGAGGTCGCGGGCGCATCCGCCGGAAAGGCCGTTGTCACGAGGAGGGCCGACAGGGCGGCCGTGAAGGCGGTGGCGGTGAGGACGGGACGGAGCCGTGGGGACATCGGCCGAGTTTCCGGACGGCGGGGACGGGGCATACGGCCGATTCGTGAGAGGACGGCTTTCGCGGCGCAGGCTTATCGCCTATCTTACCGACCGTCCAGACGGTTTTTAAGCGAACTGGCTTGGGGGACGCCCCTGGTTTCTCCCGAAACATCAGCGACAACAGTGATTTAGTGTGGCACGCTGGATGGCGCGTGCAGGGGCGGGGATCGGGGGCGATCATGTCGCAGAAGACGCGCAGCCGGCGCGACGACCGTGCCGAAGTGATTCTCGACGCGGCGGGCGCGGTCCTGCGCCGGGGCGGCGCGCGCGCGCTGACCATCGACGCCGTGGCGACGGAGGCGGGCCTGAGCAAGGGCGGCGTGCTGCACCATTACGCCTCGAAGGATGCTCTGATCCTCGCCCTCGTCGGCCGCAAGCTGAAGGAGCTGCGCACCGGCATCGCCGCCTGCGAGGCCGAGCGGGGCCCGGGCGCCACGGGGCTCGCGCTCGGCATGATCGAGCATCTGCGCCGCAGCTATTGCGAGGAGGACGAGTTCAGCCGCGCCCTTCTGCTCGCCTCCGCCGAGAATCCGGATGCCCTCGCCGGCTACCGCGTGTTCGTGGCCGAGCGGCTCGCCCGGTTCGAGGCTGCGGAGGGGCCGGCCGGTGTCGGGGCCGCCCTGTTCTTCGCGCTGCTCGGCGTCGTGATGGGCCGCACCCTCGGCTTCCACGATCTGAGCGCCGCGCAGATCGAACCGCTTCTGGGCGCGCTGGAACGCGCGGCGCAGGAACTGGGCTGAGCAGGCTCGGTGAGAAGGGGCCGGGCTTGTCGCGGGCCGTTCGGCTGCCGAGGCGGTGCAACGCTTGCGATGAAACGGGCAGCTTTGGCCGGTCGGCCCTGCTACGAGAAAAAGCTCTGACAATATGCAAGAGAGCGCCCGCCCCGGTCATGCGGAGCGGTAGAATTTCGACGATCAATGACCCGTCGGGTGCCTTCCGTCGATGGCCGGATTTCGGTTGTCCGCTTCGTGCCGCATGAAACGCACGAGGTGATCGGGTGCGCCGCTCATGGGATGGTTTCAACTCCTACGCAAACGAAACGCCGGTTCTCGATAAGACTCACATCAGTGATGGTGGCCGCTCCGACGACAAGCGCCTGTTCTCGGTCTCGAGCCAGCCTTGCCCGAGCGCAAAGCGGACGATGCTGGCGCGGGACCGGAGGCCGAGCTTCTTGCAGCCGCGGATCTTGTAGGTGTCGACCGAGGCCGCCGAGATCGACATGGCGAGACTGACCTCTTTCATGGTCATGCCCAGCGCGATGAGCCGGAGCACCTCGCGCTCCCGTGCGGTGAGGCCGCCCTCCTGGCCGGGATGCGGAGCGGGCGGGCCGGCTTCCGTACGGTCGGGCGGCGCTGGCGGCGCGCGCATTTCGGCATCGACGTACTGGCCGCCCAAGACGACCGCTTCGATGGCCTCCAGCAGGCTGGTGCCGGCGGAACGCTTCAGGACATAGCCCTGGGCCCCCGCGGTCAGCGCCTCGTCGACGAAGGCGAGGTCTTCGTTGACCGTCAGGAAGACGATGTGCACCGCGGAGCCCACTTCCCGGAGCGCACGCGCCACCGCAAGGCCGCTCATGCCGGTCATGGTGATATCCATGATGACGACGTCGGGCTTGGTCCTGAGGACCAGATCCAGGGCGTGCCGGCCGTCGCTCGCCTCTCCGACGACCTCGATGCCGGCCGTCTCGCCGAGCAGGCCGCGGACCCCGCTTCTGAAGATTGGGTGGTCGTCGATCAGGGCGACCCTGACCCGTTCTTTCGCCATTCGCATCTCATCCCCCTGTCAGCGGCAATCGCGCCAGAATCGTCGTCCCGCCGCCGGGAGGCGATTCGATCATGAGCGTTCCTCCGAGCAGGGTCAGCCGCTCGCGCATGCCCGCGAGTCCGAAGCCGCCGCCTGCCCGCCGCGCCTCGGGCGCCTGCTCGCAGGCAAGCCCGGGCCCGTCGTCCTCGATCGCCAGGGTGACGCCCGTACTGGCGTATTGCAGGGTCACGGAGACGTGGCGCGCCCCCGGCGCGTGCTTGACGACGTTGGTGAGAGCTTCCTGCACCAGCCGAAAGATCGTCACCTCGATTTCCGGCGTGAGGCGGACCGTGGTTCCCGAAAGCTGGAAGTCGATGGGGATCGCGCTTTGGTCGGACCATTCGCGCACGAGGCCGCCCAAAGCGAGGATGAGGCCGAGTTCGGTCAGGGTGACCGGGCGCAGCTCGCGAACGACCTGCCGCAGGCTGGCCGAGATCGCATCGACCTGGTTCAGCATCGCCTCGACTTGCGTCGGCGAGGGCGCGCGCCGCAGGCGGTCGAGCTGAAGCTTCAGCCATGCGAGCTGCTGGCCGGCCTCGTCGTGGAGTTCCCGGGCCAGACGCTCCCGCTCGGCCTGATGCGCGCGATAGAGTTGGGCGAGGACCGCGTCCCGGTCGCGTTCGGCGCGCAGACGCGCCTGCGCGCTGCTGCGCAAATCGGCCAGCAGGAGGTCACGCTCGCGCAGCAGCGCCTGCTGGCTGCGCTGATGGCGCTCGCGCGCGGCGAGTTCGCGCCGCAGCATCGCCGCCTCGGTCGCCTGGAGATTGAACCGCATCTCCGGCGTCGGCAGGAGCCGCAGGAGAACCAGGGGGGCGATCCCCTCCCGGTTCAGGCGGAAGCCGTGGCAGCGGTAACGGCGTATCCCGCTTCCCCGCTTGATCGCGATCACGCCGGGAAGCGGCGTCCGCGTCGCTCTGGCTCGGGCCAGAAACACCGTCGAGATTTTGCCTGTGAGTGCGTGTTTGTCGGCCGGCGAGGTCTCGCTGTTGCGCGAGGTATGACCGCTCAGATGGGTCCGGGACGGATCCTCCCGCGTCAGCAGCAGGCGGGCGGGATCGTTGGCGTAGGCGATGCTGCCCGAGCGGGCGACGACCAGGACAGGGGCATCGACCGCATCGAGGACGCGCGCCGCGTCCGCGGTCAGCGGGCCTGAGCCGGCCGCCGTCGCCACGCTCTGATCCATCGACGAGGCCCCCCCGGACACGTCACCGCCTCCGTGCGGCCACGCGTGTTGTTCCGTGGAGCCGGCGAGGGCGCGATAAGCGTGTCAAGAACGTTCGGCATCGACGCTCGTACATCAGCCGCGTGATCGAGCCGCCATCACCCGCCACGATTACTGACATCGACGGAGTCCCCCCACTACCCACCGTTGCCATGGTGGCATGATCCATCCGGGTTATGATCGAAACACCGGATTAGTTCTGCCCAGGCGACCGTAAGGTTGTACGATATGACTCTGCTGCGGCGCGGTATATAACAAAAGTGTTTTGCCGATACCTCATTGTTGATAGCCCGAAAGGCGTATTCAGTTCATAATTGATAGCGCGTCGCGGATTTTCTGGAATGAGCTCCTGATCGAATCGACGACTCAAAATAATATTTGCCAATATCGGGTAGTCTCTTGAGAGAAACTTGCCGATTGCGGTTCGCATGTTAAGCATTGGGCGAGGCAGAGCTCTTCTGCGAGGCAGGAAAGTCTGTCAATTTGTCTATAATTCGGGATTTCGTTTTAATTTGACGTTTTCCGGAGTGCGGTGCGATCGAAAGCTGTGAATTTCAGAGCATAAAAACAGATCGGCGCTCTCGAAGTGAAGTTATAGCAGATATATTCATTTTACTCGCGATGATCGGCAATCTAAGGAGTTAACGCTCAGTTATGTTGCGGATCATCATCGCAGATGACCAAAGAAATTTCCGCATCGTCTTGCGGCGAACTCTGGAATTGAATCTGAGTGGAATCATCGTCGTCGATGTTTCGAATTCATCAGAATTGATTAACAGCCTTCGGTCACCGCTGAAGACGGACCTCGTGATCGTCGGATCGCGCCTCCTTCCGGCCGGGGATCCGACCTATCTCGGAGCCCTGAAGCGCGCGGCCGGCACCGCACGCCTCCTGCTCGTCGTCCCCCATGCCTCGGCCGACCTGTTCCAGGATGCCCTGAGCCTCGGCTTTCACGGATTGATCGTTCGGCGCCAGCGCCACGAGGAAATGCTCGAGGCGGTCCGAACCACGCTCGACGGCCGGCTCTACGCACCCACCACCATCCTGGCCGTGAAGCCGCCGGATGCCGGGGCGGGGCTGCGGCAACCGGAGCGCAGCGTGCGAACGTTCGGGTTGACCCTGCGCCAACGCGAAGTTCTGGCGCTGATCGGCAAGGGGTTATCCAATCGAGAGATCGCGATCGCATTGAGTATCGCCGAGGCGACCGTGAAAATTCACGTTTCAGCCGTGATCCGAATGCTCGGCGTCAGAAATCGAACCGAGGCTGCGCTGCTCGCGCCGACCATTCTCAAGGGAAAAGCCTAGTACGAACTGGATACGCCTTGTTGAGATGTCCAAGTTTTTTCTGACATGACAGGACACCTCCCATTCGGTCTAGTTAATTTGTGCCTAACCATTCTGCGACGCACAATATGTGCGTTTGAACGGCCTGAACAGAATCTGGCGGTCAGAGTGATCCGGCGCGGGAGGTTTTCAGGAGATCAGGGGAGTAGCTCCGATGGAACACATCGATACGCTCATCGTCAGTGACAACCGCATGGTCCGGGAAAGCCTGATCGCGCTTCTTTCCGGCACCCGCTTCATGGTGCGGCAGGTCGCGGCCAGCCCGGCGCTTCACCTGTCCGACCTCAAGGCGGCGCATTTGGCGCTCGTCGTCATCGATGAGGAGGCCGCGGGCATCGTCGGGCAGGTCGCCGAGGCGCTGCCCGAGGTCAAGATCGTGGCGCTCGCGCTGCGCGATACCGAAGGGCTGATGCTGCGCAGCCTTCAACTCGGCGCTTCGGCCTATCTGACCGAGGACGTCTCTCCGGCCGACCTGCTCAAGACCCTCGAGGTGGTGATCGCCGATTGCGCGGTGCTGCCGGTGAGCTTCCTCGGGCGTTTGTGCCTGGCCTTCGACCCGGTGCGTGCACCCGGTCCGGTCGCCGCCCTGACCGGGCTGCAGCGGGCCGACGGCACCTCGCTCTCCAGCCTGTCGAGCCGCGAGGTCAACATCCTCGAAGGGTTGGCTTTGGGGGAGTCCAACAAGGTCATCGCCCGCAACCTCGATATCGCGGAGGCGACCGTCAAGGTTCACGTCAAGGCGATCCTGCGCAAGGTCCGAGTGAAGAATCGGACGCAGGCGGCGGTCTGGGCGATGAACAAGGGCATCGTCACCAACGGCTGCGCCCCCGCCGAGCGGTTCGGCGGCCTCGTAGCGCCCCTCCCCCTCGTCGCCGGCCGTGACAGCTTCTCCAGCGCGCTCGCGGCTGTGGCCTGACGATCGTGCGGCGCCGTGAGGGCCCGGCGCCGCCCCTGCCCGAACGCGCGTGGTCCCGCACGCGATCGCAAGCCGAAAGACGAGGAAGCCGGCCATGAAGGTGTCCGTGGTCACCCCGACGCTGAACGGCGTCGAATACTTACGCGAATGTATTGAATCCTCGCGGGCCAGCGCCCGCAACGGCATCGAGGTCGAGCATGTGATCGTCGATGCGGGCAGCACCGATGGTACCGTCGAATTGGCGCAAAGCCTCGGCGCCACCGTGCTCCAGGGCAAGGATCGCGGCATCTTCGACGCGATCAACAAGGGCTCCTTCGCCGCATCGGGCGAGCTGCTCGGCTTCCTGGGCGCCGACGACGTGCTGCTCGAAGGCGGCCTGGAGGCCGTGGTCGAGGCCTACAAGGGCAGCCATCGGCGCTGGGTCGTCGGCGGGATCCGCTGGATCGACGGGCGCGGCCGGGGCCTGGGCGGGTTGGCCGCCCCGCCCAACTGGATGACGCCGCGCATGCTCGTGTGCCTCGGCTGGAACCCGGTCATGCACATGGCGACCTACATCGCGCGGGATTTCTACGCCGAACTCGGCGGGTTCAACTACGCGTTCAGGGATTGCGGCGACTACGAGATGTTCTGCCGTGCCCTGGCGCAGGAGCCCTACGCCCGCGTCGCTAGGCCGGTCGCCTGCTTCCGCCGCACCGGGCAGAACAACAGCGCCAACCTCGCCCACAAGGCCCGGGCGCTGGGCGAAGTCGCCCAGGTGAAGGGGGTGCACGGGCCGTCCTCCCGCGCTGAAGAGCTGTTCTGGCGCTACGCGCTGAAGGGTTACTTCAACGCCCGCAATCCAGACTGGCTCGTCAGCAAGCAGCTCGATCTCGGCCGCAGCCGGCTGAAGCTTCAGCCCCACGCCCACTTCTGATGTCCGAGGCGAAGCCCTCGCGATCCCGTCGCGATGACGGAGGGCGCCGGCTCGGACATCGCGCCGGCGTCATGAGGCGGAAGCCGCTCCATTCGAGCGGATCCGGTGGCACGGTCCCGGCGCGGGGCGGGCGCCGCTATGCCGACCCCGAAACCGCCAGGGAGTCGCCATGGAGACGCTGATCGACCGCGCCCGCCACGTGGCGTCGGATGGCCTCCCGGGCCCTCCGCGGATTCTCGAATTCGGGCTGATGCCGCTCGTGACCGCCGCCTTCCCCGAGCGCACGACCTTCCTCGACACGCGGCTGCGCTGGGCCGATGTGCGGACCCGCGCGCCGCGTTCCGGCAGCTTGCCGCTGCGGCTGCTGAAGCTGGCGCGGCGGGTGGCCGGGATCGGCCGGGCCTGCCTCGCCCAGGACTACGACATCGTCGTCGCCCGGTGTGTCGGCCCGGTCAACAGCGCCGGGCACGCCTACCCCGTCCATGCGGCCCTGAGCCTGATCGGGCTCGCCTTCCGCGGCCTCGTCCTGTTTGCCGCCCGCGGCCCCCGCGTCCGGCTCGCGGTCCTCGACGTGACCGACCATCTCACGATCCACCCGCGCGACCGCGCCTTCCTCCGGCGGTGCGACCTGTTCTTCAAGCGCGAGTTGGCCGCCAATCCGTGGAACACCCTCGAAACGGTGCTGCCCCGCGGCGCCTGCGCCGGCCATGCCCGCCAGGATCCCGCCTGCCTGGCGCTCCGGGCCAAGCTGCGCCCCTTCGCCCTCGGGATCGAGGCGACGGCGCTGAAAACCCCGATCCCGGCCTCCGCGCGCAGCTACGATCTGTTCTACGCCGGCTCGGCGCAGGGCATCGCCTTCCGCGAGACCGTCAGCGGCGTCCTGCCGCGATTGGCGGCCCGGGGGTGGCGCATCCACGCGCCGACGCATCGCCTGAGCCCGGAAGCCTTCGCCGAGGCGATCACCCGGAGCCGGTTCTGCCTGTCGCCGGGCGGCGTCGGCTGGGATTGCTACCGGCACTACGAGGTCGCGTCGCTGGGCAGCGTGCCGATTTTCGATACCCGCCCGCTGACCGGCATCGAACCCTTCCTGCACGGACGCGAGGGGTTCTATCTCGACCCGCAGGAGGATCTGGAACGCGCCCTCGACCAGCTTCTGCGCACGGACGACGCGGGCGTCGACCGGATGACGTCGGCCGCTCAGGCTCTGGTCGAACGGGTCTACACTTTCGACGCGCTGGCCCGCTACGTGATCGCCGAGACGCTGGCGCTGGGCCCGTCCCCTCGAACGGCGTCGCCGCCGAGCGAGGCACTCGTCGCGGCGAAGGCCGGTCACCGGCAGCCCTCCCTGAACTGAACGGGTGGCTTCCGAGCGCGCGGACACCACCACCCACCCCGCCCGAGACCCGGCAGCCCCCGGCACCGTGGCCGCTGAGCCTCACCCTCACGATCACGCGTGCAGCCATGTTGACGCGACGCCCGTCACAGCCTATCTGACGCCAGCACCGAGCGCGGGATGGCGGACAACGCGATCCCACCTGCTTCCGGCCTCCCTCGACGGGGCCGGTGACGGCTCCGGTGGGGGATAGTTTAACGGTAGAACCGCGGACTCTGACTCCGCTAGTCCTGGTTCGAATCCAGGTCCCCCAGCCATCGGTTTTCGCCCGCCCGGTCCGTGACTTGGCGGGTTTTTTGTTTCTGGCGTCTCATCCGCGGGCCTGCTCGTCCTGCAACACGCTTCCTGCTTCGAGGGTGCACGACGCCCGGTATGGGTGGATCCGCATGACCGGCGCGGAGCGTGGTTCCGAGGCGGCTCGGTGCCAGTCATGATCCACAGCCCGCGAGGCATCAGGGCAAGGCGGCAGCGGTTATGTGCTGTTTGAGGCAGCGCGCGCCGCGGACATCGGCGATCACCGCGCGCCCGGCATGCAGGATCAACCGCATGGTCGGATCGCAGCGCGCGAGATGAGGTCGCATGGACGTCACGATCTTCAGCACCAAGGCCTATGATCGGCGGTTCCTGGACGGGGCCAACGCGGCGGCGGGAGAGCCGCACCGGCTGCGCTATCTCGAAGCCCGGTTGACCCATGAGAGCGCGCCGCTGACGCAGGGAGCGCGGGCCGTGTGTGCCTTCGTCAACGACGTGCTCGACCGGCCCGTTCTGGAGGTGCTGGCCGTCTCCGGGACGCGGATGGTGGCCCTGCGCAGCGCCGGCTCCAACAATGTCGATCTTCCCGCCGCCGCGGAACTCGGCATCGCGGTCGGCCGCGTCCCGGCCTATTCGCCGGACGCGGTCGCCGAGCATACGGTGGCCCTGATCCTCGCGCTCAATCGCAAGACCCACCGGGCCTATGCCCGCGTCCGCGAGGGAAACTTCGCGCTCGAGGGGTTGCTGGGCTTCGATCTCAAGGGACGCACGGTCGGCATCGTCGGAACCGGCAAGATCGGTCGCGCGGTCGCGCGCATCCTCGCCGGCTTCGGCTGCCGCGTGCTAGCCTATGATCCCATGCCCTCGGCCGAACTCGCCGGCTTCGGCGCGGAGGCGGTGGGCCTCGACCGGCTTTTGGCCGAGGCGGACATCGTCTCCTTGCACTGCCCGCTGACGCCCGACACGCATCACATGATCGACCGTGCCGCGCTGGCGCGGATGAAGCGCGGCGTGATGCTGATCAATACGGGGCGCGGGGCGCTCGTCGATACCGCGGCGCTGATCGAGGGTTTGAAATCAGGGGTGATCGGCGATCTCGGTCTCGACGTCTACGAGGAGGAAGGCGGCCTCTTCTTCGAGGATCTGTCGAACCAGATCATCCGGGACGACGTCTTCTCGCGCCTGCTGACCTTCCCGAACGTGATCGTGACGGGGCATCAGGCCTTCTTCACCGCCGAGGCGCTGGCGGCGATTGCCGCGACCACCATCGAGAACCTGTCCTGCTTCGAGAAGCAGGGCGTTCCGCGGCATCCCGTATCGGTCGAGCGCCTCGCTTGATCGCGATCGCTGACGTCGATCACGGATGTCAGCCAGGGCTCTGCCCTGGAGCCGCGAAAGGGTTTGTCCTTTCGAAAGCCGGACTCTCAGCTGCGCCGAGATGCGCCACCAAGTGCTCGGCGAGTTGGCGGGCGTGCGGGGGAAGCGCTGCGAAGCTGCGGGCGCAGAGCCTGAGCTGGCGCACGGCCCAGGGCTCGTCGATTGGAATCGCGCGGATCGCCAGCGTCTCCGCCGCGCGCTGCGCCGCCGCCTCGGGCACGATCGCCACGCCGACGCCCCGCTCGACCATGCGGCAGACCGCATCGAGCCCGTTCAGGCGCACCCGCAGCTTGAACGGACGGCCGGCGCGGGCAGCGTGGGTCGCGAGATGCGCCTGCAGCGCCCGGCCGTGGCTGAGGCCGACCAAAGGCTCGTCCAGCACCTCCCGGAACGCGACGCCGCTCCGCTGCGCCAGGGCATGGCCCGCCGGCACGGCGAGCACGATCCGATCGAGAAGGAGCGGCCGG
>Ga0308158_10004622_pt1 | contig 11580 bp, 8 predicted proteins | sample PhyBR2_FD_201038 | JGI IMG/M metagenome (GOLD analysis project Ga0308158, IMG submission 201038) | Phyllosphere microbial communities from UC Gill Tract Community Farm, Albany, California, United States - DLSLB.R2 | ecosystem: Host-associated > Plants > Phyllosphere > Unclassified | place: USA...
CTGGTGGGCCGCGAGGCCGCCCGGCACATGATCGGCCGCGGCCGGGGCAAGATCATCAACATCTGCTCGGTCCAGACGGACCTGGCGCGTCCCACCATCGCCCCGTACATTGCGGCAAAGGGTGGGTTGCGGAACCTCACCCGCGCCATGACGGCAGAGTGGGCCGGGTGCGGGCTGCAGATCAACGCCGTGGCTCCCGGGTATATCCACACCGAGATGACCCAGAACCTGGTGGATGATGAGGAGTTCAACTCCTGGATCCTGGGGCGCACCCCGGCCCATCGATGGGGCACGGTTGAGGACCTTGCCGGTCCCGTGGTGTGGCTGGCCTCGGACGGGTCGAACTTCGTGAATGGGCAGACCATCTTCATCGATGGCGGAATGACGGTGGTGGTCTGATGCCCGCGAATACCGGCCTGAGTTTAGGTGCTGAAGACCTTCCCGCATCGGGCCCCGCCCTGGTGGCGCACGCCGCCGGGGACCTGCGTATCGACGAGGTCCCGCTGCCGCGGCCGGCACCTGATGAAGCGGTGGTGGAAGTCCGGTACGGCGGGATCTGCGGTTCGGACCTGCACTACTGGCTGCACGGTGCCGCGGGGGAGTCCATCCTGAAGGAGCCGCTGGTGCTGGGCCACGAAATCTCCGGCGTGGTGGTGGGCCCGGCAGCCAACGGTTCAGGGCCCCATGCCGGGGCCTCCGTCGCCGTCCATCCCGCGACGCCCGGTCCCGGCGCTGCGAAGTATCCCGCCGACAGGCCCAACCTCTCACCCGGGTGCACGTACCTGGGTAGCGCGGCCCGCTACCCCCACACGGACGGGGCCTTCAGCAGGTACGTGAACCTGCCCGTGCGAATGCTGCGCGAACTGCCGGAGGGCCTTGACCTGCGCACCGCTGCCCTGATCGAACCCGCAAGCGTTGCCTGGCACACAGTCTCGCGCGCCGGCGACGTCCGTGGAAAGAATGCACTGGTCATCGGTTCCGGGCCCATCGGAGCCCTGGCCGTCGCCGTCCTCAAGCGTGCCGGCGCCGCCCGGATCACCGCCGTCGACCTCCACCCCAAACCGCTGGAGATCGCCAAAGCCGTCGGCGCTGACCAGGTGATCAACGCAGCGGACACCACAGCCATCACCGCAGTGGAGGCCGATATCGTCATCGAATCCTCAGGCAGCCACCACGGCCTGGCATCAGCCATCCAGGGAGCGGTACGCGGCGGCACGGTGGTCATGGTGGGACTGCTGCCCGCGGGCATGCAGCCGGTCCCCATTTCGCTGGCCATCACCCGCGAACTGGACCTGAAAGGCTCGTTCCGGTTCAACGACGAGATCGATGACGTGATCGCCGCCCTCGCTGACGGCTCCCTGTACATCAGCCCCGTCATCACGCACCAGTTCCCGCTGGCCGACGCCCTGCACGCCTTCGAGGTGGCGAAGGATTCCACCATCTCCGGCAAAGTGCTTCTCAGCTTCGGCGAAGCAGGGGAGGTCCAGGGCACGTAGCTGCCGCCTCCGGAGGTGATGGGCGTCTCCGCATCGAACTGGTAGTAGGTAGTCTGGTCTACCTATTACCAGTCGAGAGAGTGTCCATGACTGCTGCAGGCGTTCCGGCGAGCGCTTCGGGCGGGGTTCCGAGACCCTCGCGCCGCCCCGCCCGCGGGCTGCTGCTGGCGGCGGCAGCCCGCCTTTTCTACACGAACGGCGTCGCCGCCACCGGAATCGACGCCATCACCGCCGAAGCGGGCGTGGCCAGGAAGAGCTTCTACAACAACTTCAGCTCCAAGGCAGAACTGGTGGCTGCGTACCTCGAAGCCCGCCACGGGGAATGGCTGGGGCTTTACCGCCGGCGGCTGGAGGTGGCCGGTGCTCCCCGGGAGAAGGTCCTGGCCGTGTTCGATGCCTACCTGGACCACGCCAACTGCGCGTACCAGCACGGGTTCCGGGGCTGTGGGCTCCTCAATGCCGCAGCGGAGCTGCCTGCCGGGAATCCCGGCAGGGCGGCCGTGCGCCGCCACAAGGAGGAGGTGCAGGAACTGCTCGCGGAGCATGTGGCCGCCCTGCTGCCGGGACAGGAGGAACGGGTGCCGGTAATGGCCGCGCATCTGGCGTTCCTGCTCGAGGGCGCCATGGCCATGGCAGGCCTGGAAGGAACCGACACAGCGCTGCAGGAGGCACGGCTCATCGCCGGGCAACTGCTGGATGCCCTGTGAACAGCAGGCAGAACCACCCGAAGGCCCAACTCCGGGGAGCCCTGGCCGTGGTGGCCGCATCGATCCTGTGGGGCACCACCGGTACCGCCGCAACCTTCGCCCCAGGCGTGAGCCCGCTGGCTATCGGCGCGGTTGCGATGGGCCTCGGTGGACTGCTGCAGAGTCTGTACGCAGTCCGGCATATCGCGGTTCAGTCGGGCGCCCTGCTGGAGCGGTGGCGCTTGGTGTCGCTCGGCGCCGCGGCGGTGGCCGTCTACCCCTTGGCTTTCTACAGTTCCATGCACCTGTCCGGGGTGGCTGTGGGAACCGTTGTCTCCATTGGCTCGGCCCCGGTGGCGGCGGCCCTCATTGAACGTTTCGCGGACCGGAAACCCTTGAGCCGGCAATGGATCATTGGAGCCCTCCTGGGTGTGGGCGGGGCGGCCCTTTTGTCCTTTGCCGGGCATGCTTCGACGGCAGCCGGGGCGGCAGGAAATGCCCCGGCAGGACCAGATCCGGGCCCCGATCCATGGACCTCGACGGCGGGCATCCTCCTTGGGCTGCTGGCCGGAACCACCTATGCACTGTATTCCTGGGCGGCGCACCGGCTGACCGGCCGGGGGCTCACCGCCAGGGCTGCCATGGGGGCGGTGTTCGGGCTGGGCGGGCTGCTCCTGATGCCGGTCCTCGCGGTGACCGGCGGGCCGCTGCTGGAGTCCTGGCGCAGCGTCGGCGTGGGTGCCTATATGGCCGCAGTCCCGATGTTCGCCGGGTATCTCCTGTTCGGCTGGGGGCTGGCGCGGGTCGGGGCCAGCACGGCCACCAGCATTTCCCTGCTCGAAACGGTCGTGGCTGCCGTCCTGGCGGTACTCGTGGTGGGCGAACGGCTTCCGGCACTTGGCTGGCTTGGCGCCGCCGTCGTCCTGGCCAGCCTGTTCATCCTCACGCCGCGGCCGAAAAGGCGGGCGCTCCGTCAACGCTCTAGCCGGTGGGCTGGCGTCCGGCGCTGCGGGCCAGCACAGTGGGGCCCAGCAGCAGGCAGGCGCCCAGCCCCAGCAGCAGAATTCCCAGCACCACCGCTCCGGGCGCCGGTAGCCCCGCCCCGGCAAGGATGAGCACAACGCCGATCAGCGCCGCTGCCACTCCCGGGAGCAGGCCTGAGGGAAAACGCCGCGCGGGATAACCGGACAACAGTTCCATGGCCAGGTGGGGATCATCCGCGATCAGTCCCAGTTCCAGCTCCTTGAGCAGGCGTCGCTCCTCATCAGACATCGGCATGGTGGGCCCCTGCTTCCCTGGGAGGCGGTATCGATATCGACCGTAGGAGCGTTCTACCGGTTAGTCAATAGCGCCAGTGCCACTATGACCGGGGCCCCGCGCCGGTGTCACGCGGCCACGTCGTAGCGCAGTTCATGTCCCAGTACCCGCACGCCCTTGGTGGGAACGTGCGGCACCGCCTTGCCCGGCGGCATCAGGTGCTCAACGGGCTGGCCGGCCAGCAGGAGGCAATGGTCGGAAATGAGACGGCGGTGGCAGCGCCACCAGACGGTTTCGCTGCACATGATCGCGGTCCGCGCCGCTTGGGAGCCGGCAACGAGTTCGGCTGCGGCGGCAAGGAAATCCCCGGTGCGCATATAGCCGGCATAGGCGCGGAATGACTCGTTGCGGAGGGCCGTATCCGGGGAGTCAGGGAGCAGTTTCCGGAACCCGCCCAGCCGTTTCTCCCACCGGTAACCGATGCCCGCATCGGGCAGCCATTCCGCCATCAGGTCCTTGCCGAAGTGCGGATGCTTGCGGCTGCCCGGCCCAATCCGCACGTCCACCAGCGAAGTCACCCCCGCATTCCGCAGCAGCGCCGTAAAGTCCGCCTGGGAGGCGGTGCCGTGACCTACCGTGAACAGGGTTTCCATCCCAGCCATCATAGGCAGGCGGGTGGGGTGGGCTCAGGCAGGGTACGACGGCGGCCTGGGCCTTCCCCGGTTCGCCCCACCTTGGATACGGCCCCGGAAAGCGGGCTACCGCCGTCGTAATTCCGCGAACTCGATGGAGGGGACGATGGCGCCCGCGTCCCGCTCCACGAAGTTGGTGCCCGGCGGCACCAGATCATCGATGGCGTCCAGGACGGACTCGCCCAGCCGGACGTCCGCCGCGCGGAGGTAGGCGGCAAGGTGTTCCTCGCTGCGTGGGCCGATGATCACGCTGCTGATGGCGGGGTGGGCCAGGGCAAAGCCCACGGCCAGGTCCACCAGGGACAGTTCCAGCTTGTCCGCCAGGCGGGCCAACGAGTCCGCGGCAAGCAGTTTCCGCTCGCTGGAGGGCCCGGAGATGTCGTACCGGCCCGGCAGCGTGTGGACCCGGGTGGGTGGCTTGCCCGCCTCCAGGACGAAGCTGCCGGACAACCAGCCGCCCGCCAGCGGGCCGTAGGCAAGAACCCCCAGCCCGTACTGCTGGGCGATGGGCAGGACGTCCCGCTCGTTGCCGCGGACCAGCATGGAGTACGGGACCTGGTTGCCCAGCGGCGGGATCAGGTGGTTGGTGGTGGCCAGCCACTGCGCCTCCACCAGCTGCGCCGGCGTGAACACCGAGGTGCCGTAGTACAGGATTTTGCCTTGGCGGATCAGGTCATTAAGGGTGGTGATGGTTTCCAGGACGTCGGTGTTGTAGTCGGGCCGGTGCGCCTGGTACAGGTCGATCCGGTCCGTCTGCAGCCGGCGCAGGCTGCCCTCCACCGCCTGGGTTATCCAGCGGCGGGAGTTGCCCGAGTGCGCCGGATTGGGGCTCATCTGGCCATGGAACTTGGTGGCCAGGAAGACGTCGTCCCGGCGCCCGCGGAGCGCCCGGCCCACCACCTGCTCGGACTCGCCCTGGGAGTAGACGTCCGCTGTGTCGATCGCCGTGATGCCGGCGTCCAGCGCGGCATGGATGATGCGGATGCCCTCCTCCGCGCCGGTGGGGGCGCCTTGGGTGCCGGTTCCTTCGCCGAAGTTCATGGTGCCAAGGGTGAGGGGACTGATGGGGGTTCCCGACCTGCCGAACACCCGCAATTCGCTAAGGCTCATCCGCGGTCTCCTCCATCTGGTTGCCGTGCCTTGGGTCGTCACGAGGCTACAGAGATTCCGAAGGCCACTACAGAATGCAGCCTTAGTCCTTCGCTTTTCGTCGCATGGAGTAACCGGAGCCGTGGGAATGACGTTTTGTGGCGCCCAAACAGCTGCCCACAGCGCCTATATTGAGGCATGAGTACCCCTACAAGTGGTGATGAGTTCGTCCAACTGCACGACCTCATCATTGGCAGCAGCAACGTCGCTGACTTCCTGACTGAGCTCTCCACGGTTGCCGCTTCAACGCTCAGCGATACTGCCGGTGTCTTCATCGAGTGCGGGGTGACGCTCCGCCGCCGTAAACGCACCGCCACCATTGCAGGCAGCAGCGAACGGGCCGTCGTACTGGACAAACTGGAACAGGCTCTGGGGGACGGGCCGTGCATCGCGTCACTGGACGCCATGAAGCCCATGGTCCTGTCCGATGTGCGGACCGATACGCGCTGGCCCGCGTACCAGGTAGTCCTTGCCGAGAACGGTTGCCGCAGCGCGCTGGGGGTTCCGCTCGCCCTGGATGAACACCAGGCGGCCGCCCTGAACTTCTTCGCAGCGGAGCCGGATGTTTTTGGCCCCGATGTCGTCCAGCGGGCGGAAGGCTTCGCGGACCTGGCCGGACGGGCTTTGCGGTTGTCGCTCCGGATCGCGGACGCCCAGAACCTGGCCGATGACCTCAAGGCCGCCATGGCAAGCCGCACCGCCATCGACATGGCGTGCGGGGTGATCATGGCCCAGAACCGGTGTTCCCAGGAGGAAGCCATGGCCCTGCTCACCAAGGCGTCCAGCCACCGGAACCAGAAGCTGCGGGACCTGGCCGGCGAAATCATCGGCCGCGTCAGCGACCGCGCAGTGAGCACGCACTTTGATCCGTAAGCTTGCGCACTTGTCCCGACCCGCCTGTATACCTTCCGGGTTTCGCCTCTGAGCTGCCCTGCAATAATCTGAACCAACGGTTGTGCATGGGGTGTCACCGCCCGGGTACAACAACAGCAGCACTGTAAGTTCCGGGACCATCACAGACGAGGCGGACACCCATGACGGCTTCAGACCAGCAGCACGCACCACGGCCGGCTATGCCCGCCGACCCTCCCGCCGCTGCCCCTGAACCCGTGGATCCGCACCTGCTGCAGCAACTGGCCGACGCGCACGGCGTGGGTACCTCCTTCCAGGGTTGGGACGGGCTTCCGCACTCCGTTGCAGAATCGACGTTGATCAAGGTGCTGGCTGCCCTGGGCGTTGACGCCTACACCAACCAGCACATTGAGGCTGCCCTGGCCGAGGCGGAATTGGCGCCATGGCGGCGGATGCTGCCGCCGGCCGTCGTCATCAAGCAGGGCGAACCCGCGCAGGTTCCGGTTCACGTCCGGGACGGGGCCACTACCCGCCTGACCATCACCCTTGAAGGGGGTGCAGGGTCCCGGGAGGCCCTCCAGCAGGACGTCTGGGTGCAGCCCCGGGAGGTCGACGGCGTTTCCACCGGACGTGCCACGTTCTCCCTTCCCGAGGACCTGCCGTTGGGCTGGCACACCCTGCACGCGGAGTCGGAGGGCGCCACGTCCACCGCAACCCTGGTGGTGACGCCGGCGCGCCTTGCCACTGCCAAGCCCCTGGAGGAGCGCCGCGGCTGGGGCTTGGCTACGCAGTTGTATTCCGTCCGCTCCAAACGGTCTTGGGGCATTGGCGACTTTGCCGATCTCGCAGACCTGGCCGCGATCAGTGGGGCGCGTGGCGCCGACTACGTCCTGGTCAATCCGCTCCATGCGGCGGAGCCGGTTCCGCCCGTCCAGCCCTCGCCCTACTCACCGTCCACCCGCCGGTTCTTCAACCCGCTGTACATCCGCATCGAGGCCATTCCTGAGCTGGCGTACCTGCGGCCGCGGAAACGTTCGGCGCTGGAAAAGCTCCACGAGGAAGTGGCAGGGCTGAACAAGGAAGGCGCCCGCTTGGACCGGGACGCCGTGTACGCGGCGAAGCTGCAGGCGCTGGAGATGCTGTACCACACGCGCCGTTCACCGGCCCGGCAGGCCGCCTTCGATGAATTCTGCCGCCTCTCCGGCAAGGGGCTGGAGGATTTCGCGCTCTGGTCGGCCATCCGCGAGGACCTCGCGCCGGACGATCCGCTCTGGAAAGACCCGGCCTGCGCCATCGGCACAGCGGAGGCGGAGGCGCTCCGCGGGAAGCTGGCGGACCGTATCGGGTTCCACCGCTGGCTGCAATGGATCTGCGATGAGCAGCTGGAGAACGCCCAGCGCACCGCGCTGCAGTCCGGAATGCGGCTCGGCGTGGTGCACGACCTCGCCGTCGGCGTGGACCACAGCAGCGCCGACGCCTGGACGCTGCGCGGCGTGCTGGCCCCGAACACCAGCGTGGGCGCCCCGCCGGACATGTACAACCAGCAGGGCCAGGACTGGGGCCAGCCGCCATGGCACCCCGCCCGGCTGGCAGAAGCCGGCTACCAGCCGTTCCGCAACATGCTGGCCAACGTGCTCCGGCATGCCGGCGGCATCCGCGTGGACCACATCCTGGGCCTGTTCCGGCTGTGGTGGATCCCCATGGGAAACGTCCCGGGGGACGGGGCCTATGTCCGCTACGACCACGAGGCCCTGATCGGCATCCTGGCGCTCGAGGCACACCGGGCCGGTGCCGTGGTGATTGGCGAGGACCTGGGCACCTTCGAGCCGTGGGTGCGTGATTACCTGGCGGCCCGCGGCATCCTGGGCACGTCCATCCTTTGGTTTGAGTACGACGGCGATTCGCCCCTTGCGCCGGAAAAGTACCGCACGCAGGCACTCGCCAGCGTGAACACCCACGATCTCCCGCCCACCGCCGGCTACCTTGCCGGGGACCACGTGGGGCTGCGGAGCAGACTGGGGTTGCTGGAACGCTCCGAGTCCGAAGAACGGGCGGAGCACAATGCATCGTTGGAGAAGATGTTCGCCCTGCTGCGGGAGCGCGGTTACCTTTCCGAGGGCGCTCCCGGAAGTGAATCCGGGCAGGCGGCCGAGGAACACACCATCGAGGCGCTGCACCTCCTGCTGGCCCAGGCGCCGTCGGTGCTGCTTGGCGTGGCCCTGGTGGATGCCGTGGGGGAGCGGCGGGTCCAGAACCAGCCCGGCACGACCGAGGAGCTGTACCCCAACTGGCAGGTTCCGCTGGGCGGCCCGGACGGAAGGCCCGTCTTCCTTGACGACCTTCCCGGCAACAAGCGGTTCAATTCCCTGCTCGCGGCAGTGGAGGGCGCGATGCACACCAGTAACGCGCCCCTGCCCTAGCCGGAGGTGAAAACCCCGTGGCCCCGCCGCTTCTGGAAGCGGCGGGGCCACGGGGTTTGTTCCGGGGATAACCTAGCCCGCGGTGATGACGTGCGTGAAGTGGTCGTACCGGAAGGTGACCGGGCCGCCGTCGTGCTCAAAGACGATGTTGGCGCCCGGGGATGCCCCGCCCGCTCCGTAGCTCACGTCCCACGCCTTGTTGAGCGCGGCCTTGAACTCGTAGCTTCCGGCCGGCAGGTCAGGCACCGTCAGCTTCCACACCAGGTCCGCCGGGTCCAGCACCAGCTGAGCCTGCGTGCAGGACGGCTCCCAGTCCGAGGCGCAGCCCAGCTCGCTGTCCATGCTTCCGGCTGCCGCCACGGCACCCGGTTGCTGCGACGCATACACGGCGCTGAGCAGGTGGGTGCTGTTGTCGTAGCGGAAGGTGACGCGCCCGCCGGGGTGGTCCAGCACGATGTTCTGGCCGTTGAGCTGGCCGTCCCCGCCGTAGTTTTCGTCCCAGCCGCCGTTGAGCGCCGCCTTGTACTCATACTTTCCGGCCGGCAGGTCCACGGTCAGCCGCCAAATCCGGTCCGCCGGGTCCAGCACCATCTTCGCCTGCTCGCAGGCGGGGTCCCATTGCGAGCTGCAGCCCATCGCCTGGTTGAGCGAACCGGCAACGGTCACTGAGTCTGGCTGCGGCGCCTGGCCTACCGTGACGGTCCTTGTTTCGCTGGTGACGTTGAAGCCGGTGTCCGTCATGGCAGCCCGGTATTGGACTTTGGTGCCGTCGGCGAGGCCGGAGACGTCATCGGTTGCCGTGTATACGGGCGATGACGAGTCGCTGCCCACCGTGGCCCAGTCGCCGCCGTTGACGCTGCGCTCGAAGGACACCACATGGCTGGCCTTCTCCGGATCTGCGGTGGCGCTCAGCTCGACCTTGCCTTCCACGCTGCTGCCCTCGGCGGGCTTCTGCAGGGTCAGCACGGGCGCGGGAACGCTTGCCGATCGGATCTGGCTGGTGGCAGTGTGCCCGCCGTTGTCCAGCACGGTGGCGCGGTACTCCAGCGGGGTGCCTGCGTCCAGCGCCGCCACATCGTGGAACACCTGGTAAGGCGCGGTGTCGTCGGTGCCGATCGACTGCCACTGCCCGCCTGCCGTCCTTGCTTCAAAGGTGACCTCATAGAACGAAGCACCGTCGACGTCGGCCGTTACGTTGATGCGCCCGTTGTCACCTTGGGCGGCGGCGGGCTGCCGGAGGGCAACGGCGGGGGCCGCCTTGGAGTGCGGGATCCGCCCGGAGGATTCGTAGACGACGGCGGAGAGCGGCGGCACGGTCACGGTCAGTTTGGCATCGTCCGAGGTTTTGGCCTCATCGGCGCCCTCGCCGTAAATGCGCGTGTAGCTGCGCTTGGCGATGTAGGTGGGGACTTGCGCCGTCTGGGGCTGGGCGCTGTTGTTCAGGGCCACCACGTATTCGCGCTGGTCCTGCGCGTCGGTACGCGAGAAGGCGTAAATGCCGGGCCCGTCGGAGGCGTAGCGGTGCTGGTGGGCGCCGTTCCGCAGTGCAGGGTGCTCCTTGGTGAGGGCAGCGAGTTCCTTGATCTTGGCGTAGAGCGGGTGGTCCGGGTTGAAGTTGTCGGTGGCGTGGGTGGCGTCCGTGCCCAGCAGGTCGTCGTCAAGGTAGTCCGGCACCTTGCTGGCGAAGAGGGTCTGACGCGCATCCTGGTCACCGCCCGGGCCCGTGAAGCCCTGTTCATCGCCGTAGTAGACCACCGGATTGCCACGCGAGAAGTACATCAGCTCGTGGGCCAGTTCGTCCCGGGCCACCTTCTCGGCATCGGTTGCGGCAGGGTTGTCCTGCGCGATGAAGCTGCCGATGCGGCCCATGTCGTGGTTGCCCAGGAAGGTGGGCAGCTCGTAGACGTTGGAGTCGGCGTCGGTGTACCAGTCGTCGCCGGCGAAGAAGGCCTGCAGCGCCTTGGCGTCCTGGCTCTTGGAGGCGAAGTTGCGGGCTGCGTCCTGGAAGGGGAAGTCCAGGACCGCCTGCATCCTGTCGCGGGTGGTGAACTGCGAGGTGAAGCTCTTGCTGGTGTCGAAGACCTCGCCAAACATGAAGAAATCGTCCTTGCCGTGTTCCTTGGCGTAGCCCAGGACGTTGGGGCCGAATTCCTGCCAGAACTCGTCGTTGACGTGCTTCATGGTGTCGATGCGGAAACCGTCCACGCCGAAGTCGCCGATCCAGGACTGGTAGATGTCCTCCATGCCGTGGACCACTTTGGGGTTTTCGGTGAAGAGGTCGTCCAGGCCGTAGAAGTCCCCGTACATGGAGTCCTCGCCGGTGAAGGTGGTGTCGCCGCGGTTGTGGTAGAGCGTCGGGTCGTTCAGCCAGGCGGGAACCTTGAGGTTTTCTTCTCCGGGAGCCAGGACTGGCTTGTACGGGAATGAGGTGTTCGCATCCAGCTGTGGGAAGCTTCCGGTGCCGGCATAGTCGCGGTCGTCGAACGCTTCGCCGGAGGCCGTCCTGTAGGGGACGGCGTCCTTGGACACGTAGCCCTTGCGGTCGCCTTCCTGGTAGCCGATGACGTCCGCGGTGTGGTTGGTGATGATGTCGAAGTACACCTTCATGCCGCGGGCATGGGCCTCGTCAATGAGGCCCTTGAGCTCGTCATTGGTGCCAAGGTGCGGATCGATTTGGGTGAAGTCGGTAACCCAGTATCCGTGGTAGCCGGCCGACTTGTCCTCAGGCTGGACGGCCTTGTTCTTGAAGCTGGGAGTCAGCCAGATGGACGTGGTGCCCAGGCCCTGGATGTAGTCGATCTTGCTGCGCAGGCCGGCCAGGTCCCCGCCGTTGTAGAAGCCCTTCTTGGTGGGATCGAAGCCGGAAACCATGGGGTCGGGGCCAAGCCCGCCCTGGTCGTTGGCGGTGCTGCCGTTGCTGAACCTGTCGGCCATGACGAAGTAGAAGTTCTCGTCAGTTACCGGGCCGCGGAGCGAGTGGAGGGCGGGCACGGACCCGTTGGCTTTTGTGCCGGGGCTGTTGGAGCCG
>Ga0308158_10004623_pt1 | contig 11579 bp, 9 predicted proteins | sample PhyBR2_FD_201038 | JGI IMG/M metagenome (GOLD analysis project Ga0308158, IMG submission 201038) | Phyllosphere microbial communities from UC Gill Tract Community Farm, Albany, California, United States - DLSLB.R2 | ecosystem: Host-associated > Plants > Phyllosphere > Unclassified | place: USA...
GGACGCCCACTTCCCCTACGGCCGCGAACAGGTGTACCCCGGTGGCCGGTTCGAAGACCATCTGGCACCTTTTAGGACTGCCATCGAGCATGACACTGCGGCAATCATGCCGTACTACGGGATGCCGGTGGGTCTTGAAATAAACGGGCAACCGGTGGAGGAAGTAGGTTTTGGCTATAACCGCCAAATACTTCAGGAACTTCTGCGCGAAGAACTCGGCTTTGACGGTGTCATTGTGACGGACTGGGAACTGGTTAACGACAACGTTATTGGGGACCAGGTCCTACCCGCCAGGGCTTGGGGAGCCGAGCACCTTGACGCCCGGGGCCGCATGTTGAAAATTCTTGACGCAGGAGCGGACCAGTTCGGCGGCGAAGAATGCGTCGAAATCCTCCGCGACCTCGTCGATGAAGGTTTCGTCGCGGAATCCCGGATCGACGCCTCGGCACGACGACTGCTGTTGGTGAAGTTCCGGCTCGGCCTTTTCGACAACCCCTTCGTCGACGAAGAAGCGGCCGCGCGCGTCGTCGGCTGCCGGGACCACCGTGCCGCGGGCGACCTGGCGCAATCCCGTTCCGTTTGCGTCCTCGAGAACAAGCTCCACGGAGCTAAACCGACCCTTCCCGTTGCGCCGGGCCAACGTCTCTACATAGAGGGAATCGATCCCGCTGTTGCCGGCACTCTCGGAACCATCGTCCCCACACCGGATGAAGCAAATCTGGCAATCATCAGAATCGCCGCACCATTCGACGCCAGGGATGATCTTTTCCTCGAATCATTCTTTCACCAGGGAGGGCTCGAGTTCCGGCCAGGCCTTATCTACCGACTGAATGCGATAGCCTCCCGCATACCCCTGATCGTGGATGTCGCCCTTGACCGTGGCGCAATCCTTACCCCGATCTCAACGATCACATCCGCGCTCACGGCCAGTTTTGGAGTATCCGATTCTGCACTACTGCGGGTGCTCAGTGGCGAAATTGCACCCGTCGGACGGTTGCCCATCGCGCTGCCAAAGGCTACGAACGACGTCCGGACCGTCGCTCCGGACACTGGCCTCGCGGCGGATAAATGTCTTTACCCCGCCGGGCACCGAGCGCTTCTGTAAAACGGGTCCCCCGGCCACCTACCTGTTCACCCACACGCCCCACCAGTCCAAGGGCTCTTGACCGCGGCTCCCCAGCCAATCGAGGGATGCTGCATCAAGCTTGGCCGGCTTCCGCCGTAGCGCCCCCGCTTCGCCTCGCACCGCCGCACTCGATGCGGTGAAAGGAACACATGGAAATGAAGACCGCAGAGCTGAAACTACCCGGCATGCTCGAGGTTCAGGTCAAAGACGCCTCTGAGGTGGATGGCGCTCTGGAAGAGGCGATATCGGTCGTGATGAAGGCCGCCCTCCAGCACCGGACAGGGATCCTCGTGACGCGGATTGAGACAGGCAGATATATTGTGCGTGCTCATCCCGCCGTCCCTTTCGGGTTGATCCGCCAGCGACACGACGACGCTGGCAGCTAAACCCAAAGGCAATCGACATAACCGGAAAGCACGTACGGAATACGACTGAACCGTCCCCACACGAAGGAGGCATCTGGCGGTCCCCCGATCGTGGGACGGCACATTAGGGGGCTCATCCCCCGGCTCTCAAGCGCCACATCCCCTGCGCGGCAGCCAGGAGCCCGCGATGTGCTCGGGGCTTCCAACCAGCTTCCGCTTGCTGGCAAAAACATAAATTGTTGCACTTGCTACAATTTCGGGTTACCTTTTCAACACCACTGAAGCGGAACTTGGTGTCGCCGCCTTGCATGCCGCGGCGGAATGCACCGCTGCCCTCGCACTTTGGGTCAGACACCATCCCGGCGCACTGAGAGCTGGCTTGTACTTCGAGCAGTAATCTTGCCGCCGAAGCGCTGTTGGCAGTCGGTGTGGGGCCGCACTCGCGTAGCAGGACGAGGGTCCTTCCCACACAGCGGTAGAGCATCAAGGGTGACGGCGCACGGGAAACCTTACCCCTCGTTGTTGTCAGCCTCAGTCCTGGCGCTGATTCACTCGGGCACCACGTTGTTGCTCGTTGACTCCTCGACCTCCAACCACAAATATGCAACCCCGGTCGTGAGCCGGAAGTGCTCACGACCCGAACCAAGGAAGACCGTATGCCACCCACATCTCCATCCGTCCAGCTTTATAGCGTCCGTGATGCCATCGCTGAGGACCTGCAAGGTGCAGTAGCCCGCGTCGCAGAGATCGGCTTCACCATGGTGGAACCGTACGCGTTTGTTGAACGTGCCGAAGAATACAAGCGGGCTTTCTCCGCCGCCGGCATCACGGCGCCGACAGGACATGCTCCCGTCATTGACTCCTCCGACCCGGCTCGCGTTTTCGAAGCTGCGAACCAGCTCGGCATCGGCACGGTCATTGACCCATTCATCCCGAGCGAGCGTTGGCAAACCGCTGACGACGTGATGGTGATCGCGGAGCGTGTTAACACCTTGGCCGAACAGGCCGCAGCGGAAGGGCTGCGGTTCGGCTACCACAACCACCAGTGGGAGTTCACAAACAAGGTGGACGGCCGTTCCGTCTATGAGCTGTTTGCAGACCAGTTGATACCAGCGGCGGTTCTCGAGCTCGACACCTTTTGGGCGACAGTCGGGGGCGCCGACGTCCCGGCCCTGCTCCGTTCACTCGGTGGGCGGGTGCAGTTCCTGCACATCAAGGACGGCAATGCAGGCGGCGACATCGCGACAAGCCTGCCCAGTAGTGAGAGCGCCCTGGTGGTACCGGCGGCGCTGGCGGCGGCATTCAAGGAGCAAACGCCGGCTGGCCAGGGAGACGTCGACGTGAAAGCCATTCTTGCCGCAGCGCCCCACGCGCTTCGGGTCGTCGAATTCGACGACTATGCCGGTAACGTGTTTGACGGCATCGCTGAATCCTTCGCATGGCTCGCGGAGAACGACCAGTGACCGGCCCCTACATTGCACCCCGGACTGGCAAGGTCGGCGTCGGTGTCATAGGCGCCGGTGTCATTTCTGGCACCTACCTCGAGAACATGACGTCGTTTCCCGATCTCGAGGTACTCTTCGTCGCAGACCTCGATGCCGATCGCGCACGTGCCCAGGCCGAGGCGTTCGGCGTACCCGGTCACGGGACAGTTAGCGAGCTACTGGCGATCGACGAGATCGAAATCGTCGTCAATCTCACGATCCCCGCCGTCCATACCGAAGTCGGTCATCAGATCATTGCCGCGGGCAAGCACGTGTGGAGCGAGAAGCCTCTGGCCCTGGACCACGCCTCCGGCGCAGCACTCCTCGACGCTGCCCGCGCCCGCGGACTCCAGGTCGCATGCGCACCCGACACGGTGCTCGGAGCGGGAATTCAAACCGCGATGCGAGCCATCCACCGCGGCGACATCGGCGAGCCGCTCACGGCCACGACGATGTTCCATGTGCCCGGCCCTGACGCCTGGCACCCAAACCCGGAATTCCTCTTCGCGCGTGGAGCCGGCCCCCTGTTCGACATGGGCCCGTACTACATCACGACGCTCGTGCACGCATTCGGTGCCGCCAGCAAAGTTAGCGCCGTCTCCTCAAAATCGCTCAGCACGCGCACCATCGGGAGCGGGCCCCGGCAGGGCACCAAGTTCCCCGTCGAAGTGCCCACTCACCACGCCGCACTGATCAGCTTCATGGATGGTGCGTCGGCGCAATCGACGTTCAGCTTCCAGAACGCTCTTCCCCGCGCGGGTTTCGTCGAGATCAGCGGCACCGAGGGCACGCTCGTGTTGCCCGACCCCAACGGCTTCGATGGTGATTCAACCCTTTGGCGTTTCGGCGAGGAGGAGCCAACGACGATTGCCGCCGCCGGTTCAACCTATGGACGCGGCTCGGGTGTACTGGACCTGGCGCGCAGCCTGCGCAATGGTGGCGAAGTGCACGCTAGCGGAGCGATCGCAGGACACGTACTCGACATCCTGATCGCCGCGTCCGAGGCTGCCCACAGTGGAGAAACGGTCAAGGTCGCGTCCACGGTTGAGAAGCCGACCCCGTTGCCGGAAGCCTGGAACCCGGCCGCAGCCACCCTGTAAACGTTCTCCAGCTCCATGGCACTCCAGCCGGCGCTCATCTTGATATGCGCCGGCTGGAGTGCCGCGATGACGGTTGTCCGGACCCTCCGAGTCCCCGCCAGCCCCGTGCAGGCAGACAGCCCGGGGCCTCGGGAAAAGTATAAGTATCAGGGGCAGTGTCTTGGCCAGGAGCTCCGCGCTGCTCATATACGCCTCAACTTGCCACCCCTAGCACCGCATTCCTTGGTGTCGCAGCTTCGCGGAATATTTATTTTCGGTGATTGATCCATGGCATCGAAGAAGAGATATAAGCGTGGCCCGAAGAGGAAGACAGGCGTAGCGTCAGTCATTAGTGAAGGTGAGGTCGGACGGGTGACGGAACTCGATCCCGACGTGCTGATACTGACTTCTGAAGGAGCCGAGAGTGGCTGGATGGAATGCCGACACAGCAGCCGGGCCCTTGGGTGCCGTTATTACTCTCGTTGAAGGATCTAACTTCTGCATTTCCACAGCCAATGGGGACATCTTTCCCGAGTACCCGCACGGCGTCTTTTACGAAGACACCCGCATTTTGTCCCGCTGGAATCTGGCCGTCAACGGACATCCGTTGGAACCGCTGGCGGCGCAGCCTAAGGAGCCTTATCGTGGCCTGTTCGCCGGCCGTGTTCCGCGCACGGACGGACGGGCTGACAGCCCACTGCTCGTAGAACGGTTGCGGGAAGTCGGCACTGGTATTTTGGAGCAAATCACGGTCCGGAACTACTCCGGCCGGCCCGCTGATTGCGTTCTCGAACTCACCGTAGAATCGGATTTTGCTGACCTCTTCGAGGTCAAGGAAGCCCGTATCCAGAGACGCTGGGTAGAAAGCCGAACGCTTCACGGAGACTCACTCATCATCCGGGCCAGTTGGAGAGACATTCACAAAGGCGTCATCATCAATACGGGCGGCGCCACCGTCACTGTAGACACTTTGACCTACAGGACGACCGTCCCGCCGCACGGGGAGTGGAGCAAACTTCTCAGCGTGATGCCCATTTTGGACGACGAAGACACGGCGCCGAGCTTTGAACATCGGGAAGAAGACGGGCTATCTCCTCGAGACCGGCGTAGGCAGGAGTGGGTGGCCAAGATACCTGTACTGCAGATGGGCAATCGTTCGATCGAGCGGACGCTTCGCCGCAGTTATGACGATCTCGGGGCCCTTCGAATCGAGGATCCAGCCCATCCCGACCGGGTGGTGGTCGCAGCGGGCGCACCGTGGTTCATGACCTTGTTCGGACGTGACTCGCTCTGGGCCTCGGCAATGGCTCTCCCCGTGGATCCGTCCCTGGCTCTGGGTACGCTGCAGACGCTGGCAGATCGTCAAGGCGTGGTTGTAGACCCCCTAACGGAGGAGGAACCAGGCAAGATCCTGCATGAAGTCAGGCTGGACGTGTCGACTGGACTGGTTTTGGGTGGCAAGTCCGCCTACTACGGGAGCGTTGATGCGACGCCTCTGTTTCTGATGGTGCTCGGCGAGGTCAGTCGCTGGGGCTTTGCCGGGGAGACGATCGCCGCACTTCGTCCCCACGCGGATCGGGCGCTTCAATGGATTCAGGACTATGGGGACAAAGACGGCGATGGCTTCATCGAGTATTCCCGCCTTAACGACCGGGGGCTGATTAACCAGGGCTGGAAGGACTCCTGGGACGGGATCAACTTCGCCGATGGATCTCTTGCGGAGCCACCCATTGCGTTGTGCGAGGTGCAGGGATACGTCTACGGTGCCCTTCTGGCCTGTGCATGGATGGCACACGAAGCCGGCGACGAGGCAAGAGCTGCCGAGCTGAGGGGTCGGGCCGCGCGTCTGAAGCGGCAGTTCAATGAGCAGTTCTGGCTGCCGGACCGAGGTTACTACGCCATTGCATTAGACGGTCAAAAGCGTCCTGTAGATGCTTGCGCTTCAAACATGGGCCACTGTCTGACAACCGGAATCATTGATAGGGACAAGGCCCCAATGGTGGTAGAGCGGCTCATGTCCGCCGAAATGTTCAGCGGCTGGGGAGTGCGCACCCTGGCATCAGACATGGGCGCCTACAATCCCGCCAGCTATCACAATGGCTCGGTGTGGCCTCACGACAATGCCGTCATCCAAGTCGGACTCATGCGTTATGGTTTCGTGGCGGAGGCGCAGCGCATCTCCACCGCACTACTGGAGGCCGCAGAATTCTCGGACGGCCGTCTTCCTGAGTTGTTCTGTGGATTTAGTCGGGACCAGTTTCCGAGACCGGTCCCCTACCCGACGGCGTGTTCTCCACAAGCTTGGGCAGCCACGACACCCGTTCAGCTCGTAACAACATTGATGCGCTACGACCCGGATGTGTCATTGGGTGGGGTATGGATGGATCCCGTCCTCCCGGAATCGTACGGGACGCTGCACCTCTCAAACGCGCCGATGGGAGCGAGTCGGATCACCATCGATATAGCCGGTTCAGACGTGTCCGTGCAAGGACTGCCCGAAGGAATGAAGTTCCATCGAGGATATCTGCCCTGGGTAGGCGATTTGATGGAACAGTCCGAGTCGCAAGTCGATGAATAGTGGCAGGCCGGCCGATGTTACTCCCGTCCAGGCTTGGTGCGAACCTACTGGGTGCCCCGGCCCGGCAGGGGTCCGGAAAGTCAGCCTCTCCTTAGAGGCGACCCTGGTGGGTGCCCGTGGGTAGAGGCACGAGTCGTGTTACTTCCACCGGCTCCCTGAGGAGGCTTTGCAGCCTTGAACTCAACCGCTTTACAGGGTCACCGACTGCGTGGGCGTCGAGTAGTTCCACGTTCTGCCACTTCTCAATCATGACAATCCGGCCGTCGGATGCCTCATGGATGGCATAGAGGAGGCACCCGGGTTCCTGATGCACCTCGGCGATCGAAGGACGGAGGGCGGCCACCACTTCATCGTGCAGACCTTCTTTGGGCGTAAATATAGCTGTAACGACAACAGCCATGGATTCTTCCTTTCATGCAACCCGAGGGCAGAGCTTTAGATGAAACGGTGGTTCAAGAGCTGCTGCGGGTCGCGTGCCGGACCCGCAGCACCCTCATAACCTAATGGGACTGGCAGTCGTAGGGGTCGGTGATGCCGATGTATTGGGTGGTGGTGTATTCGGCGATGCCTTCGGAGCCGCCTTCACGGCCCAGGCCGGATTGCTTGACGCCGCCGAAGGGCGCTGCGGCGTTGGAGATGACGCCCGCGTTGAACCCGACCATGCCGAATTCGATCTGCTCGGCGACGCGCAGGAGGCGGCTGAAATCCTTGCTGTAGAGGTAGGACGCGAGCCCGTACTCGGTGCTGTTGGCGAGCCGGATCGCGTCCTGCTCCGTTGTAAAGGTGGTGACGGGGGCGACGGGGCCGAAGATCTCCTGGCCCAAGATGGCTGCGTCGTTGGGGACGTTGGCCAGGACGGTGGGCTGGTAGAAGTACCCTGGTCCGTCCACGGGCGTCCCGCCGGTAAGGGCAACGGCACCAGATTCAACGGCGGCAGCCACCAAAGCGTGCACATCGTCCCGGGCCCCGGCATCGATCAGCGGGCCCACCTGTGTGGCGGGGTCGGTGCCGCGGCCGGTGGTCAGGGCGCTCATCGCCGCGGCAAACTTGCGAGTGAACTCCTGGGCAACGGCCTCGTGAACGAGGAAGCGGTTCGCCGCAGTGCATGCTTCGCCCATGTTCCGCATTTTCGCCGCCAGGGCTCCCTCGACAGCTTTGTCGAGGTCGGCGTCTTCGAAGACGATGAAGGGGGCGTTGCCGCCGAGTTCCATCGAGGTCCGCAGGACGTTCTGCGCGGCGTCGGCCATAAGCCGCTTGCCCACGGGGGTGGAGCCGGTGAAGGAAATTTTCCGGAGCCGGGAGTCCTTCAGCAGGGGCCCCGATATACCGGAGGCTGAGGAGGACGAAACCACATTCAAAACCCCTGCCGGGAGGCCGGCGTCGAGCATGGTTTGGGCGAAGTACTGTGCGGTGAGCGGGGTGAGTTTGGCGGGTTTGAGGACCATGGTGCAGCCGGCGGCGATGGCGGGGGCGACCTTGCGGGTGGCCATCGCGAGGGGGAAGTTCCAGGGCGTGATGAGCAGGCAGGGTCCGACGGGTTTGTGCTGGACCAGGATCTTGTTTTTGCCCTCGGGGGTGGTGAGGTAGCGGCCGTAGTCGCGGACGGATTCCTCGGCGAACCAGCGCAGGAACTCGGCCCCGTAGGTGACTTCGCCGCGGGCCTCGGCCAGTGGCTTGCCCATTTCCAGGGTCATCAGCAGCGCGAAGTCCTCGGCGCGTTCCGTCACCAAATCGAAGGCACGGCGCAGGATCTCGGCCCGGGTCCGTGGTGCGGTGGAAGCCCAGGCGGCTTGGGCGGCGTCGGCGGCATCCAGCGCGGCGACCGCGTCCTGGCTCGTGGCGGAGGCCAGGATGGCGAGCACCTCCCCTGTGGCGGGGTCGTGCACGTTGAACGTGCCGCCGTCGGATGCCTCCACCCATTCGCCGTTGATCAGCAGGCCGGTGGGCACGGAGGCCAGCAGGGCAGTTTCGCGGTCAGAGGAAAGTGTGAGGCTGGAATTCATTAGTTAGCTCCTGAATGTCAAAGGCGAGACGGCGCATGATGTCGTGTGCGGGAAGCGTAGAGTCGGTCGCGCGATGCGCCTATCTCTTCAAGCTCCGCATCTATTTCTTTTGGTGCACTGGGTTACAAGGCTCATCTGAGGCCCGTTGGGCCGCAGGCGACACGAAGCCCAAGGGTTTTAGGTCGTGGCTGCCGTCGCGTGCCAGTCGGTGCTACCTACTGCCGCTGCTGCTACAGCAGCAGTGACGGCCGGTGCAACACGGGGATCGAGAGGACTGGGAACGATGTAGTCGGCAGTGAGACTGTCTGCGGCGAGATCGGCAATGGCTCTGGCGGCTGCAAGCTTCATCTCGGGGGTGATACGGCGGGCACCGGAGTCGAGCGCGCCGCGGAAAATGCCCGGAAACGCCAGTACATTATTGATCTGGTTTGGGAAGTCACTGCGCCCCGTGGCGACCACCGCAGCGTGGCGGCTGGCAACCTCAGGCGCCACCTCGGGGTCCGGGTTGGAGAGGGCGAAAACAATTGAACCTTCAGCCATGGTCGCAATGTGGTCCTCCTGGACCGTGGAGGAGGACAGCCCGATGAACACGTCGGCACCGAGGAGAGCCTCTGCATTACCGCCGACCACCCGGCGCGGATTGGTCCGGGCGGCGCACTCGGCCTTCATCCCGGACAGGTCTTCCCGACCGCTGTGCAGAGTGCCCTTTGAGTCAAGTAGAACGAGGTCCCGCACGCCTGCGGTCAGCAGGATTTCGGCGACCGCGATGCCGGCTGCCCCGGCTCCCGCGATCACCACACGAAGTCCCTCCAAATCTTTGCCCACCACCTTTGCTGCATTTTCCAAAGCGGCGAGGGTGACAACAGCCGTTCCATGCTGGTCGTCGTGCATGACCGGCATATCGAGGGTTTCGATAAGCCTCCGCTCCAGTTCAAAGCAGCGTGGTGCGGCGATGTCTTCAAGGTTTATGGCGCCGAAACTGGGCGAGATACGGACGAGTGTGTCGATGATTTCGTCCACGTCTGTGGTGTTCAAGACGATCGGGATCGAATCCAGGCCGCCGAATGTCTTGAATAGGGCGCTTTTGCCTTCCATCACGGGCAGCGACGCCGATGGCCCGATATTTCCCAAGCCAAGAACGGCGGTGCCGTCCGAGACAACGGCAACGAGCCGTGATGCCCAAGTGTATTTACGCGCCATCTCTGGGTTGCCGGCAATCGCGCGGCTCACTTGGGCTACCCCCGGCGTATAGGCAATGGACAGGTCGCGCTTCGATTCGAGTGGACGCGTGACGCCGGTAAAAAGCTTGCCGCCCTCGTGCTCGGCAAAAATCTCATCCTCGTTGATAGGAAGGGCTGCTTCAGCCGACGTATTGCCGGTCGCAGTAGAGGTGGTCATGGCGGGTGCCTCCAGTATCTCGCCGTCTCCGCCTCGGACCACTCCCCTAGGCGCCCGTTGACGTTGAGGCGGTAGGAGCGTCAAGGCTGACGACCGGTGTTTGGGAAGTCCAAAGGTTGATTGGGCGAACAGGAAATGCTAAAACAGTGTGATCCTACTAACTAACGTACGTTAGGCGCAACATCATGACTCAAGACACTGCTACTCCGCCAAGGTTGGTCCCGCTGCAGGTGGCCGTCGTGGGAAGTGGTCCGTCCGGCTGCTATACCGCGCAATCATTGATCAAGCTCGTACCTGAAGCCCAGATCGTTGTATTCGACGCCATGCCGACGCCCTTCGGGCTGACCCGGCACGGTATTGCCGCTGACCACCAGGGCATGAAGGGGGTCACCCGGCAGTTTGAGCGGATGTTCACGCGTGGATCGGCCGAGTTTGTGGGAAATGTCCGAATCGGTGAAGACGTCACGCTCGAGCAGCTGGTCGCCGCCTTCGACGCGGTTGTCGTTGCCACCGGGCTGCCGCGTGATCGGGGGCTTGCGGTCGCAGGTGCCGATGGTCCAAATGTGTATGGCGCAGGCGAAATCGTCCAACTGCTGAATTCGCACCCCGAGGCAGCGCTGCGGAACCATCCAAACCTTCTTGATGAGGGGCTGGGTGCCGACATTGCCGTTATCGGTTCGGGCAATGTGGCGATCGACGTTGCGCGGCTTCTGCTGAAGTCGGATGAGGAACTCTCCGGGTCGGACGTGAATGACGAGGCCAGGGACGCGCTCCTCCGTCGCCCCATCACAACACTGCGAATCTTCGGGCGCGGCCCTGCCGATAAGGCGCGGTGGGACGATTCAATGCTTAGGGAACTCACAGCCGTGCAGGGGGTTTCCGCAACACTGGACGGTGTCGCTTTGACGGACGTGACCTCAGGAAAAACTCTCGCCATTGAGTTCAACAGCACTCCAACCCGCATCACCGAGAGCAGCCTCGAGATCATTCCGACGAACGGAACAGGGGATCCTCGCCATTACCGAATCGATTCGGTAATCACTGCTACCGGGTTCGTCGACCCTGATCAGAATCTTGCAACGGAAGAGCTTCCAGCCGACGATCGCAGGCGCGTTTACAGGGCCGGTGGCAGTGGCAGTGGCGTCCTTGGGAACCTCGCGGAGAACCGGAAGCTGGGGGCCTCGCTGGCGGCCAATATCGCTGCTGAGATTCAGCCGGCCGGAAGGCCTGGCCTCCCAGAAATCGTGGGGATGCTCCCCCGGCAGGCTACTGACTTCGCCGCCTGGCAGCGCGTCGATGCAGCGGAGACTGCACGAGCACACCCAAATCGAGTGCGACGGAAATTTGACACACGTGAGGCCATTATTGCCGCGGGTGAGGAGGGTCGGTCCGCGAACGACTGAGCTGCAGTCCGGTGCATCGACAGAGTCGGCGGGAGCTGCCGGACGGACCAAAGGATCTTTCCGTAGCGGTTGACTAACTAACGTTAGGTCGGATAACGTGTGATGAAGCGCACGCTAAACGACCCAAGCGTTCGAAAACAAGA
>Ga0308158_10004624_pt1 | contig 11579 bp, 7 predicted proteins | sample PhyBR2_FD_201038 | JGI IMG/M metagenome (GOLD analysis project Ga0308158, IMG submission 201038) | Phyllosphere microbial communities from UC Gill Tract Community Farm, Albany, California, United States - DLSLB.R2 | ecosystem: Host-associated > Plants > Phyllosphere > Unclassified | place: USA...
AGGTTCCCCGCCAGCCGGGAGACAACGCCAGCGTGCGCAAGGAAGCAGATGTGTTGCTCCAACTCAAAGCGCTGGGGGTAGGGTCGGGACAGGGGGCACCAGAGGTCGTCGGCGTTCTTGACGTCGGCGGACAAACAGTGCTTGTCGAGACGGCTGTGACGGGCACCTTGTTGGAGCCCCACCTTGTCGCGGAAGACTTCGGCCGGGCACTTCATGCGGGCGAGGACTTCGTGGCTGCCCTGCCCTGCACCAAGCAGGTTGAGGAAAATCCGGACTGGTACGAGAGGACCATTGGCCGTCCTTTGGACGATCTCGCTTTGCTGGTGCCCGGCGATAACGAAGTCGCCGATCTCATAGACCGCACCCATCAGGTGCTGGCACCACTGCGGGAGGAAGAACTTCCGGCCGTTGTTGAACACGGTGACCTCAGCTACCAGAACCTTTTCCTGCAGCGGGACGGACGGTTGCAGGTTGTTGACTGGGAGCGCTCCCGGCTTGACGGCCTGCCGGCTCACGACCTGGTTTTCTACCTTCAATACATCGGTCAATCCCAGGAAAAGGCGCTTTCGTCCCGCCAGCTTCAACTCCGCGCCTTCGACAACGCGTTCAGTGCAGGCGGATGGGCAGGTGCTTCCGTGACGCAGCACCTCCGACGGCGGGGCGTCAACCCGGAATTGCTACCGTACGTAGTCATCGCCACCTGGGCGAGATCCACGGCCACTATGGCGTACAGGCTGGCAGACCAGGGAACAAGTTCAGCGGAGGCCGGGCGCCTTCAGGCCGCGGTCGCCTCCGATCGCGATTTTTGGCTATGGCGCCATTCGGTCACCGACTGGATTGCGCAGGCCCTGTAGGAGTCACGGGAAGGTTTTCCAGATATGACTAATGCTGTTGATGGGTTGGCGAGGGTCGGCTTCAGGGGAGCGATCTGGCAAGGCATTGCGCTTGTCTCCGGCAAGGGCATCGTGCTCATCACGACAATCGTGCTTGCGCGACTCCTCTCGCCCGAACAGTACGGCCTCGTTGCCGCAGCCCTGGTCCTCATGGCGTACATCGAAACTGTTGCAGATGCCGGAGTGGCTCAGGCTTTAGTGTATTTGCCTGCCTCTGCAGTAACTGCGCGCTCGGCGCTCCTGGTCTCGGTGGTGCTTGGGGCGGTGCTGGCCGTCCTGGCCATACTCGCAGCGCCCTGGATCGGAGAACTGTTCCAGTTGCCCGAGGTTGCCCCTCTGGTCAGGGTGCTTGCCATTTCACTGCTTGCCACCGCACTGGGTGCGGTGCCCGAGGCGCTGTTGAGGCGCGACCTGCAGTTCAAGAAGTTGGCAGTTGCACCGGTACTGCGCGCGTTCACGACGGGTACGGTCAGCCTCATTCTTGCCTTCGCCGGTTATGGAGCGTTCTCCCTCGCAGCGGGAACAGCATCAGGATCGGTCGCGTATGCGATCGCCTGCTGGTTCCTGGTTCGCCACTCGGCTCCATGGCAGATTTGGCGGGTGGCAAGGGAGGCGATCCGGGCAACCATCAAGTTCGGATTTCCCGTGGCCGGCAGCAACTTGCTTGCGCGGCTCATCTTCGATGTGGACTACCTCATCATCGCGGCCGTGCTCGGAGCCCAGGCCCTCGGTTTCTATACGCTTGCATTCCGGCTTCCCGAGGCGCTCATCATCAATGTTTTCTTCGTACTTTCCACCGTCCTGTTTCCTCTGTACACCCAGGTTCAACACCAACCCGGACGGTTGCGGGACGGCTATCTGCGAGGCGTCAGGATACAGGCGCTATATGGCATGACAGCCGGTGTGGGTTTGGCGGTGCTGGCACCGGTGGTCGTACCGTTAGTGTTCGGATCGAAGTGGGCGGATTCGGTTATTCCACTTATCTTCCTCTCGCTTTATGCCGCGGGCCGCTCGCTTGGAGCCGGGGCAAACGATGTGTACAAGGCAATTGGCCGGCCCGGGATCTCAATCGCTTTTTCCAGCATTCGACTGGCGGTGCTGGTGCCCGTACTGCTGTTTGCGGCCCAGTTTGGGATTATCGGCGTTGCCGTGGCCCAAATGGCGACAGCTGTCCTTTTCGCCTTTGGCATGCAGGCTGTGGCAGCGAAGGTGCTGGGCATAAAGCCAAAAGCACTGCTGAACGCGGTCTTCCCTGCGCTGGCATGCAGCGTGATCGTGGCAACTGCCGGGATGGGCATCTTCCTCGTCCCCTACCTGGGGAGCCTGCCCACCGCGGGACTGGTCGTGGCGGCCGCTGTCGGTGCCGTGTATGTCGCCCTCCGGTTTTGCTTCACCCCCTTGCACGACGAGCTGCTGGTCCTTCTTCGCCGGAAGAGGCAGCAACCTGCATGAACCACGATGCAAGGCAGTTGCGCCTTCAAAAGCGAACAAACCTGAACCATGGAGCGACATGAGTGAACGAAAAGAAGCAACCACCGGAGATCCGGCGCTGATCCCGGCCGCACTGATACTTGTAGCACCCCGCGTCAATTCCGGAGGTGTCGGAGACTACGCCGAGGAGCTCGTTGCTGCTGCAGTCCCCTACTTCTCCTGCTTCCGAGAGGTCAGGACCGGCGGCCCCGGAGACGTGGGGATCATGGGCCTGCTTCGTCACCGAAGACAGTTGGCAGCGGACATCAACAAGGCGGCATCGGAGGGACCGGTCGTTGTCCACTTCGAATTGTCCGCAGCATCGCTGGCACCCTTCTGGCTGCTGGCAGGTTGTCCTCGGCACGTGGTCGTCACAGCCACGGTTCATGACCCGCCATGGGCCGTTTGGTGGCCTTTCCGGCTCAAGTCCGTGGCAGCGAGGAAGTGGCTCCACCACGGCATCCACCTTCCGCTTCGACAGCTGAGTAAGCGCCTTGAGCAGCGGGCGTTGGGAAAAGCCACTCTATTCGCGCTTTCCGACGTCGGGGCGCGGGCTTTGCGGGAGTCTTTCCCTGCCTGCCCGGCAGCGTCAGCCCGACACTTCATACCCTCGAGGGCCGCACTTAAACCCGCCTTTGACCGGCCGCTGGCGGTGGGTCTGTATGGCCATGCGGCCAAAGGCAAGGGGTTCGAGCGACTCGTGGAACTGCGTGCGGCACTTCCGGCGGAAGTTGGCGTGGTCGTGGCGGGGAGGGGAACGGAAAAGCTCCCATCCGTCCCCGGTGTCACCATTCTTGGCGCCGTGGAGGGCGCTGAGGAAGACGCCTTCTTTGAGTCTGTGCGGGCGGTCCTTTTGCCCTACGACAAAACGAGCCGGTTCTACGGGAAGATGCTGCCGGCGTCCGGTGTAGTTTCGCGTTCTTTTGCTTATGGCACACCTGTGCTCGGCTTCGACGCCGGAACGCTGCGTGAGGCATCGAAGGCGGGCGGACTTGTTGCAGTTCCGAATTCGGTTCAGGCGCTGGCTGGGGCGGCTTACCGGGTCATCAATGACCAGGCGGAACTCGAACGCCTTGAAAGTGAGATCGGAGAACTTCAAAAGGAGCAGTCTGTCTGGCAGGCCGTCCTGCCTTTTGTCTCGTTTTGGCGCGATGCCGTGAATGCGGCCCAGCCCGGCAATAGGCCGCTGCGGTGAGCTGACCACCCGTGGAACCGCCGTCATTCCTTGTTCCGGCTGCGGCTATCCACATACTCCCGCCGGGAGCCTATGGGCATGGCGGGGCCCGGAATAACGTGGAAAACAAGCAAGAATCACCTTGCACAGGCAGCCGGAGAGGATCTGCGCGTGGAGTCGCTATATCTTGAATTTGGCAGTGCCGCGGTCATACTTGCCCTGGTGGGATTGCTGACTCACCCCGACCGCCGCTCTGCACTTTCGTTCCTGCTGGGAGTGTCTGCAGGGCTGGTCGGGGTGCAGGTCTTCCGCATCCACGTCTTCACGATCCTTGCGGTAATTTGGCTGTGCCTGCCGGGAGGTGCCGGCAACAGGAGCTCTGCAAGGTTCCTGGCACCGCTCGGCTTTGCCGCCGTTTTGTTCGCCTCCACTGCGCTCCTCGGAGACCTTGTGAACAGCCCAACCCTGGCACTGCAACTGCTTGGACTCGTTGGCTCGGCCGCAATCGTGGTGCTAAGGGCCAGCCGGAAGGATGCGAAGGCCATGCTGTGGGGTTTGCTTGTCATATCCACTCTTGGCAGCGCAGTGGGCCTGTTGCAGGTCTTCAAGCTCGTGCCGAGCGATCTCTGGCATTTGCAGATCAGTGCCATTGGCCGTCCTACGGGCATTTATCCCGAACCCGACTGGCTGGGGATGTACGCCGGCATCGGGGTTATTCTCAGTTGGCGCTTGGCCCTGCCAAGGGTGGCTAAGGTAATTTTCAGCCTGACAAACTTCATGGTTCTTGTGTTGGCAATGGCCCGGGCGTCATGGGTCGCCCTGGTGGGAACGCTGCTCCTGGTCGCTTGCGTCGCGGTTATCTACCGGGGCACACATACAGCCGGCCCGAGGCTCAAAGGGCCTCGCAATGGCCGCCTGGCGGCCATTGCTGCCGCCCTGCTGGCATCGGCAATTGCCCTGACCGCGGTCCCGCAACTCCAGGAGGACCTGGTGCGGCGGATTTCGACAATGATAGGCACGGTCCAGGAGGACGACATCTCGGGCCAAGCTCGAATCAGGCAAAATGATTCATTGATGTCCCTGGCCGATACGGTGCCGGTGTACGGGCACGGCATCAGTGCAGCCGGCAGGGTGGGCGCCTGGGGACAATTCGAGGCCGTGGGCGAGGCGCAGAACAACGTTGCCAGTAATTGGATTTTGGGCATGTGGGTTGACGGGGCATGGTTCGCAGTTCCGCTGATAGCCTTCCTGATCACACTCGCGTTGATCCGAATTCGGACAATTCCGGGGCAGTTACTGACTTTCTGCCTGATCAGCAGTCTGTTTTCGAATGCCGTTTTCTTCCCGATCACCTGGCTCCTGGTCGCTCTGGCGATCACCGCGGGCCAGCGAAGGCAGGGTACATGCGCCGCTGAAAAGGAAACTGCCAATGCCTTGGCCGGAGGTGCCGAACAAGGCCAGCATCCGCACCGGGCAGCTGTGGTCCAGTCCTAGAAAAGCTTGGTGCGGCCGTCCAGCAGGCATCCTGGCCCGGCCCCCTGCATTCTCCCTGGAACTTCCGACGGTCCAACCCGGGACGGCAGGAACCATGGGGTTTTCCGGTGACCGCTGTGCCGTCGGGGGGAGCCCAGCCGGGGCCGTCGAGACCAGAGGGCAGGTCCAGGCAGCCGTCGCACAACCCTCCGATGGCGCCTTCCCCGGGTCTGGCACTGCAGCCACGCGTCCCACGGTTTCAAAATGCCACCGGGGCGGTTCTACTTTCCTGGAAAGCGGGACTTCTTCCCGGACATAAAAACTGCTCCACGAAGGTTGGACTTGAATTCTCAGTCCGACCTTTGTGGAGCAGTGCAGGTGGTTGTGTCCTATCGCTCCCGCAACAGCCAATTCCGGTGCAGCTCGGCCCAGCTCCTGGACGCATCCTCCTGAAAGAGCTTGCCGGCGAGGGCTGCCTCAGTCCTGCCCTGACCAAGCGCATGCTCGACCGCACTGATCCAGCTGTCGATCGACGTTGTTCGCTCTTCGCCTGATTCCCTCACCAATAGCCTGGACTGCGGTCCATAAAGTTCGCGGAGGCTGGTGCCTGCACGTCCAACGATGGGAACAGCCTGTTCCAAGGCACGGACAGCGATGCCGCTTTGATAGAAGCGCTTGTAAGGGATGATGATTGCGTCGCTGGTGGCAATCAGCTCATCAAGTTCGTCTTCAGAGACAAAGCGCGCATCCACAGTCCAGCCATTGACCGCCGGCCAACCGCGGCCGACAATCTCAAGGTTGTACTTTGGCGCGAGCCTGCTGGCCAATTCCTCAAGCAGGGCCACGTCCCTGTCCGGCTTATATTGGCCCAGAACGCGGACATTTGGCCCTCCAGTGCCGGAACGCTCATGTACCGCATCACTCACTGGAAGCATGGGATGTGGCAACAGGACCATCCCGGATGCCAGGCCCAGGTCTCCCATGGCCGCCGCCGCTTCCTGGCTGTGAACCAGGGTGCCGGGCCGCCTGCTGAGGTGTTTCACAAGCCTGGCAACCAGGGGGCTGCTGCCGACAGACCGGACCAGCGGGCGCGGATCATGATAAACGATGATCCCCGAGTTGCCGCAGGCAAGCTTGACAGTAATGAAATCCAGGAAACCGAGGACAGGCCATGTCAAGAGGACGCCGCTGGGTGCAGTGCTTTGGCGCGCCAGTCGTCCGGCCGAGCGGAGAGCCTCCAAATAGGCAATAAGCCACCCGATTCGTCCCTTTCCTGATTGCGATGGTTCTGTGACAGAAATCAACTCTGTCTCCGCACCGGCATTCTGCAGATGGCCGCATAGGGCTGCGGTGTAGTGCTCAAGCGCAACTCCAAGCGGATTGACGACAACGATCCGCGCGGGGGTGTCAGGGGAGGGTAGCCCGGAGACTGCCGGTGCTGTCGACGTCATTCCTGTGCTCCCCCTGCCCCTTTGCCGTTTTCTTTTCACCGATAGCCTCCTGCATGGCAAGTTCGTAGCGCATGCACACGTCGGTCCAGTCGTATTGGGAAGCTGCCCGTTTCCTGTTGGCCTCCCTGGCCTTCGCCCGCTCGTCGTCATCCTTCAGCATGCGTTCCACCGCACTCCGGATGGCCAGAGGCTCCGGAGGTACCAGATACTCATCCGACCCCAGGACTTCGGCGTTGTAGGGGGTGTTGCGGGCCACCACGGGCGCCCCGCATGCCATTGCCTGAACCAAGGCAGGATTTGTGCCTCCCACACTGTGGCCGTGGAAGTAAGCACCTGCATGCTGCCATAGGGACAGGAGCTTTTGGTCATCGCTGAGATGGCCGAGCCAGTCCACATTTGGATGCTCACTCAGTCGGCGGGCGGCCTCGTCCAAGTCTCCGCCGTATCCCGTGGATCCAACGATCACCACCCTGTGCTGCTCGGCCAGCAGCTCCGCTGCCTCGAAGAACTCAGCTACGGTGTTTTCCGGAACGAAGCGGGCAACCATGAGCACATAATTATCGTGCTCATATCCCGGGACCACGTCGCTCTCGGCGGGTATCCGGCCGCCATAGGGGATAAAAACGCTGTCGCGGCCGAATTCCTTCCTCCACCGACGCTGTATTTCCAGCGAGTCACTCACAAGGATGGTGCCGTACCGTGCCGTCATTCGGGCCCCAAGTTTGAAGACGAATTTGGCGACCCTATTCCACTTGGCACGTTCCCACTCAATGCCGTCAACGTTCACAACGCTCGGTATCCCGCGGAGCCTGAGCAGCGGGAGGAAGAATCCATTCGCAACGTTCATCACCAGGGCAACCTGCGGTTTGTGCACCAATGAATGAAGAACCGAGGACAACCCAAACGAAAGGGTGCTCAAGGACTTACTCTCAAGTCCCCACGTTCTCGTGGTCCGCACGCGCAAGTCGCGGGCCTCGTCGTCGTCCTTTGTTTGACCGGCCCGGCAGTAGACGTTAACATCCCAGCCGCTGTCTGCGAGGAATGGTGCCAAGTGGCGGACGGCAGTCTCGAAACCGCCGTAATAACTCGGGTAGCCACGGGTCCCGATAACAACTACAGACTTGGACATTCGTTCTCCTCTGGGAGCGTGGAACCAGCACCCACTGATCCGTGGACGCGTGTGATGGCAGGAAGGTAAGGCGCACTACCGCCTAGGATGAGGGGACGCTTCTCCGTGCTTTTTCATTCGCAGCCAATGGCACATCAGCAGGCTGCCGCGACGTCCTGGCCCTATGCGTTTTGGAGGTATCGCGGGGAACTGGAATGCGGGCGGATTCCAGTTCCGGGGTGTAATACGTATATCCGTCAAACTCCTTGGCAGGGAGCCCGTTGACGAGGGTTCCCAGGACGCCTGCATTGACCTTCCGAAGGTTGCCAAGAGCCTTCCGCAACTGGTCGGTGGTTGTACGGCCGGCCCTGACTACCACAATCGCCCCGTCCGCAATGCGGGTGAGAAGTACGGCGTCCGTTACCGGGAGCAGCGGTGGAGCGTCGATGATGACTGTGCCCCGCTCAGCCAGGGAATCGATAAGATTCTTCATCGCGCGCGAGCTGAGCAGTTCGCTGGGGTTCGGTGGAATACGGCCAGCACCCAGAATCGACAGGTTCGGCAAATCATCGCGCTGCTGCAGGACCTCGTCCACTTCAGCTTTTCCGGTCAGTATGTCGGTAACACCTACGCCGGGAACCAGATCGAAGATTTTGGCAAGGCTTGGGTGCCTCAGGTCTCCATCGACCGCCACTACCTTTTCTCCTGCTGCCGCCATTGTTGCAGCCAAATTGGCGGCAACAGTGGACTTTCCCTCTCCACTCACGGAGCTTGAAACAACGATGATCCGCGGCGGATTGTCGACGTCAAGGAAGGCCAGATTGGTGCGCAGTTCACGAAGTGATTCAGCGAATGCAGGACTTTGACCGGTCCCGCCCTGCCTCAGTGTTGCTCGTGGGGAACCATTGTGATCGCCCTTCAGATTGGCTTCCACGGGAAGGGCCGCGATTACGGGCAGGGACGAAAGGCGCTCGACGTCGTCGGCAGTGCGCAGCCGACGGTCAAGGTGATTCCGGAGGAGTGCCGAGGCATAAGCGAGGAGAAGGCCTCCGGCGAGACCAAAGATCGTAGCCAACGCCAAGCCTGGAGAAGCGGGCTGGGTGGGAATGGTGGCTGCGTCGAGCGGAATGAGGGAAAGCCGCGGTATGGCGGGTGCAGCCGGCTGTGCGGAGGTAGCGGCGGACTCCCTGTCGCGGACCTGCTTGGCCAGTTCGGTGACCCATGCGTCCGCAACCTTTTGGGCCGTTGCCGGATCATCGGATTCGGCCTTGATATAGATTTCAGCCGAATCGAGCGGGACGGTGACGGCGACGTCCTTCAGCAGGTCATCGCTGGTCTGGGACAACCCCAAAGAAGCACGTACGTTGTCGGCCACCAGGCGGGACTCGGCCAGGGACTTATAGTTCTTGGCCCTTGCCTTGGCCAACGTGTCACCCTGCAGCAGGGTGCTCACATTGTCGGTTCCCACTGCAAGTACCACCGCAGAGGCCTCCGCGGCATAGACGCGTGGTTGGAGCGCACTCCACGCCATGACTGCAAGCGTGACGCCCAGGGTCACGGCGGTGATCGACTTCCAGTACGTGCGGGCAACCCGTACGTAGTCCCTCAATCCCATTCCGGCAGCCTTTTCATCGCTGCCGCCAATCTCCTGATTACTCAAGACTTCGATCCCTCCTGTGGGTTGAAGCGCCGGATAGGCAGCTTCAGCAAAGGGGTCCGGAACGTCCGGGTCTTTGCGTGTGACCACTTCTGCTGCCATGGATTGCCCCTTTTCCGGCGGTTGCCTGTGTCGCTGCTTGACGATATGGCGTGAAGCAACGCTATGGCGCCTGTGACTGCCGTGGTCGCTGTGACCGTTGCGGCTGCGGACACCGGGGGCGATAAATGTGGATACTGCGGGTACCTGCAGGGTTTTGCCCGGCAGCGCCAGGTAAACCGTTCGGGCTGGTGCTGGCTAGGATGCCGGTTTAAGCGCAGTTTGCCAGGCTCCAGCGGCTTTACTGGCGGAGAATGTCCAAGTGCTGGTGCCGCTGGCTCCTGCAGAGGACTGCAGCCTGTCGGCCTCTTCCGTAATTTGGCCGCCTGCCGCTTCCCAGCGCTCGGACCATCCTGTGGGAGGTGTGATCGCCGGTGTGCCACTGTCGTATCCCGCTCCGCCAATGAGCATGGCACCGCTGCTGGCAGTCGTGATGCCTGGGACCGTGATGCTGGTTCCGGACGACACTTGGGTGGCCACGGTAGCGTCCAGCGGAGTGGTGGTGTTAACTCCCCGGTAAGCGGTGATTCCGCCGCCCCACTTCACGGCAGGGTTGGTGGTCCACGAATACGAGGTGCCGTCAGCTGTTCCCACAACGTGGTAGTAGGCGAACACTTCTGCGCCTGACCAGACGCGCAGTCCGTTCACAATGGGTGTCCAGCCGGTGGGGACGGAGCTGATCGAAGGGTTCTGGTCTGCTGTAAAGGACGCCACCAGGACGTCGCCCGCCGCTGCGCCCGAGGGTTTAGGCAGCGTGACGGTAGCTGCAATACCCGAATAGCTGCTCGCCGTACCCACCGCGCTTATGCTCCCCGTAGGCGTAGGCGTAGGCGTTGGCGTTGGCGTTGGCGTTGGCGTTGGCGTAGGCGTTGGGCTGGGTGAAGGGGCCGCCCCCAGGGGCCGGTCCGAGTACCAGTACCGCTTGGTGGCGTTATTGCTGGCCATGACCACCACGCCCGTTGTTGCGTTGACGCTTTGTTTGGTCGTGGTGACGTCGTTCATGTTGGCGGAGGCCCCGTCCTGTATAACCGGTGTTCCCCGGCCGGTGCCGAAGACCGGGTTATCCATAGACGCGGTCTTCTCATAAATACTTCCGGGAATACCGGAGTAAGCGCAGCCCGAGACTGAGGTGGAAGGTCCGGTGAAGAAGGCCCTGACCAGGTTGTTGGCGGTGTCCAGCAGAATCTGGGGGCGGGTGACGCAGTCGGCAATGGTGGCAATGGTGGACCGGGAGAAGGAGCCGGTTCCCGGCCGGAAGACCAGGAGTTGCAACTCAGGCAAAGTCTGGTCGGTCGACGTGTCATTCAAGCTCGTTTTTACGGCTGCGTACACGCGTCCCGTGGAATCTGCCATGAGTGTCTTCAGGTTCAAGTGGTCATCCGCCTGGCCCTTGCCCTGAACAGCGGGCTGGAAGTTCCAGGACGAGGCGGCGGTGGGCGACGTTCCGTCGGTGCGGGTGGCCCAGTAGACGGCATTCGAATTGTGGTCGCTCCACATCACGCCGATCTTATTGCTCCCGTAGGCAACGACGGCCGAGATGTCATCCGGTGCCGGATTGGGATCCGCTACTGGAAGGACAAACGGCGTGCCCCAACTTGTTCCTCCTGGAGCGGACGAGTTGACGTAGACACTGCTTGTGTAGCCCGTCGTGGAGCTCCCGGAAACCTGGGTCCAGGTAGCCCAAACGGCGCCGGTGGTGTCTTTGTCGATTGTCATCGACTCACTGCTGTTGTTTGTGATGGTGGTGGGGAAGCCGCTGTCGAGGGTGTATTTGCCGGCTGAATAGCTGTACCTGTACAACTTGGCCGGCTGTCCGGATACGGAAGGCTGCGTACTTGAGTCTCCCGACACTGTCACTACGTGGGAGGCGATATATAACTTGCTTCCGTCCCACAGTGTGTCCGCCAGCGTATTGCCGCGGCTGTCGTTGAGGACTCCGGTGTCTACCCAAGTCTTTGATGTCCTGTCCAGGCGGAAGATGTGCCACCCGCTGCCTGTGGCCCACATGTCTGCCCACCAGGTGCCGTCGTTCCACCACAGCTTGCTTTGCGGTTTGTCAGCCGTGGGCGGGTTGCTCACGCCTGAATAACTTATGCTTTGGTAGCCGTAATTCTCCGCGGCCCGGGCACTGTCGATTCCAGCGACAAGCGTTAGTAACAGGGCGACTGCCAAGGCAAGGGCCGAAGCAACGGAGGCAGGAGTTTTAGCTCTGGGCATCTTGGGGTTTCCTTAAGAACAAGTTGATGAACTCTTC
>Ga0308158_10004625_pt1 | contig 11576 bp, 6 predicted proteins | sample PhyBR2_FD_201038 | JGI IMG/M metagenome (GOLD analysis project Ga0308158, IMG submission 201038) | Phyllosphere microbial communities from UC Gill Tract Community Farm, Albany, California, United States - DLSLB.R2 | ecosystem: Host-associated > Plants > Phyllosphere > Unclassified | place: USA...
TTGAGCGGAAGACATGGCGATTAGAAAGAAAAGCGGTGAACGGACAGGCCGATATTATAAGTCAGCCAGCCGCGCCAACCACCAGGTAAGCGCCATATGCTTGTCGGATAGATTTACACGATTGCACCAGAGCATTGATGCGTATCAAATAAGTCATTGATTTTAATGGTAAGCACTTAGCTGGCATCAAGCTTGCTTATAGGGGGCAGTGCTGTTCAAACTTTGATCTACTAGGAAAACAACAATGATCCGTAATATCGCTCTGCTGGCCCTTTCGCTGACTGCCGGTGCCGCTTCGGCCGCTACCATTCCTGCTACGCTGACCTTCAACTCGGACAGCAACACTGCCTACACCAATGTGATGCCGGCAGCGCAGAGCGGCAGCGTGCTGATCGACTTCAACTTCACCTACACCGGCGCCACGGTTGACAGCAACGATTTCGTGGCTCTGTGGTTCGGCAACTCGAACAACACGTCCGAAGCCTACAAAGGCCCGAACGTCGGCTTCAAGGCAAACTGCGGCACGGGTGGCAGCTGCACCAACGACCTGTTCGCACGCCTGGGCGGCGAGGGTGGTCCTTTCATGCCTAACAGCAATCTGGTTGCAGGCACCACCTACAACATCTTTGCGAACCTGTACAAGGCCGCTGGCTCGACGACCTACAACCGTTTCGACATGTGGCTCAATGCAACGGCTGAAGAAAAGTCGTCGCTGACCGGCGCTGATCTGATGGCAACCGGTAACTCGAACCTGACGTCGTTCAACGCGATCGGCATTCGCACCCTGGGTCTGGACAAAGGCCTGACCGTGAACGTGAACAATCTGAACGTTACCGGCCTCGAGGCTGAAGTGCCTGAGCCAAGCAGCATTGCCCTGATGGGTCTGGCACTGGCTGGCCTGGCATTCACCCGTCGCAACAAGCGCGGCTAATTGCCGCACGGCGCGCCGGCATACCGGCGCGCTGCTGACAGCACATCAGAAACGTCGTTCCTGCGCAGGCAGGAACGACGTTTCTGCGTTAACAACACATTGTGCCGGATGGTCGCGCAAGGTCGCCATATGCGGCCCCGATAGGTCGTGCTAGAGTGCCTCGCAGTGCTCCATCACCGACAGGAACGCCATGCACGACTGGTCCGAAGGCTATATGACCGAGTTAGCCTATACCTACGGCTACTATCCCGAACTCAACCCGTTGCGTGCACGGCTGGCCCTTCTCGAAGCGGGCATCGTTCCGCCCGATGTCCAGACTGCGTGCGAGCTCGGTTTTGGCCAGGGCCTGAGCATCAATATTCATGCGGTCGCCAGCGGCGCGGCCTGGCATGGCACCGACTTCAATCCGGCCCAGGTCGGTTTTGCGCGCGAGCTGGCGCAGGACTTGCCGCTGGCAGCCAATCTGTCCGACGAGGCCTTCGAGGCGTATTGCCAGCGCGCCGATCTGCCGCAGTTCGATTTCATCGCGCTGCACGGCATCTGGAGCTGGGTGTCGGATGCCAACCGCCGCGTGATCGCCAGCTTCATCGAGCGCAAGCTCAAGGTGGGCGGCGTCGTCTACGTCAGCTACAACACCCAGCCCGGCTGGGCCGCGACCGGACCGCTGACCGAGTTGATGGCCGGCTTCGACGCAGCCCTCAATCCACCCGGCATCGGCCCCGCGGCGCGCATCGACGCGGCGCTCGACTTTGTCGACGGGCTGCTCGCGAGCGGGGCGCTGTACGGCAAGGTCAATCCCCAGGTGGCCGAGCACCTCAAGCGCCTGCGCAGCCAGGACCCGCGCTATCTGGCGCACGAATATTTCAACCGCGACTGGCAGCCGATGCCGTTCGCCCAGATGCGCACCTGGATGGAAGGTGCGCGGCTGAGCTATGCCACGTCGGCCCAGTTCATCGACCACGTGCCGATGCTGAACCTGACCGCGCAGCAGCAGGATGTGCTCGCTGCGATTCCGGACGCCGGTTTTTGCGAATCAGCGCGCGACTTCATCGTCAACCGCCTGTTCCGGCGCGATTACTGGGTGCGCGGCGCGCGCCCGCTGGCGCCGGCCGACCGCACCGGGCGTCTGCGCGCCATGCGCGTGGTGCTGGCCACGCCGGCCGCCAGGGTCAAGCTCAAGGTCAGCGGCGCGCTGGGCGAAGCGAACCTGCACGAAGAGGTTTACCGCCCGATCCTCGATGCGCTGGCCGACCACCGGCCGCACAGCCTGGGCGAACTCGAAATCACGCTGGCCACGCACAGCGCGACGCTGGCCGGGATCGTCGAGGCGGTCATGCTCCTGACCGGCGCCGGCAACCTGCACCCGGCCCAGGCCGACGAGGCAATCGCTGATGCCAGGGCCGGCGCGCTGCTGCTCAACGCCCGCCTGTGCGCCATGGCGCGCTACGCCGAAGATGTCGGTTGCCTGGCCTCGCCGGTGACGGGCGGCGGCTTCCCGGTGCGCCGCATCGACCAGCTGTTTCTGCTGGCGCGCAGCAGTGGTGCGGCCAGCCTCGGGGCGCTGGCCGATTTCGCGGCCGCGGCGCTGCAGGCGCAAGGCCAGCGCATCATGAAGGATGGCCAGCCGGTGCTGGACGACGCCCGCCAGACCGAGATGCTGCGCAGCCAGGCGCATGCGTTCGAAACAACGCGCCTGCCGGTTTTGCAGGCCTTGGGCGTGGCTGCCTAGGGCGGCTCCAGCTTTCAGATCGTCGAAGCATCATGTTGGCGAGAACGCCACGCTGACCCGCCCCCTGGACCCACAGACCTCGCCGGCCCCTCCGCGCAAAGCCCGGGCGCGGTAAAATGCGGGGATGACTTCCCCGACTTTTACCCATCTGCGCATCCACTCCGAATACTCCATCGTCGACGGCCTGGTCCGTATTGACGAGCTGGTCAAGGCTGCGGTCAAGGATGGGCAGCCGGCGCTGGCCGTGACCGACCTGGCCAATACGTTTTGCCTGGTGCGCTTCTACAAAGAAGCGCGCGGCAAGGGTGTCAAGCCGATCGTCGGGGTCGATGCCTGGATCACCAACGACGACAACCGCGACAAGCCGCACCGGCTGCTGATCCTGGCCAAGAACCACACCGGCTACCTGCAGCTGTGCGACCTGCTGGCGCGCGCCTGGCTCACCAACCAGCACAAGGGCCGCGCCGAACTGCGCGCCGAATGGCTCGAAGCGCTGGCCACGTCCACGTCCACGCTCAATCCCGAGCAGTCGCAGGCCAATGGCCTGATCGTGCTGTCGGGCGCGCACTTCGGCGACATCGGCCAGGCCATCGAGAACGGCGACATCGCCCGCGCCGAAGCCAATGCCGCGCGCTGGGCGCGCGTGTTCCCAGGCCATTTCTATATCGAGATCCAGCGCGCCGGCCAGCTCAACCAAGAGCAGCAGGTACGCCACTCGGTGGCGCTGGCCGGGCGCCTTGGCTTGCCGGTCGTGGCGACGCACCCGGTGCAGTTCCTCGACAAGGACGAATACATCGCCCACGAAGCGCGCGTCTGTATCGCCGAGGGCGAGATGTTGGCCAACGCCAAGCGCGTGCGCCGCTTCAACGAGAACATGTGCTTCAAGTCGCAGGCCGAGATGGCCGAGCTGTTCAGGGATCTGCCGGGCGCGCTGGCCAACTCCGTCGAAATCGCCAAGCGCTGCAACGTCACGCTCACGCTGGGCAAGCCGCAGCTGCCGAACTTCCCGACCCCGGGCATGACGATCGACGAATATTTGATCGCCGAGACCAAAAAAGGCCTGGAAGACCGCCTGCTGCAGCTGTACCCGAACGAGGCGGAGCGCGAGCGCGAGCGTCCGCGCTACGAAGCACGCCTGGACTTCGAAAATCAAACGATCATCAACATGAAGTTCCCTGGCTACTTCCTGATCGTGGCCGAGTTCATCCAGTGGGGCAAGAACAACGACGTGCCGATCGGTCCGGGCCGCGGTTCGGGTGCGGGCTCGCTGGTGGCGTATGCGCTCAAGATCACCGACCTTGATCCGCTCAAGTACAACCTGCTGTTCGAGCGTTTCCTGAATCCCGAACGCGTCTCGATGCCCGACTTCGACATCGACTTTTGCCAGGAAAAGCGCGAGCTGGTGATCCAGCACGTGAAAGACCTGTACGGGCGCGATGCAGTCTCGCAGATCGCGACCTTCGGCACGATGGCGGCCAAGGGCGCGATCCGTGACGTGGGCCGTGTGCTCGATTTCGGCTACAACTTCTGCGACGGCATTTCCAAGCTGATTCCGTTCAAGCCGGGTAAGCAGGTGTCGATTGCCGAGGCGATCGAAGAAGAACCGATGCTCAAGGAGCGCCTCGAGAACGAAGAAGAGGTCAAGACGCTGCTCGAACTGGCGCAGAAGGTCGAAGGCATCACGCGCAATATCGGCATGCACGCCGGTGGCGTGCTGATCGCGCCGGGCAAACTCACCGACTTCTGCCCGCTGTACACGCAGGGCGGCGATACCGGCGTGGTCTCGCAGTACGACAAGGACGACGTGGAGGCCGTGGGCCTGGTCAAGTTCGACTTCTTGGGCCTGACCACGCTGACGATCCTCGACCGCGCGGTCAAGTACATCAAGCAGCTCGACCCGGCCGAGAGCGAATTCGACCTGGCCAAGCTGGCGCTGGACGACCGCGCGTCGTACAAGCTGCTGTCCGATGCCAAGACCGTCGCGATCTTCCAGCTGGAGTCGCGCGGCATGCAGGGCATGCTCAAGGATGCACGGCCCGACCGCTTCGAGGACATCATCGCGCTGGTCGCGCTGTACCGCCCGGGCCCGATGGACCTGATCCCCGACTTCTGCAAACGCAAGCACGGCGAAAAGTTCGACTACCCCGATCCGCGCACCGAGTCGATCCTGTCCGAGACCTACGGCATCATGGTCTACCAGGAGCAGGTGATGCAGATGGCGCAGATCGTCGGCGGCTACTCGCTGGGCGGCGCCGACATGCTGCGCCGCGCGATGGGCAAGAAAAAGGCCGAAGAAATGGCCGAGCACCGCGAGATCTTCCGCGCCGGTGCGGCCAAGGACGGTCTCACCACGGCAAAGGCCGACGAGATCTTCGACTTGATGGAAAAGTTCGCGGGCTACGGCTTCAACAAGTCGCACGCCGCCGCCTACGCGCTGCTGTCGTACCACACGGCGTATCTGAAGGTGCACCACACCGCCGCGTTCATGGCAGCCAACATGTCGCTGGCGATGGAAGACACCGAGAAGATCAAGATCCTGGTCGAGGATTCAAAAGAGGTCTGCAAGCTCACGATCCTGCCGCCGGACGTCAACGAATCGCAGTTCCGCTTCACGCCGGAAGGCGAGGCACGCTCGAAAACGGGCAAGCCGGTCACCAATATCCGTTACGGCCTGGGCGGCGTAAAGGGCGCGGGGCAGGGCGCGATCGAGGCGATCATCGCCGCGCGCACGGCGGGCGGCAAGTTCAAGGACCTGTTCGACTTCTGCAACCGGGTCGACCGCAAGCAGATCAACCGCCGCACGATCGAGTCGCTGATCCGCGCCGGCGCGATGGATGCATTCGGCGTGGACCGCTCGGTGCTGCTGGCGTCGGTGTCGTTCGCAATGGAAGCGGCCGGCCAGGCCGCTGCAGCCATCAACCAGGTCAGCCTGTTCGGTGGTGACGACGCCGACCTGGTCGCGCCGCCCGAGTACGTGAAGGCGCTGCCGTGGACCGACCGCCAGAAGCTGTCCGAAGAAAAGATCGCGCTGGGCTACTACCTGTCGGGCCATATGTTCGACTCGTACGCGCAGGAGGTGCGGCGCTTTGCCAAGACGCGCATGAAAGACCTGGAGCCGTCGCGCGACCCGCGCATGATGTGCGGCGTGATCTCGGGCATCCGCACGCAGATGACGCAGCGCGGCAAGATCCTGATCGTGGCGCTGGACGACAAGACCGCCGTGCATGAAGTGACGGTCTACAGCGAGGTGTTCGAGGCCAACAAGAACGCGTTCAAGGAAGATGAATTCTTGCTTGTGGTGGGCAAGGTGTCCGAGGACCGCTTCAACGGCGGCCTGCGCATCACGGCCGAGAAGGTGTACGACCTGGCCACGGCGCGTATCCAGTATGGCCACAAGCTCGAGATGGACCTGGATAAATCGGTCAGCGCGGCCCGCCTGGCGGAGATCCTGCAGCCGCACCGGGTGCATGACGGGATGCCGGTGAGCCTGCGGCTGCAGACGCAGGATATTCCGTTCACGGTGCAACTGGGCGACGACTGGCGCGTGGCGCCATCCGATACGCTCAAGGCGGCGCTGGAGCTGTCGCTGGGTGCGAAGGACGTCGCCGTTGAGTACTAGCGCGCGTTCGACCGACGGCAGATCGGCCTTCGGCCGCATCCTGATCTGCCGCACCGACAATATCGGCGATGTCGTCCTGACGCTGCCGCTGGCGGGCTACCTCAAGCAGCGCTTTCCGCAGGCGCGAATCGACCTGCTGTGCCGCGCCTATGTAGCGCCGGCCATGCGCCACAGCCGCCATCTCGACCGCGTGATCACGCTCGAAGCATCGGACGACCTGGCCCGCCTGTTTGCCGAAGGCGACTACGACACCGTGATCTTTGCGTTTCCCGACCGGCGCCTGGCGCGCGCGGCGCAGGCGGCGCGCGTGCCCAACCGCGTGGGCACCAGCCACCGCGTGTATCACTGGTTCACCTGCAACCGCCTGGCCCGTTTCAGCCGCGCGAAGTCCGACCTGCACGAGGCGCAGCTGAACTTTTTGCTGCTGCGCCCCCTGGGCATCGATCATGTGCCGACGCTGGCCGAGATCCCGCAGTTGTACGGGCTGGCCGCGCCGCAGCGCGCTGCCGTCGACGCCTTGCTGGCGCCGGGGCGGCGGCATGTCATCCTGCATCCCAAATCGAATGGCAGCGCCCGCGAATGGCCGCTGGCCCATTTCACGGCGCTGGCGCGCGACCTCGGGAGCGATCCTGACACGCGCCTGTTCGTCACGGGCAGTGCAGCCGAGGGCGTGCTGCTGGCCGCGCAGGCGCCAGCCTTGCTGGCGCTGCCGAACGTGGAGAATCTGTGCGGCCGGCTCGACCTCGATGAACTGCTGGCGCTGATCGGCGCCTGCGATGGCCTGGTGGCGTGCAGCACGGGCCCGATGCACCTGTCGGCAGCGCTGGGGCGGCCAACGCTGGGACTGTTCCCGCCGATCAAGCCAATGGATCCAGGCCGCTGGGCGCCGCTGGGGGCGCTTGCCGAGGTGGCGGTTGCCCGCCAGCCGTGCGCCGGTTGCACGGACTCCGCGACCTGCTCCTGCATGCGGTCGATTACGCCGCAGGACGTGGCCGCGCGCGTGGGGTCCTGGGGTGGTGAGGCGACGCGACGCGGTGTTGCTTGATTGCAGTGTTCGCCGCGAACTGCTTGGATGGCGGTAGGCAGCGGTTGCTTGTAAGTATGGCATTGCTACCAACTGATGGGAACGAATGATGCGCGCTATGCAGGACTGGCAAGCATCCGCAGTTTTCTCCTTTGCTTATGCCGCTTGGATAAAAAGTGCTTGATCGTGTGTGCTCGATAGTACCCGGTTGCAAACTCGCCTATAGTTGGTGCTGATCAAATCAGATATCGGCTACCACAATGAGAAAATTTCGTGGTTCAAGAAGGGCTGGGCCCTGCACACCATTCGCCGCAGCTTTCGTGTTCACCCTGCTTTCCGCTTGCGGTGGTTCGAGTAATCCGCCCTCAACGGCAACGCCCCCGGTCAGCCAGCAACCGTCCGCGCCAGTACCGACCCCGCAAACCCTGACGATATTTGCAGGAAATACTGGCGGCCCCGGCGTCGACGATGGCGCCGCCAGTGCTGCCAGGTTCAGTCTCCCGAGCGGCGTCGCGATTGCCAGCGAGGGCACCTTGTATATCGCCGACAGCTATAACAATACGATCCGCAAGATGTCCAATGGGCAAGTCAGCACGCTGGCAGGTTCACCTGGCCCAACTGGATATGGCGACGGGCAGGGTGCTGCGGCGCGCTTCAACTCGCCCGACGCGGTTGCGGTCGATACCGCGCAGAACGTCTACGTAGCCGATTCGTCCAATTACGTCATTCGCAAGATCAGCCCGGGTGGGGCAGTGACGACATTGGCAGGCGTGGCGGGCACGTCCGGTGATGCTGATGGACAAGGTAACGCCGCAAGATTCCAGCGGCCGGTGGGTTTGGTCAGCGACCCTGCCGGTAATGTGTACGTCGTCGACCAACCGATTGGCACCTATGACACAGCCAATACGCTCCGAAAAGTCACCCCGGATGGCACCGTCACAACCATCAAGACCAATGTTGCCGGCTTTGCCGTCCGTGGCAGCGGTATCGCCATGGATGGATCGGGCAACCTGCTGTTGATTGGCCTGGTGGGCGGCGATACGACTGAAAGCCGGCCGGTTGCGGGTTCGCCTGCCGCAGTCGTGCCAGTGCCCACGCCGAAACTCCTGAAATTGTCGCCTGCCGGCGTAGTGACGGTCCTGGGCGATGTACCGTCGGAAGCGTCTTACGCCGGGGTCGCGGTTGATCGTTCAGGGAATGTCTATTTTTCAGATCGTAAATATCACAGGGTCTACACCTATTCGGCGGCGTCTGGCCAGATCGGCGTGTTTGCCGGCTCGCCAGGACAGCTGCTCTTCGATACCCATGGCATCCTGATTGTCACTAGTCCGGGCAGCGCCGATGGCGTGGGCTTGGCGGCCCAATTCAACGGGCCAGAGGGGGTGGCTGTCGATGCTGGCGGCAACGTGTATATTGCAGATCGCGGCAATTTCACGATCAGGAAAGCTTCGCCCCAGGCTGAAGTCACGACCATCACCGGCGCCGCGCGGCGCCAGGGAAATACCGATGGTACCGGCTCTGCGGCAACACTTGGTGCGCTCATGAACGGATCCACGACGGATGGCGCGGGCAATGTGTACATCACCGACAGCTATGCGAATACTGTCCGGAAGATTACGCCCGGTGGGCTGGTCACCACCATCGCAGGCCAGGCCGGACAGCGCGGCAGCGCCGATGGCATGGGCACTGCCGCGCGTTTTTCTGCTCCTGCGGGCATTGTGGCTGATGCCGCTGGCAACCTGTTCGTCGCGGATTCGGGCAACAGACTGATCCGCAAGATTGCCGTCAACGGCGAGGTGACCACCCTTGCTGGCACCGTCGGTACCTTCGATCTGGTCGATGGGGTTGGAAGCAAGGCGAATTTCATCCTCCCTGCCGCCATCACGCGGGACAGTACCGGTAATCTGTTCGTGACCGATGGCCCGACCATCCGCAAGATATCGCCCGCTGGCGCCGTATCGACAATCGCCGGTCGGCAACAGCGTGACGGTGACGACAGCAACGATCGCGATGATGTCGTCGCGCAAGCCACCTTCGGCAAACCAAATGGCATTACCATCGACAGCACTGGCAATCTCTATGTGGTCGATGTCTATAACTACACGGTGCGCAAGATCAGTCCAGCCGGCGAGGTGGTGACGATCGCTGGAAAGCAGCACGAGGACGGCTTGGTAGACGGCCCGGGCCTGACGGCACGCTTTGTCTATCCGACTGGCATCACGATCGATGCGAACGGCAACCTGTTCATCAGCGATAGCGGCAACACTGCGATCCGCAAGATCACAAAAGACGGTATCGTATCGACCGTTCTCGATCTGCCCTCGAAGCAGAACGACGGGAGCACGGATAGCCTGCAGAGCATCACCTATAGCGCGAATACCCTGTACCTGACGCGTCCGGGGGCCGTGCTCAAGCTTGACCTGGGTACGCGCTAAAAAAGTAGTGATTGATTCGGGCGCCTGGCAAGCGGTCGTGAACATGCAGAAGGCGGGGCCTTGTTTATCGGAGCAAAGATCGCACTGGTAAGCAAGGCCCTGAACATCAGCAAGGCGGCAGGAAGCATGTTCCTGTCCGGGTCAACTTCTCACTGCCAGCCGCAGAAAGTCCACGAACGCACGCACCCGCGCCGACATGTGGCGATGTTGCGGATACAGGATGGAAAACGGGCGGCAGCGTCCCCCGTATGCTTGAAGCACTTCGACGAGATCGCCACGCCTGACCGCCTCGATCGCTGCAAACCGGTAGGTCTGGTACAAGCCGCCGCCCGCATTGACCCACGCAACACAGCCCAAGGCATCGTTCAGCACACGCATGCGGCTCTTGACCGGCTGTTCGACGGCGTGTCCCTGGTCGTCCGTAAACAGCCATTGCAACGGGCGGCCGGTATTCGGCGATACATATTGAATGCAATCATGCGCATCGAGGTCGCTGATCGTGCGCGGCGTGCCTTTTTTTGCCAGATAGGCCGGGGTCGCAAACACACCAAGCATGGCGTCTTCGAGCTTCAAGGCGACCAGGCGCGAATCTTGCGGAATCCCCAGCCGGATTGCGATGTCGAAGCCTTCTTCGACAAAATCGATGATCTTGTCTGAAATACTGACCTCGATATCGATCTGCGGATAGGCCTCGGTAAATGCCGGCATTAGGGGCAGCAGACGGAACGTGCCGTACGCAGCGCTGACACTGATGCGCAGCGGGCCACTCGGCACCACCTGCGCGCCCGTGATCGCACGTTCCGCTTCGACGATCTGGTCGAGAGCCAGTTGGCACTCTTTCCAGTACAGCTCACCCTCGGTCGTCAGCCTGACATTGCGTGTCGTTCGCGAAAACAGGCGCACACCCAAACGTTCTTCGAGTCGGCTGATCGAGCGGCTGACGGCTGCTGGCGTGACGCCAAGGATCGTCGCCGCGCTCGTGAAACTGCCTGTTTCAGCCGCCTTGCAGAATTGCTCGATGCTACCGAGTTGCAGCGAGTTCACGGTCATATTTATTCCTGCGTGTAATAAATGAAGTGATTTTTAGCCATTTATCTCTTAAAAGCAAGCCGTTAGAGTAGACGTTTTGGCGCGACCGTCGACTATTTCAAGGAACGAATCAATGACGAGCAAATTAAAGGTTTTTACTTCTCCATCTGCCTTCCCCAATCCACAACGGCTGCGTTTGTTCATACACGAAAAAGGCATTGCAGACCAGTTCGAAGAAATCATCTATGACATGACGTCGGCAGGTGAACAGCGCGGTTGGCGTCACCTGAAAACCAACCCGTGGGGCGAAACGCCGACGCTCCAGCTGGCTGACGGCAGCTTCCTTTCCGAGACGGCTGCCGTGGTGTGCTACCTGGACCAGACGTATCCTGGCCGCAAAATCACGGGCGATACGCCTTTGGCGCAGGGACTGGATACCATGTGGGACGACCGTATCTGGGTCCACATCCTGTATCGCATCACCACTGCGTTCCATGTCCTGCACACCGGCCTTGGCTTCAAGCTCGAACTGACGAACAACGCGGCCTGGGGTGAGCACTGCCGCAAGGAAGCGCTGGCGCATGCGGCGCTGGTGGACCAGCATCTGGCGGATGGCCGCAACTGGTTGCTGGGCGGTGACGAACCTACGTTCGCCGACATCACGCTGGCAACCGCGATCGCATTTTCGAAGTACCCCGTGAATGCGACGCCGCTCGACGAGCGCTTTGAATTCCTGGATGCCTACTGGCAGCGCTGGCAACAGCGTCCCGGCTTCCAGGCGGCGTATGCAGACCGTCAGAGCGGCATCC
>Ga0308158_10004626_pt1 | contig 11575 bp, 12 predicted proteins | sample PhyBR2_FD_201038 | JGI IMG/M metagenome (GOLD analysis project Ga0308158, IMG submission 201038) | Phyllosphere microbial communities from UC Gill Tract Community Farm, Albany, California, United States - DLSLB.R2 | ecosystem: Host-associated > Plants > Phyllosphere > Unclassified | place: USA...
CGTTCGACGGCTGACACTGGAAGCGAAGGTGCGGCTGCTCTCCGGAGCCGACAACTTCTCGCTGCACGCCGATGCGTCGATCGGTCTCGAAGGTCTCGTGCTCTCGGACGGCCCGACCGGGGTGCGTGGTGAGATCGTCGTCGGGGGTCGCGAGAGCTGCCTGCTGCCCAACGCGAGCCTGCTCGCTCAGACCTGGAATCCCGAGGCGCTCGCCGAAGCAGGAGCGATCCTGGCCGAGGAGGCAGAGGCGCAACGGACGCACGTCGTGCTGGGGCCGACCATCAATCTGCACCGGTCCCCACTGGGCGGCAGGCTCTTCGAGGCGTTCAGTGAGGACCCGCTGCTCACCGGCCGCCTGGCGAGCGCATACATCAACGCACTTCAGGAGAGGGGCGTCGGTGCCAGCGCCAAGCACTTCCTCGGCAATGAGTCCGAGACCGAGCGGACGACGGTTGATGTGCGGATGACGGCGAAGACGCTCAGGGAGGTGTACCTGACGCCCTTCGAGATCGCGGTCGACGACGCGAATCCTTGGACCGTGATGGCGGCGTACAACAGCGTGAACGGCGTTCCCTCGACGGAGCACCATGAGCTCATCACCCAGGTGTTGAAAGACGAGTGGGGCTACGACGGGCTCGTCCTGTCGGACTGGTACGCCACCAAGGGGGCCGCCGAGAGTGCTGCCGCTGGGCTCGACCTCGTGATGCCCGGTCCAACATCACCCTGGACGGAATCGCTCGAGGAAGAAGTGCGCGCGGGTGCCGTCTCCGAAGAAGCCATCGACGATCACGTGAGGCGCCTGCTCCTGCTCGCCCATCGTGTGGGCGGCCTCGCCGTTCCCCGAAGTTGGCCCGAATCCGTCGAGGCGCCCGCCGGCGCGCTGCGGCGCGCGCAGCTCCGGCGACTCGCCGCAGGTGGCATGGTCGTGATCAAGAACGTCGATGACACGCTTCCCCTCCGCGAGGGTGCCGCCTACGCCCTCATCGGTCGCCATGCCACGGACACGATCGGACAGGGCGGCGGATCCGCTCAGGTTCGCGCTCCGCACGTCGTCTCGATCGTCGAAGGGATGACGGCGCGCCTCGGCGGCGACCACGTTATCTTCACCGACGGCGTCGAGACGCGCAAGACGCTGCCCGCCGTGAAGCCCACGCTCGTGCGTGATCCCGAAACGGGGGAGCACGGCATCCGTGTGCGGGTCTTCGACGACGCCGGCGATCTGGTGCACAGCCGCCATCTCGAAGTGGCGGAGCTCGAGGACAGTCAGATCGGATGGCTCGCGGGGGCCGCGCGCATCGAGCTGAGCGCGACGCTGGACGTCCGGGAGGGCCGGATGGTGCAGCTCGGAACCCGGGGTCCCGGGAACTGGCATCTGGTCACGGAGGGGCATGAGAGCAACTACCGGATCGACTATCACCCAGGTCCAGGCGGCGGCTTCTTCCGCCCCAAGAGCCATGCCGCAGCCGTGCGGGTGGAGCCGGGGCAACTCGTGACCGCGACCGTAGAGAGGGATTCGCTGCCGCGCATCCTCGGCCTGGTCGTCAGCGAGGCGGTGCGATCCTCGGCTTCCGCGATCGCCGCGGCCTCTGCAGCGGCTCGGACCGCCGACGTGGCTGTGGTCGTCGTGGGCTTCACTCCTGACCAGGAGACGGAAGGCGAGGACAAGACCACCCTGTCGCTGCCCGGTGACCAGGATGCGCTCGTCGCGGCGGTCGCGAACGTGGCGCGGCGTACCGTGGTCGTCATCAACGCCGCCACACCCGTGCTCATGCCCTGGATCGCTGATGTCGATGCTGTCCTGTTTACCGGTCTCCCCGGTCAGGAAGCAGGGGATGCGGTCGCGGCTGCGCTCCTGGGTGATGTGCTGCCGGAGGGTCGTCTGGTCACTACCTTCCCCGCGGGCAATCATCGCGGACCGGCGTGGAGCACCACGCCTCGACGGGGTGTCCTGGAGTATGCCGAAGGAACTTCGATCGGCCATCGCGGCTGGTTCGGGAGTGCGGAGGCGCCGGCCTTCTGGTTCGGGCACGGGCTGGGGCTCACCACGTGGGAGTACTTGGCGACCCAGATCGTGCGATCGCCCGATGGGCGGATCGATGCGGTTGACGCCACGGTGCGCAACTCCGGCAGACTTGCCGGGCGTGAGACCGTGCAGATCTACTTCGACCCGGACAGCGATGACGAGCCGATCCGACTGATCGGCTGGGGACAGTCTGAGGTGCTTCCCTCTCAGGAAGCCAGGATTCGAGCCACGTGCGACCTCCGGCTCCAGCGTCGCTGGGACCAGGACGCGCACGAGTGGGTGCCGCTTCGCGCGGGAACTGTGCTCATAGGTCGAGGCTTGGGAGACGTCCGCGTTACGATTCCTTGAGGCCGGGCTGACAGTCCGTCGGTTTCGATCCCCATCGAGAGAGGCATCCTTGTCCTTCCCCCCGAGATACGCCCCTGACACCCGCAAGCGTCGTGTGAGACGATCTGCCGCGGAGACGCAGCAGCAGATCGTCAGCACCGCTGTGGAACAGATCGCCGAGGTCGGTTTCCACAAGATGTCGATCGCGGATGTCGCTGCCGCCAGTGGAATCTCCCAGTCGGGACTGCTGCATCATTTCCCCTCGAAGGTGGCTTTGTTGGCCGCGATTCTGGAGCAGCGCGAGCGGGACGACAACGCATTCCTGTTCGGAGACGGTACGGTTCCGCTCGGGTGGGACGCGTTCGAGGCTCTCGTGCCTCTGACGGCTCGCAATTCGACGCGCCCGGAGTGGGTGGGCGTGTTCGTCCGCGTTTCGGCGGAGGCTACGGAGCCCGACCACCCGGCCAACGAGTGGCTGCGAGATCACTACTCCAGCGCACGCGCGTGGCTGGGTGATGCCGTGGAGCAGGGGAAGGAATCGGGCGTGATCCGTGCGGATGCCCCGACGGAGCTGTTGGTCGGGAACACGATCGCGGTGCTCGACGGCATCCAGCAGCAGTGGTTGGTCGACCGGCGCATCGATATGGTGAGTCAGGTATCCGCTCACATCGCGGGTCTCCGAGTGTGCTGGGAGCTCGGTCCTTCGCCTTCTTGACGGCGCTGGATGCGCACTCGCCGGTTAGGGCAGAAGTACCTGCGCAACCGTGATGGCGGCGACTGTCAGGACCATGATCGCGAAGGCCTTCTGAAGGAACGCATTGCTGACGCGCTTCGCGAGCAACGCTGTCAGGAAGGATGCCACCATCGAGGGGATGACGAACGCGAGGATCAGCCCCCAGTCGAGGTTCGACACCCCCGCATGCGCCGCGATGCCGGCTAGTGAGTTGATCATGGCGACGACAAGAGAAGTGCCGATCGCCAGTCTCATCGACATTCCGAGAAGGAAGACCAGCGCGGGGACGGTGATGAAGCCGCCGCCAATGCCGAGCAGACCGGTCAGGAACCCCACGAGCAGTCCGACAGCGATTCCCCGCAGGGCCCACAGCTTCGGTCGGCGGTCGCTACCAGTGGCCTGAGGCCGTCGCCGGAGCATCTGCACGCCGGAGGCAACCATCAGAAGAGCGAAGAGTAGGAGGAGCATCTCCTCCGAGATGAGCCGGCCGAGGAGTGTGCCGCCGAATGCCGCCACCACGCCCGCTCCGGCGACCGGCAGCACCATATTCCAGTCCACGCCGCCGCGCAGGCGCGGGACCAATGCGGCCAGAGGGCCGATCGCTCCCACGACGAGGGAGGTCGATATCGCTGAGGAGACAGGCAGCCCCACGAGGTACACCAGGGCGGGGACGGTCAGAATTCCGCCGCCGGCGCCCAACAGTCCAGTCAGTGCCCCGATGGCTAATCCGAGAGTGATGATCACGACGAGCACTCCGGTACCTCTCTCTGTCAAGCGCTAGGACGGCAGCGCAGCATCCTCGCGGCAGTGCGTCGAATCAACGTAGCATACAGACCGGGCGCTCGGTCGGTACAATGATTCGACCTAGAATCTCGGCATCCGAGCTGGATGTTCACTTGCTCGTGGCTCCTCGGGGGCTGCGAGCCGTATAAGCGCTGGGGGCGACGCCGAAGTGCCGCCGAAACGCCCGCGAGAACGTGTCGGGATCGCCGAAGCCCGACTCGAACGCGGCCACGCGGGATGGCATCCCCCTGCGGAGCAGCTCCGATGCGTGCCGCAGTCTCTCCGATCGGATCAGGGAGGCGGGCGATGCGCCCTCCCGGGACAGGATGCTCTGGAGCGCCCGCAAGGACATGTGGTTGGTCGCGGCGATGCTCAGTGGAGTCAGGTCGGGATCCCGGAAACCTGTTGCGATCTGCGAGCGAATGTCGGCGGCGGACGGAAGCCGTCGGGCTATCACTGCGCCTCCGGAGTTAGCGGCGTGGAAAGAGAGGAGCTTGCAGGAGTCGTCGGGAAGTGCCGACACGGTCCAGGTCACCGGGATCGCCCTGCCTAACCGGTCGATGAAGATCTCCCGCGCCGGAGTATGTGACTGGCGCGGTGACGCGCGGACGATCGGGCACTCATGGGCGGGATACACCGTCCCGTCTTCCCGGTGCCGGTGGAGGGCGTCGTGACTCGCTCGACCCTTCAGTTCCCTGGGTTCCCGGTACCCCAGCACGAGGCTCGCGGCACGGTTGACCTGTGCGACTGCTCCGCCCGCGTCGATCACCAGCATCGGGTGGGGCACGGCGTCGAGCACCGCACGCGTCCATGGGTCGCGCACCGAAGTCATCGTTCACCCATGCGTCCACGCTAGGGGGGTGATTTTGCCCCGTCGCGTCGCGGATGTGACCGTCGTGTTACAGAACCGACGAAACGCGACGACATGGAGGGCGTGCGTATTCTTCCTTCCCCGACGGGGGCCTCGATGATGTGATCAACTCACACATTCGACATGGCGTAAGCCGACGGAAGGAACAGGACATGGCGTACAACACGGCGATGCAGAAGGCGACTCTCGCGGACATTCCGGCGGACGGTCACGGACTCATCTCGAAGCGCACCGCGACGCTGGACGGCGTTGAGGTGACGCAGGTGACTTTCGATGTCGGGGCGAAGTGGTCGAACGATCTCAAGGGATACGCGGGCACGGAGGACTGCGAACTGCCGCACGTCGCCCTCGTGATCGCAGGAACACTCGCTGTCCTGATGGCGGACGGTGAGCAGGAAGAGTTCTCCGCGGGCGATGTCATGCTGCTCCCGCCCGGACACGATGCCTGGTCCGTGGGCGACATCGCGTGCACGTTCGTGGAGTTCTCGCGCGGCAACGACTACTACGCGGCAGGGCACGCGGAGTGATCAGCAAAGAGGAAGCCGGACACTTCGTCGACGAACGTCGACGGCGACAGCGCTTGTCCTGGCGAGACCTCGCCCGGCGTCTGGGGCGGCCGCCCGTATGGACCGCCGCGGCTGCGCTCGGGGCGCACCCCATCCCGGAACGGGAAGCCGAGGAACTGAGGGATGCTCTGGCGCTGGACGATGACGTCGTAGATGCGCTCGTCCGGCAGCCCACGCGGGTCCCGGGCCACGACGTGTCTCAGGATCCGACCATCTACCGTTTTCACGAGCTGGTGCAGGTGTACGGTCCGGCCCTCAAATCGCTCATTCACGACGAATTCGGCGATGGCATCATGAGTGCGATCAACTGCAGCATCACGCTCGATCGGGTGGCGCATCCGGATGGAGACCGTGTGGTCGTGACGATCGACGGGAAGTTCCTCCCCTATGCATGGGTGTCGGCCGTGCGCGAGAATTAAAGCTACGTATTGTAGAGTTGTCAATGCCACATCTGAACAGACGGCGGCGGTCCCTGGTCGTCACCGCGGTCCGCCGCCGTCGTCTGCTGGCGCATGTAGACAGCGGTCTGCGGGGATCCCGCGCGCGGCTGAGCAAATGAGGGAGCGAAGACGATGGGTCTTTTGGATGCGCTGCGTAGACGCGGTCGACCGCAGCTGGCGGCTGTGGGCCGATTCCGGCCTTCGCGTCTCGAGGTGATCGTGTCCCAACGGACGGTTGTCTCCGACCGTGCGGTGCTGCTGCATCTTCGACTCGTGCGCGCTGATGACGTGATCACGGTCGAGCCGGGCTCTCACGTCGACCTCCATCTGACGGAGACGCTGATCCGTCAATACTCTCTCGTCGACGCGTCGCCTGAAGAGGGAGTCATCTCGGTGTGCGTGCAGAAGGAGGACCGGGGGCGTGGTGCTTCGCGCTACGTGCACGACAGCGTGAGCGTCGGGGATCGGCTGCACATCTCTCCGCCGCGCAACACCTTCGCACTGGCATCCGGAGCGGCGACATCACTTCTGCTCGCGGGTGGAGTCGGTATCACTCCGCTCGTGTCGATGGCATCGTCTCTGCATCGCGACGGGGGCGCTTTCGAGCTGCACGCGTACGCCGCACGTGCGGCGTCCCTCCCACTCCTCGAATACCTGCGGTCGCGCCCATATGCGGCATCGGTCTTCCCGCACTTCAGTGATGAGGGCGACTCCTTCCGCGCGAGTGGGCCGCGCGGCCTCCTCGAGCCGACGGTCGACGGCATGATCTACGCGTGCGGGCCGGACGGGTTCATCGCCCTCGCGCGAGAGCGGGCACTGGGGTCGGGGTGGCGCGACGACCAGTTCGTCACGGAACGCTTCTTCTCGGACGCGGCGCTTCGCTCTCCTGTCGATGAAGCATTCACGGTTGTCGCCGCATCGACAGGCCAGAAGATGAAGGTCGAGGCCACTGAGTCGATCGCTTCCGTGCTCGAGCGCAACGGCTACGAAACGTACCGGTCCTGCGGTCAGGGCATCTGCGGTTCATGCATCGTGCCGGTGCTGGCGGGCGTGCCTGATCATCGAGACCACGTGCAGAGCGAGCGGGAACACGCCACGCACGCTCAGATCAATGTGTGCTGCTCGCGTGCGCTCACCGCCGAACTGACGCTCGACATCTAGTTGACCGAGCTAGCTCGGTTCCATTAGTGCAGTTGACATAACCGATGCATCATATGCACTAATAGGGCTATGACAATCATCGTTCATGGCGCCACCGGCGCACAAGGTTCCCCCGTTCTTGCTGGCCTCGCCGCGGCAGGTCACAGTCCGACTGCGGCGATTCGTGACAGTGCGAAGGTTGCGGGCCCCTCACTCTCCATCGACAACGCTTCGGTCGACTCGCTGGTGCAGGCCTACGCAGGTGCGGACGCGGTCTTCGTGCACTTGCCGCTCGCCAGCCCCGACCAGCAGCTCGCCTACGCCCAGGCGATCAGTCAGGCCGTCTCTCAGGCACGTCCTGGTCGAGTCGTGTTCTCGACCAGCGGTTATCCGACCGCGCTTCCTGACGGAACGCCGACCGCGCACGGGGTGTTGGCGGAATCCCTGGCCGCGTCCGGCGTGTCGTATGCGGTCATCGCGCCCCAGGTCTTCCTTGAGAATCTTCTGCTTCCGGTCACTCTCGGTCCGGCGCGCGAAGATGGAGTGCTGCGCTACCCGATCCGTGATGACTACCCTGTCTCGTGGATCTCTCACCTCGACATGGCCGATATTGCGGTCCGACTGCTGACGGATGACTCCGTGACGGGCGTCGTCACGGCCGGTGCACTCCCGCCGCTGCTCGGAGAGGATATCGCGCAGGGCTTCGCTCGTTACTTCGCCTCGCCTGTCGTCTTCGAGGCGCAGGATCCCGAGGCATACGGGGAGTTGATCATCCCGCTGTTCGGCGCGGACGGGGCGCGGCCGGTGGTCGATTCCTATCACTTCCGTTGGACCATGCCCAGCGAAGTGATCGATGAGGAGCGCTCGGCGCAGAAGCTTCTCGGAATCACCCCGCGCAGCGTCGAGAGCTGGCTGGGTGAGCTCGCGGTCTGAGCCTGAATGCGGGATCCGGGGAGGGCAGTCGGCCTATGGCGTGAGTGCCCTCCCCGAACTCACACGGTGCCGAAGAACTTCCGCCAGGCGGGGATGCGACGGATGAGCAGCTGATCCACAGCCAGGATCACCAGCACAGACAGACCGAACATCGGCAGGAAGATGCCCAGGGACACCACGCCGACGAGCAGCGCGATGTTGCCGAACAGAGGGAGTCGCGCGCGCGGCGCTGCCATGCCGCTCGCGGTGCCGCGGCGACGCCACCACATGATCGGAGCGGAGACGCACATGAAGATCACGGCGAGGCAGAAGAGCGTCGTCAGGATCGTGTTGATCGGCCCGAAGTGCCGCCCTTCGTGGATTGCGATTCCATGTGAGACGACCTGGGCGAGCGGGCTGTAGTCGTCGTAGCCGTACTGCGCGACGACCTCGCCCGAGTACTGATCCACGTGCACCGTCTGCTCGAGCGTGACATCGGACTCCGCAGGGTTGCCCTGCTGGTACCACTGGCTGCTCATCACGCTGAAGACGCCTGCCTCGTCCACGGGATAGATCACGTAGTACGGGCTCGGTGCGCCCTCGGCCTCGGCGGCTGCGATGGCAGCGTCGATCGAGACTCCTGCGCCCTGGCCCGCGCTCTGTCCTGTCGGGCCCATGCCCACGGCCCAGCCTGCGGGCGCGCTGGAGCCGTCCGTCTGCTCGATGAGGTCTTTCATGGTGGACTCCGCGCCCGGATCGGCTCCCCAGAAGGAAGACCCGCCGGTCGCTGCGACCTCTTCGGACACGCTGCCCCACAGTCCGGTCCAGGGGAGTCCGGAGGTGACGAGCATCAGGATCCCGAGGCCGACGGGGAGGCCGACGAGTGCGTGCGCGCTGCGCAGCCGTGCGCCCTTGGCCTTTTTCTGCGCGGCGAGCTTTCGCGGCCTGCGCCCGAGGAAGAAGATCAGGAAGCCGGTGATCGTCAGCACGATGGCCCAGCTGGCGCCGAGCTCCATCAGCCGATCGCCGAAGTCTCCGGCCAACAGGTTGCCGTGAATGCGGATGAACACGTCGGAGATGAGCTGATCGTCGGTCAGCGATCCGGTGACGACTCCCTTGTACGGGTCCACGTAGACGTTCTGAGTGGTGCCGTCGGCAAGCTCGGTGACGAAGACCGTCGAGCGGTCACCGAGGCTGTCGAACAGCGAGACGACCGAACGGTCGGGGAACTCCGCCACGACCGCCTCCTGCTGGGCGGAGAGGGGGAGTCGTTCCGCTCCGTCCGGAACGGCGACCGTGATGACGCCCGGGTGCATCGCGGCGTCGATCTGCGCGCGGAACAGGTACGTCATGCCGGTCACGGCGAGGACGAAGAGCACGGGTATCACCAGGAGTGCGCCGTAGAAGTGCCAGCGCCAGAAGGCGCCGAACCAATTGATCTTCCGAGAGGGGGCAGGCACTGTCTTGTCCGGGGTGCCAGTCGACTCGATGTCGATCGTGGTCATCGTCGCGACCTTTCCATGGGCGGAATCAGATATCTACATAATGTAGTACTAAACTGAAGCCGTGATCGCCGCACCGTGGAATGTCCTCCTCACCTTCGTCTTCGTCATGACTGCGGTCATCTGCTTCAGCGGCCTGATCGGGCGCTCCCGAAAGGGGCGAACGAACTCCGCCTTGACGGATTCGGACCTGATCGACATCACTCACGGTGTGATGAGTGTCGCCATGATCGTGATGACGTGGTGGACCGTGTGGGACGCGGTGACGTGGGCGCAGGTCGCCATCTTCGCCATCCTGGTCCTGGCCCTCGTGCCGTCGTTCCGCGGGGCAAGGGGAGCACAGGCCGTCGATCTCATGGGCCACATCGTGCTCGACGTCGCCATGATCTGGATGCTCGCCGCGATGCCGCTCCTCATGGCGGGGATGGATATGTCGGGAGACGCCGGTGGTGCCCATGCGGGGCACCACGGCGGCGGCGGGCTCATGATCGAGACGACACCGGCGTGGGCGGACATCGCGAACGTCGGCTTCATCGCGCTGTGCGCGGCGGCCACCGTCTGGTGGATCTGGCGCCTAATCCGTTCGACGCATCACCGCATCCACTCTGTCTGCCATGTCGCCATGGCTGCCGGCATGGGATGGATGCTGGTGCTGATGAACGGATGATGCGTCGATTCGACGGAGAGGTTCGGAGGATCTCGATGGCGGCGGCCCCGCACCTCCGTCGGCACGCGAGACTGGTCTTATGAAAGACATGTTCGTCCGGCCCGCTGGTGCCGCGGGTGAGAGAGGCCTGCGCACAATGGCGCAGGCAGGGCGCGGAATGGCGTTGGAGGCGGTGGCGCTGCTGGGCGTCGATGACCCCCGGGCGCGGGTGCTCGAGATCGGGTTCGGTCCCGGCGTCGGACTCGAGGTGTTGCTGAGCACCTTCCCCCAGGGAGAGATCGTCGGAGTAGATCCCTCGAAGGTGAGCCACCGGCATGCCGCGATGCGGAATGCCGCAGCCATCGAAGGCGGACGCCTGCACCTGCTCGCGGGCACAGCTGGCTCGCTCCCGTTGCCGGACGAGCAGTTCGATGCCGCGATCTTCGTCGACAACCTGCACTTCTGGCCCGACCCCCTTGCGGGTCTGGCTGAGGTGCGACGAGTGTTGCGAGACGGCGCTCCTGTGGTCTGCGCCTTCACACCGCCGTCCGGGGGGCCTCCGTCAAGCCTGCGTCAACTGTTCGAGGCTGCCGGGTTCAGTGAGATCGCTGAGCCGAGATCCGTTCACGGGTCAGTGCTGAGTGCTGTGCATCGCGCGTCCGACCCTGTGGATGCTAGCCGCATCAATGTGTGAGCTGGGAGATGACGATGCTGCTCGGCGGTGATGTCGCCGAGCAGCATCGATGCGTCGCCTGGGATCAGGCCTGACCCCAGAAAGCGTCTTCGCTGGCGCCGTCTTCGGAGAACAGGTGTACGGCGATGATCTTCCCGTCGCGGACCGTGAGCAGGTCGACGCCGGCCATGTCCATCGAGGCGCCCGTGCGGGTACCGGAGAAGCGCACGGGAAGCGCGACCATCTCGCCGTTGACCATCGCCGGACCGGTGACGACGAGGGCGAAGCTTCCTTCGCTCGCCTCCATCATGCCGCCGAGGAGGGCGCCGACGCCGTCGATGCCCGCATGCAGGCCTGAGAACCGGTGTCCGCCGGGCTGGTGCCAGACGACGTCAGGGCTGAACTGCGCCATCACAGTGGGAATGTCTCCCTGGGCGAGTGCGTCGAAGTAGGTGGTGGCGATGCCTGCGGGGGTGGTGTCAGTCATGATTCTCTCCTTAGCTGAACGGTATGTGTCCATGGTTACATATGGTAACCTGTTACCTCAACGTAACTAAGGGAGTGGATTTCCGAAATGTCTGATCCGGTCTGGAACGTGATGCTGGCGACGTGTCCTTCGCGCACATCGTTGGCACGGGTGGCCAACAAGTGGACAGCCATGATCGTGATCGTCCTGAGTGACGGGCCGGCGCGGTTCGGAACGATCAGAGACCGCGTCGGCGGCATCAGCGCGAAGGTGCTTTCGGAGACGCTTCGCGACCTGGAGCGCGATGGTCTTCTGACGCGCACGGCCTACGACGAGATGCCGCCCCGCGTCGAGTACGCGCTCACTCCGCTCGGGCTTACGCTTCGCGAGCCGTTGAGCGCGCTGGGGCTGTGGGCGGAGCGTCACATCGAAGAGGTGCTCGTGGCGCGAGAGGCGTACGACCTGCGTTAGACAGGGTCGTCAGCGCGAGCCG
>Ga0308158_10004627_pt1 | contig 11572 bp, 10 predicted proteins | sample PhyBR2_FD_201038 | JGI IMG/M metagenome (GOLD analysis project Ga0308158, IMG submission 201038) | Phyllosphere microbial communities from UC Gill Tract Community Farm, Albany, California, United States - DLSLB.R2 | ecosystem: Host-associated > Plants > Phyllosphere > Unclassified | place: USA...
CTGTTCAGACTATTCTTGATCGTGCGGTAGAGTGGAAGACGTGGGTGTCAGACGCCGAGATGCTGGCATTCTTGAGTGATCTGCAATCCAATATTCTGAAGGGACACGGCCGGGATTATACGGCGAATATTTTCCTGAGCTTTGAAGAGATGAAGAAAGAGCAGATTTGGGAACTACTGCAGACGTTATCCTATCTAACCACATCCGCACTTGATCAATTGCGATCCGCTGCCGCCTACGGCGCCACGAAAGTCAGCGGCGGACGGGTACTGTGCGTCTTTCTGACTGCTAGCGGCTATAAGAAGCTCGACATTCCGCCGGGCGATATGCCGACAGATGCAGCTTTTCTCGCCGGAATGCGGACGCGGGGAACGCTCCCCAGCCTCCAGTTCAAGGACATCCCGAGGGACTTTCCGGGTATCAACGATCCTGCGAAGTCTGACTGGGAGAAGGGTGGCCCTTGGGACCCTGATCAGAGTGATCCTGATGCCATGATCCTGATTGCCGATGACGATGCTGGCCTCGTCTCCGCCGGTCTTGCTTCGCTGAAGGAGGCGTTTGAAAAGGCCAATGTCGCCATTCTCGGCGTGGATCGGGGCGAGGCGCAACGGCGCCGACAGTTGGGCGGAAGCCCTAAGGGGGAAGGCCTCGAGCATTTTGGATACGTCGATGGCGTCAGCCAGCCGCTCTTCCTCGCCGAAGACTTCCGGGTAAACAAGGCGTGGTTGGAGGAGTTCGTACCATCGCAGTTTATCGTGCCGGATCCAGCCAAGTGCACACCCTTCTCGTGCGGTAGCTATTTCGTCTACCGCAAGCTCGAGCAGAACGTGCAGCTGTTCAAGAAACAGGAAGACGAACTGGCGACGGCTCTGAAACTTGCCGGCGACGACAGAGAGCGAGCGGGTGCGCTCGTCGTGGGACGGTTCGAAGACGGCACGCCGGTTGTGCTCCATGGTGAAGAGCAGGCGGGTGTGCCGACGAACGACTTCAATTACGACGGCTATGGGGACGATGATCCAATGACCGCGAAATGTCCCTTCAAGGCGCACATCCGAAAGACCAATCCGCGAACCGCAGGGGACGCGGGGGAGCGTTCACGCATCATGGCCCGCCGTGGCATCACCTATGGAAAGCGCAATCGCGACAGTATCGACGAGGATTTTTCCGAGCACGATCAGCCGACCGGCAAGGTAGGCCTGCTGTTCATGGCCTATATGTCGAATATTTCCGAGCAGTTCGAATTCACGCAAAGCGCATGGGCTAACAACGTGGATTTCAAAAATCAGAACACCGCTGTCGACCCTGTCATCGGCCAGCAGCCGAACGGTCCCGGAGACATAGATTGGACGGATGCCAGGACAGCGTCGACGGCGCAGTTTGATTTCAAGACCGCGATCAAGCTGATGGGTGGCGCATATTTCTTCGCCCCGTCGATCAGTTTTCTGCAGCGTGGCCAACCGACCGCTGCTGGTGCCGCGATAGCGTGAAGCGGCCGGGCGCCTTGTCGCCAAGGTGCCCGGTTCTTCCAATCAAATCGGCATCGGATATTCGCGATGCACCTTGTCGATCTCGGCGAGAATATCGCTCGAGAGCTTGATGCCGGCCGCGTCGATATCGGTTGTCAGCTGCGCCATGGTCGTCGCGCCGATGATGGCTGATGTCATGAAGCGGCGGGTCAGGCAGAATGCGATGGCCATGGCCGATGGGTCGAGCCCGTGGCGCTTGGCGATCTCCACGTAAGCCTTGGTCGGTGCTTCCTGCAGCGGCTGCAGGCGTCCGCCGATGTCGCCGTTGATCGAGCCGCGCGATCCCTCGGGCTTGCCGCCGCCGATATACTTGCCGCTCAGGATGCCGCCGGCGAGCGGCGAGTAGGCGAGCAGGCCCACATCTTCATGGTGCGACATTTCCGCCATGTCGAGATCGTAGTGGCGATAGAGCAGGTTGTACTCGTTCTGGATGCTGACGACGCGCGGCAGGCCGAGCTGCTCGGCGATCGTGAGATACTTCTGCGTGCCCCAGGTCGTCTCGTTGGAGAGGCCGATCGCGCGGATCTTGCCTTCCTTCACCAGTTCGCCCATCGTCTCGAGAATATCGGTGATGTTGGCGACAGCCTTGGCGCGGTCCTGCTTGAAGGGGTCGTAGTGCCAGTTCTGACGGAAGTGGAAGTGACCGCGAACCGGCCAATGAATCTGGTAGAGATCGATATAGTCGGTCTTCAGCCGCTTCAGGCTGGCTTCGATTGCCAGGCGGATATTCTTGGCATCAGCGCCTTCGCCGCCGCGAATATAGGCGCGCCCGGGGCCGGCGACCTTGGTGGCGAGCACGACATCCTTGCGCTTTCCGGTCTTTTCGAGCCAGGTGCCGATGTAGTCCTCGGTAAGGCCCTGCGTTTCCGGGGAAAGCGGCGTGGTCGGATAGAGTTCGGCGGTGTCGAAGAAGTTGACGCCCTTTTCGAACGCATAGTCCATCTGGCCGTGCGCTTCGGCTTCGGAGTTCTGCGAACCCCAGGTCATCGTGCCCAAGCAGATTTCGGACACCGAGATATCGGTGCGACCAAGTTTCTTGTGTTTCATTCGGGAGCCTTAATCGTGATCTTAAAAGAATGAGGTCTTTGAAGGACGGCGCGAATTTAGGCCGGAATTGAGCAAGCGCAAGAGCAAATGTGCGGCTTTGTTGCAGTCGCGAAAGCCTTGGAACGCAGGCCTCCGGCACTTGACTCTCGGGGAAAGAATGTCAATTGGAGGCGAAATGACCGCGGGTCCATATAAAAAGGACATAGGATGACCATCGCTTTCACGTTCCCTGGCCAGGGCAGTCAGGCCGTCGGCATGGGCAAGGATCTTGCCGAGAATTTCGCCGAGGCGCGCGCCGTTTTTGCAGAGGTCGATGACGCTCTCGGCGAGAAGCTGTCCGAGACCATGTTCAACGGTCCGGAAGAGAAGCTGACGCTGACCGCCAATGCGCAGCCGGCGCTGATGGCCGTGTCGATGGCCGTCATCCGCGTGCTCGAAGCCAAGGGCGTCGATCTCAAGGCCAAGGTCTCCTACGTCGCCGGCCACTCGCTCGGCGAATACTCCGCTCTCTGTGCCGCAGGCATGTTCTCGATCGCTGACACTGCGCGCCTCCTGCGCATTCGCGGCAATGCGATGCAGGCAGCCGTTCCTGTCGGCGTCGGCGCCATGGCCGCCATCATCGGCCTCGAACATGCCGACGTGATTGCCGTCTGCGAGGAAGCTTCGGTTCTCGGCGCCTGCCAGATCGCCAACGATAACGGTGGCGGACAGATCGTGATTTCGGGTGAGAAGGCGCCGGTCGAAAAGGCTGCAGCCATCGCCACCGAAAAGGGCGCCAAGCGCGCCATCCTGCTGCCGGTCTCCGCACCGTTCCATTCCGCGCTGATGGCGCCGGCCGCTGATGCAATGCGCGAAGCGCTGGCAGGTGTCGCGAAGTCGAACCCGGTCGTGCCCGTCATCGCCAACGTGCGCGCCGCGCCCGTCACCGACGCTGACGAAATCGCCAAGCTGCTGGTCGAACAGGTCACCGGCCAGGTTCGCTGGCGCGAAACGGTCGAGTGGTTCGCGGCAAACGGCGTGACGACGCTTTATGAACTCGGCGCCGGCAAGGTCCTGACCGGCCTCGCGCGCCGTATCGACAAGAACGTGACCGGCATCTCGGTCAATACACCGGCTGATATCGACGCGGCGGTCGCCGCTCTTCTGGCCTGATTGATTTAACGATTACAAGGAATTCTTCCATGCTCGATCTCTCCGGCCGCAAGGCTCTGGTAACCGGTGCCTCTGGCGGCATCGGCGAAGAAATCGCCCGCATCCTGCACAAGCAGGGCGCCATCGTCGGCCTGCACGGCACCCGCGTTGAAAAGCTCGAGGCGTTGGCCAATGAACTCGGCGACCGCGTCAAGATCTTCCCGGCGAACCTTGCCGATCGCGACGAAGTCAAGGCGCTCGGCGTCAAGGCCGAAGCCGAACTCGATGGCGTCGACATTCTCGTCAACAATGCCGGCATCACCAAGGACGGCCTCTTCGTGCGCATGTCGGACGAGGACTGGGACAGCGTCATCGAAGTCAACCTGACCTCGATGTTCCGCCTGACCCGCGAGCTGACACATCCGATGATGCGCCGCCGCTATGGCCGCATCATCAACATCACCTCGATCGTCGGCGTCACCGGCAATCCGGGCCAGGCCAACTACTGCGCCTCCAAGGCGGGCATGATCGGCTTCACCAAGTCGCTGGCGCAGGAGATCGCGACCCGCAACGTGACGGTCAACTGCGTGGCTCCGGGCTTCATCGAAAGCGCGATGACGGGCAAGCTGAACGACAAGCAGAAGGACGCGATCATGGGCGCGATCCCGATGAAGCGCATGGGCACGGGCGCCGAAGTGGCCTCCGCCGTTGCTTACCTGGCTTCGTCGGAAGCGGCCTACATGACGGGCCAGACTTTGCATGTAAATGGCGGCATGGCCATGATCTGAAACGGAAAACTGGCTTTCGGGCCGTTTTTCCCCGCAATAGCCTGTTCACCAACGCTATGGGGTTGATTTTCTGGCTTTGCGGCAGACATAAACCGTGTTAATCGGGCCATGACTGTGAACAGTCTCCCGAGAAAGAAGACGGACCGGCAGGCTTTCCAAGCAAGCCTGGGACATCTCTGGTAGCCGGGTACAACGAGTTTGCCGAAGGTGGCTTTAGGGCGCCGCAGGCTGAAACAGGGTAGGGTGCCATAAAGGCTCTCTGATCAGGATTATAAGGTCGAGGAAACCGACATGAGCGATATCGCAGAACGCGTAAAGAAAATTGTTATTGATCATCTTGGCGTCGACGCCGACAAGGTTGTCGAAGGCGCAAGCTTCATCGACGATCTGGGCGCTGACTCGCTCGACACCGTCGAACTGGTCATGGCGTTCGAAGAAGAATTCGGCGTTGAAATTCCTGACGACGCTGCGGACTCGATCCTGACGGTCGGCGACGCCGTTAAGTTTATCGAAAAGGCCCAGGCTTAATCCTGAGCACTTTAGAAAGGGCGGACCCGGAGTCCGCCCTTTTTATTTCTGGCATGGTCTCCATAGAACACAAAAGGCGGGGGAATGCAGTCGATGAGACGGGTGGTTATTACGGGCACTGGCATGGTGTCTCCCTTGGGATGCGGCACGGAAGTGACCTGGGCTCGCCTGCTGGCGGGTGAAAACGGCGCACGCCTCGTGACCGAGTTCGAAGTCGATGACCTTCCGGCCAAGATCGCATGCCGTATCCCTGTCGGCGATGGCACCGGCGGCACTTTCAATCAGGATGATTGGATGGAGCCCAAGGAACAGCGCAAGGTCGATCCTTTCATCGTCTATGGCATGGCCGCGGCCGACATGGCGCTCAACGATGCCAACTGGCACCCCGAGAGCGACGAAGACCAGATTGCCACCGGCGTCCTCATCGGCTCCGGCATTGGCGGCATCGAAGGCATCGTCGAGGCAGGCTACACGCTGCGCGACAAGGGCCCGCGCCGTATCTCTCCTTTCTTCATTCCCGGCCGTCTGATCAACCTCGTATCCGGCCAGGTCTCGATCCGTCACAAGCTGCGCGGCCCGAACCACTCCGTCGTCACCGCCTGCTCGACCGGCGCGCACGCCATTGGCGATGCTGCCCGTCTGATCGCTTTCGGCGATGCTGATGTCATGGTCGCCGGCGGCACCGAATCGCCGGTCAGCCGCATCTCGCTCGCCGGTTTCGCGGCCTGCAAGGCGCTGTCGACACAGCACAACGACGACCCCACCAAGGCCTCGCGCCCATACGACAAGGACCGCGACGGCTTTGTCATGGGCGAGGGCGCCGGCATCGTCGTTCTCGAAGAGCTCGAACATGCCCTGGCGCGCGGCGCACGGATCTACGCCGAAGTCGTCGGCTACGGCCTGTCGGGCGACGCCTACCACATCACCGCGCCTTCGGAAGATGGCGAAGGCGCCGGCCGCTGCATGGCAATGGCGCTGAAGCGCGCTGGTCTGACTCCTGGCGATATCGACTACATCAACGCCCACGGCACATCGACCATGGCCGACACGATCGAGCTCGGCGCCGTCGAGCGCCTGGTCGGCGATGCCGCGTCGAAGATCTCCATGTCCTCGACCAAGTCCGCCACCGGTCACCTCCTGGGTGCCGCCGGCGCGATCGAGGCGATCTTCGCGACGCTTTCGATCCGCGACAACGTCGTGCCGCCGACGCTCAATCTCGACAACCCCGAGCGCGAGACGAAGATCGATCTCGTCCCGCACAAGGCGCGTCAACGGGAAGTGAACGTGGCGCTGTCGAATTCGTTCGGATTCGGCGGTACAAACGCATCGCTGGTGCTGCGCCGCTACGTCGCCTGAGACTGACCCACGACGTCCGCAACGGGCAGGGCAGTCCAATCCGATGGCTGCCCACCCGCATTTCGCCGCATTGCTTCGCAAGAAGCAGCTTTTGGGGCCAAATTTAGAGGATTGCCGGTGAGCGATACGAACCAGAGCAACGACACGACCGGCCAGCAGGGCCAGCAGTCGCAGAGTGGCCCGATCATTCCGAAATCGCCAACCGAAGCGCTGCGCCCTGAGCGCGTGCCGGAGCCGCCGAAGCGCTCCAAGAAGGCCAGAAGCCAGGTCGTCATTTTCCTGAACTTCCTGATGACGCTGGTCGTGCTCGGCTGCGCCGCAGCGGTCGTCGTCTTCTACTATGCGATTTCCACCTACCAGAGCCCCGGTCCGCTGGAGGCCAACACCAATTTCATCGTGCGCAACGGCGCAGGCATCACCGAGATCGCGTTCAATCTGGAGCGCAACAACATCATCTCCGATGGCCGCGTCTTCCGCTATCTCACCGCCACCCATCTGAACGATGGCGAAAGCCTCAAGGCCGGTGAGTATGAAATCAAGGCGCATGCCTCGATGAACGAGATCATGGAACTGCTGAAGTCAGGCAAGTCCATTCTCTATTCGATCTCCTTCCCCGAGGGCCTGAGCGTCCGCCAGATGTTCAACCGAATGAACGAGGACCAGGTGCTTGAGGGCGACCTCCCGACCGTCCTGCCGGCGGAGGGCAGCCTGCGCCCGGATACCTACAAGTTCTCGCGCGGCACCAAGCGCGCCGAGATCATCGAGCAGATGGCCGCCGCCCAGCAGAAGCTCGTGGACCAGATCTGGGACAAGCGCGATCCCTCGCTGCCCTTCAAGTCGAAGGACGAGATGATCGTGCTCGCCTCGATCGTGGAAAAGGAAACCGGCGTTCCGGACGAGCGCGCCCACGTGGCCTCGGTCTTCCTGAACCGCCTGGGCAAGGGCATGCGCCTGCAGTCGGACCCGACGATCATCTACGGATTGTTCGGCGGCGACGGCAAGCCGGCCGACCGGCCGATCTACCAGTCGGATCTCAAGAAAGAGACGCCCTTCAACACCTATGTGATCAAGGGCCTGCCGCCGACGCCGATCGCCAATCCCGGTCGCGATGCGCTGGAAGCTGTCGCCAATCCGTGGAAGACGCAGGACCTCTATTTTGTGGCCGACGGCACGGGTGGCCATGTCTTCGCCGCCACGCTTGAGGACCACAACGCCAATGTCCGGCGCTGGCGCAAGCTGGAGGCAGACAAGGGCGCCGATCCGAATATTGCGGTCGACGGGCAGCCCGATGCGGCAACGCCCGCCGATGCGCCGGCAGCGCCCGCTCCGGCTCCGAAGAAAAAGAGAAACTGACACTATCGGAGGCTTCCATGGCTTTGCAGTCCATGACGGGTTTTGCGCGGCGCGAAGGCACGACCGATCGCTGGCGCTGGGCCTGGGAACTGCGCTCGGTAAACGGCAAGGGCCTGGATATCCGTCTGCGCCTGCCGCCAGGCCTCGAGCGGCTGGAAAACGACGTCAAGCGGCTTGCCGGCGAGCAGTTCAGCCGCGGCAATATGCAGGTGTCGTTGTCCGTCTCGTCGCCCGAAAGCCGCGTCGAGACTGTTCTCAACCAGGAAGCGCTTGCCGCCGTTCTGTCGCTGCGCGATCAACTGGCTGATATCATCGACCCGGCGCCGCTGAAGCTCGATACGCTTCTCGGCATCCGCGGCATCGTCGATTTCCGCGAGACCGAGGATAGCCCGGAAGCCATCGCTGCGCGCGATGCCGAGATCATGAATGGCCTTTCGCTGGCGCTGACCGATCTCCGGCATATGCGCGAGCAGGAGGGGGCGGCTCTGTCCCGCGTGCTCCTCGACCAAGTGGCGATCATCGAGCGTCTGACTGGTGTTGTGGAAAGCGACCCGTCGCGTTCGCCACGCGAGATCGCGGCACGGCTCGCGGCTCAGGTCGCGATGCTGATGGATGCATCCGGCAAGTTCGACCAGGACAGGCTCCATGCCGAGGCGGCGATCCTGGCGACCAAGGCCGATCTGCGCGAAGAGATCGACCGCCTGAAGGCACACGTGGCCGCCGCGCGCGACCTGCTCGCCAAGGGCGGCCCTATCGGTCGAAAGCTCGATTTCCTTGCACAGGAATTTAACCGGGAATCGAATACAATATGCTCGAAGTCCAATGCGGCTGCCGTGACAGCGGCCGGTATTGAGTTGAAAGTGGTCATCGACCAGTTCCGCGAGCAAGTTCAGAATTTGGAGTGAGCCATGAGCCCGACCCCGTCGAGCACCCCCACCGTGATCCCCCGTCGCGGGCTGATGCTTGTCCTGTCTTCGCCTTCGGGCGCCGGCAAGTCGACCATCGCGCGCAACCTCCTGGAGCGCGACCGCAGCCTCGAGATCTCGGTTAGCGTCACGACGCGCCAGCGTCGCCCGAGCGAGATTGCCGGCACGCACTATCATTTCATCACCATCCCGCAGTTCGAGCGCATGCGCGACAGCGGCGAGCTGCTCGAATGGGCGGAAGTGCATGGAAATTTCTACGGCACCCCGCGCGAGCCGGTGGAGGCCGCCATGGCCGATGGCCGCGACATGCTGTTCGATATCGACTGGCAGGGCGCGCTGCAGCTGCAGGAAAAGATGAAGGCCGATATCGTATCGATCTTCGTGCTGCCGCCGACCATGACCGAGCTCCAGTCGCGCCTGCACCGCCGTGCAGAGGATTCAGAAGAGGTGATCGCCACGCGTCTCGCCAATTCCCGCGCCGAGATCGCCCACTGGCGCGAATATGATTATGTCATCGTCAACGACGACCTGAACACAGCCTTCGAGGCCGTACAGTCGATCGTCCGTGCCGAACGCCTTCGCCGCGATCGCCGCCACGGCATGTTCGACTTCGTGACCGGCCTGATCGAAGAGACGCCGGTGCTCTGATCCATCCGCCGGCGCCTTCGCGCCGGCGTCATTCCTAGACGATGATCAGCCGTAGCGGCCGGTGATGTAGTCTTCGGTCCGCTTGTTCTTCGGCGCCTCGAATATCTGCGATGTCGGGCCATGCTCGATAAGCTCGCCCAGATACATGAAGGCGGTATTGTCGGAGATACGGCCCGCCTGCTGCATGTTGTGGGTCACGATGACGATAGTGAAATTCGCCTTCAGCTGCGCGATCAGTTCCTCGACCTTGGCGGTCGAGATCGGGTCGAGCGCCGATGTCGGCTCGTCGAGCAGCAGAACCTCAGGCCTGAGCGCCACGCCACGCGCGATGCACAGACGCTGCTGCTGACCGCCGGAGAGGCCGAGACCGCTCTGCTTGAGCTTGTCCTTGACCTCGTCCCACAGAGCCGCCTGCCGAAGCGCTTCCTCGACACGCCCGTCCATCTCCGTCTTCGACAGCCGCTCATGATGGCGGATGCCATAGGCGACGTTGTCGTAGATCGACATGGGGAAGGGGACCGGCTTCTGGAACACCATGCCGACGCGGGCACGCAGCTCGTTCATCGGATAGCGGGGGTCGAGAATGTTGTCGCCATCGAGCTTCACGGTACCCGTTGCCCGCATGCCCGGATAGAGCGCGTAGATGCGGTTGAGGATGCGCAGCAGCGTGGACTTGCCACAGCCGGACGGGCCGATCAGGGCCGAGACCTGCCGCTCCGGAAAGCTGATGCTGACATCGCGGATCGCCTGCGTCTTCCCGTAGAAAAAGTTGACGTTTTCGAGCGTGATCTTGTCGGTCTTCATGGTATTCGCGGTCCTGCCGGTGTCGAGTGCGCTGGAAGATTGCAGCATTATTTCCCCCGTCTGCTCAGGATGATTCGTGATCCGACACTGAGCAGCAGCACAATGGCGGTCATGACGAAGGCGCCGGCCCAGGCGAGCGTATGCCACTCGTCATAGGGGCTCATCGCGTACTGGAAGATCACGACGGGAATGTTGGCCATTGGCCCGGACATGTCCGTGCTCCAGTACTGGTTGTTGAGTGCGGTGAAGAGAAGTGGCGCGGTCTCGCCGGAGATACGCGCCACGGCAAGCAGCACGCCGGTCAGGATACCGGCAGACGCTGCGCGATAGAGCACATGCACCGTCACCTTCCAGCGCGGGATGCCGAGCGAAAGTGCGGCCTCGCGCATGACGTCGGGCACCAGCCGCAGCATCTCGTCGGTTGTGCGCACCACGACCGGCAGGAAGATGAAGCCGAGCGCGATACCGCCGGCATAGCCCGAAAAGCGCCCGGTCTGGCGCACTACCAGCTCGTAGATGAACAGGCCGATGATGATCGACGGCGCGCTGAGCAGGATGTCGTTCACGAAACGAACGAGATCGCCGATCTTCTTGCCGCGGCTGTATTCCGAAAGATAGGTGCCGGCGAGGATCCCGATCGGCGTGCCGAGAACAACGGCCATCAGGACGATCAGAAGGCTCCCCATGAAGGCATTCGCCAGGCCGCCGTCTTCGCCGGGTGGCGGGGTCATTTCGGTCAGCAGGCGAGGGCTGAGCGCCGCGATGCCGTTGATCAACGTCGTCCACAGGATCCAGACGAGGAAGATGAGGCCGATCACCGTGGCGACGGTTGCGAGAGACAAGGCGATGGCGCTCTTGATCTGCCGGTAGCGGTAAAGGGAGTTGGATGTCGTCATGATTATTCTCCCTTCTGCCTGGCGATCCGGAGCAGCATCAGCTTGGCGGCCGCCAGAACGATGAAGGTGACCACGAAGAGGATGAAGCCGAGGCCGATCAGCGACGACAGATAGAGATCCGTGTCGGCCTCGGTGAACTCGTTGGCGATGGCCGCGGCGATCGAGTTGCCGGGTTCCATCAGCGAGATCGCGATATTGTGGGTATTCCCGAGCACGAAGGTGACGGCCATGGTCTCGCCGAGCGCGCGGCCGAGGCCGAGGAAGATGCCGCCGACGACGGCCGTGCGCGTGTGGGGAATGACGATATCGCGCACGACCTCCCATTTGGTCGAGCCGAGCGCGTATGCCGATTCCTTCAGCTGTGCGGGCACGACGAGGAAGACGTCGCGCATCACCGAAGCGATATAGGGGATGATCATGATGGCGAGCACGATGCCCGACGTCAGCATGCCGATCCCCATGGGTGCACCAGAAAACAGCGCACCGATGACAGGCAGCGGACCGAGCCAGTCGATCAGGACAGGCTGGATATAATCGGACATGAAGGGGGCGAAGGTGAAAAGGCCCCA
>Ga0308158_10004629_pt1 | contig 11569 bp, 11 predicted proteins | sample PhyBR2_FD_201038 | JGI IMG/M metagenome (GOLD analysis project Ga0308158, IMG submission 201038) | Phyllosphere microbial communities from UC Gill Tract Community Farm, Albany, California, United States - DLSLB.R2 | ecosystem: Host-associated > Plants > Phyllosphere > Unclassified | place: USA...
GAGGCTGATGAGGAACACCGGCTGCTCCCCCGCCTTGAAGCCATCGATCACATCCTGGCGGCGTCGGGTCGAGCCGTCCAGATGCGCGTACGGGATGCCCGCCTGGTCGAGCCGTTGCGCCGCCAGATCGAGGAACGACGTGAACTGGCTGAAGACGAGAGCCCGGTGTCCCTCCGCCTGCAGCTCGACGACGCGCTCGAGCAGCGTGTCGAGCTTGCTTGAGCCGATCTCCCCGTCGTTCTCGTCGATCAGTTCCGGCGCGAGGCTCAGCATGCGCAGCAGCGTGAGCGAGCGGAACACGATGAACCGGTTCTTGTCGAGATCGTCGATCAGCCCGAGGACCTTCTGCCGTTCCCGCTGCAGCACCACGTCGTAGAGGGCGCGATGCGCCGGGCTCAGCTCCACCTCGAGCAGCTGCTCCTGCTTGGGCGGAAGATCAGCGGCCACGAGCTCCTTGGTGCGCCGCAGCATGAGCGGACGGATGCGGCGGCGCAGCTGCGCGAGTCGTCGCTGGCGGTACTCGCCGCCCTCTTCGTTCTCGGGAACCTTGCCCTTCTCGATGGGCTGGATGTAGCGGTCGCGGAACTTCCGCGCCGAGGGGAACAGCCCAGGGGCGGCCAGCTTCAGGAGGGACCACAGCTCGGACAGGCTGTTCTCCATGGGCGTGCCCGTCACGGCGTAGGTGACATCGGCCCGGAATGTGGAGATCGCCCGGTGCAGCTTCGTCTTGGGGTTCTTGACGAACTGCGCCTCGTCGAGGATGAGTCCCGCCCATTCGACGGTCGCGAACTCCCTCTCATCGAGGCGGGCGACGGTGTAGGAGCTCACGACGATGTCGGCGGATGCCGCGGCATCCGCCAGTCGGCCCGTCCTCTTTCCGCTCGTGCTCTCGACGAGCGCGACCCGCAGATCGGGCGTGAAGCGCGCAGCCTCCGACCTCCAGGTGCTGAGCACCGAGGTCGGCGCCAGCACGAGGAACGGCCGCTTCTCCCCCGCCTCCCGTGTGTGCTGCACGAAGCTGAGCAGCTGCAGCGTCTTGCCGAGACCCATGTCGTCGGCGAGGATCCCGCCGAGCCGATGCCGCCAGAGAAACGCGAGCCAGTCGAAGCCGGTCTTCTGATACGGACGCAGCTCGGCGACCAGGCCCTGCGGTAGCGCCGTCGGAGGCACCCCCGTGGCCTGGCGCAGCCCGTCGGCCATCGACCGCCAGCTCACCGCCGACTCCGATTCGTCTGCGAGGTCTTCGAACTCCTCCCAGAGATCGGTCTGATAGCGGCTGATGCGCGGTCCGGTCTCCCACTCGTCGAGCTCGCCGGCTTCGTCGATGAGCTCGCGAAGCCGGTCGAGAGCGGGATGAGCGAGCGAGAAGTAGCTGCCATCGACGAGCAGAAGCTTCTTCTTGCCCTTGCTCAACGCAGTGAACAGCGGACCGAAGGGGATGCTGCGCCCGTCGATCGTCACGACGATGCCGAGGTCGAACCAGTCGGAGTCGGTGGACTCGAAGGTCGAGACCTTGACCTCGGGGTCGCCGGTGAGCTCGCGATACTCCTTGCGAGTACCCGTGGTCTCGACCACGACGCCGGCGGCTTCGAAAGCGGGCACGACATGCGCGACGAAAGCCGCCGCATCGATGTCGTGGAACGATCCGGATGCGCGGAACCGGGTCTCGCTGTGCTCCTGCCAGACGGCTTCGAGCTCGGCGCGCTTCGCCGCCTCTGCGTCCGCATCGCGGACTGCGGCCCTGCTCCACTCGAACGGGACAGTCCCGAAGCCCCGGTAGTTCCATCGGAACGCGTAGCTGACCACGTCGCCGCGCTCGAAGGCGACCGTGAGCTGGGGTCGCGGCGCCGGCACCTCCGGAAGCTCGACGGGACCGGCGGTGCGCACCGGCACGCTCCGGGCGAGCAGCGGATAGGCATCGGCCACGAACGCCTTCTCCTCTGCAGCCGGAACCTCGATCGCCCGTCGTGCGGAGAGCAGGGTGTGCACGGGGGCCGAGAGCGCATGCTCGACGAGGGTGATCTCCATCGTGCTGCCCCGCAGCGTCGCCGCGTACACGCCGCTGTGACCGATGGGGTGCACCTCGGCCGCGAGCACGGAGCGGCCGTCGATCGAGATCTCGGCCGAGATCTCCAGCGCCCCCGCGTCGTCGCGGGCGATGCTCGCTGTGATCTCGGCGGACTCGGCGAGCCGCACCGAGGCGCTCTTGTACACGCTGACCAGAGGTATGCCGAGCGCCGCACCCGCACGCAGGTGCGCCCAGAGCAGAGTCGATTCGATCTGGTCCAGAACGAGCCACTCTCCGGCGTTGCCCGAGAGCAGCGAGTCGCGCGAGATGCTCAGCAGATCCCCGAACCATCGGCTCTGCGCGCGGCCGAACTGCGCCGCGTCCCTTCGCACCGTGTCCCACCCGGCGTGGCCCTGGATCCAGGCGCCCGTCTGCCGGCTGCGCATGAGGGGACGAATCGCGAGCTGCAGATCGCCACTCGGCTTCGCGAGGTCGCGTGGAGTGGCCGGGCGCACGGTACGCGGCGCCCAGTGGTTCTCGCCCCGCGGCTCGCGGTGGCGGAGCTCGACGCCCAGGCTCAGCGGCTGGAAGTGCTCGGCGGATGCCGTGGCGGCGAGTGCCCGCCACGAGGGCGCTGCGGGCGCGGGCGCCGGGGCAGGATCTGCGGCGACCTGCACGCTCGATGCTCCCCCGGTCTGCTGGTTGTACTCGTGCACGTTCGATGCGAGCAGGGCTGCGACCACGTGCTTGCACGCCGTGCCGACCGGGCATGTGCACCGCGTCGAGCGCACACGCCTCTTGCCGCTCGAGGAGATGAACGTGACTTCGCTGACGTACTGCGCGCCCGCACTGCCTTTGACGTAGGCCTCGAGTTCCTGTCGGTCCTCGTGCCAGATCAGGTCGAGCACGTTGCCTTCGCGGAAGTACACGAGCCCGCGCGTGTACCCGCCCGCGTTCGTGATCTGCATCAGATCACGAAGATCTACATGTGGCGCGGGCATGCCGATATCCTTCCCGCTGCATCCGACATCATCGGTGCGGCGCCGAACGAGCGGATATTAGACGGCGCGTGCCACGCGGGCCAGCACGCCGTGCACGAAGGCGCCGGAGTCGTCGGTCGAGAACTCCTTGGCGAGTTCGACTGCCTCGTCGATCGCGACGGCCGTGGGAACCTCGTCGTTGTAGAGGATCTCCCACACGCCGATGCGCAGCAGGGCGCGATCGACCGCCGGCATCCGCTCGAGCTTCCAATCACGACTGTGCGTCGTGATCTGCTCGTCGATCTCATCGCGGTGATCGATGATCCCGTCGACGACCTCGCGCGCATAGAGCCACGAGGCCTCTCTGGCGGGTTCGCTCGCTGCGCGCTTCGCCTCGGCAGCCAGGGTCACCGAGACCTCGTCGCCTCGGACATCTGCCGAGAACAGGATGTCGAGTGCGCGCTTGCGCGCCTTCGTCCGAGCGCCCACGCCTTACTTCTCGCGACCGAGGTAGTCACCCGTGCGGGTGTCGACCTTGACCTTGGTGCCGGTCTCGAGGAACAGCGGAACCTGGATCTCGTAGCCGGTCTCGAGCGTGGCGGGCTTGGTGCCGGCCGAAGAACGGTCGCCCTGCAGGCCGGGCTCGGTGTACGTCACCTCGAGGATGACGGATGCCGGCAGATCGATGTACAGCGGGTTGCCGTTGTTCAGGGCGATCGTGACCTGCTGGTTCTCGAGGAGGAAGTTCTTGGCGTCGCCGACGGTCGCCGCTCCCACCGTGATCTGGTCGAAGTCGGTCTGGTCCATGAAGACGTAGCCGTCGCCGTCGGTGTACAGGTAGGTGTAGTCGCGGCGGTCGACGTTCTCGATCTCGACCTTGGCGCCCGCGTTGAACGTCTTGTCGACGACCTTGCCGGTGAGGACGTTCTTGAGCTTGGTGCGCACGAACGCGCCGCCCTTGCCCGGCTTCACGTGCTGGAACTCGACGACGCTCCAGAGCTGGCCCTCGAGGTTGAGGACGACGCCGTTCTTGATGTCTGCGGTAGATGCCATGCGAAAAGGAGTTCCGTTCGTGAGTCTGCGGGGCTCGATGGAGCCGACAGTCGATTCTACGGGATGAGCGGACCGGCTTCGGAGGAACGACGAAATGCGAGCCCGTCACCCTGCGGATATTCGAAGCTATATTCTAGATTGACTCGGGGCAGATGCCCGCAGACGGCACGACCTGCTCAGGAGCGGTCCTCATCGATCTCTGCGAGCAGATCCTTCAGCGCCTTCTCAATCGAAGCGTGGTCGTACTGGCCGGCACGGCTCTCCCCAGAGATCACCGCGCAGCGGTGCACTTTGCGGAAGTCTCCATACGGGAACTTGCACCGGCCCTTCGTGCCCTCCGTCTCGTCGGTGTCCTCACCGAGGTGCCACTTCGCGAACTCCTCCATACCGTGCTTCTCGATGAACGCGTTCTCGTCATCGGTGCTGGGCGCGTGCTCGCTCCAGTCGTCTCTTTCGTCGTTGATGACTTTCCCGTCGCCGATCATCCGGCGGGCGAACTCGAGTGCTTCCTTGTTCAATCGCACGCTCATGCGTCTCTCCTCTCCGTCGCCGGGAGGCGCCGCGCTCGGCCCACCGGCACGAGGAAATCTAGCTCTCGACGCCTCGGCGAACGACCCCATTGACGCCGATCGATCAACGGCTCATCCTGGAGCCGATCAAGGAGGTGCATCCCATGTTCAGCAGACCATCCGCGCGGAGGACGACAGGGACGGCGCGCTCGCAGGACCCGACGATGGTGACGAATCAGCCCGCGCTGCGAACGTCTTCAGGTGCGATCTGGATCATCGTCGCCGCGCTGTTCACAGCGGTGAGCCTCGTGCCCCTCATCGCGATCGTGGCTGATGGCAGCCCCGCCGCACCCGTTGCGCTCGTGACGGCATCCCTGCTGGTCGCCGCGCTCGTCGCCATGGTCATCGTGCGTGTGAGCGTTCCCGAAGGCTCGCCCCGTCTGCGCGCTTTGGCAGGCTGCTTCCTCGGCATGGCGCTCGTGGCGCTGATCGGTCTGCTGATCTGCGTCGCGATCGTGTGGGCTCCGCTGACCGGATGAGTCGGCGCTCGGCTCAGAGAAGCTCTGCGAGCTGCCTCACGGCATCCGCGTAGCCGTCCACGCCACGTCCGACGACCCGCACGGCGGCGACGTCGTGCAGGTACGAATGATGCCGGAACTCTTCACGCGCGTACACGTCGGAGATGTGCACCTCGGCGAACGGCAGCCCGACACCGGTCAGCGCGTCGCGCAGCGACACCGACGTGTGCGTGAGTCCGCCAGGGTTGATCACGATGCCCGCGCAGTCCTCGCGGGCCGCGTGGATCGCGTCGATCAGCACGCCCTCGTGGTTGCTCTGGATGGCGCGGATCTCGAAACCTGCGGATGCTGCGGCATCCGCAGTGATCCTCTCGACGTCGGCGAGGGTCGCGGATCCGTAGATGCCCGGCTCACGCGTTCCCAGCAGGTTCAGGTTCGGCCCGTTTACGAGCAGGAGGCGGCGAGGATCGCTCACGCCCCGACCTCCTGGTATGCGGCGAACAGCAGCGACTCGTCGGGCGCCTGCAGCACGGTCGGCTTGCCGATCTCGTCGAGCACGATGAAGCGCAGCATGCCGCCCCGGCTCTTCTTGTCGCGCTGCATGGTCGCGAGCAGCTGCGGCCAGGCGCCGGCGCGGTACGAGGTCGGCAGGCCGAGGGATTCGAGGATGCCGCGGTGGCGCTCTGCTGAGGCATCCGACAGGCGCCCTGCCAGCCGCGACAGCTCGGCCGCGTACATCATGCCGACCGAGATCGCCGCCCCGTGCCGCCACTTGTAGCGCTCCGCGTGCTCGATCGCGTGTCCCAGAGTGTGGCCGTAGTTGAGGATCTCGCGCTGACCGGCCTCGCGGAAGTCCTCGGAGACGACCTCCGCCTTCATGCCGACTGCGAGCTCGACAGCGCGGCGGAACTCGGGAGTGGTCGTGTCCACCGCTCGGGCGGGGTCGGCCTCGACGATGTCGAGGATCTCCGGCGCCCAGATGAATCCGGCCTTGACGACCTCTGCGAAGCCCGCGGTCGCCTCATTGGCGCTGAGGCTGCCCAGTTCGTCGAGATCGCCGATCACCGCCCGCGGTGACCAGAACGCCCCGACGAGATTCTTGCCCTCTGCCGTGTTGATTCCGGTCTTGCCGCCGACAGAGGCGTCGACGAGCCCCAGCACCGTGGTCGGAACCTGCACGACCTGAACCCCGCGCAGCCAGGTGGCCGCGACGAAGCCGGCGAGGTCGGTCACCGCTCCCCCGCCGTAGCCGATCACCGCATCGGTACGGGTGAAGTCGGCCTGCCCCATGACCTGCCAGCAGAATGCGGCGACTTCGATGCGCTTGCCCTGCTCCGCGTCCGGCACCTCGGCGAGCAGCACCTCGCGCGGCCCGTTCTCGGTATCGGCGAGAAGTCGCTCACGCAGCTCGGCCGCCCTGGCCGCCAGCGTGGGCGGGTGCACGACGAGCACCTTGCGCACGGTCGGCGCGAGAGCCGCGGACACCTGGTCGAGGATGCCGCGCCCGATCGCGATGTCATAGGGGTCGTTCCCGGTGACGGGGATGGTGGTCGTGCTCATGGCTGTTCTCTCCTCCAGGCCGCGATCTCCTCCGCGATCCGCTGCATCGGGCGGCGGGACGTGTCGAAGGTCACCGTGGCGACTTCGTCGTACAGGTCGCGTCGCTGCGCGAAGATCTCCGTCCATCGCGCGACGGGGTCCTCCCCGGCGAGCAGCGGACGGCCGCTGCCGGTGATGCGCTCCGCGACCGCCTCCGGGCTCACCGTCAGATAGACGACCGGATGCCGTCGCAGCAGCTCCCGCGTTCCGGCATCCGTCACCGCGCCACCGCCGAGCGAGACCACGCCGCCCTCGTCGAGGGCGGCGCTGACCGCCTCGCGCTCGAGCTCGCGGAATCGCTCTTCGCCGTGCTCGGCGAAGATGGCCGGGATCGGGCCATGCGCTCGCGCGATCCGCTTGTCGGTGTCGATGAACGCCACACCGAGCCGTCGGGCCACTCGTCGTCCGACGCTGGTCTTGCCGGCCCCCATGGGGCCGACCAGCACCAGCGTCATCCGATCAGGCGCGCTCGTCATGCGCGATGAGCGCCGCCTCGGATGCCGGAGCGGTGCGCAGCTCGGCCGGGATGGCGTCGAGGTAGCTCTCGAGGTTGCGCCGGGTCTCGCGGATGCTGTCGCCCCCGAACTTCTCGAGCACGGCGTTCGCGAGCTCGATCGCCACCATGGCCTCTGCGACCACGCCGGCTGCGGGCACCGCGCACACGTCCGAGCGCTGGTGGTGGGCCGTGGCGTCCTCTCCGGTCGACACGTCGATCGTGCGCAGAGCGTGCGGAACGGTGGCGATCGGCTTCATTCCCGCGCGGACGCGGAGCACAGTGCCGGTCGACATCCCGCCCTCGGTGCCACCCGCACGGTCGGAGCCGCGCGTGATGCCGTCGCCGGTGGCGAACAGCTCGTCGTGCGCGGCGGAGCCGCGGCGGCGCGTGGTCTCGAAGCCGTCTCCGACCTCGACACCCTTGATCGCCTGGATGCTCATGAGGGCCTGAGCGAGACGCGCGTCGAGGCGCCGGTCCCACTGCACGTGCGAGCCGAGCCCGGGTGGCAGGCCGTAGGCAAGCACCTCGACGATGCCGCCGAGCGTGTCGCCGTCCTTCTTCGCATCGTCGACCTCGGCGACCATGAGGGCCGAGGTGGCGGGGTCGAAGCAGCGCAGCGGATCGGCGTCGAGCGCGTCGACGTCGTCCGGAGTCGGAACAGGCGACCCGTCGGGAACCTGCACCGGTCCGATCGACAGCGTGTGACTGACCAGGCGGATGCCAAGCTCGCCCAGGAAGGACCGGGCGATCGCGCCGAGGGCGACACGGGCGGCTGTCTCACGGGCGCTCGCACGCTCGAGGACCGGCCGCGCCTCGTCGAAGTCGTACTTCTGCATGCCGACGAGGTCGGCATGCCCCGGCCGCGGGCGGGTCAGCGGGGCGCTGCGGCCGCGGGACTTGTCGGTGAGCTCGACGGGCTCGGGGTTCATGACCTCGATCCACTTCGGCCACTCCGTGTTGCCGATGCGCAAGGCGATCGGGCTGCCCAGGGTCTTGCCGTGGCGGACGCCGCCAGAGATCGTGAGCTCGTCCTGCTCGAACTTCATGCGCGAGCCTCGGCCGTAGCCGAGCTTGCGGCGCTCGAGATCGGCCTGGATGGCCACGGAAGACACCGGGACGCCGGAGGGAAGACCCTCCATGACGGCAATGAGTTCTGGGCCGTGCGATTCGCCGGCCGTGAGCACGCGGAGCATTGCTCTAGTCTCCCACGCGTTCAGGCATTGCTCGTCCCGCGTGACGTCTCAGGCCGGTAGAGCGGCCCGCATCGCCGCGACGACGGCGATCTCGTCGGGCAGCTCAGCCGAGGGGTCGCCGTGCAGGAAGATGCGGATCTGGCGCACGGCCTGGTGCAGCAGCATCCCGAGTCCGGCGATGGCCTCTCCACCGGTCCACGCCATAGCGAGCGCAGACGGCCAGGGCGAGTAGGCGACGTCGAACAGCTTCCCGCCCTCGTCCGAGAGCGGGCGCACGATGCTCTCGTCGAGCACGGTGCCGCCCGGGAGCGACGCGATCGTCAGATCGACCGACGACGCGGGTTCGTCGAACGTCGACACCGTGATCGTGACGCCCAGTCGCTCACCGAGGGCGATCAGCGCCGACGCGCGCTCGGGGCGCCGGGCCCGCACATCGACGCGGGTCGCCCCCATGTCCTTCACCGCCACAAGAGCGGATGCCGCGGTCGCACCGGCGCCGAGCAGGCGCACCTCGCCGACGCCGCTCAGGTCTTTCTCCGCGAGGGCGTCGATGATCCCGCCGACGTCGGTGTTGAAGGCCGCGATCGACGCGCCCAGCAGCAGCGTGTTCGCGACGCCGGTGAGCTCGGCGTGCGCGTCGCGCGAGTCCGCGATCCGGAAGGCCTCGTCTTTCAGCGGCATGGTCAGCGACAGACCCCGCCAAGAGTCGTCCAGACCGCGCACGGCGCCGGCGAACTCCGCCTCGGTCACCTGCCGGCGCTCGTACTCCCAGTCGAGTCCCAGCACCTCGTACGCCGCGGCGTGCAGCAGCGGAGACTTCGAATGCGCGATGGGGTCGCCCCACACCGCCAGCCGGGTGCGGCTCATCAGCTGCAGCCGCCGTCAGGATTCGCCTTGCACCACGCGTCCCACTGCTCGATCGCCGCCTGGTGCTCCTCGTAGGTGGTGGAGAACACCGTCTCGCCGGTCTCGAGGTTGACCGTCACGAAGTAGAGCCACGGGCCGTCGGCCGGATGCATCGCGGCATTGATCGCCGCATCGCTCGCACTCGCGATCGGCGTCACCGGAAGACCCGTGTTGACGTAGGTGTTCCACGGATTCGGATCTTCGAGCGCCTCCTTGGAGCTCGATACGACACCCTCGTGGAGCGAGCCGTAGCCGTACTGCGCGGTCGAGTCCATCTGCAGCTTCATGTCGATGTCGAGACGGTTCTGGATGACGCGCGAGACCTTGTCGAAGTCGTCTGTGCGCCCCTCGCGCTGGATGATCGACGCGATCGTGAGGATCCGCTCGGCGTCTGCGTCAGGCACGCCGGCGGACGCGAGCGACTCTCGCGTGCGGTCGACCATCTTCTGGATCACCTGCGTCGCCGTCACACCGGGGTCGAAGGTGTAGACAGCCGGGAACAGCCATCCTTCGAGGGACTGCGCGGCGACTCCGTACACGCTGGGATCGGCGACGGCGGCCTGCAGCTCCTCGATCGGGAACTCCATGGTCTCCGCGATGCTCGGCAGGATCGACGAGATCGTCCCGCCCTCCGCGACCGACACCGTGTTCTCAAGCTTGTTCTCCGGGTTCTGCAGAGCCTCGAGCGCGGCAGCGGCGGTCATCTTCTTCTGCAACCTGTAGACGCCCGGGTAGAACGTCGCCGAGACGTTCTCTTCGACCAGATAGTCGTAGAAGACGTCTTCGGTGCGGGTGACGCCCGCGTCGAACAGTGCCTGCGACACCGGCTGTCCGGTGTCGCCCTCACTGATCGTCACCATCGCCTCGCCCGTCGCGAGCCCCGGCTCCCAGTCCTTCGGGTCGCCCCAGCCCATCGCGTCGCTGATCTTGTCGCCGTAGGTGTTCCACACCCATGCGCCGCCGGCCGCGAGCCCGCCGAGCAGCGCCAGCACGATCACGAGCGCGACCAGGCACCCGGTGCGACGCTTCTTCTTCGGTGCGCGCGGGTGGTCATCGTGATCGTCATGGAACAGATCGTCGAGTCCACCGCCGATGGCGGGTCGAGAGACCGGCTCCGCCGGAGAATCGCCGTCTTCTGATCGAGGCGAGACCGCCGCCTCCGTGCGGACGGGTGCGGGTTCTGCCGTGTCGGGTGCCGGCGTCGCGCTGACCGGCGCAGGATGCCCGGCCGGCGAGGTCTCCGTCGCAGGAGCCTGCTCGGGCGAGGCCTGCTGCTCGACCATCTCGCGCCGTGCTGACGATGCGTCCTGCGCTGCGGGATCGGCCGCAGGCTGCGCTGACGCCGAGGGCTGTGGAGCCGCTGCAGGCTGCGGGGCTGCCCCGGCTGCGGCCGCCGCCTCGCGCGCCGCACGCCGGGAGCCGGGAGCAGGACGCGAGTCCTCGACCACCGGGATCTGCGGCGCGGGATCGGGAAGATTCTCGAACAGGTCGCCGAGACGGGCGTCCGGATCGTGCTGGGGGGACGCACTCTCACGTTCGGGCATGGTCAGCGGGACTCCTCATCGAGCGGAATCGTGGAACCGGGAGGTCTTCCCGTGCTCTTCTCCGTGTCGATCGCCTGCTGCAGAAGCACAACCGCGGCGACCTGATCCACAATGCTACGAGAGTTCTTCTGGGTTCTCCCCGAAGAACGAAGGGCGGCGTGCGCGGAGACCGTGCTCAGCCGCTCGTCGACCAGGCGCACCGGGATACCGGAGCGCTCACCCAGCGCGGCGGCGAACTCCCGCGCATCGAGGGTCGAGGCGGTGTCGTCTCCGCGCATGTTCACGGGCAGTCCGACCACGAACTCGAGCGGCTCGTACTCCGCCGCGATCTCGACCAGCCGGCCGATCGACGACTCGGAGCGGGGAACGGTCTCGATCGGCACGGCCAGCATTCCGTCGGGGTCGCAGCGGGCGACGCCCACTCGCGCCTTGCCGACGTCGATCCCCAGCCGCACGCCGCGACGGAAACCGCTCACGCTGCGTGCAGCTCCTGCGAAACGGCGTCGAGCGCAGCGGGCAGAGCCGCAGCATCCGTCCCACCACCCTGCGCGACGTCGTCACGTCCGCCGCCGCCGCCGCCAAGGACGCCGGCCGCGCGCTTCGCGAGAGCGCCGGCCTTGGCGCCCGCCGCGCGTGCGGCGTCGTTCGTGGCCACGACCACGACGGGCCGGCCGTTCACGACAGCGCCGAGGGCGACGACCGCCGCAGCAGAACCCAGGCGGTCGCGCACCCCGAGCACGAGCTCGCGCACGTCATCGGCCGA